>Ga0065721_10051691_pt1 | contig 13844 bp, 12 predicted proteins | sample Mesricmetagenome_FD_59108 | JGI IMG/M metagenome (GOLD analysis project Ga0065721, IMG submission 59108) | Mesophilic microbial community from rice straw/compost enrichment Sample: eDNA_1 v2 (version 2) | ecosystem: Engineered > Solid waste > Grass > Composting > Bioreactor | place: USA: Davis... | reverse complement strand
GACCAGACGGTCGGACAAGCGGTGCAGATCCAGCCGCTCCATGACGTTGCGGATCAGCGTCTCGGGATCGTCCTTCTCGCCCCCAAGCCAACGCTGGTACGGATACCGGCCCATCTCCACCACTTCCCGGACCGTATAGCCGAGCGGGGGGAGCGAATCCTGCTGCAGAACGGCCACTTTCCTCGCCGCTTCCTTGCGTCCGTACTCCCGAATCTCCTTGCCGTCCAACAGGACGGTCCCGGACGTCGGCGTCTCGACGCCGGACAGCAGCTTGAGCAGCGTCGATTTCCCGCTGCCGTTGGGCCCAATGACGCCGTAAAAGTCTCCTTTGTCCACCCGAAGGGCGACATCGCGCAGGATGAACGCGTCTCCGATCCGGTAGGCCAGTTCCCGCGCTTCGATCATGTCTTCTCCTCCGCTCCCCTCGTTTTCCGTTTCCATAACAAATACGCGAAAAACGGCGCCCCGATGAACGCGGTCACGACGCCGAGCGGAATTTCCTTCGGGCTCAGCGCCATCCGGGCGATCGTATCGGCCAACAGCACGTAAACGCCGCCGACGATCGCGGACACCGGCACGACGATCCGGTTGTCCGGACCGACGATCAAACGAACAAGATGCGGCACGACCAGGCCGACGAACCCGATGACGCCGGATACCGAGACGGCGGCCGCGGTCATGAGCGTCGAGACGACCAGCACGACGAGCTTCGTCCGCTGCACGTGAACGCCCAGATGCATCGCCTGGCGTTCCCCGAGCGCGAACAAGTTCAATTCCCTGCCGTACGCGATCAACGCGAACGCTCCGAGGACGACGTAGGGGAGAACGACCCCCGCATGGGACCACCCCCGCATCGACAGGCTGCCCATCGTCCAGAAGACGATTTCGTTTACGACGCTATTGGAGAGGGACACCATGAACGAAACCATCGCTCCGAAAAAAGCCTGGATCACGACGCCGGACAGAATCAGCGTCTCGAGCTCCATTTTCCCATTGTGATAGGCCAGCCTTAGCACGAGAAACAACGTCGCCATCCCGGTAACGAAGGAGACGGACGGAATCGTCCAAATGCCGATCCACGTCTGCAGGCCGAACAGAATCAGGAAAGCCGCGCCGACCGACGCCCCCGAAGCCACGCCGAGCGTATAAGGATCGGCCAGCGGATTGCGAAGCACGCCTTGAAATCCGGCGCCCGCAAGCGCCAAGGCGGCCCCTACGAGCACCGCGAGCACGACCCGCGAAAGGCGCACGGTCAGAATGATCGTCTCGTCCGGATCTCCCGTCCCGTCGGCGACGGGCCGCGGGCCAAGCAAGTCGTCCGCGAACGGAATCTGATGAAGCAAAATGCTCCACGTTTTGCCGATCGGCACGTTCGCCCCCCCGAAGGAAAGGCCGACGAGAATGGAACAAAGGAGGAGCGCAAGGGCTCCTCCTACGTACAAGGTTAATTTCACGCGCATCCTTATTTCACCTTATCGGGATGTATCGCTTTCGCCATGTCGCGCAGCACCTTCGTCAGGCGCGGTCCTACGCGGCTGATCGAATTGTCGTCGACCGGGAACATTCGGTTGTTTTTGACCGCGTCGATCCGGTCGAAGCCCGGACGTTCCTTGATCGCCGTCGGGATACCCAGATCGAATTCGCTGTTGTGCGCATATACGATCACTTCCGGATTCGCCTGGATGACGGCTTCCGGATCGACCTCGAACCAGCCCGTCTTCTCCTTCGACACGTTGTCTCCGCCCGCGAGCGTCAATATCTCGTCCATGTATTCTCCGGAGCCGACCGTCCAGCCGGGGGAAAATTCCATGTACGCTCTCTTCGGAGCAACGCCTTGAAGCGCGTCGGTTACTTGCTTCAGCTCGGCGCGCATCGTATCGGTCGCTTGCTTCGCCCCGTCTTGAAGATCCATGATCCGTCCGACCGTTTCGATCTTGGCCATGACTTCTTCCAGCGTCTTCGGATCGGAAGCGAACACCTTCACGTTCAGCTTGCGAAGCTCTTCGACGACCTTCGCTTGCATGCTCGCGTGCGCGAACACGACGTCCGGTTTCATCGCCAGCAGCGCTTCCGTATTCGTGTTCATGTCCCCGACCTTGGCGATCTCTTTCGCCTCCGGCGGATAATCGCTGTAGTTGTCCACGCCGACGATCTTCGACCCGGCGCCGATCGCGAACAGCGCTTCCGTCTCGCTCGGCGCAAGGGCGACGACCCGTTCGGGCGCCTGCTCGAACGAGACTTCCGTTCCGGTCGCGTCCGTAAGGGCAAGCGGGTACGTCGTCTGTGCCGGACCGCTCTCCTGAGCGGAGCTCGTCTCGGACGGAGCCGCCGAGGGCGACGCGCTAGGCGACGGGCTGGCCGAAGCCGTTACGGAAGGACCGGCATTCGAATCCGAGCCGTTCGAACCGTTTCCGCATCCCGCCAGTCCGATCGCGAGCACGGCGACGAGGATCCAGACCCCTATTTTCGTCCATGCATTATTGTTCTTGTCCACCATCCATCTCTCCTCCGAATCGATTGAGAGGAGCTTGACCGATTGAACGACCGACACGAAAAACCCTCTCTCCGCGTTCGACCGGAGAGAGGGTCAGCAAACAGGGAAGAACGTGACGTCGAATCGTAATGCGCCGTTCCCGAGTGAGCCGTATCCTTTTCCGCGAAGGATTTCGTCTGCTGCATCTTAAGGCAGGTTTCCTGACTGATAGGCGTTCGACGCTTCTCGCCTTCCCATCCGCAAGGACAGTGGCATCTCGAGAGCATCCCTATTTCACAGTGGCGGGACCGTGCCGGATTTGCGCCGGCTTCCCTTTTAACCGTCGCGCACCGAACGCGCGAAGGCACCCTAAGAGTTAGAAGTCTATTCAATTGCCGCAAGCTGCCAATCACTAGAATTATAGCCCGACGGAGGGAGCATTGCAATGACGATCTGCCCTTCTCTCCGCCGGTTGCCGTTATTCGAAATAATAGACGAAACCGATGGCGCCGACGCCGGTATGCGTGCTGATGATCGGCGTCGTCGGGGCGATGTCGATCTTGTCGTAGCCCGTAAGCTCGATGATCGCTTGCTTCAGCCTGGACGCCAGCTCGAAGCCGGCGGCGTGCAGCAGGCCCACGCCCTTGATCGCCTTGCCCTTGACGTCTTCGGCGAATTGCTTCGCCAAATAATCGACGATATGGGCTTTGCTCCGGACCTTCGCGACCGGCGTATATTCTCCCCCGTCCAGGGAGGCGATGATTTTAATTTTCAACAACGAGCCGATCCAGGCTTTGCCTTTGCCGATGCGGCCGCCCTTGACCAGATTGTCGAGCGTATCGACGACGACGTACAGTCTCGTCTGCTCCCGTACTCGCCGGAGTCTCTGCAGAATCTGCTCCATCGTATGGCCCGCTTTCGCCATCCTCGCGGCTTCGACGACCTGAAATCCGAGCGCCTGCGTAATGTAGCGGGAGTCGACCACGGTGACCTTCGTCCCGGACATCTCCGAGGCCATCTCCGCGGATCTGACGGTTCCGCTCATCCCGCCCGTCATATGGATCGATAGAACTTCGCTGCCGTCCCGTCCGAGCCGGTCGTACAGCTCCAGGAAAGCGCCCGCGGAAGGCTGGGAGCTTTTCGGAAGCTCGTCCGTCTCCTGCATTTTCGCGATGAACTCCTCCGGGGTAATGTCCACTCGGTCCAAATAGGTTTCATTGGCGATGCTGATCGATAACGGCACGACTTCGATTCCGTGTTCGCGCAAGATTTCGTCGGGCAAATCTACGGTCGAATCCGTCACCACTTTGATAGAGGTCAAGGGGAGTCATCCAGCCTTCCTGTAGTAGGGTCTAAGCCGCGGCTTTGCAGTAAGTCTACCATTCCGGGCCTTGCTCTCGCAACTCGAGGCCGCATACGGATTATTCCGTCCGCGACCCGTGCTCCCGGAGCAGCTTCGCCTTCAGGTCTAGAATCTCCTGGCTGTAATAGACGCGATAGGCTTCCGGGTTCAGCTTGCGCAGATGCTCCGGCCAAAACCTGTCCAACTGCTCGGCATGAAACCGGCGGATCTCGTCCAGGGACGGCGGCGGTCCGACCGGTTCCCCCCGTTCGAAGATCGTCTTCTCAAGCGGGATAGCGTCGTAACGTTCGGCTTTGCCGATCCGATGCGGGTGAAGCGGATGGTGCAGCAGGAGAGGCTTTCCTTCCAACGGGTCCGAATCGTTCGCCAAAGCGATATAGTCCGCGAACGCCATTCCCGTTTCCCAGTTGACGAGGCGATAGGCGGTTTTGACGCCGGGATTCGTGATCTTCTCCGGATTGCCGGAAATTTTGATCACCGGCTCCAGCTTCCCGTTCTTCTCCCTCGCGACCAGCTTGTACACGCCTCCGAGCGACGGCTGGTCGAACGCCGTGATCAGCCGCGTCCCGACGCCCCAGACGTCGATCCTCGCGCCTTGCGCCTTCAGCTCGGCGATAATGTGCTCGTCCAGGTCGTTCGAAGCGACGATGGCCGTCTCCCGCAAGCCGGCCTCGTCGAGCATCGCCCTGGCTCGCTTGGACAAGTAGGCGAGGTCCCCGCTGTCCAAGCGGATGCCTCGAAGCTTCTTGCCCTGCCGCTCCAATTCCTTCGCGATCCGAATGGCGTTCGGAACCCCGCTTCTCAGCGTGTCGTACGTATCGACCAACAGCGTGACGTGATCCGGCAACGCCGCGGCGTATTGACGGAAGGCGTCCTCTTCGCTGTCGTGCCCTTGCACCCAGGAATGGGCGTGCGTACCCGACGTCGGAATGCCGAAGCGCATTCCCGCGAGCACGTTCGACGTCGAGTGAAAGCCGGCGATATAAGCCGCTCGCGCGCCCCATACGGCGGCGTCCGCTTCCTGGGCCCGCCTCGTGCCGAATTCGAGCAGCCGCTCCTTCGGCGCGACCTGCTTGATTCGGGACGCCTTGGTCGCGACCAGGGTCTGGAAGTTCAAGAAGTTCAGAATCGCCGTCTCGACGAGCTGGGCTTCGAACACGCGGGCCTCGACCCGCACGAGCGGAATGCCGGGAAACACGACCGTTCCTTCCGGTACCGCGCGAAGGCTTCCCGTGAACTTGAACGTCCGCAGAGCCTGAAGAAACCCTTCGTCGTAGTTCTCCTCCTGCGTCCGCAAATACCGGATCTCCCCGTCGCCGAACCGAAGCCCGCGCACGTAATCGACGATCCGCTCGAGTCCCGCGAACACGGCGTAGCCGTTGCCGAAAGGAAGCTTGCGGAAATACGCTTCGAAGACGGTTTTCTCGTCCATCGTGCCCCGCTTCCAATGCGCGTACATCATATTGATCTGGTACTTATCCGTATGAAGCGTCAAATTGTCGTATCCCATGCGGGTCTCCTTCCCCGGACGAGCGTTACGGAAAGTCGCGAACGACTTCCGCGCCCAGGACGTTCTCGAAATGGCCGAGCGCCCATTCGTGGCCCTGCGGGTTAAAGCTGGCGACGGCATCCGCGTGCACGACCGTTCGAAAGCCTTTGTTATACGCGTCTACCGCCGTATGCAGCACGCAAATATCGGTGCAAACCCCGATCAAGTGAATCTCGCGGACGTCCCTTTCGCGGAGCTTTAATTCCAGGTCCGTCCCGCAGAAGGCGCTATAACGGGTTTTGTCCATCCAATACGCGTCCCGTCCGTCCGCGGAATACCATTCCCCGAGCTTTCCGTACAGCTTTCTCCCGTCCGTGTCCCGAATATTGTGAGGCGGGAACAGGCGCGTCTCCGGATGTCGCCCGTCGCCCTCCTCGTGCAGATCGACGGCCAAGACGACCCAGTCGCCGTTTCCGGCGAACCGTTCCGCAAGCTCCCGCACGCGTCCTTCGATCGCGATGCCCGGCTCTCCGACCGGAAGCCGCCCGACGACGAAGTCGTACGTATAATCGATCACGATCAAAGCTTTCATATGCTTCTCGCCTCCCGATTGCCTTCATTTTAATAATATTATTTAGACAATATCGGTACCGATCGAAAAAATCAACCGTATACGGAGAGCCTCGGCTCGTAATCCGTGAACCGGTACAACTGCGCGGCCCTCTGGGAATACCGGTTGGAAGTCTTCGGCAAGCCGTCGCGATCGCGCACTTCTTCCAGTATGCCCTTGCGGCTGCGCGTGGAAGTGATTTTGCGAATAAAATTTTTTTCTTCGAATTCGGGCACGACCGTCTCGAGAATCTGATAGAGCTCGCTGATCGTGAATTCCTCCGGCAGGAAGCGCCTCGCGATCGTCGTCGTCAGCATGTTCCGTCGTACCCGTTCGAGCGCCGTCCGCACCATGCGGCCATGATCGAGCACGAGGGGCATGCGCAGGGCGTCGTCCACGGGGACGAGCGCGACGCCCGCATCCGATCTCAGCCGGCTCCTGACGGAGCTTTCGTCCGACAAGGCCAGGAACGCATGGGAGATATGCCATCCCCGCGGATCTCTTCCGGGATCGCCGTACGCTTCGTCGTATTCAAGAGGAACGTCCGTCACTCCCGTCGTTTCCGCCAGCGCCCGGACCGCGCCTTCCCGAATCGATTCGTCCGCCTTGCACGAACTTCCCGGCAAAGCCCAGCAGGTTTGACCGTTCGCGTCGGAAGCGCGGACGAGCGCCACTTGGAGCTCCCGAATCGGCAGCGTCTTCTTCGCGGATCGGCGTTCGACGGATACGATCGTGAACAGCACGACGTTCGCGTGAACGCCGTCGGGCGAACGGGCCCCGACGGTTAACGGACGGGCATGGTCCTGCCGTTTGTCCTGAATGGCGATGTCGTCCATGCTTCTCGACTCCTTTCGGCGAATCATGCGCCGGATGACGGTATTGAGACGTCTAGGAACGGAAAAATTCGACTTTGCTTCTTAAATCGATCGCTTTCGACCGAAGCGAATCGGTCGATGCCGCGATCTCCTCCATCACCGCGGTCTGCTCCTGCGAAGCGGCGAACACTTGACGGGCTCCGACGCGAATCTGGTCCGCCGCTTCGGCAACCCTGCGGGCGTCGTTCAACTGCTCGGTCGCTTGGCGCGCTTGCTCGTTCAGCTCTCCGGCCATCGCTTCCACGATGTCGACGACATGGCGGGCTTCCTCGTTCACTTCCCGGAAAGCGAGCGCGAACTGCTCGCCCTTCCGCGCTTCGCTTTCGGACAGCTCGTACTGGTCGCGGATAAAGCCGACCGCGTGGCCGACCTCGTCTTGAATTTGCCGAATGAGCGAACGGATATGCTTCACCGATGTCGCGCTCTCGTCGGCCAACGCTTTCACCGCTTGGGCGACGACCTCGAAGCCGCGACCTTCTTCTCCCGCTCTCGCCGCTTCGATGGAAGCGTTCAGGGCGAGCAGATGGGTTTGGTCCGCGATTTCGGCCACGACGCCCGAGATCGAACCGATCTCCTGGGCGTAGCCTTTCAGCCTCGCGACGACGTACATCGCCTCTCCGTTCAACTCGGACAATTGCCGCATGCCCGCGATCAGCGAGCGGAACACCTCTTCGCTTTGCATCGCGGCGCGGTTCATCCCGTTCGCCCGGGCCCGGGCGTTCTCCGCGTCCGCGCTCATCCGGTCCGCCGCGGCCGACAACCGCTCCGCGTCCCGATGAAGCCGCTCCGCCGATTCGGACTGCGTCTGCGTCCCGGAAGTGATCGCTTCCGATTCGTTCGTCATCTGCTCGATCTGCCCGGCGGCCTGGGTGATCGCGCCTTGCAAATCCTTGACGTGGGCATCGGTCAATCTCGAATTTTCCTTGATTCCGTCGATCATCGTCCTGAGCTGCTCCAGCATGCGCCCGAAGGCGACGCCGAGCTCCTGCATCTCGTCTCCCGATTGAATCGCGGGGACGCTCGCCCGAAGATTCCCGTTCGCCGTCTCCTGCGCCGCCTTGGTGAGCGAGAGCAGCGGCTTCAGCAGCCAGCGCGCCGCGAAATATCCGAATAATCCGGTCCAGAAAATGCCGAACATGAGCGTCAGCAGCACGAACGTCCAGCTCGGCATAAAGTCGAAGACGTTTTTCAAGACCAGCAGAAAAAATGCGCTTGTACCGTATGTCACCGATGAAGCGACCGTGATTCCGACTACGAATTTCTTGACGATGCCGAATTTTGCGATCACGCCACTCGCCTCCGCTAACCTGGATGTCTTTTCATTGAAGCATTTAATCGATGGCAGGACTGTGAGATATGTCACAGTTAGCGGGCGGACGAATGTGACATATCTATGTCGTTAGGCCCCCGGCGCTCGAAATCCCGTTCCGGAAAAACCGGGCTTGCCTGGGAGACCGATGTCGGGGATGATAGAGTTATTAAGCCCGAGACGGCAGAAGGAGAAACCGACATATGGACTACGTGACCCATACGCTGTTCGGCTTCGCGCTCTACGGCGCATGGAGCAAAACCGCGATGGACGCAAGAACGAAGTGGGCGCTGCTCGGCGCCGCGGTCGGGTCGAGCGTCGTTCCGGACGTCGACATCCAGTGGGCCCGCGCGGGCGCCGATTATTTGATGGCTCACCGGGGCATTACGCACTCCTTCCTGATGGTCCCCGTATGGGCCGGAATGTTCGCGCTGCTAAGCCGGGCGATCTTCGGAGCGAAGGACCGGCGTATCTTTCTCGTCGCGTTGGCCGGCGTGTTGCTTCATATCGTCAGCGACTGGACGAACGCTTGGGGAACCGGACTGTTCGAGCCGTTTACGTCCCGCCGCTATTCGATCGGCATCATCCCGAACAAAGGCTACGTCTTCTGGGCGTTCGCCGCCTTGCTGGCGCCCTTCCTGCTCCTGTACCGGTCGCCGGGCAAGCGCAGAATCGTCTTTCGGGCGTTCTGGGCGCTCGGCGCGGTATACGCGGCCGTTCAGATCGCGCATTCATCTTACGTGCTGGTCCAGTTAAAAAACGAGGGCTACGCCCAAGTCGCGATCCGTGCGGATCGGATGCCCGGAGGATTGTCCTATTACGCGGCGCGGAACGATGCGATCGTCGAAGGCCGGCACGAGCTGGGGGGATTCAGCGGAGTTATCCGGTCCTATCTCAACGAACCGGTGGACGCCGAGCTGATGTACGCCGATCCTTCCGCGAGAAGCTTGCTGAGATTCGCGCCTTTCGTCGTCACCCAGCGCACGGAGAACGGAATCCGGCTATTCGATCCGCGATTCGGCGGCAACGTGCCGCTGCTGACCGTCGACGTGCCGGCGAAACCGGTCTTTTGAATCGGCAACCCTGCCGCAACGAACTCAGCCGATGGGGGAAAAACGCATGAACTGCTCTATGGACTTCTACTACGCCGACGTGCGCGACGCGCAAAGCTATATCGGCCTTCACGCCCATTCCGGCTACGAGCTCGTCTATTACCGGACCGGCCGGGGAAAAACGCGCATCGACAAGACGGAATACGAGTATCGGCCGGGAACGTTCGCGATTATCCAGCCCGGCGTCAAGCACGACGAGTTCCGGGAGACGGACACCGACGTCCGTTTTTTCGTCTTTTTCTACGACAACCAGCCCGTTCGGCTGGCGAACGGGCTGTACGAGGATCGCTCCGGCGGGCGCCTGCCCGCCCTTCTCGATCGGTTGGCGAGCGAACTGCGCGGGCAGGCCCCTTATTACGATTTTTTGATTCGTTCGATTCTGATCGAATTTCTCGTCGAAGTCGGCAGAATGGTTTCTCCGAAGGACGTTGCCGCATCCGAACCCGGCGGAAAGCTTCTGTACGCCAAAAGCTTTATCGAGCAATACTGCGGAGAGAGCCTGGATTTGCCCGGACTCGCGCGGACGCTCGGCTACAGCTACGACTATTTCCGCCACCGGTTCAAGGAGAAGATCGGATATTCTCCGATGCAATACGCCGTCCGGAAGCGGCTCGACCGGGCGAAAGCCGAGCTACTGGAGACGGACAAGTCCGTCACGGACATCTCCATGTCCTGCGGATTCTCGAACACGCCGCAATTTTGCATGATGTTCAAGAAGCACGCCCGCATGTCCCCCGGCGAATACCGCAAGCGAAACCAGCCGACGCGCGCCGGCGGCGCGGAAGATTAAGCTCGTCCGGCCGCGACTTTGCGGAACAAATCCTTGAACACCTTATCGCGATGAATATAGTAGAAGGAACGGATCGGATGGCGCGTCGGGTCGTGGATCCACCTGGCATCCTCGGAGACGCGCGGGCTGGGCACGACGACGCTCGGGCACCATTCCGGGTCGATCAGCCAAGCGACGACGGCGATGTCCCAGATGACGCGCGAGTACCCGTAATGGTCGTCCGCGCAATTTCGGTAAGTCTCGTGCAAATAAGCGCCGATCGGCCCGGAATCCTTCACGTAATCCTCGATCTCGGACAACGTCGTTTGCAGATGGGACGCGACTCCCATGCACGGGGCAAGCACGACCGGAACGCCGCTATCGAACACGACGCGGGCGGCGTGAATGTCCTGGTGCAGGTTGAATTCGCGCGTATCCGGCCAATGAAGGGCATGTCCCCCCAACCAGACGACGACGATCCGTTCGATGATGCGCGGTTCCATCAAGATCGCGGAGGCGACGTTGGTGATCGCCCCGATCGAGAGGACGTACAGCGGATCGGAAGGATCGGACGACATCGCGCGTTCGACCAGGTTCCGCGCCGCGTCGCTCTCGGTCGGCGCGTTCGGACCGGCCAGGTAACGGTCGGAGCCGCGGTAGACGGGAATATCTTCGCGCTTCAATATGCCGAGGATTTTCACGATCTCGTTGTAGCTTTTCTCCATGCCGTCCAGAGGACCCGTGGACAGCGAGTTGAAGAACGGCGCGGCGTAAAACGCTTCGACCTGCACGCTGTCCGGCGAATGCAGGGCGTAGACGACCGCGAATTGGTCGTCGATCTCGTTAAACGTGTCGGTGTCCAGCACCATGCGGACTTTTCTGCCGGGATGATTCAGCTTGCGGACCCGCTCGTCCGCCGGAATGATCGGATAACGCACTTCTGGCATGTCTTCAACCTCCAAAATGGATAGCGTTCCGCGCGTTCGCGGATCTGCTTCTATCCTATCTCGGATACAACGGCAACGTTATCATCGTTCGGGCGATTATTTATACGATTCGGCTTTTTTTCCTCCGGGATCTTCCGCCGGGATCAGAGCAAGCCGATCTTCTTCCCTTTCCGGGCGCTCTCCACCGCGCCGAACACCATCGCCGCGCTCTTGGCGTTGTCGGCGCAATCCGTCTCGGCCGGACGTCCTTCCTCGAGAGCCGCGAACATCTCGTCCAGGCAGCCGAAGTGGCCTTCCCGCCCTTCCCAAGGCCCCGGAAGCTCGGCCTCTTTCGTCCGAAGCCGGAATCCCGCCTCCTTGGACTCGTCCACGACCTCCGCGGCCGGAGGCGCCGTCCCGTCCCATTTCGCCGTTCCTTTGGTTCCGATGAAACGCCAGTCCGCTTCCCACGAAGTGTTGAAGCCTTCGCTGCACCACGAGCCCCGGTAAGTGTAGACCGAGCCGTCGCTCATCTCGAACAGGCAAACCGCGGAAGCGTTGCCCGCGTACCAGGAGCCCGGCGGATTGAATTCGTGGCAATAGACCGTCACCGGATCCGCTCCGGTCAGGAAACGGGCCATATCGAACGTATGAATCGCCATATCGACGACGAGAGGACTGTCCATCGCGTCCCGAAAGCCCCCGAAATGCGCGCCGATAAAAAAGTCCGAATGAACGGTGCCGACCGTTCCGATTCCGCCCGCGGCCAGGAAATCCCTCAGAGGGCGAATATGCTTCGAATATCTCCTGTTCTGCATGACCGAATATCGCTTGCCCGTCCTAGCGGCAAGCTCGACGATCTCCTTCGCGTCGTCCGGGGATTCGGCAATTGGCTTCTCGCCGAACACGTCGCATCCGAGCCTCATGGCCGTCGTCACGATCCGCTTGTGGCTGGAAGGAACGGTCACGTCGAAGACGAGGCCGGCCCCGGTGCTTTCGATCGCTTCCTCCAAATCTTCGAACACGGGAACTTGAAGCCCGCGGCGTTCCCTCGTCGCTCGGGCGGTTTCCGCGTGCAAATCGACCAATCCGACGATTTCGACCTCCTCGCGCGCCGCAGCGTAATCCAGCCATACGTTGGACATGCCTCCGCATCCGGCGACGATAACGCGATGTTTGCTCATGACCGTTGAAGCTCCTCCTTGTCGCGGAGCCGGCACGCCGGGGCGTTGCCTCTCCGTAGCTTTCGTGCCCTTCTATCGTACAGGAGCCCCGCTTGAACGGCTAGGCGGCGGATTGCCAACTTTTCGTACGATCTTACGATTTTCAGGTTTCATGAACAAAGAAAAGGCGCCATAAGCGCCTTTTCCATGATAAGATCGGTTTATTCAAGGAGCCCGAGCGTCGTGCAAGGAGGTACCGCGGATGACCCGATCCCCGTTCAAGGAACAAACTTATATTCCGGACAACAGCTTCCCGATCAACGTCTTTTTCGTCGAACGCGTCTATTTGCATTGGCATGACCATATCGAATGGATTTTCGTGCGCCGGGGGACCGTTCGCGTTCAAATCGACGCCTCGTTCGAGGTTCTCTCCGAAGGCGAGCTGGTCTTCGTCAATTCCGGACAGCTTCACGGAGCCGAGCGGCTTTCGGACGACGCCCGGTTGGTCTGCATCGTGTTTAACGAAGCTCTCGTGAGGGGCAACGGCTTGGACGCGACCGAGCAGCATTATTTCCTGCCCTATTTGCGCAGCCGCGCCGACTGGCCGACGACGCTCCGCGCGGGCCACCCGCTGACCGGCGAGATGAGCGCTTCGTTCGCCCGCCTCGTGGAGGAATTCGGTCGCAAATCTCCAGGCTACGAGTTGCTGGTAAAAGCCGAGCTGCTGCGCATATTCGGACTGTATTTTCGGTATTCGGAGCTGACTCCCCGCCCGCCCGGTTCCCTGCTCCGGCAGACGAACCGGTTCGCCGAGCTGCTGCGAAAGCTGCGGGAGGACTGCGCTTGCCCGATCACCGTCGCCGAGGCCGCGGCCGTCGTTCGGCTTAGTCCGAATCACTTCTGCCGCGTCTTTAAGCAGTTGACCGGCAAAACGCTGATCGAATACGTCCGGCTGCTGCGGGTCAACGAAGCGGAGCGGCTGCTGCTCGAAACCGATTGGCCGGTATCGGCGATCGCCGAGCGCGTAGGCTGGCCTAACCTGATGTATTTCGGACGGGCGTTCAAGCAAACGAAAGGCGTCGCGCCTTCCGCGATCCGGCGGAACCGCCCTATTTAGTACGATCGCCGGCCTTGCTCCTTACCATTCGGCCACGCTGCCGTCGGCGTGGCGCCAGAGCGGATTTTTCCAATCGTGCCCGATCTCGGCCATCTTCCGGACATGGTTCTCGTCGATCTCGATGCCGAGACCCGGACCTTTCGGAATCTCGACGAAGCCGTCCGTATAAGCGAAGACGGACTTGTCGGCCAAGTAGTCCAGCAGGTCGTTGCCCTGATTGTAATGAATGCCCAAGCTTTGCTCCTGTATAAAAGCGTTATGGCAGGTGGCATCCACCTGCAAGCATGCGGCGAGCGCGATCGGACCTAGCGGACAATGCGGCGCCAGGGCGACGTCGTAGGCTTCCGCCATGCTGGCGATTTTCTTGCATTCGGTAATGCCCCCAGCGTGCGAGACGTCCGGCTGCACGATGTCGGCGTAGCCGTCCGCGAGCAGCTTCTTGAAATCCCAACGGGAAAACATCCGCTCTCCGGTCGCGATCGGGATGTTCGTCGCCCGGGCGATCTCGCGCAGCGCCTCGTTGTTCTCGGGCAGCACGGGCTCCTCGAGGAAGAGGGGCCGGAACGGCTCCAGCTCTTTGGCCAGAATTTTGGCCATCGGCTTGTGGACCCGCCCGTGGAAATCGATGCCGATGCCGA
>Ga0065721_10000014_pt1 | contig 13849 bp, 10 predicted proteins | sample Mesricmetagenome_FD_59108 | JGI IMG/M metagenome (GOLD analysis project Ga0065721, IMG submission 59108) | Mesophilic microbial community from rice straw/compost enrichment Sample: eDNA_1 v2 (version 2) | ecosystem: Engineered > Solid waste > Grass > Composting > Bioreactor | place: USA: Davis... | reverse complement strand
GGAAGAAAGGTAAGAGAACGTAGCAAAAGCTTTGTAGATCACTACTCTCAGGCAAAACTTTTTTACAACAGTCAGTCAACACCTGAGAAAATGCACCTTCAGAATGCCTTGATCTTTGAACTTTCGAAAGTTACGATCCCTGCAATCAGAGAAAGAATGGTGGGACAATTGGCTTATATTGATAAGTTCTTGGCTTGGAGAGTGGCAGAAAAAGTGGGCGTGGAAGTGAAATCATTGGATTTACCTAACCAAAGTCTGCCTGCAGACAGCAATGTAATGGATCTCCAAAGCGAGGAAAGAGAACCCAACACCAAGATTTCCGAAGCATTGAGCATGCAAAACACAATTAAAGATACGATCCAGGGCAGAAAAATAGGATTCATCATGGCGAATGGCTGTACTATAAATAANATAGATGCTTTGAAAACCAAACTTGAGGAAAAAGGAGCTAAAGTGGAGGTTATTGGTCCGAGTTTAGCGCCTGTAAAATCAGAAAATGGAACAACTTACTTCCCAAAACACTCTCTTACGAGCACAAGAAGTGTCTGCTTTGATGCACTATTCATCTGTCCGGGAGAAAATTCAACTAAAGAACTTATGATTCCGGAAAATAAACATTTGGTGTTAAACTTTATCAATGAAGCATATATGCATTGCAAAGCCATTTATTTCGGTGCGGAAACAGACGATCTATATAAAAACAGTAATGTAAGCTTGAGAAAGCACGAAGATCCGGCAATTATAGGCCCACAGGATAAAAATCCTGAAGATAAATTCATCGAAGCGATCGCCAATCACAGAGTTTGGGATCTTGAATTAGAGCGAAATGCTCAGGTATAATTCAGATNACTAACCCTTCACACCACATACTTAACACTTAAATATTAATACAATGGAATTTCAGAAAAATCTATTAGAATATATCAGCGATTCATTGATGACTGCAAATGAAACAATATCCGTTGCGGAAAGCGTAACTTCAGGGTTATTGCAGCTCGCCTTTTCACAAATGCCAAACGCATCTTTGTTTTATAAAGGAGGAGTGACTGCATACGCATTATCCGAAAAAGTACGTCTTTTGAATGTAGACAAAAACGAAGCGGAAGAATGCGACTGCGTTTCAGAGAACATTGCCGAAGTAATGGCACTGAATGTAGCCGAAATGTTTCAAACCGACTGGTCTATTGCCACAACAGGATATTGTACCCCAATCAGAAGCTCCGCATATAAGATTTTTGCGTATTTCTCCTTTTCATATAAAGGCGAGATCGTCCTCACTAAAAAACTGGAACTGCACCCCAAAACCCAAGCCCTGAATGCCCAACTATATTATACAGAATTCATTTTGGGGTGCTTTAAAAGTGAGATGAACAGATTGTTAATTTTAAAATAATGATCATGGAACGTAAAAATCAGTATGCACTTGTTACCGGTGCTACTAGTGGAATAGGCTATGAATTGGCCAAACAATTCGCTAAAAACGGTTATGATCTTGTGATAGTTGCAAGAAATCATGATGAACTTCGTACTAAAGCGGAAGAATTCAAATCATTTGGGATCAATGTGATCCCGATTTCCAAAAACCTTTTCAATCAGGATGAGGTATACTCACTCTACTCCGAGTTAAAGCTCAACGGAATAAGCCCTGAAATATTAGTGAATGATGCAGGACAAGGCGTTTACGGGAAATTTCAGGATACCGATATCCACAGAGAAGTAGATATTATCAATNTGAATATTATTTCAGTCATCATACTAGCCAAACTGTTTATTAAGGACCGTTTACCAAAGGGATCCGGGAAGATTTTAAATGTGGCATCTATTGCCGGTAAAGCTCCCGGTCCCTGGCATTCGGTTTATCACGGAACCAAAGCATTTGTACTATCGTGGTCTGAAGCCATTCGTGAAGAACTTAAGGACACCGGAATTACAGTGACGGCTCTTTTGCCGGGACCTACAGATACCGACTTCTTCAATAAGGCAGATATGAACAGCAGTAAGATCCTCGAAGACAAAGACGATCTTGCTTCACCGGAAGAAGTAGCCATTGACGGTTATAAGGCGCTGATGAATAATGATGATAAAATTATTTCAGGATTTAAAAACAAACTGAGTGCTGCCATGATCAATCTTACGACAGACAGTATGGCTGCACACAGAATGGGAGANATGCAAAAACCTGTAACGGAAAATAAATAATACAACGATGGGAAATTTAAAATTACAAGGTAAATCCGCGCTGATTACCGGTGCGGGAAGCGGAATAGGAAAGGCAACAGCATTATTGTTCGCCAAAGAAGGAGCCGATATAGCTATTATTTATTATGACGACGATGAAGAAGCTGAGAAAACGCAGAAAGAAATACAGGCATTAGGAAGAAAATGCATCCTGTTTTCNGGTGATATTAATGATTATGAATTTTGTGAACANNCCACTGAAAAAGTTATTTCAGAATTTGGAAAAATAGATATCCTCATCAATAACGCCGGAACGCAGTTTCCTTCGGATAATATTGAAAATCTGGAAGAAAAGAACATCAGNAAGACCTTCAATTCCAATATTGTAGGAATGATCTTATTGACCAAAGTGGTATTTCCTCATTTGAAAGAAGGAGGCAGCATTGTGAATACAACATCCGCTGTTGCCTATGAAGGTCATCCTGAATTGCTGGATTATTCCGCTACGAAAGGAGCCATTGTTTCCTTCACCCGTTCTTTAGCATTGCAGGCAAAACCTAAAGGAATCCGTGTAAATGCAGTAGCACCCGGTCCTGTGGCAACACCACTTACTAAAGAAACTTTCGGGGAGGAAGAAGATGATCCGAATAAACCTCCTTTTGAACGGAATGCCACTACGGAAGAAATTGCACCNAGCTTTTTATTNCTAGTTTCCGATGATGCCGCACAGATCACNGGGCAGGTGATTCACCCNAACGGAGGAATAATTGTAAACGGATAACGGTATGAACGGAGTAATTATACAATTTTTTCACTGGTATCATCCGGGGAATATNTGGAACGAGTTTNTAGAAAAATCAGAATANCTGAGAGANCTCGGTATTACCGCTGNCTGGTTTCCTCCGGCTACAAAATGTGACTTNGGAAAAGAGGGAAGAGGGTATGACGTTTATGATCTTTACGATTTGGGTGAATTNGACCAGAAAGGAGGTATTCCCACAAGATATGGAACNAANGAAGAATACCTGAATGCCATTCAGAAAGCACAGGAATTAGGAATATCGGTTTATGCCGATATTGTTTTGAATCATAGAATGGGAGCGGATGAAGCAGAAGAGATCACCGTACACAAGGTGAATGAAGAAAACCGGCAGGAGTANTTAGGGGAACCGTTTAACGTTTCAGCTTTTACGAAATTTACTTTTCCCGGAAGAAATAAAAAATATTCGGAATTTGTGTGGGATCATCAATGTTTCAGCGGAATCGATATTGTCCATAAAGATAATGAGGAAATAAAGGGAATATTCAAAATTTATAATGAATATGGAACAGACTGGACGGANTCTGTAAGTNATCAGTTCGGTAATTATGATTATCTCATGGGAGCTGATGTGGAATTTCGTAATCCTTATGTGGTTCAGGAANTGAAAGACTGGATCAAATGGTATCATGANACCACAAAAGTGGANGGATTCCGTTTAGATGCCTTAAAGCATATTTCCCATGAATTTTTAAAAGAATGGATCACCTATATTAAAACGGAGATCAATCCGGATTTTTTCGTTTTGGGAGAATTCTGGAAGGATGAAGCAGGTAAAATATCTGACTTTTTTAATAAAATGGATGGACTTTTATGCTGTTTTGATGCTCCTCTACATTATAATTTTTTCACGGCTTCCAAAGAAGGAAAAGATTATGACCTTACCCAGATTTTGCATGACACTTTTCTGGATCATAACCCTGTTTATTCGGTTTCATTTGTTGAAAATCATGATACACAAAAGCTTCAGGCATTGGAATCGGCGGTTAAAACTTGGTTCAAACCCATTGCTTATGCTATAATTCTCCTATTGGAAGATGCTTATCCATGCATTTTCTATCCCGATCTCTTCGGAGCAGAATACACAGATATGAAGGATGATAAAGAAGTAAAGGTTGTGATGCCGAAAGTAGAAATTCTTCCTGCCTTATTACAGGCAAGACAGCAGTTCGCCCATGGTGAACAGATCACCTATTTCGATCATCCCAATTGCATTGCATGGGTACGTAAAGGTACAGAAGAACATCCCGGNTGTATCGTAATTATTTCCAATAGTGAAGAAGGGTATAAAGAAATTGAATTGGGCACAGAATATGCTCATACTAAGTATACAGACTTTCTGAAACAGAGAGCAGATGAGGTTATAACCGATGAAAACGGGAAGGGTACTTTTAGAGTCAATCCGGGTTCGGTAAGTATTTGGGTGAAAACTAACGATAACTAAAAAGTTTAAGATCATGTACAGAGACGGAGTAAGAAAAAGTATATGGCAGGAAGAGATCAAAAGATTTGTTTCAGATGCTTCTCTTAACCAGATTTTCGATGTAGCGGTCATCGGTGGCGGAATTACGGGAATATCAACGGCTTTGAAACTTCAGCAAAACGGNAAAAAATGTGTCATTCTGGAAGCAGCTAATATAGGTTTTGGAACTACAGGAGGAACGACAGCGCACTTGAATGATTTTTTTGATACTACATATTCTCAAGCCATCAGTAAATTTGGACTGGATAATGCCAAACTTTTTGCAGAAGCAGGGAAAGATGCCATGCAAATCATTGAAACGAANGTNTCGGAACTGAATATCAATTGTGATTTCGAAAAGAAAAAAGCCTATCTGTTTGCTTTGGACGAAAAACANGANAAACAACTTGAAGATATTGTAGAAGGNAGTTCAAAAGTNGGACATACCATGCAGTATACCGATATGATCCCNTTTCCGATNCCNTTCAAAAAAGCNGTTNTCATNCCNGATCAGGGGCAGTTTCATCCGATAAAATACATTAAAGCCTTNNGNGAAGCCTTCATCAATGCAGGTGGAACCATCATAGAAGATTGCCGTTGCGAAAGTCATGACGAACAGGATGATCATGTGATATTGCAGACTTCAAAAGGTTCTGTGAAAGTAANGCAGGCTGTTTATGCCACCCATATTCCACCGGGAGTCAATATCCTTCATTTCACCAATGCACCTTACAGAAGCTACGCGATAGCATTTAGTTTAAAAAATAAAGAATATCCGCAGGAATTGGGATATGACCTTTCCGATCCGTATCATTATTACCGAATCCATGAAGTGAATGGTGAAAAGCTATTGATTGCAGGAGGAGAAGACCATAAAACCGGACATGAAGAAAACACCGGAGAATGTTTTTCAAGACTTGAAAACTATGTTCGACAGTATTTTGATCTGGATGTTCCTTACTACAGNTGGTCGAGCCAGTATTATGAACCTGCAGACGGATTTCCGTACATCGGAAAAATGCCGGGAAATAATGGGCGGATCTATGTTGCTACAGGTTTCAGAGGAAACGGAATGATGTTCGGAACATTGTCATCACAGATCATTACAGACCTCATCGTAAACGGTAACAGTAAATATGAAAAACTGTTCGATCCCGGAAGAGTAGAAATAACTGCCGGTTTCGTGAATTTCGCCAAAGAAAATGCAGCTGTGGTTTATGATTTCATTAAAGATAAGCTTACAAGAGAAAAAATTCAGTCATTGGCTGATATTAAAGACGGTGAAGCTAAAATCGTTACCTATGAAGGCAAATCCTACGCATTATATAAAGAGAATGGCGGAAAACTACATATGGTGAAAAGTACCTGTCCTCATGCCCATTGTGAAGTACGCTGGAACAGTGCGGAAATAACTTGGGATTGTCCTTGCCACGGCTCAAGATTTAACGTGAATGGTAAAATACTTACCGGGCCGGCTGTACAAGATCTGCCTAGAATGGATTCAGAGAATGAATCGTAATTAAAAATCACAGAAATAATGTCTAAAAAAAGTTTTTTCTACCGCAACAGTCTTAGTATCGTTTTACTAACGATGATGATTATATGTCTTTTGGGACAGTTTTTCACAGGATGGAAAACGGAGAATAAAGAACTGGCGGAGAACGGACAGGCTTTGTTGGGTTTAGCAGAATATGTTCAGAGCGGACATTTCATTCAGGCTACGTTTGAGAATTGGGAAAGTGAATTCCTACAGATGATGTTGTATATTTTGCTTACCGTTTCTTTAAGGCAGGTAGGATCCAGTGAATCCAAAGGCTTGGAAGAGGATGAAGAAGTGGACAGAGAACCTCAACCACATCCCAATGCACCATGGCCGGTGAAAAAAGGAGGAATTTGGCTGAAATTCTATAAGCATTCTTTATCCATTGCGTTTGCCATTCTGTTTCTTATCAGCTTTGTGCTGCATTTTTACGGAAGTCTTAAAGATTTTAATACTGAACAAATGGCTAAAAGTGAAGCTCCTGTAAGAGCGGAAGAATATGCTTTCGATTCCCGTTTCTGGTTCGAGTCATTTCAAAACTGGCAAAGTGAATTCCTGGCTGTAGCTTCCATTGTGATCTTATCTATTTGGCTCCGTGACAAAGGTTCTCCTGAATCTAAACCTGTAGATATGGCTCATGATGAAAATCCGTGATATGAAACTTGAACTAAGCTTAATGTCCTTATTTTAATGGAAAAAATAGGAAAAATCGGGTCGCAAAAGAGAAATTTAACTGGTATTATCAAAATATTATGTAATTCTCACAAGTTTTTTTTCTCACTACTAGGCTGGAATTACCTTAAAACCTATATTTGCAGCCTAAATTATTAAATCAATGAAAGAACTAATCGAAAAAATCAACGCAGAATTTGAAGCTTTCACAACTGAAGCAAACCTACAAGCAGAAAAAGGAAACAAGGCAGCTGGAACAAGAGCTCGTAAATCAGCTTTAGAACTTAGCANATTGTTCAAAGATTTCAGAAAAGTTTCTGTGGAAGAATCTAAAAAATAATAAATAATCCCTGTCNATCGACAGGGATTGTTTTTTGATAAATATTTTTTTATAGAATCATACTTAGTTGAACTCTTTTCCTCGCTTCATCCACTTCCGTCACTTTTACCTGAACATGCTGATGAAGTTTTACCACTTCGTTCACATCCGAAACATATCCGTCTTTCAGCTGAGAGATATGAACCANNCCGCTTTCTTTGATTCCCAAGTCCACAAAACACCCGAATGCCGTAATATTATTAACAATTCCGGGCAGGATCATTCCGGNTNTNACATCTTTAATGTTTTTGACATTAGGATCGAATTCAAATACTTTAGCAGCTTTTCTAGGATCTAATCCCGGTTTTTCAAGCTCTTTTAAAATATCCTTTATTCCTAAAATTCCAATATCTTCAGTTGTGTATTTTTCAGGCTGGATCTTGGAAATTTTCTCTTTTTCGGCAATAAGTTCATGAGTTTTTATGCCTAAATCTTTTGCCATTTTTTCCACTATTCCGTACGCTTCGGGATGCACAGCGGAATTATCCAGAGGATTTTTAGCATTCGTGATTCTGATGAATGCGGCTGCCTGTTGAAAGGCCTTTTCACCTAATCTCGGAACTTTTTTTAATTGTTTTCTATCTTCAAAAGGTCCGTTTTCTGTACGGAAATTTACGATGTTTTCAGCCATTTTTTCTCCGATTCCGGACACATAGCTCAGAAGGGATTTACTCGCGGTATTTATATTGATCCCAACGGAATTCACACATTTCATCACCGTGGAATCAAGTTCGTTCTTGAGTTGGGTTTGATCCACATCATGTTGATATTGTCCTACACCAATGGATTTCGGATCTATCTTAACCAGTTCAGCCAAAGGATCTGCCAGTCTTCTTCCGATAGAAACAGCTCCACGAACCGTAACATCATAGTTGGGGAATTCTTCTCTTGCAATTTTACTTGCCGAATATACGGAAGCACCGGCTTCTGAAACCACAAATACCTGCAGCGGTTTATCAAATGCAATTTTTTTAATGAAAAACTCTGTTTCCCGGCTTGCTGTACCATTTCCGATAGATATCGCTTCTATATTATATGCATTCACCATGGAACGGATCTTTTTCATCGCCATTCCGGATTCATTTTGTGGAGCGTGTGGATAGATGGTCTCATTGTGAAGTAAATCTCCTTTTTCATCAATACATACTACTTTACAGCCGCTTTTATAACCGGGATCTATCGCCAGAATTCTTTTTTCTCCCAATGGCGGAGCCAGAAGAAGTTGGGTTAAGTTTTCAGAGAAGATCTCAATAGCCTTTTTATCCGCTTTTTCTTTAGCTTCCTGTAATGCCTCGTTTGAAATGGCGGGTTCCAGCAATCTCTTATAGCTGTCTTTTATAGCTAAAGAAATCTGTTCGGAACTTTCATTATTGGATTTGATGATGGCATTCTCAATAAGATCAATGGCTTCCTCTTTATCCACTCCAATATTGGTTTTCACAAAACCTTCGGATTCAGCTCTCAGCATAGCCAAAAGTCTGTGAGACGGAGTTCTGTTCAGGCTTTCTTCCCATTCGAAATATTGGGAGAATTTTTGAGCTTCCTCTTCATCTTTTTTAGCCTTAACCACTTTGGAAGAAACCACGGCTTTACGCTGGAACAAACGACGTAAATTTTTACGCACATACATATTTTCATTGATCCATTCTGCCATGATATCTCGTGCTCCCTGAAGTGCTTCTTCCTCCGAAGGAACATTTTCATTCACATATTTGGAAGCAAGAAACATCAGATCGTTGTTTTTCTGGCTCATGATGATCTTTGCCAATGGTTCCAAGCCCTTTTCCTTTGCCGCATCTGCTTTGGTTTTCNTACGTTTCTTGAAAGGCAGATAAAGATCTTCCAGCTCTTGTATATCGAAGCTGTCTTCGATTCTTTGTTTNANTTCAGGAGTCAATGCATTCTGNTCTTCCACGGATTTCAGAATGGTTTCTTTTCTTTTCAGAATTTCATCAAACTGTTTGCTGATCTTTGAGATCTGTTCTATCTGCGTTTCATCCAGATTTCCTGTTTTATCCTTTCGGTAACGTGCTATAAAGGGTATAGTACAATCTTCGGACAATAACTGAAGCGTATTGCTGATGCTTTTTTCGGAAAGATTGAGTTGGTTTTGTATAAATTTTAAAGAAGTCATTTTGATAAAAAAAAAACGAAAATAGTGTTTTGAAATGAAAAAAGGCGAGTTGCCCCGCCTTAAATGTTTTCACAACGGAATAATCCTTATTGTGAATTGCTTTTCAAAATTATTGATACAAATATAGAATAAAAATTCTCTATCTGTTTTACGGTAAACCTCATTTTAAATAATTTTTTTTCTTTTATTTTTATACATTCAGAAAAAACTAATAATCATGATTAAAAATATACTTGGGTTGGACATTGGTGTTTCTTCAGTAGGAGTAGCAGTTATAAAAGAAGAAAACGGAAAATCATCAGTCGAAAAATTATCTGTGAGAATTGTTCCTGAAGATCTTGATTTTCACGGAAAATTCTATTCCGGTAATACGGCGAGCAAAAACCTTGATAGAACTATTAAAAGAGGAATCAGAAAAAATAATCAAAGATTTAAGGCAAGGCGGGATAAACTTTACCAGACTTTGAAAGAAAATAATATGTTCCCAGAGGAGAATTTATTCAATCTTTCAGCAACTGAACTTTATGGATTGAGAGCAAAGGCTGTTTCGGAGCAAATTTCTTTAGAAGAATTGGGTAGAGTTTTTATATTATTAAATCAGCGCAGAGGTTTTTTAAGTAATCGAAAATCTGTTTCAGAAGACGAGAATTCAACTGANTATAAAGAGCGTATTGCCACGTTAGAAAAAGAATTGGCGGGTAGAACTATTGGACAAAAGTTATATTCAGAATTGCAGGATACCAAAAATGCTTTTGAAGTATTATTACGCGAACGCACTTATCAAAGAAGTTCATATATAGAAGAGTTTGACAGAATTTGGGACGAACAAAAAAAATATCACTCTGTTTTATCAGGTGGAGCAAATGAGGATAATAATATAGCAACATTATATGATTTAATCCGCAATCGAATTATTTATTATCAACGTCCTTTAAAAAGCCAGAAAGGTTTAATTTCTGAATGTTCTTTTGAAAAATATCACAAAGCAACAGCAAAAAGTTCCCCTTATTTTGAATTGTTCAGGATTTGGCAGAAAGTAAATGATTTATCGTGGAAAACTCCAAGTGGAGAAACCTTTAAACCTACGCCAGACCAAAAACAAAAGTTAAAAGATGCCTTATGGAATGGGGAAAATCTGAATGCAAAATACAAATTATCGATAACTGAAATCAAAAAACTTTTAGGTTACGGAAGAAATGAAAAAATATATCTGAATTTTACTGAATTAGACGGAAGCAGAACCTATGCGATCTTAAAAAATGCTTTGAAAGAGGCAGAAATAGAAAATATTGAACAATACTTATTCTTTAATTTAGATATCAGCGACGAAAAAGGAGGCTTATTTGAATTGTGGCATATTACCTATTCGCTATCAACAGAAGAAGAAGTGGTAAACGCATTAAGAAAGCGTTTTGCATTTTCTGAAAATCAATCGAAGATTATTGCTAAAAAAGTTGGTTATGCTTCTGATTACGGAAGCCTTTCGACTCGGGCTATTCGAAAATTACTACCACATTTAGAAAATGGATTGGGTTACAGTGAGGCTTGTGATGAAGTAGGTTATGATCATAGTGGATATAAAACAGAAATAGAACTTAAACCAAAGTTAAAGCAACTTAAAAAAGAATGAACTGAGAAATCCTGTTGTGGAGCAAATTCTAAATCAGGTTGTAAATGCCGTAAATCTTGTAATTGAGAAATACGGTAAAATTGATGAAATAAGAGTTGAGTTAGCGAGGGAATTAAGGAATAATGCGAAAACTCGAAAAAATATTTCTCAGGCAAATTCAAAAAACAAGAGGAATAACGATGCTATAAGGAAAAAACTTATTGAAGAGTATGGATTCAAGTTAGTGAATGGACGAGATGTAAAGCGTTATATCCTTTGGGAAGAAACCACTCACGAATGCTTGTATTGTAATAATCCTATTAATGGAACAGATATGCTTACGGGTAATGCGGATATTGAGCATATTTTACCAAAATCCCGTTCGTTCAGCAATGCGATGAGTAACTATATTATTGCTCACAGAAAATGCAATTTCAATAAAGGGCAGAAAACTGCCTATGATTTCATGGAATCTAAAGGAGAAGATGCATTGGGGCAATATATAGAAAAAGTAAATGCTTTGTATAACGACGGAAAAGGGAGCATTTCAAAATCTAAATTTGATAATTTGCTGTGCAAAGGTGAAGATATTCCTTCAGATTTTGTTGAAAGAATGAAAAAAGATTCCCAATACATTGCTAAAGAAACGGTAAAAATACTAAAAACCGTTTGTCCAAATGTTTACACTACAACAGGGCAGGTAACTGATTTTTTACGTGAAGAATGGGAATTGAAAAATCTGTTACAAGAACTAACTTTTGACAAATACAAAGCCATTGGTCAGGTTGAGGAAAAAACCATAAAAACAAATAACGGACAAACCAAAACGTTTGAAATCATTACCGATTGGAGCAAAAGAGATGACCACAGACATCACGCTGTTGATGCTTTGATTTGTGCTTTAACCGATCAAAAAATTATTTTTAAACTCAATAATCTTAACAAAATTTATCAGTATGAAAGAGATGCATTGAGCCAAAAAGAAATAGAAGAGATTGAAGAATTTTTAGAAGGAAAGTTTTCTATAAAAGAATTTTCGGCACAGCAGGGAAATATTATAGAATGCTCTATACCAAACATTCGCAAAGAAGCCCAAAAGCATCTCGAAGAGATTTTTATTTCTTTCAAAAAAGAGAATAGCAAGGTTCTTACAAAGAATATCAATGTACCTAAAAATGTAGAACCGAAAACAACTTGGGTTCCTCGTGCAAGATTGCACGAAGATACTATAATGGGACGTGTAAAACGTATTTCCGAAAAGAAAATTAAACTCAACGATAAGGTTTCAATGGAAGAAATCGAAATGATTGTAAATCCTGAAATCAAAGAAATACTTTATCAGTATCTTGCAAAATTTGACAATAATCCAAAAATTGCTTTTGCTGTAAAAACTCTGAAAAGAGAATCGATTTCTTATAAGGACAATGAAGTAAAAGAAGTTGTTGTTTATGAATGGGTAAATACAAAAAGAGTAAATATTGAAAGTTTTTTAACCGATAATCAAAAAACAAAGTCTGCTAAGGATAATTTTATAGAAAATGTTCTAAAATCGGATAGGGGAATAGGATTTTTATTAAAAAAACGATTAAAAGAGTTTAATGGAGATTATAAGCAGGCATTTAAAAATTTATTTGAAAATCCTATCATTACCAAAAATGGAATGACCGTTAAAAATGTAACAATTTATGATGAAAGCAAGGTCGAGAGGGTAAGAAATGGTTATGCAAAAACAGGCGGAAATCATCACGCTTTAATCTATAAAGATGAAAACGGGAAATACAATGATAAAGTAGTTTCATTTTGGGAAGCGGTAGAAATTGGATTGTTAAACATAGCGGAACACAATAATCCTTATCCTATTATCAATAGAAATGACAATGAAGAACTTGGGATTTTTCAGTTTTCTATGCAAATCAATGATTTATTTGTATTTGATTTGAAACATTCTGATAATCCGCAGGAAGAAAATGAAATCAACTTTTTTGATGTGAAGAATAGAAAGTTGATTTCAGATAAATTGTTTAGGGTTCAGAAAATGACAAAGAAAAGTTCTGGGGCTTTTGAAGTAACATATAGGCATCATTTAGAGGCAAATCTTAATAGGAGTGATAAAACTTTAAAGGGATATACTTGGGATGAACACGGTTCAAATAAACATTTGGAAAGATTAACAAAAATCAGAATTAATCATCTTGGGGAAATTATAAAAATCGGAGAATAATAAATTAGTATAAAAATGATTACCCGCTCCATCTACATCGGCAATCCCGCTTATCTTAAGCTCAAAGACGAGCAGATGAAAATCCTTTGCCCTGAAACAAAATCGGAGAAGGGGAGTGTTCCTGTAGAAGATTTGGGGTTGCTGATGTTAGACCATTTTCAGATAACGGTTTCACATCAGCTTATTCAGAAAATGATGGGAAGTAATGTAGTGGTAATTAGTTGTGATGCACATCATTTACCACATGGAATAATGCTTCCGATGTATGGCCATACTGAACATTCTGATAGAGTGAAAGACCAGTTGGAAGCCAGTGAACCACTTAAAAAACAACTTTGGAAACAAACCATTGAATGCAAAATTGAAAATCAGAAAGAAGTTTTGTTAAGATTGGGTAATTATTATGAGCCTATGCTGGACTATCAAAAAAATGTAAAAAGCGGTGATATTACCAATATGGAAGGGATTGCAGCACAACATTATTGGAAATATCTCATTAGTCTCGATTTTCTCAGACAACGTTTTGGAGATTCACCCAATCAGTTTTTCAACTTTGGGTATGCAGTTCTCAGAAGCATTGTTGCCAGAGCAATTGTTGAGACCGGTTTATTGCCTGTTCTGGGAATTTTTCACAAGAATAAATATAATCCTTACTGTCTTGCCGATGATTTGATGGAACCTTACCGCCCATTTGTAGATATTTTAGTGATGCAATGGCTCAAATTGAATCCTGAAACAGAAGAATTGACGAAAGAATTTAAAGCCCATATTCTCCAGATTGCTACTAAGGATGTTTTAATTGACAATAAAACGAGACCTTTGCTGGTTGCCGTA
>Ga0065721_10051690_pt1 | contig 13855 bp, 6 predicted proteins | sample Mesricmetagenome_FD_59108 | JGI IMG/M metagenome (GOLD analysis project Ga0065721, IMG submission 59108) | Mesophilic microbial community from rice straw/compost enrichment Sample: eDNA_1 v2 (version 2) | ecosystem: Engineered > Solid waste > Grass > Composting > Bioreactor | place: USA: Davis... | reverse complement strand
GGTCGCCGCCGTCTGCGCCAGGGCCGCGCGGGCGCTGGCGACGTCCAGGCCGGTGCCGACGCCCCGGTCCAGCAGGTCCTGGGTCAGGCGCGCGGTGTCGCGCTGGAGGCCCAGGGTCCGCTCCGCCACCGTGATCTGGGCGTTGGCCGAACAGACGTCGGCATAGGCCCGCGCCGTCTCGGCCGCGACCGAGACCTGGACCGTGGCCAGGGCCGCTTCCGCCGCGCGCACGTCGGCGCGGGCGGCGCGGATGGTCGATTCCACGCGGCCGAACAGATCGACCTCGTAGCTGGCCTCGATGCCGGCGTCATAGGTGTCGATCTCGGGCGCGTCCTCGCCGGGCGGCAGGCCCTGGACGGTGGCGGCCGAGGCGCGGCTGCGCTGATAGGCGGCGCTGGTGGTCGTCGTCGGCAGGCGGCCGGTCCGCGCTTCCGACAGGGACGCCCTGACGGCGCGCAGATTGGCGAAGGCCGCCTCCAGCTGGTTGTTCTCGGCGAACGCCTGCTGGATCAGGCCGTCCAGCGTCGGGTCGGCGTACAGCCGCCACCAGTCGTCGCGGGCCTGGGCGGTCGAGACCGCCGGATTGGCCGCGCCGACGAAGGCGCCCGTCCCCGCGGCGGGAAGGTCGGCCTCGGGCGCCCGGGGCCCGACCGCGCAGGCGGACAGCAGGGCTGCGGCGCTGGCGGCGGTCAGGAAGGCGATAGGCTTGGATCGGATCATCAGAAGGTTCCTCCCTGGCCGGCCGGAGCCGGATCTTCGGGATCGGTCACGACGGGGGCGGCCTTCTTGCGGCCGGTGTTCGGCAATCGAGCCGACACCCAGCGCATCACCACATAGAAGACCGGCGTGAAGATCAGGCCGAAGAAGGTCACGCCCAGCATGCCGGAGAAGACCGACGTGCCCAGCGCCTGACGCATCTCCGCGCCCGGTCCGGTCGCCAGCATCATGGGCACGACGCCCAGGATGAAGGCGAACGAGGTCATCAGGATCGGCCGCAGGCGCGTCCGGGCGGCGGACACGGCCGCATCGAAGCGGTTCATGCCCTCGTCCTCGGCCTGCTTGGCGAACTCCACGATCAGGATGGCGTTCTTGGCCGCCAGCGCGATCAGGACCACCAGGCCGATCTGGACCAGGATGTTGTTGTCCAGGCCCCGGATGTTGACCCCGATCATCGCCGCCAGAAGGCACATCGGCACGATCAGGATCACCGCCATCGGCAAGGTGAAGGCCTCATATTGCGCGGCCAGCACCAGGAAGACGAACACCACCGCCATCATGAAGATCAGCGTCGCGCCCGATCCCGCCGCCTTCTGCTGCAGCGCGAGTTCGGTCCACTCGTAGGAGAAGCCCTGCGGCAAGGTCTGCGCCGCCATGTTCTCCATGACCTCCAGCGCCTGGCCGGACGACACGCCCGCCGCCGGTTGGCCCTGAAGTTCGGCCGCCGGGAACAGGTTGTAGCGCACGATCCGCGAGGGGCCGGAATCGTCCCTGAGGTTCGCCACCGAGCCGATCGGCACCATGGCGCCGGACTCCGAGCGGGTCTTCAGGTTGGCGATGTCGGCGATGTCGTCGCGCGCCGTCGGCTCCGCCTGCGCCGTCACCCGGAAGGTGCGGCCCAGATAGTTGAAGTCGTTGACGTAGGACGAGCCCAGATAGACGCCCAGGGTGTCGAACACGGCCGACGGCTGGACGCCCAGCATCAGGGCCTTGTCGCGATCGACGTCGGCCTGAACACGCGGCGAGCCGGTGTTGTAGGTCGAGAAGACCTGGTTGACCTGATCCGGCGCCTGGGCGGCGGCGCCCATCATGGCGAAGGTGGCGCCTTCCAGCGCGCGGTAGCCCGCGCCCGAGGTGTCCTGGATCATCATCTTGAAGCCGTTGCCGTTGCCCAGACCCTGGACCGCCGGCGGGGCGATGACGAAGATGTTGGCGTCCTCGATGCCGCCCGTGGCCATGGTGATGGCCCCGGCCAGCGCCGCGGCGGCCTGTTCCCGGGTCCGCTCCTCATGCGGCTTCAGACGGACGAAGATGGTGGCCGAGTTGGAGCCGAAGCTGAAGCTGGCGCCGTCCAGGCCCGCGAAGGCCACGGTGCCGTCCACGCCGGCGGTGCCCTGGATGATCTCGCGGGCGCGGTTCATCACCGCCTCCGTCCGATCCAGAGAGGCGCCGGCCGGCAGCTGGATGACGCCGATCAGGAAGCCCTGGTCCTGCTCCGGGATGAAGCCCGTCGGGGTGTCGACCAGACGCCACGCCGTGACGCCCAGAAGGCCGGCGTAGACGATCAGCACGATAGCCACGGTCCGCACCAGGCGGGCCGTCAGGCGGCCGTACTTGTCCGACAGCCAGTCGAAGCCTTCGTTGAACTTCCGTCCGCCCCAGCCGGCGTAATACACGACCGAGCCCCACAGGCCGGGCTTGCGCCCGTGCGTGTCGTGATCCTTGTGCGGCTTCAGCAGCAGGGCGGCCATGGCCGGCGACAGCGTCAGCGAGACGAACAACGAGATCACCGAGGCCGAGGCGATTACCACGGCGAACTGGCGATAGAAGATGCCCGGAATGCCCGGCACGAACATGGTCGGCACGAACACCGACACCAGCACCAGGCCGATGGCGATCAGGGCGCCCGACACCTCGCGCATGGAACGGTAGGCGGCTTCCTTGGGACTGAGCCCCTCGCGCAGGGCGCGCTCCACGTTCTCGACCACGACGATGGCGTCGTCGACGACGATGCCGACGGCCAGAACCAGGGCGAACAGGGACAGGGAGTTGATCGAATAGCCCAGCGCCAACTGCACCGCGAAGGTGCCGACCAGGGCGATCGGAATGGCGATGATGGGGATGACGGCCGCGCGCCAGGTCTGCAGGAAGACCATGACGACGATCACGACCAGGATCACCGCCTCGACCAGGGTGTGCTGAACCGACTCCACCGAGGCGGCGACGAATTCGGTCGGGTTGTAGGGCACCGAGATGGCCATGCCGGGCGGCAGTTCGGCCTTCACGGCCTCGACTTCCGCGATGACCCGCTCGGCGGTCGCCAGGGCGTTGGCGCCCGGCTGCTGCACGATCGGAATGCCGACGCCGCGCTGGCCGTCGAAGAAGCCGCGGATGCCGTAGTCCTGGGCGCCCAGCTCGATCCGCGCCACGTCGCGCAGATAGGTGATGCGGCCCTGGTCGTCGGTCTTCAGGACGACGTTGGCGAACTCGTTCGGATCGGTCAGGCGACCCTGCACCTGCACCGGCAGCTGGAAGGCCGAGGCGTTGTTCGGGAACGGAGGCTGGCCGATCGAGCCGGCGGCGGCCTGGACGTTCTGGGCGCGCAGGGCGGCGACGATGTCGGGCCCGGTCAGGCCGCGCTCGGCGGCCTTGGCCGGATCGATCCAGACCCGCATGGAGTAGTTGCCGCCGCCGAACACGTTGACGGTGCCCACCCCGTCGATCCGTAGCAGTCGGTCCCGCAGCGTCGAGCTGGCGTAGTTGCCCACATAGTCGTCGCTATAGGTGCCGTCCGGCGACGTCAGGCCGATCACCATCAGGAAGCCGCTCTCGGCCTTGTTGACGGTGATGCCGGTCTGGCGGACCGCTTCGGGAAGCCGCGGCTCCGCCAGGGCCACCCGGTTCTGAACCAGCACCTGGGCGTCATCCAGATTGGTCCCCGGCTGGAAGGTCACGGTGATCGCCACCGCCCCGTCCGAGGTCGAGGACGAGGTGATGTACAGCATGTTCTCGACGCCGTTCACCTCCTGCTCGATGGGGGCCGCGACGGTTTCGGCCAGGGTCTCGGCCGAGGCGCCGGGATAGGCGGCGTTGATGGTGATCGTGGGCGGCGCGATCTCCGGATACTGCGACAGGGGCAGCAGCGGATAGGCGAAGACGCCGATGATGGTGATCACCACCGACAGCACCATCGCGAAGATGGGCCGGTCGATGAAGAAACGGGAGATGTTCATGTATCAGTCGCCGCTGGAGAGGCTGTTGGCGAAGGAGGCGCTGGAGGCGGGGGCGGCCTGGGTCACGGGACCTTCGGCGGCCTGACCCTGCTGCTGCACCGGCTGGATGCGGCCGTTCTGCGGGGTCACCTTGGCGCCGGGCTGGGCGGCGCGTTGCAGGCCCGAGATGATGACGCGGTCGGTCGGGGCCAGGCCCGACTTCACCACGCGCAGGCCCTGGACGACCGGGCCGAGCTGCACCGGCTTGGGCGTGACCGAGCCGTCGGCGGCGACGACGTAGACCGTGCGGCGCGACTGGTCGGTGTTGATGGCGGTGTCGGGCACCAGCAGGGCGTCGTAGGCGCCGGCGCCGGCGACCTGGGCGCGACCGAACATGCCGGGACGCAGGAAGCCGTCGGCGTTCGGCACGATGGCCCGCAGGCGGATCACGCCCGAAGCCGTGTCGATGGCGTTGTCCGAGAAGTCCAGCCGGCCGGTGCGGGTGTAGCCCGTCTCGTCCTGCAGGCGGATGCGGACCGGCGCGCCCTGGCTGGCGCCGCCTTCGCGCATGTACTTCAGCGCCACGGCTTCCGAACCGTCGAAGACGAAGTGGATCGGGCCGCCCGAGACGATGGTCGTCAGCACGTCGCCCGCCGACGATCCGCCGGCGACCAGATTGCCCGGATCGACCCGGCGGTCGGACACGCGGCCCGACACCGGCGCGGTGACGCGGGTGTATTCCAGGTTCAGCTGGGCCGTGCGCGTGGCGGCGTTGGCGGCTTCCAGATTGGCCTGGGCGGCCTCGACCGCGGCCTTGTTGGAATCGTATTCGGCCTGGGACACCGCCTGGGACGCCAGCAGCGCCTCGCTGCGGGCCAGGTTGGCGCGGGCCAGGCTCAGTTGCGACTGGGCCTGGGCGACCTGGGCGCGGGCCTGGGCCAGGGCGGCCTGGGCCGGACGCGGGTCCAGGGTGAACAGCAGCTGGCCGCGCTGGACCATCTGGCCGTCGCGGAAGTGCACGGCCTGGACATAGCCGCCGACGCGGGCGCGCACGTCCACGGCTTCGACCGCCTCGAAACGGCCGGTGAACTCGTCCCAGTCCACCACCTGCTGGCGCAGCGGCGTGGCCACCGTCACCGGGGGTGCGGCGGGCGCCTGGCCCTCGGCTCCCTGCGAACATCCATAAAGCGCGCCCGTCACCAGAACGGACACGGCCGCGATCTTCAGCCTGCGCATCGGCGCGATCTCCCTGTCGGAGGTAAATCCCTGTCGAGCGGACATGGGGCCGAGGGGAGTCGGCCTGTCAACGCTTGGTGACTTAATGGTGAGATCGGCGACGCTTGTCAACGGCCGATGACAAAGCCATATGTGTCTTACGGTTATTTTTACAGTGGAGTTGTGACGATCTTGTTGTGCCCCGGCCCCCGCCCGAGGAACGCCGCCGCCACCCGGACGGCCATTCTCGACGCGGCGCGCGAGCGTTTCGCCGCCGAGAGCTACGACGACGTCGGCATGCGCGACATCGCGCGCGACGTGGGCGTCGATGCGGCGCTGATCAGTCGATACTTCGGATCCAAGGACGACCTGTTCCTGGCGGCGCTGGAAAGCTGCGGCGACGGCAGCGCCCTGATGCAGGGCGACAAGGCCGACTTCGGCCGCCGCGTGGCCCACGAAGTCGTGTTCGAGCCCAAGAAGGCCGAGAAGCTGAAGGGCATGTCCATCATGCTCCGCTCGATCGGCTCGGCTCGCGCTTCCGAGATGGTCCAGTCGACCTGCACCGCCCGCTTCTTCCATCCGCTGCAGGAATGGATCAGCGGCCCCGACGCGAAGATTCGGGCGCGGCTGCTGGCCGGCACCATCATGGGCATGTCGATCAGCCGCGAGCTGGGCGGCGGCAGCTTCGGCCTGGAACCGGACGAATGCGAGCGGATGCGCGATCGCCTGGCCGTCTTTCTTCAGAGCCTGATCGACAACTGAAACCGTTTCGCAATTAGAAAGGGCGCGGGGGAGACCCCGCGCCCTCTTTGCTGCGCGTAAGACGCCGTCAGTGCGGCGAGGGCGCGCTGACCACATCCGCATCGCGCACCTTGGTGCGGGCGGCCGCGACCGCGAAGACGGTCAGGCCGACATAGCCCAGCAGCGGCACGATGAAGGCCGGCTGCAAGGCGCCCGCCGCATCGGCGATCCGCGCGGCGACCTGCGGCAGCAGGGCGCCGCCGATAATGCCGAACACCAGAAGGCCCGAGGTCGCCGAGGTCGGCGCCGTCGATCGCTCCAGCGTCAGGGTGAAGATGGTCGGGAACATGATCGAGTTGAACAGGCCGATCGACAGGGCGGCGTAGGCGGCCGTCGGGCCGCCGACCTGGCTCACGACCAGGCACAGGATGGCGGCGACGATCGTGCAGAAGGCCAGCACGATACCGGCCGGCACGCGCGTCAGCACCGCCGAGCCGATGAAGCGGCCCACCATGGCCCCGCCCCAGTACAGGGCGACCATCTTGCCGGCCGTCTCGATCGGGGCGTTCAGCACCTCGGGACTTTCCAGGAAGTTGGTCAGCATGCCGCCGATGGCGACTTCCGATCCGACATAGAGGAAGATGGCCAGGGCCCCGAACACCGCCCACGGCGACGACAGCGCCTTCAGCGGCGACACCGACGCCGTCGCGGCCGGGGCGGCGGCGTTGATCTTCTTGCGGGCGGTGAAGATGAAGACGGCGATCAGGGCGAAGAAGGCGCCCATGCCCAGGAAGGCCATATCGATGCTGCGCAGCGACTGGGTCCGGGTCGCGGCGGTGACCACGGCGCCGGCGGCGAAGACCCCGCCCGTCAGCAGGACGTGCGACCCCAGCCACGGCCCGATCGTCGTGCCCAGCGAGTTGAAGGCCTGCGACAGGTTCAGGCGGGTGTGGGCGCCCTTGCGGCTGCCCAGTTCCGCGACCAACGGATTGGCGGCGACCTGAAGCAGGGTCACGCCCGAGGCGATGACGAACAGCGCCAGCAGCACGCCCGGATACCAGTCGGCGGCCGTCGCGGCCGGCACGATCAGGCAGCCGGCGACCATGACGATCAGGGCGCCGATGATGGAGCGGCTGTAGCCCAGCTTGCCCAGCACCGTCGCCGCCGGCAGCGACATCAGCCCATAGGCGATGAACCAGGCGAAGGTGGTCAGGAAGGCCTCGGCGTTGTTCAGGTCGAACACCCGCTTCACCGCCGCGATCAGCGGATCGATCAGCGAGGTGGCGAAGCCCCAGGCGAAGAAGAGCGTCGTCACATAGGCGAAGGCCAGACCCGCGCCGTTCGGGCGGGGGGCGTCTGTCGTGGTCATCCGGTCGGGTTCCCTCATTTCATGAATGGTCGCCGCTTGGCGCGGTTCTCTGCCGTCTGGTTCCGACATCGCCGCCCCGCCGTCCAGAGCAATTCCGCGCCTGAAACCAAACGTTGGTCGCCGGGGGTCGGAAAAGAAGAAGGCCGCCCCGTTTCCGGAGCGGCCCAGTTGGCTCAGATGGGAGGATCAGAACCGGTAGTTCACGCCGACCGCGAAGGTGCGGCCGTAGGACTGGTAGTCGATGGTCCGGCGCTCATCGCCGTTCTCGAAGGTCTTGAACGGCTCGTCCGTCAGGTTGTTGACCTGGGCCAGGACCGACAGGCCTTCCAGCGGGCCCGACTGGAACTCGTAGCCGATCTGGGCGTCGACGACGGTTTCCGCCGCGACCGACCGCAGGGTGCGGCCGTTGCCGAAGCCAGCCACCTCGCCCAGGTAGTCCGAGCGATAGCGGGCCGAGATGCGCGACTGGAAGCCGTACCGCTCATAGTACAGCGTGCCGTTGACGACCGTCTCCGACAGGCCCGGCAGGGCGGTCGGCGGGTTGTTCGGATCGGGCTGGACCTCGCTGTCGGTCGCCGAGGCGCTGAACAGGCCGCCGAACCCTTCCAGGGCCGGATGGAAGATCTCGAACGGCGCGGACACCGAGAATTCCACGCCGCGGATCCAGCCGCCGTCGCCGTTCTCCGGGGTCGAGATGATGCCCTCGTTGATCACGGGCGTCACGCCACCGGTCGGATAGCCGGTGAAGTCGAAGATGCGGTTGTAGGTGTAAACGTAGCTTTCCAGGTCGCGATAGAAGCCCGCCAGCGAGACGTAGCCGCGACGGTTGGCGAAATACTTCTCGAACGACAGGTCGACCACATTGGCGATGTACGGCATCAGCTCCGGATTGCCGCCGCCGCCGCCCCAGGGCGAGTTCTGCTCGGGCGTGGCGTTCTCGTTGTTGTTGCCGGGATTGAAGGAGAAGTTCCGGCCCGCGCGCATGTCGTCCATCCGCGGCCGCGCCAGGGTGCGCGACAGCGAGAAGCGCGCGAACATGTCGTCGCCGACTTCCAGGATGAAGTTCGAGCTGGGCAGGATTTCCAGATAGTCCTTGCCGCCCGTGATCTCTTCGATGGCGGCGACGCCGGCGCTGATCTGCTGGGCCTCGAAGCCATGGCCCTGCTGGTCGGTGTAGACGAACTGCATGCCGACGTTGCCGGTCAGCGGCAGGCCGAACAGGTTGTGGTCGATGTTGGCGCGGATGTAGGCGGTCGAGACCTTTTCGGTCACGTCCCAGTTGCCGGCCGCCACATCGGCGTTCGGGTTGCGGATCAGGTCCAGCGCGCCGCTGTTGACCAGCGCCAGCGCGTCATAGCTCAGCACTTCGGAAATGCCGAGATAGCCCAGGTCGGTCGGCTCCAGCAGGAACTCGGCCGGCACGGCCAGGTCGCCGCCGCCGGGGACGCCCAGGTAGTACTGGTCGTTGACGAACTCCTTGGTCCGCTCCGAGTAGTTGAAGCCGAAGTCGATCGAGCTGAACGGGCTCTGGTGCAGTTCGCGCCGGGCGGTCAGGCGAACCGCCTTGATCTCGTCCGTGATGGACGGGGTGTTCATGTAGCCGGCCTGGCCTTCCGGGATCACGTCGCCGCCCCAGCCCTGCGGGCTGGTCAGCAGGATCAGAGAGGGATCGGCGTAGTTCAGCTGGCTGGTGAAGCGGGTCACGCCGTCGTCGGTCAGTTCGAAGCCCAGGGTGTCCAGGGCGCCGTTGATGTTGCGGCCGGTGCCGGCGTTGGTCTCGAGGATCAGGTCTTCGCGCTCGACCTTGGAGTAGTTGACGTCCAGACCCAGGGTCCAGTCGTCATTGGCGACGAACTCGGTGTTCCAGCCGATGGCGGTTATGTTGCTGTCGCGCTTGTTCAGGTCGTTGCGGACCACGCCCTTGATGTTGTCCCAGGTGCCCGCGACGATCAGACCGTCCTCGACGGTGTAGCCGGGGCGCAGCGACGGACCGGGACGGCAGACGTCCGGCGTCGCGACATTGCCGACCGACGCGCAGTCACCCGCCGAGCCGCCCCACGCCAGCGGGAACTCGATGCCGCGCAGGACCTGGGTGTTCTTGAACTCGGAATAGAAGGCGTCGATCGTCGAGTGGAAACGGTCGTTCGGGCGCCATTCCAGCACGCCCATGTAGCCGTCGCGCTCCAGCTCCGACGACATGACGTACGGCTTGACGCCGCCCGTGATCAGGTTGCCGTCGCTGTAGGTCGGATAGCCCCAGCTGTTGAAGCGTTCGGACTGATAGGGCGAGCTCATGTGGGCGTAGCCCAGCGCCACGCCGATGGTGTCGTCGGCGAACTGGTCGATGTAGGAGATCGTGTAGCGGTCGCCGTTGTCGGTCGTGCCCGAGTTCAAGGCGCCGATGTCGTTCCACTCGTGCCGATAGTTCACGGCCATCGCCTGACGGCCATAGGCCAGCGGCCGGACGGTGCGCAGATCCACGGTGCCGGCCAGGCCCTGGCCGACCAGCGCGGCGTCGGGCGTCTTGTACACGACGACGCTGCCCAGCAGTTCCGACGGGAACTGGTCGAACTCCACGCCACGGTTGTCGCCGGTGGTGACCAGCTCGCGGCCGTTCAGCAGGGCGGTGGTGAAGTCGGGACCGAGACCGCGGATCGAGATGGCCTGGCTGCGGCCGTCGAGGCGCTGCGAGGTCACGCCCGGCAGGCGGGCCAAGGATTCGGCGATAGAGACGTCCGGCAGCTTGCCGATGTCCTCGGCCGAGACGACCTCGACGATCGAGGTGTTGTTGGCCTTGGCCGAGATCGACGCCTCGATGGCGCGACGGATGCCGGTGACGACGATTTCGTCGACTTCCGTGGGCTGGGCCTGGTCGGCCGGGGCCGGCGCGGCCTCGGCGGTCTGGGCGTGAGCGCCGGCGGCGACCGCCAAAGCGGCGATGCCGAAGGCGACGCCGGACAGCAGGCGCGCGCGCCGATTGAGACGTTGAGACATGATCATCCTCCCTGAGGCTGGCCGCGATTCTGAATGTCGCGTCCGGAGCTGACGCAAAAATATGCAAATCCTGACCAACCTTGCAAGTCGGTAATGTTGCAGACGTGCGACATCGTGTTCACCGCATCGCTAACAGCGCGAAAACCAGCCTGCCATAGCGCGAGACTTCCGACATTTGTTGCGCTGCATCATTTTTGCGGCGCGTTGACAGGCCCGCTCAGGACTGCAAAATCTTGCAAATCGATTTGGAAAGCTTTGCACTTTCCAGACAGGGAGGACCCGGGATGATCCGCTTGACCTCATGCAGGCCCGCGCTGGGCGCCGTCGCGGCCGCCCTGCTGACCCTCGCGCCCGCCGCCTCGGCCGGCGCTACGGACGCCCTGACCGCGCTGCGCCAGCGCCCGCCGCAGGATGAGGTGATCTACTTCCTGCTGCCCGACCGCTTCGCCAACGGCGATCCGTCGAACGACCTGGGCGGCTATCCCGCCGACCGGCTGAAGAGCGGCTTCGATCCATCCGATACGGATTTCTACCACGGCGGGGACCTGGCCGGCGTGACGCAGAGGTTGGACTACATCCAGGGTCTGGGCGCCACCGCCGTCTGGCTGGCGCCGATCTTCAAGAACAAGCCGGTGCAGAGCCACGGCCGCTACACCGGCGCGGCCCATCACGGCTACTGGATCACGGATTTCACCGCGGTCGATCCCCACTTCGGCGACGAGGCGGCCATGCGCGCCCTGGTCGACGGCGCCCATGCGCGGGGGATGAAGGTCTATCTGGACATCGTCGCCAACCACACGGCCGACGTCATCAAATACCGGGAATGCCCCGACAGCCCGTGCGAATACCGCAGCCGCGCGGACTATCCCTACACTCGCCGCGGCGGCGTCGATGGCCCGCCGATCAACGACGGGTTCGACGGCCGCGACTTCTCGCGCCTGACCCGCCCCGACTACGCCTACACCCCCTACGTCCCGGCGGGCGAGGAGAACGCCAAGGTTCCCGCCTGGCTGAACGACCCGATCCACTACCATAACCGGGGCGAAAGCACCTTCGCCGGCGAGAGCGGCCTGGACGGCGACTTCGCCGGCCTCGACGACCTGTTCACCGAGGATCCGGTCGTGATCCAGGGCATGATCGACGTGTTCGGCGGCTGGATCGACAGATACGGAATCGACGGCTTCCGCATCGACACCGCCCGCCACGTCAGCCCGGTCTTCTGGCGCGCCTTCATCCCGGCCATGCTGGAGCGGGCCGAGGCCAAGGGCATCCCGAACTTCCACATCTTTGGCGAGGTCTATGATCCCGACCCGGCCGTGACGGCGCGCTTCACCCGCGTGGACGACTATCCGGCCGTGCTCGACTTCCCCTTCCAGAAGCAGGCGACCGACTTCGCCGCCGGCAAGACGGGCGGGGACGCTCTGGCCAAGCTGTTCGACGCCGACGCCCTCTATGCGGATGGCGAAGGTACCGCCGCCATCCTGCCGACCTTCCTGGGCAATCACGACATGGGCCGCATCGGCTTCTTCGTGAAGCAGGCCAATCCGGACGCCGACGACGCCGAACTGCTGGCCCGGATCAGGCTGGCCCACGCCTTGATGATGTTCAGCCGCGGCGTGCCGACCCTCTATTACGGCGACGAGCAGGGCTTCGCTGGGGCCGGCGGCTACGGCAATTCGCGTCAGGACATGTGGGACAGCCGGACGCCGGTCTATCGCGACACCCCGCCCATCGGCGGCCGCCAGCCCGCCTACTCCGCCGACGCGCCGCTGTATCAGGCCATCGCCGGGATGGCCCGCCTGCGGGCCGCCGAACCCGCCCTGCGACGTGGGCGCCAGGTCATACGGGCCTACGGCGACGCTCCCGGCCTGTTCGCCATGTCGCGAATGGGCGAGGACGGCTCCGAAATCCTGGTGGTCTTCAACAGTTCGACGGCGCCCGTTTCGGCTCAGGTCGAGGTGGAGGCGACCTCTCTCACGTGGCAAGCTTTGCAGGGCGACTGCGCGCCCGAATCCTCGGCGCCGGCCAGCGTCTCCGTCCGCGTCCCTCCCCTCGATTACCTCGTCTGCAAGAGCGTCCCGTGACCGCCCAGCCCCTCGACCTGTCGACCGCCGATGCAGCCCCCGCTCCCGCCCGCGAATGGTGGCGCGGGGCGGTGCTCTATCAGATCTATCCGCGCAGCTTCGCCGACGCGGACAACAACGGCGTCGGCGACCTGAAGGGGATCACCGACCATCTGGACCACGTCGCCTCACTGGGCGTCGACGGCGTCTGGCTGTCGCCCTTCTTCAAGTCGCCGATGAAGGATTTCGGCTATGACGTCTCCGACTACTGCGACGTCGATCCGATCTTCGGGACGCTGGCCGATTTCGACGCCCTGGTTGCCCGCGCCCATGCGCTGGGGCTGAAGGTCGTCATCGATCAGGTCTTCTCCCACACCTCGGACGAACACCCATGGTTCGTCGACAGCCGCGCGTCCAGAACCGGCGAACACGCCGACTGGTATGTCTGGGCCGACGCCAAGCCCGACGGCTCGCCGCCCTCGAACTGGCAGTCCGTCTTCGGCGGGCCGGCGTGGACGTGGGACGCGCGGCGCGGCCAGTACTACATGCACAACTTCCTGGCCTCCCAGCCCCAGCTGAACGTCAGGAACCCGGAGGTTCAGGACGCCCTGATCGCGGCGGCCCGCTTCTGGCTGGACCGCGGCGTCGACGGTTTCCGTCTGGACGCCATCAACTTCGCCATCCACGACCCCTCCCTCCGCGACAATCCGCCGATCATGGACGGCAAGAAGCGCACGCGGCCGTTCGACTTCCAGGACAAGATCTACAACCAGTCCCATCCGGACATCATCGGCTTCCTGAACCGCATCCGCGCCCTGACCGACAGCTACGAGGACCGCTTCACCGTGGCCGAGGTCGGCGGCGACCACGCCGACCGGGAGATGAAGGAATTCACCGCCGGGAATGACCGCCTGCACTCGGCCTACGGCTTCCTCTACCTCTATGCCGACACCCTGAAGAGCGAGCTGATCGGCCTGGGCGACACCATGTGGCCCGACCGGCAAGGCGAGGGCTGGCCGTCCTGGACCTTCTCCAATCACGACGCGCCGCGCGCCGTCTCGCGCTGGGCCCAGGGCCGCGACGAAAAGGCCTTCGCCGAGATGGCCCTGCTGCTGCTGATGTGCCTGCGCGGCAACGTCTTCGTCTATCAGGGCGAGGAACTGGGCCTGCCCCAGGCCGAGGTCCCGTTCGAGCGGCTGGTCGATCCCGAGGCCATCGCCAACTGGCCCCAGACCCTGGGCCGTGACGGCGCCCGCACGCCGATGCCGTGGGTCGCGGGCGCGCTGAACGCCGGCTTCTCCACCGTCGAGCCCTGGCTGCCGGTCGATCCGCGCCACCTGGCGATGGCGGTGGACGCGCAGGAGGCGGATCCCGCCTCCACCCTGCACGTCGCGCGGCGCATGATCGCCCTGCGCCACGCCCATCCGGCGCTTCGCGTCGGCGGTCTGGAACTGGTCGACGGCCCGAAGGACCTGCTGGCGTTTCACCGCTTCGAGCGCACGGATGGCGGCGAGCGGCTGCTGTGCGTCTTCAATCTCAGCCAC
>Ga0065721_10005945_pt1 | contig 13855 bp, 11 predicted proteins | sample Mesricmetagenome_FD_59108 | JGI IMG/M metagenome (GOLD analysis project Ga0065721, IMG submission 59108) | Mesophilic microbial community from rice straw/compost enrichment Sample: eDNA_1 v2 (version 2) | ecosystem: Engineered > Solid waste > Grass > Composting > Bioreactor | place: USA: Davis... | reverse complement strand
GGGAGCGGATGCCGTCGACGCCGCGAGCGCCGCGATGGCCGGCACGACGTCGCAGCCGTCGCTCTCGGCGCTCGTCGCCGCGACCGCGCACACCGACCGCGACACGGGTCTCTCGCTCGACGCCGTCTCCGACCTCGAGCCCTATTGGGAGGCCGTGCGCCGCGCGTACCGGCCGTTCGAGTCGGGGCTTCCCGGCCCGACGGGGCGCGTGTACCACCACGAGATCCCGGGCGGTCAGCTCTCCAACCTGCGCCAGCAGGCGATCGCGCTCGGCCTCGCCGACCACTTCGAGAAGATCGAGGACTACTACGCCGCCGCCGACCGGATGCTCGGCCGCATCCCGAAGGTCACGCCGTCGTCGAAGGTCGTCGGCGACCTCGCCCTCGCCCTCGTCGCGGCCGACGTCGACCCGGCCGAGTTCGAACGCAACCCGCAGAAGTACGACATCCCCGACTCGGTCGTCGGCTTCATGGCGGGTGAGCTCGGCGACCTGCCGGGCGGCTGGCCGGAGCCGTTCCGCTCCAAGGTGCTCGAGGGCCGCTCGGTCAAGATCGGCGTCACCCCGATCAGCGCCGACGACCGGGCCGGCCTCGACGGCGACTCCGCCGCGCGCCGCGCGACCCTCAACCGCCTCCTGTTCCCGGCGCCGACGCAGGCGTTCGAGCAGGTGCGCGAGCAGTACGGCGATCTGTCGCGTGTCGACACGCTCGACTACCTCTACGGCCTGCGGGCGGGGGAGGAGCACCGCGTCTCGCTCGAACCGGGCGTCGACCTGCTGCTGAGCCTCGAGGCGATCGGCGAGCCCGACGAGCAGGGCATGCGCAGCGTGATGACGACGATCAACGGGCAGCTGCGCCCGATCCTCGTGCGCGACCGCTCCATCACCGTCGAGACGACGCAGGCCGAGAAGGCGGATGCCGGCGTGCCCGGGCAGATCCCGGCGCCGTTCTCCGGCGTCGTGAGCCTCAAGGTCGCCGAAGGCGACACCGTCGCGGCCGGCCAGGCGATCGCCACGATCGAGGCGATGAAGATGGAGGCCGCCATCACGACCCCTGTCGGCGGCACCGTCAAGCGCCTCGCCATCCGCGCGACGCAGCAGGTGGAGGCGGGAGACCTCCTGATCGTGGTCGAATAGTGGGATGCGCAAGGAGCACGACGATGATCTCGCGACGGCGCTGCCGCCGAGCCTGACCGTCGACCTGCACCTCCCGGAGCCCGTGCACGAGGCTCCGCCGGAGGAGGCGGTCGTCGCGATCGACGCCCTCGCGGTCACCGCGGCGCCCGACCTCGAGACCCCCGCGACGACATCGATCGAGATCGCGACGGCCGTCCACGACGTCGTCCCCGACGCCGACGCCGAGCGTGCGGAAGTCGTGCCGCTGCCGGAGCATCCCGAGGTCGTCGCCGAGCCCAAGTCGACGAAGCCGGCCAAGCCCGCTGCGCCGGCGAAGCCGGCAAAGCCGGGGAAGCGTCCCGCTCCCGAGGGCCGCTGGCCCGAGATCGTCTACGCCGCCACGTTCCGGCTGGTGAACCTCGGCGACTCCGCGCCCGTGCGCGCCCGCAAAGAGCTCGACGCGCGCATCGGCCGGCGCTTCACCGACGGGCCGCGTTTCGTGCCCGTCCTGAGCCGCAAGGGCGGCGTCGGCAAGACCACCATCACCGCGCTGCTCGGGATGGCGCTGGCCGACGTGCGCGACGACCGCGTGCTCGCCCTCGACGCCAACCCCGACCGCGGCACCCTCGCCGACCGCGTCACCAAGCACACCCGTTCCACCGTGCGCGACATCGTGCTCCACGCGCCCGAGCTCGCCGAGCCCGACGCCCTCGCCGAGCACGTCTCCCGCGACGTCACCGGTCTCGACGTCGCCGCGTCCGACGCCGACCCGTTGCTCGCCGAGGCGTTCGACGAGGGCGGCTACAACGTCGTCGCCGACGTCGTCTCCGCCCACTACGGCATCGTCCTCACCGACTGCGGCACGGGTCTCGTGCACCCCGTCATGCGCGCCACCCTCCAGCGCGCCGACGAGGTCGTCGTCGTCTCCGGCGGCAGCATCGACGAGGCGCGCCTCGCCTCCGAGACCCTCACCTGGCTCGAGGCGAACGGCTACGCCCACCTCGTGCCCAACGCCGTCGTCGCGCTCAACGCCTCCACGCAGGGCACCGACCTCGACAAGCTGCTCGACATCGAAGACCACTTCCGGTCGCGTGTGCGGGCCGTCGTGCGCATCCCGTACGACCCCGAGCTCGCCGCCGGATCCGTCGTGCGCTACGAGGCGCTCCGCCCCTTCACCCGTGCGAGCGCCCGCGACCTCGCCGCCCTCGTCGTCGACGGGCTCGTGCGGGAGGGCCGCGCGTGACCGAGAGGCAGATCCGCCTGTTCGGCGACCCCGTGCTGCGTTCGCGCACCGACCCCGTCACCGCGCCACCCGGTGACCCGCGCGTCGTCGCCCTCGCCGAAGACCTCGTCGACACGGTGACGCCCCCCGGCCGCGCCGGGGTCGCCGCCAACCAGATCGGCGTCTCCCTCCGCGCCTTCAGCTACAACGTCGACGGCGACATCGGCTATGTCATCAACCCCGTGCTCGAAGTCTCCGGCGAGCCCGAGCTCGTCGACGAGGGCTGCCTCTCCGTGCCCGGATTCTTCTTCCCGCGCCTGCGCTACCCGTGGGCTCGCGTCACCGGCGTCGACGCCCACGGCGAGCCCGTCGAACTGAGCGGCGACGGACTCATGGCGCAGGCGCTCCAGCACGAGTGCGACCACCTCGACGGGAAGCTGTACATCGAAGGGCTCGAGCCGGAGACCAAGCGCGAAGCCATGCGGGCGATCCGTCAGGCGTCCTGGTTCAAGCCGTGATCTCGCGGGTCGCGGCTGGGCGGCGGGCTGCGGTTCCGCCCGTAGACGCCCGCCACACCATGAACGACGAGACGCCGCCGCCCGGCTGAGTCGCTCGTCGGACGGGGTGGGGGAAATGGAACCGCCGCCCCGGTTTCCCGGAGCGGCGGCTCGGTCAGTGCTCAGTGGACGAGGGACTCGCCCTTCGTGGCGGGCTGCTCGTACATGGCCTCCACCTCGGCGGCGAAGTCGTTGAGGATGGGGCCGCGCTTGAGCGACATCTTCGGCGTGAGGTGACCCGACGCCTCGGTGAGCTCCGTCGCGAGGATCGTGAATTTTCGGATCGACTCCGCGCGCGACACGCGGGTGTTCGCGGCATCCACGGCCCGCTGCACCTCGGCGATGACCTTCGGGTGCTTCGCGGCCTCCTCGAGGCTCATGTCGGCGGCCTCGCCGTTGCTGTTGAGCCACGGCGGGAGCATCTCCGGGTCGAGAGTGACGAGCGCCGAGATGAACGGCTTCTGCTCGCCGACGACGACGACCTGGCCGACGATCGGGTTCGCGCGGATCGGGTCCTCGAGCGCCGTCGGGGCGACGTTCTTGCCCGCGGCCGTGACGATGATCTCCTTCTTGCGGCCCGTGATCGACAGGTAGCCGTCGGCGTCGAGCTCGCCCAGGTCGCCCGTCTTGAACCACTCGCCGTCGAAGGTCTCCTTCGTCGCGGCCTCGTTGTTCCAGTACTCCTTGAAGACCGCGATGCCCTTGACCTGCACCTCGCCGTCGTCGGCGATGCGGATGCCGTTGCCCGGGAGCGCGGGACCGACGGTGCCGATCTTGAACTTGCTGACGAGGTTGACCGTCGCCGGCGCGGAGGTCTCGGTGAGGCCGTAGCCCTCGAGGATCTTCACGTCGAGGCTGCGGAAGAAGTGGCCCAGGCGCGTGCCGAGCGGCGCGCCGCCCGAGACGGCGTAGCGCACATTGCCGCCCATGACGGCCTTGAGCTTGCCGTAGACGAGCTTGTCGAAGAGGGCGAACTTGATCTTCAGCCCGAGCGGCACCTTGCCGGCGTCGAGCGCCTTCGAGTGCGCGATCGCGGTGTCGACGGCGGCGTGGAAGATGTTGCCCTTGCCGCCGGCGACCGCCTTCTGCTCGGCCGAGTTGAAGACCTTCTCGAACACGCGGGGCACCGCGAGGAGGAAGGTCGGGTGGAAGCTCCCGAGCGCCTCGACGAGCTTCTTGGTGTCGGCCTGGTGGCCGACCTTGACGCCCGCGTGCACGCCGAGGATCGAGATGAAGCGCGCGAAGACGTGCGCCGTCGTGATGAACAGGAGCGTCGAGGCGCCCGGTGCGACGACCTCCTTCATCGCGACCGCGGCGTTGCGCGACAGCTCGACGAAGTTCGAGTGGGTGAGGACGCAGCCCTTCGGCGTGCCCGTCGAGCCCGACGTGTAGATGAGGGTCGCCATGTCGGAGCCGCCGGCCTTCGAGCGACGCTGCTCGAGGTCGTCATCCGACACGTCGGTGCCCGACGCGGCGAGCTTCTCGAGGTCGCCGAGGTGCATCTGCCACACCTTCTCGACCTGCGGGAGGTCGCCGCGCACCTCGTCGAAGCGCGTGAAGTGCTCCGCCGTCTCGACGATGATCGACGTCGCGCCCGAGTCGGTGAGGATGTACTGCACCTGGGCGGGGGACGAGGTCTCGTAGATCGGCACGAGGATCGCGCCCGCGAACGCCGACGCGAAGTCGACGAGCGTCCACTCGTAGCGCACCTTGCACATGAAGCCGATCTTGTCGCCCGGCTGCACGCCCGCCGCGACGAGGCCCTTCGCGAGCGCCACGACCTGGGCGTGGAACTCCTTCGAGCTCACGTCGCTCCAGCCTCCGTCGGCGGTGGGCAGCGCGAAGAGCGCGTCGTCGGGCGTCTTCGCCACGCGATCCAGGAGGAGGTCGGTGATGTTGGCGTCGGGATCGGGTTCCACGACGGCAGGGGTGAATGTCTCGTTCACGGCAACTCCTTCGGGCCGGGGACTGGGTATTCCTCCGAGCTTAGCCCGGCGATTCCGCCACGGCGCGCGGCAACTAGGCTGTCCCGGTGCACGCCATCGGCATCGACATCGGAGGGACCAAGGTCGCGGGCGCCCTCGTGACCGAGGCGGGGGAGATCCTCCGCCTCGAGCGTCGCCCCACCCCCGCGGGAGACCCCGCCGCGATCGTCGACGTCGTCGTCGAACTCGTGCGCGAACTGGGCGACGGCGAGGACGTCGTCGCCGCCGGCGTCGCGGCCGCGGGCTTCATCGACGTCACCCAGTCGATCGTCTACTACGCGCCCAACATCAACTGGCGCAGCGAGCCGTTCCGCCTGCGCCTCGCCGAACGGCTCCCGGGTCTCGACATCACCGTCGACAACGACGCCAACGCGGCGGGCTGGGCCGAATACCGCTTCGGTGCGGGGCGCGGCTTCACCGACATGACGATGCTCACGATCGGCACGGGCGTCGGCGGCGCGATCGTCACCGAGGGGCGGCTGTTCCGCGGCGGGTTCGGCGCGGGCGGCGAGATCGGCCACTTGCGCGTCGTACCGGGCGGGCATCCGTGCGGGTGCGGTCAGAAGGGCTGCATCGAGCAGTACGGCTCCGGCCGGGCGCTCCTGCGCTTCGCGGGCGAGATCGCGGATGCCGGCGGCATCGGGCAGGGACTCGCGACGGCGCGCGCCGAGAACGGAGGCGTGCTCGACGGCGCGGTCGTCGGCCGGCTCCTCCAGGAAGGCGACCCCGGCGCCGTCGCGGCGCTGCGGGAGCTCGGCGACTGGCTCGGCCAGGCGTGCGCGTCGATCGCCGCCGTGCTCGACCCCGAGATCTTCGTCTTCGGCGGGGGAGTGGCGATCGCGGGCGACCTCCTGCTCGACCCCGTGCGCGAGTCGTTCCTCACCCACCTCCCGGCGCGCGGGTTCCACCCCGAGCCGCGCTTCACCGTCGCCCAGCTCGTCAACGACGCCGGCGTCGTCGGCGCGGCCGACCTCGCCCGCCTCCACGCCGGGGGCGCTCCCGGCATCCCGCAATAGGCTGGTCGCGGTGCCTCCCCTCTACTGGTTCATGAAGTACGTCCTGGTCGGGCCGTTCGTGCACACGGTCTACCGGCCCTGGATCGTGGGGGACGAGAACATCCCGGAGTCGGGTCCGGTGATCTTCGCGAGTAACCACCTGTCGTTCGTCGACTCGATCTTCCTGCCGCTCCTCGTCGACCGGCACATCGTCTTCCTCGCCAAGAGCGAGTACTTCACCGGCACGGGCTTCAAGGGCGCGCTCAGCCGCTTCTTCTTCCGCGGCGTCGGCCAGGTGCCGATCGACCGCTCCGGCGGCAAGGCCTCCGAGGCGGCGCTTCAGGCGGGACTCGGGGTGCTCGCGCAGGGGCGCCAGCTCGGCATCTACCCCGAGGGCACCCGCAGCCCCGACGGGCGGCTCTACCGTGGCCGCACCGGCATCGCGCGCCTCCTGCTCGAGTCGGGGGCGACCGTGCTGCCCGTCGCCATGATCGACACCGACAAGGTGCTGCTCGAAGGGTCGGTGTTCCCCAAGCTGCGCCGCGTCGGCGTCGTCGTCGGGGAGCCGCTCGACTTCTCCCGCTTCTCCGGTCTCGAGGGCGACCGGTTCGTGTTGCGCTCCATCACCGACGAGATCATGCACGAGCTCTCCAAGCTCAGCGGCCAGGAGTACGTCGACGTCTACGCGAGCAGCGTGAAGAAGCGGCGGCCTGCGGCATCCGCCGGTCGGCGCGGGCGCTGACGCCCGGCTAGGCTGAGAGGCTGGCGCGCTCGCGCCGCACCCCTCACAGCAGAGAGTCCATCGTGGTTGACCCGACTGAGCCCATCGTCCCGGCAGATCCGAGCGTGATCGAGGGCCTGGACTATTGGCGGAACCTGCCGATCAAGCAGCAGCCCGAGTGGTCGGACCCGGAGGCCGTCGCGGCCGCGTCGGCGCAGATCGCGACGCTCCCGCCGCTCGTCTTCGCGGGTGAGGTCGACATCCTGCGCGACCGCCTCGCGCGCGCCGCGCGCGGCGAGTCGTTCCTGCTCCAGGGCGGCGACTGCGCCGAGACCTTCGCGGGTGCCACGGCCGACCAGATCCGCAACCGCGTGAAGACGCTTCTGCAGATGGCCGTCGTGCTCACCTACGGCGCCTCCATGCCGGTCGTGAAGATGGGCCGGATGGCGGGGCAGTTCGCGAAGCCGCGCTCGAGCGACACCGAGACGCGCGGCGACGTCACCCTCCCGGCGTACCGCGGCGACATCGTCAACGGCTACGACTTCACCCCGGAGTCGCGGCAGGCCGACCCGGCCCGGCTCGTGCAGGGCTACCACACGGCCGCGTCGACGCTCAACCTCATCCGCGCGTTCACGCAGGGCGGGTTCGCCGACCTGCGCCAGGTTCACTCGTGGAACAAGGGCTTCGCGTCGAACCCCGCCAACCAGCGCTACGAGGGCCTCGCGCGGGAGATCGACCGCGCCGTGAAGTTCATGGAGGCGGCGGGCGCCGACTTCGACGAGCTGCGGCGTGTCGAGTTCTACACCTCGCACGAGGGCCTGCTCATGGACTACGAGCGGCCGATGACGCGCATCGACTCGCGCAACGGCACGCCCGTCAACACGAGCGCGCACTTCCTCTGGATCGGGGAGCGCACGCGCGACCTCGACGGGGCNCACATCGACTACTTCTCGCGCATCCGCAACCCCATCGGNGTGAAGCTCGGGCCGTCGACGACGCCCGANGTGATGGAGAAGCTCATCGACAAGCTCGACCCCGAGCGCGAGCCCGGNCGGCTCACCTTCATCACGCGCATGGGNGCGGGCAAGATCCGGGATGCCCTCCCGCCGCTGCTCGAGGCGATCAAGTCGTTCGACGCGACGCCGCTGTGGGTGACCGACCCGATGCACGGCAACGGACTCACGACGCCGACGGGCTACAAGACGCGGCGCTTCGACGACGTCGTCGACGAGGTGCGCGGCTTCTTCGAGGCGCACCGCGCGGCGGGCACGTTCCCCGGCGGCATCCACGTCGAGCTCACGGGCGACGACGTCACGGAGTGCCTCGGCGGCTCGGAGCAGATCGACGAGGCGACGCTCGCGACGAAGTACGAGTCGCTGTGCGACCCGCGTCTCAACCACATGCAGTCGCTCGAGCTGGCGTTCCTCGTCGCCGAGGAGCTCGCGCAGCGCTGACTCGCGCGTCGGCTGGGCGGTCGCCGCTCAGCCGACGCTGAGGCGCAGCGAGACGGTGTCGCCGCGGCGCACGGTCGTGCCGACGCCCGGTGTGACGCGGGTGACGCGGGAACTGTTGGGGAAGGTCTCCGCGACCTCCCGGTCGATGTTGCGGTCGAAAGCGGCGACGAGGCCCGCGGATGCGAGCGCATCGCGCGCCTGGTTCCACGACATGCCCTCGATCGCGGGCACCTCGACGGGCGCCGGGCCGAGCGAGAGCACGAGCCCGACGCGGTCGCCGGGGCGGAGGACCCCTTCGACGGGCGCGAGTCCAATGACGTTGCCCTCATCGACGGTGTCGGAATAGTCCTCCGAGTCGAGGGCCGGGTCGGGGGCCAGATCGACGGCCGTGAGCAGACCACGGGCGGCATCGGGTGTCTGGTTCGCGACGTCGGGCACTGCGCCGACGGAGAGCACGAGGGTGAGCTCGCGCAGCTCGCCGTACTCGGCGACCCCGAGGAGGCTCGAGCCGTCGTCGGCGAGAGCGTCGATGAGGGTGTCCGCCGGTAGTTCGGCGTCGAAGCGCAGCTCGGGCTCGAGCGGCGTGAAGTGCTCGCTCGCCATCGTCTCGGCGTCGGCGCGCGCCATCCCGCGCTCGAACGCGATCGGATAGGGCTGCGGGCCCGTGGAGATGAGGAGCGTGACGACGGTGCCCTTCGCGACGGCCGAGCCGATCGCGGGCTCCGTCTCGCCGACCGCGCCCGCCGGGATGACGGGGGAGGCGATCTGGCCGTTCTGCTCCGCGACCTCGAGTTCGAGGCTCGCGAGCAGGTCACGGGCATCCTGCTCGCTCAGGCCGGCGACGGTGTCGGGGATCGTGACGTTGGCACCCGGGCCGAACCCGAACCACCAACCGAAGGTGCCGCCGACGAGGGCGAGCACCGCGATGACCGCGACGAGCGGGATCCACCGCCGCGGGCGACGACGGCGGGGCGCCGCGGGCTGGGCGATCGCGACATCGGCGCCCGGGATGCCCGCTCCGCGCCGGGGCGACAGCACCTGGGTCGCGGCGTCGGCCCCGGGTCGGGCGACGCCCGGGTCGGTCGACTGGTTCGCGGGACCCGTCGTGTGCCGCGGGCGCGCGGGGGCGAGCACCTGGGTGAAGGCGCGCGTCGGGCCGGTGGTCGCGATCGGCGGGAGTGACAGCACCGCCTCGGTGTCACGCAACTGGTCGAGCAGCGCGCGCGCGTCGGCGGGGCGCTGCTCGGGATCCTTCGCGGTCGCCCAGTGCACGAGCTCGTCGAGTTCGCGCGGCACCTTCGGGTTCTTGCGGCTCGGCGCCGGCACGGGCTCGTTGGCGTGCCGGTAGGCGATCTGCATGGGCTGCTCGCCCGTGAACGGCTGCTCGCCGGTGAGCATCTCGTACATCATGATGCCCACGGCGTAGATGTCGCTGCGGGTGTCGGCGACGCCGCGCGTGACGAGCTCGGGGGAGAGGTAGGCGATCGTGCCGAGCAGCTGCGCGCCCGTCGCGGTGTTCGCGGTCGCCGCGCGCGCGAGCCCGAAGTCGCCGATCTTGATGCGTCCGTCGTCGGCGAGGAGCACGTTCTCGGGCTTGAGGTCGCGGTGGATGATGCCCGCCTTGTGCGCGGCGGCGAGGCCGGAGAGCACCGCCTCGGCGATGTCGATGGTCTGCTGCGGCGTGAGCGAGCCGTACTCCTCGAGCAGGTCGCGCAGCGTGATGCCGGGCAGGTACTCCATGACGAGGTAGGCGGACTCGCTGTCCTGGCCCTGGTCGAAGACGTTGACGACGTTGGGATGCGCGAGCCGCGCGGCGCTGCGCGCCTCCTGGATGAAGCGCTGCTTGAACTGGCTGTCGTCGGCGAGGTGCCCGTGCATGACCTTGACCGCGACGCGACGCTCGAGCCGCAGGTCGGTCGCGAGGTAGACGGTCGCCATCCCGCCGCGGGCGATGCGTGAGCGCACCTGGTACCGGCCGTCGATGAGCCGGCCGATCATCGGATCGGTCGTGTTGGCACTCACCCGGGCAGTCTAAGTTGGCGAGGTTTCCGGGCCTGGGAGGACACCCGGGTTCGCCACCGACCTGTCAGGAGATCGTGATGTGCGTCGCGGCGGGTCAGGCGAGGGCCGCGAACCACGCGCGGGCGCTCGTCTCCCACTTGGCGTAGTGGTCGGGGTAGGCGGAGATCTGCACCTTCTGGGCCGCGACCGTGAGCGGCATCGACTGCCAGCCCGCGATGTCGAGCAGGCCCCGCGTGTAGCCGGCGCGCCCCTGGTAGAAGAGGTAGGCCGCGTGCCGGGGGTTCATGATCTCCTCGACCGTGCCCCACCCCGTGCTCGGGCGCTGCTGGAAGAGCCCGACCGAATCACGGTCGCCCCAGTTGATGTTGCGCAGGCTCGACTCCTGCATCGCCGTCGCGAGCGCGATGATGATGCCGTAGTCGGGCACGCCCTGCTCGCGGCCGACCTGGATGATGATCCGCGCGTTCGCCTCCTGCTCGGCCGTGAGCGCCGTGACGGAGCCGCCGCCACCGCCGGACGACGCGCCGCCGGCGGCCCCGGGCGCCGGGATCGTGAGCTTGCCGCCCGGGTAGATGATGCTCGACGCGGTCAGCCCGTTGGCGGCGAGCACGGCCTGGGCGCTGACCCCGAACCGGGCCGCGATCGACGAGATGGTGTCGCCCGACTGGATGACGTAGGTCGAGGTCGCCGCGGGGGGAGCGGCGGGCGCCGACGGCGCCGCGGGGGCGACGGCGGAGACGAGCTCGACGGCGGGGCCGGCGGCCGGCTCGGGGGCGGCGGGAGCGGGGGCCGCGGGGATCGCGATGGTCTGGCCGGGGNAGATGATGCTCGACCACGACAGGCCGTTGGCCGTGAGGACGGCGTCGACGGGCACGCCGAAGCGCGCCGCGACGCGCGAGATCGTGTCACCCTTGGCGATCGTGTATCGGCCGCCCTCCTGCACGGTGGGCGTCGGGGCCGTCGTCGCCCCGGCGGCGAGCTTGAGCACCTGACCGGGGAAGATGAGCGACTTCCAGCCGAGGCCGTTGAGGGCGAGCACGGATGCCGTGGACAGACCGTGCCGGCCCGCGATCGCGGCGACGGTGTCGCCCGGTTGCACGGTGTAGCTGCCGAGCGCGGCGGCGGCTCCGCCGCCCGTGGCCCGAGTGGCCGCCGCGGCGAGGCCGCGCAACGACGAGGAGAGGTCGGCCCGGGGCTTCGCGGGCTTCTTCGGCGAGGCCTGCACGGGCTCGACGGGTCCGGTGAGGTTGAGCCCCATCGTCATCGCGCTCGCGACGACGAACGGCAGCGTCTTGCGCATGCCCTCGCCGAACTTGCCGCGCGAGCGCGGCGTGAGGTGGCGGGCGGTGCCGCGCGTCGGCGCGAGCCCAGGGAAGGGGGCAGGCGGCACGGCCTGCCCGTCGCGAACGTCCATCACTTCTTCTCCGCCTCCCTGTCCCCAAGCCCCCCGGGGATCGTGTGTCGGCACTCCGCTCCACCGTGACACGCCTGAGTGCTTCTGTCAACCAACGTGGCTGGTGTTGAAGCAGTTTACAAGCCCGAAACATTTGCTCCCGGCTACGCTGGAGGCGTGCCCACTCCCGCCGAGCGCGCCTGGTTGACCATTCCCGATCTCGTCGAGGTGCTCGGCGTCCCGCAGGGGCGGGTCCGCCGCCTCATCGAGGAGAACGCCCTCCTCGCGACACGCGTCGACGGCGTGCTCAAGGTGCCCGCCGACTTCGTGCGCGACGGGGAGCCGCTGCACGAGCTCCGCGGTACCGTCGTCGTGCTGCACGACGCGGGATTCAGCGACGACGAGGCGATGCGCTGGCTGCTCGAGGAGGACGAGACCCTCGGTGCCGCGCCGATCGACGCGCTGCGTGCCGGTCGCAAGGCCGAGGTGCGCCGCGTCGCGCAGGCCCTCGGGTTCTGAGCCGAGCCGACGAGACTAGGCGGCGCGGCGCGTCACGGCGTCGGCGAGCGCCGTGAGCTCGTCGCGTGCCGACCGGGCGAGCGGTGCGTCGGCGAGGGCCGCCCGCGCCTGATCGAGCTGATGCGCGATGAGCCGCTCCACGTGCTCGACGGCGCCGCTGTCGCGGACCGCGGTCTGCAGCATCCCGATCTGCTCGGCGTCGAGCGTGCGGTCGCCGAGGAGTTCGTCGAAGAGCCGACCGGCCGTCGCCGGCAGCTTCTGCCGCGCGAGTGTCACGAGGATCGTGCGCTTGCCCTCGCGCAGGTCGTCGCCCGCGGGCTTGCCCGTCACATCGGGGTCGCCGAAGACGCCGAGGAGGTCGTCGCGTAGCTGGAAGGCGATGCCGAGGGGGAGGCCGAAGTCGCGCAGCGCCGCGAGCTGGGCGAGGGAGCCGTCGGCGAGGGTGCCGCCGATCGCGAGGGGCTCCTCGACGCTGTACTTCGCCGACTTGTAGACGACGACGCGCTGTGCCCGGGAGAGCAGCTCCTCCTCGGGGAGGCTGCGCCACGCCATCTCCTCGAAGATGTCGAGGTACTGCCCGGCGGTGACCTCGGTGCGCATCCGGCCGAATTCGAGGCGCGTCGCGCGTCCCGCCGGGCCCTCACCCGCGAGCGCCACCCCGGCATCCACGAGTTCGTCGCTCCAGCCGAGCAGGAGGTCGCCGAGCAGGAGGGCGGCGGAGAGGCCGTAGGCGTCGGCGGAGCCGTCCCAACCGCGCTCCGCGTGCAGGCGGGCGAACGCGCGATGCGCGCTCGGCTGTCCGCGGCGCAGGTCGGAGTTGTCCATGATGTCGTCGTGCACGAGCGCGGCGGCGTGGAACATCTCCAGTCCCGCGGCGATCGACACGACGGCGTCGAGGCCCGACTCGGGCTCGGGCTCGGCGAGCGGGTCGAACTCGACCCCCTGAGCGGTCACGGCGCGCCAGCCCCAATAGCAGAACAGTGCGCGGAACCGCTTCCCGCCCTGCAGGAAGCGCCGCGCGGACTCCTCGACGACGTCGAGGTCGGGGGAGATCCCGCGCAACTCGGCTCCGCGTTCGGTGAGGAAGGCGTCGAGCCGCGACTGCACGAGGTCCACTAACCGCGGACTCTCAGGCACGCGCCTACCTTATCCACGGGCGGGAGTCCTACAATGAATTCCTCGCGGCACAAGGAGCCCCACATGCCACTTTCCGAGCAGGAGCAGCGCCTCCTCGACGAGATGGAGCGCAGTCTCTACCACCACGACGCCGACGACGTCGCCACGGTGGGTCGTCGAGGCCGCGCCAGCTACACCGCCATCGCGCTCGCGATCATCGCGGGCGTCGTCGGCATCATCCTGCTCATCGTCGGCGTCGTCGTGCGACAGCCGATCGTGGGCGTCCTCGGCTTCGGCGCGATGTTCGCCGGCGCGATGCTCGGGTTCGCGCCGCCGCGACGGCTGACCATTCCGGGAGACGCGCGCGACGCCGCCCCGCGCCGCGGGTTCATGGATTCGCTCAACGACCGCTGGGAGCAGCGTCGCGACGAGGGCTGATCCCTCCACCTTCCTCACCTTCGAACAAGGCCGACCTTCGGGTCGGCCTTTTTCGTGCGCCCGCGCGGCCGGTCGCGCTCGCGACGTGCCGGACCCGGGCGGGGGGAGGAGATCACCCCAGAAGGGGGCGCAGGGGAGGAAAAGGGGTCGAAAGTGGTTGTTTGGGGAGGAAAGTGGAGTAAAGTGGTGGGAACCTCGCAGTCTGGCCGGAGCGAAGAGGGGGTGGCCGCATGTTGCTGGGCACCTTCGCGCCGAAGCTCGACGAGAAGGGCCGCCTCGTGCTCCCGGCCAAGTTCTGGGACGAGTTCTCCGGCGGCCT
>Ga0065721_10006084_pt1 | contig 13857 bp, 12 predicted proteins | sample Mesricmetagenome_FD_59108 | JGI IMG/M metagenome (GOLD analysis project Ga0065721, IMG submission 59108) | Mesophilic microbial community from rice straw/compost enrichment Sample: eDNA_1 v2 (version 2) | ecosystem: Engineered > Solid waste > Grass > Composting > Bioreactor | place: USA: Davis... | reverse complement strand
CCGGCTGTCAGATTTTTCAGGTGTGCTGAGATCCTGCTCTTCATATGACTGGCTCATCACCAGCAGGAACATACGATCAAGACCGATCGATGTTTCTATCACATATGGAATGTAATTTCCATAAGGTTTACCGGTAGAAGGATCGATATCGTTGTCGAAATAAACCTGCTTTTTACGGCTGTATTCCTGGTGTTGTTTCAGGTCAAAATCGCTGCGTGAGTGAATGCCCTCTACTTCTTTGAAACCAATCGGGAATTCAAATTCAATATCACAGGCTTCTTTAGCATAATGCGCCAGCTTCACATGATCATGATAGCGGTACTTATCAGCCGGGAAGCCCAGGCTGAGATGCCATTGCATGCGGGCTTCTTTCCAGTAGCGATACCACTCTCCTTCCGTGCCAGGTCTTACAAAAAACTGCATTTCCATCTGTTCAAATTCCCGCATGCGGAAAATAAACTGGCGGGCAACGATCTCATTACGGAATGCTTTACCTACCTGAGCAATACCAAAAGGCACTTTCATCCTTCCTGTTTTCTGCACATTCAGGAAATTGACAAATATTCCCTGTGCTGTTTCCGGTCGCAGGTATACTTTATTATCCTCATCATCTGCCGATGAAGTGGATCCAAATTCTGTTGAGAACATGAGATTGAACTGGCGGATATCAGTCCAGTTAGCGGTATCACTGATCGGGCATTTAATATTGCGTTCGATGATCAGGTTTTTCAATCCGTCGAAATCATCTTTCGACAAAAGCAGTTCCATTTCCTCAAGCATACTCTTTGCTTCGTCATGCCGGCCACCCAACTCAAGCAATTCTGCATGGGCTTCGATGAGATGATCAACGCGATACCTTTTCTTGCTGTCTTTATTGTCGATCATCGGGTCGTTAAAATTGTCAACGTGTCCCGATGCCTTCCAGGTGGTGGGATGCATGAATATGGCCGCATCGATACCNACGATATTCTCCTGTAATTGCGTCATGCTCCTCCACCAGTAATCCCNGATATTCTTTTTTAATTCACTNCCCCACTGGCCATAGTCATACACTGCCTGCAGCCCGTCNTAAATCTCGCTGCTNGGGAATATAAAACCGTATTCTTTACAATGCGATATGATCGCCTGGAATTTATTGGAATCGTTTGCCATAGTGCGCAAAAGTAAGCACTCTGACACTAATAAAACGGATGATACAACCCAAACGTGAATATCAAACCATACCGGTTTTCCGGGTGGCATGACGGACAATCCAGGCTGTATGTTCATTGTCTGACCGTCGCCACTTGCGGATCAGGGCTGAGGCAGCTTCGGGGTTAACCTTTATATAATCAGTAAGATGATTGGCCACCGATTTTTTTACAAACATTACCGGGTCTGTTTTAAGGATGTCAAGGATTTCAAAAACGGGTTCAGGCTCTTCGATAAACAGGCTGAGTTTGGCAGCCCAGGGCAATTTTGGGCGCAAGCCCTCGGAAGCAAGGCGCCTGTGATGAAAGTTTTTTGAAACAGCCCACTTCTTCATCCGGGCCAGGGTACGGTCGGGATATTGTTTTACAAAAGGCCGGATGGCATACTCACCCGTATTGCGCTTCGTAATTTCACCAATGGCATCAAGCGATACATTAAAATGTGATAACCCATATTTCTCCACAAACTTGGAAACGGGCATCAGCCAGTAGAAATGAGTGAACATACCGGTCTCCTTTTCGTTTTCAGGACCCAGGATATTTTTTAATATTTTGATTGATGCGGGATAGTCCGGAGGCAAACATTCCCTCAATCCATCCGCAATTACTTCTACTCTTTGAACAAGCGTTTTACCTTCAATCCCCTTTTTTACAAAGGCAGTAAATCGCTTTTTGTCGAATTCAGGATGTTTTTGAATGATCTTATCTGAAAGTATCTGTGCCAGGTTGGTGCCGAACAAATAGGTAATCCCTTTTTCCTGCATATTATGTGGGGTAAGCTGTTCAAGTTACGTCTTTGAATTTTGATCCGCCACTTTTGTCTGCTGAAGATTTTTATCTGTTTCAATTTCCACCTGTTCCACCCAGACCGCGTATTTGCTGGGGTAAATTTTCGACCCGGAACATACTGCATATCCATGTGTGAAAGCGGCACCGAAATAAAGTATGGTCGCTGTGTAGTACACCCAAAGCAATATGACGATCAGTGACCCAGCAGCTCCATAAGCTGATGTCATGCGATTTTGGCCCAGGTAATAGCTGATCAGGTATCTCCCAACCATAAATAAGATCGCAGTGGCAAATGCACCTGCTCTCACATGCCTCCATTGTATTCTCGCATCAGGAAGCACTTTGAATATTAACCCAAACAGTAAAGCGGTCATAAAAAAAGTGACAAGCATGTTCACAATATAGGCGAGGATCACCTGTGTGTCAGGAAACATGAGGGTCAGCCGGTGTATTAATGCTTCCATCAGCCCGTTCAGAATTAATGAAACCAGCAACAGGAAGCCAAGTGAGATGATCATTGAAAACGACAAGAGCCGGTTGATGATGAGTCTTAATAAACCACGGCCCTTGCGGGGCTTTGACTTCAATCGCCAAATTGTATTGATTGAATCCTGGATTTCGCCAAAAACACTGGTAGCACCAATTATCAGTGTGGCTCCACCCACAATGGTGGCAAAACCGCTTTCGGACGAAAGCCTGGCATTGCGGATGGTTTCCTGTATCTGGCTGGCAGCATCCGGCCCGACCAGGTTTGCAATCTGACCATAAACTGTCCCCTCCACGGCCTGCGCCCCGAAAAAGATATCAAGGATGTAGAGTATAATAATGATAAGGCCTGGTAAGGAGAATACCGTGTAATAAGCCAGCGCTGCACTCATTTTTAAAATCCTGAGTTCGAACAGCGCAACAAAGGCATGCTTGATACTTTTCCAGATCAGTTTGAAAGGCATAATACTGACCTGAAAAAAATAGTGCCAGTTTTAGTCGTTATCGTCCCGTTGCAGCTTCTGGTTTTGCTGATGCCGCTGCGCATCACGGATGGATTTCTTCTCAAAATTCTTTGCCAGGGCTTCGGTAAGATCCACGCCGGTCTGATTCGCGAGGCAAATAAGTACCCATAATACATCAGCCATTTCATCAGCAAGCATTTCCCTGCGATCCATCAAAGCTTTTGGATCATCTTTCCGGTATGACTGATCTCCGTATATCCGCGCCATATGTCTTGCCAGTTCACCAACTTCCTCAGTGAGAATGGCCATATTTGTCAATTCACTGAAGTAGCGGACACCGGTAGTTCGGATCCATGTATCCACGGTCTGTTGCGCCTGCTGTATAGTCATAACATTATTTTAGAGAAGTATTTGCAATATAGCATGATTATTGCCGTTATAGCCTCCCCCGGACATTTCGTACCCCATATACAACGATCACTTCAAAGGATGAGCGATGACACAACCCATTATTCGTTGCCTGATGTTGATGATATGCAGCACGGTATTTTCATTGGGCGTACCTGCACAATCATCAAAGCAACCATTACCTGTTCGCGATGCAGAAAAGACCGCGCGTCCCTACCGTATACTTACATCCGGTAAACAGATAACCATTAAATGTACGGGTGAAATAAAAAACCTGATGGTTTGGACTTCTGCCGGCAACCGCATTGTTGAACAGAAAAACATTAAGTCTTCTGAATACAGTTTCCGGGTAACGGTGCCGGAGAAACTGTTTTTCATCATGATCCAGCTGGCAGACGGTAAAACCTATTCTGAAAAGATCGGTCTGGTTAACCGGTAAGAAACTTCCAGGATTATTCCTTCATTTTTGTGTCAATCACAATAGTCACGGGTCCGTCGTTGAGCAGGCTGACTTTCATATCGGCGCCAAACTCGCCGGTCATTACCGGTTTACCGAGGTCTGTTGAAAGTTGTTTGATCATGTTCTCATATAAAGGTACCGCTACAGGCGGCTTGCTGGCACGTATATAAGAAGGGCGGTTCCCCTTTTTTGTGGAAGCATGAAGGGTAAACTGGCTTACCAGGAGAATATCTCCTCCATCATCCTTTACCGATACGTTCATGACGCCCCCATCATCATTAAAGACCCTCAGGTTAACGATCTTGCTGCTTAACCAGGTGATATCATCTGCATTGTCCGAATCTTCAATGCCCAGTAATACCAGCAATCCGGGTCCGATCTCAGAATGTAGCTTCCCGTCAATCTGAACGCTGGCATGTTGTACCCGCTGGATGACTGCTCTCATATATTGTATCTTTAGCGGGCAAAATTATAAACCTGGCCAAATTATTCGACACCTGATTTTAGATGACAGACCTTTCCTCCGAAATATCCATACAAACCACCCGCAGCGGCGGCAAAGGCGGACAGAATGTAAACAAAGTTGAAACCGCCGTGATCGCTTCATTCCATATCGACAACTCGCAGTTACTGACAGCAGCACAAAAAGAGCAACTAAAAGAAAAATTGAGCAACCGCATCAGCCAGGAAGGTTTGTTGCAGGTGAAATCACAGGTTCATCGTACACAATTGGCCAATCGTGAAGAAGCCATTAAACGTATCAATAAAATAGTAAGTGATGCGTTAATGAAAAAGAAAGCCCGTATTGCCACGAAGATCAGCAAACAGGCTAAGGAAAAACGGCTTGAATCCAAGAAGAGAAGATCGGAGATCAAATCAGGCCGGAAAAAATTTGGATCCGGAGACTATTAAAATACATGTCAGGAATTGAAACGTCAACTATTCACTATATCACTGCTAATTGCTTTTATATTTATTATCACCCACCTGCTAGGCGCCTGCCGCAAGCTGGATGTGATGAAGTCCCTGGCCCCGGTTCAGCTTGAAATACCCGAAGGTTTCCCCGATCCATTGTACAAATTTGAAGACAACCCGCTCTCGGAAGAAGGCATCGAGCTGGGACGTAAACTGTTTTATGATGGTCGCCTTTCTGTCGACGGGCAGCACCCCTGTTCGTCCTGTCACCAACAGATTGCTGCTTTCGGTACTTATGAGCACGACAGAAGTCATGGTGTGTACCATTCGCACACCCTTCGAAATGCCCCGGTCCTTTTTAACCTGGCCTGGCAAAATTCATTTCACTGGGATGGAGAATTCAGCTCTTTGTTTGATGAAGCGGCTCAGCCAATAACCGGTCATATCGAGATGGGTGAGAATTTTACCAACGTAGTGAAAAAAATCCAGGACGACCCGGACTACCGCAGGCGATTCAGGGAGGTTTTTAAAACTGACTTCATCAGTCCTGAACATATCCTGAAAGCTTTGGCCCAATTTACGGGCACACTTGTTTCCGCCAATTCGAAATATGATCGTGTAAGAAAAGGATTGGAACAATTCACCGCCCTCGAACTGGACGGCTACCAGGTATTCCAGGCCAATTGTGTCAGCTGTCATCCGGAACCCATGTTTACCGACTACAGTTTTCGCAACATTGGTTTGCCTGTGGATCCTTTTCTGAATGATTTTGGGAAAATGTTTATCAGCGGTGACCCGGCAGATTCCTTAAAATTCAAAGTACCCACCCTGCGAAATGTATATATTTCTTCCAACTATATGCACGACGGGCGATACAACACGCTTGCCCAATGCATCAACCATTATCGGAATGGTGTGCAACAAAGTGCCACGCTTGATCCCCTGCTTTCAAATGGAATTCAGATGACGGATACCGAAGCCTTCAACCTGGCCTTATTCTTACGTACGCTGACCGACTCCAGTTTTATCACAAATCCAAAGCTGGCCGAGCCGCAGTAAAAATATTACATGGCTGTCTTACGCTTGCTTTTAAGCAGTTCAAGCGCTGAACGCTGACTTTCGATTTGTTGTTCCTGTGCAGTAATAGCTTCCTGGTTTTTTCGAAGCTTTTCTTCGAGTTGTGCTTTCTCGTCCTGTAGTTGTTTATATTTTTTCTCCGATTTCATCACCATTTCATCCTGTGATTTGATCTGGAGCTCGAGGTTTGCCTCTTCCACATCGGGGGCTAAACCGTTTAGAAATGCTTTCACTTTCCGGATCTCTTCAGCACTCATGTTGGCAATTACATCCTCGCCGCCCTTATTCACTACCAGGTAAAGTGTGGATTCATCCTTATCCTTGCGGCTTTTTCTTTCCACTTTCAGAATATAATCCATCCTTTCATCACTAATATCTTCGACGAAAGCATCCTTTACGATGATAAATCCTTTGTCCTTATTAAAAAGACCTTTTTCTTCCTTAGCAATGTGGCCGCTCTTTTCTATCCGCTGCGCGATGGCCATCTGCACTGCTTCCTGGGAATAGCCATAGTCAATAGCGATGGCTTTTTGTTTTTTCTTGTCAAATGAAATACTTGTCTCGTATGACTGGGAATTCACAGTACTTCCCACGATGGATGTCAGGACGACGAGAAGTAAAACGCGCTTCATATAATATTTTTCGCAAAGATAACTTAAACAGCTATTGGGTTGCATCGATTGAAAAGAAGATAAGAGAATGATACTTGCATTATTGCACGGCAAGCCTTTACATTTGTTCTTAAAATTCCGGCATTTTGAGTGGCATTAAAAAACTGGCAGGGCAAACCTTATGGTATGGTATACCCACCATCACCCGCCGTTTTTTGGGCTATATCATGAATCTCAGCCTGCCGCTGATCTTCGCACAACCAGCCACCACAGCGGATCTCACGCAAGTGTATGCCATTATTCCATTCTTAAATATCCTGTTTACCTACGGGCTTGAGACGGCCTATTTCAGGTTCTCGCGCGACTATGATCAGCAACAGGTATATAATACACTTACTGTATCGCTTTTGGTTTCTTCGGTTTTCTTCACCATTTTATTACTGGTTTTTCGGGGAGATATTGCCCGTTGGGCAAACCTTGAAGCGCACCCGGAATATATTACCTGGATGGCGGTGATCGTTTTCTTTGATTCGATTAGCTCCCTGGCTTTTGCGCGTTTACGGCAGGAAAACAGGCCACGACGCTATGCTTTTGCAACACTGTCCGGTGTGTTGGTCAACCTGTTCATTGTACTGCTGTTTTTAGCAATCATTCCAAACTACGTTGAAAAAAATCCAAATACATTCCTGGGAACATTTTACAGGGCAGATATTGGCATCGGTTACTACCTCATCGGCAATATGGCCGGCAGCATTATCTCCTTCCTGATCCTGCGACGGGAGCTGATGCAGGTTCGCTTTCACTTTGATACAATATTGTGGAAAAAAGTATTGAGCTATTCATATCCACTCGTCATCGTTGGCATGGGTGGTATGGTCAACGATATGCTTAGCCGCCTTATTTACCAGCATGTGGTGGACCTGCCGGAAGCACAGGCAAAACATGAACTTGGCATTTTCGGCAATATCTATCGCCTTGCGGTCCTGGTGACCATCATGATCCAGGCGTTCCGTATGGCGGCGGAGCCTTTCTTCTTTGCACAAAGCAAGGAAGAAAACGCACCGCGAACTTATGCACGCATCATGAAATTTTTTGTCATCGCCTGCTGCTTCATGTTCCTGCTGATCGCCCTGTATATTGATGTATTCGCCTGGTTCTTTACCGTTATAGATAAAGGAGCATGGGTGGAAGGCCTGCAAATTGTACCACTGCTTGCTCTTGGCAATATTTTCCTCGGCATCTATTATAACCTGAGCATTTGGTATAAGCTAACCAATAAAAACATGAGCGGGGCCTGGATTACGCTGGGAGGAGCTGCGATCACCATTATTCTAAACCTGTTGCTGATACCACGTTTACATTACCTCGGTGCTGCGCTGGCCACATTTTGCTGTTACCTGTTCATGATGATCATCAGTTATGTGCTTGGTCAAAAGCATTATCCCGTTCCCTATGCAAGAAAAAAACTGATTGCCTACCTCTCACTGGTTGTTGTCATATATGGGGCACACCGGTTGCTGGTTTTAGCCTGGTCAAATGCCTGGTTTACGATTATAACAGCAACATTACTCCTGTTTTTGTTTGCATTCTTTGTAATCAGGATCGAGAAAAAAGAACTGGAACGGCTGCCTTTTATCGGTGCAATGGTCAGAAGACTTTGATATGTTAAATACGGAAGAAATAAAAAAAAATGTTGGCCGCAAAGCCGCTGACTATGTGCAGGACCATTCCATCATTGGCCTGGGGACCGGTTCAACTGTTATATGGCTGATAAAGGAACTTGGTTTAAGAGTGAACCAGGGTTTACAGATTAAGGCCGTTGCCACTTCCAATGCCACACGTAAACTGGCCGCCGATCTGGGAATTACCATTTTACCGCTGAATGAAGTTGATAATATCAGCCTGACCATTGATGGCGCCGATGAAATAGACCCCCAATTCAATTTGATCAAAGGCGGCGGAGGTGCCCTGTTGCAGGAAAAAATGGTTGCTGCTGCCTCTGACCAGGTTCTGATCATAGCAGATGAAACGAAGTATGTATCACAATTAGGCAGATTTCCCTTGCCGGTAGAAGTTGTGCCATCAGGCTGGAAGCAGGTGAGAAAAAAAATACAGCAACTTGGATGTCAGAGAGCAGAACTCCGCCTAACCAGGAATCTTCCCTTTCTCACCGACAACGGTCATTTTATTCTCGATTGTCATTTTGAAACCATTGCAGATCCGGCAGCGCTTAACATCAGCCTGCACCTGGTTCCCGGTGTGGTTGAAACAGGATTGTTCATTGATATGTCCCGGACAGCATTGATTGGAAAATCAGATGGCCATATTGAAGAGATCAATAAAGTTTGACAAAAGGATTATTCATTTTTTCAAAACCAATCGTTGTCACTGGTCCGTGACCGGAGTATACTTTGGTTTCATCGGGCAATGTAAACAACTGTGTCTGGATACTGTTTATCAAAGTTGCATAGTCGCCGCCCGGCAGATCCGTACGGCCGATGCTTCCATTGAATAAAACATCTCCACCGATCACAAATCCACCTGGTTCATGATATAAGGATATGCTGCCTGGAGAATGTCCCGGTGTGAAAAATACCTGCAATTCATCGTTTCCTATTTGAATATTCCTGCCCGGCTGTATGAAGTGCAGGGGACCTTCGTAGTTTTCAAAAGGCAGTTGCCACTGTCTTCCTGATTGTGGTCCGAAAGCCAGTACCGGTTTCTCCAATTCATGAATGTGCAGTTCCAGCCCCCAGGTAGCAGCCACAAAGCGGTTCCCAAAAATATGGTCCAGGTGACAATGGGTATTGAGTAATAAAACCGGTTTCAGACCTTCAGATTCAATCGCGGACTTCAAAGTCTGCTCTTCTTCCGGAAAATAGCAGCCCGGATCGATAATGCAGCATTCTTTTTGCTCGTTATACAGGATATAAGTATTCTCCTGGACGGGATTAAAAGTGAAATATTTGACGAATAGCATGTTTTATCAATTTTTCATTTCATTTTCCCATAATATTCCGGAGGTCTACCGCTATAATTATGAGAATTTTGTCACGGCCTCTTCGTATTTTTAATTATGGCACCGATTCCGGTAAATTTGTAATCCGTGCCAGCCCGGCAAAGATATTGTAAACCAATGCCCGGGCAACACCCGATGAAAAAACAACGATTCATTTAGTATACGAAACAGCACGATTCTATGAGCAAAATAAAATGCCTGGTCACTTCCCTCCTTGTTCTCATCGGGGTAGTGGTAAATGCGCAGGTTAATACCGTGGAGTTTGGTAAAAACCGTGTACAGTACCAAAAGTTCAAGTGGAAATATTATCAAACCGAAAATTTTAATACCTACTTCAGCCAGGACGGTCTCGGTCTTGGTAAATATGTTGCCCAGATTGCAGAAACAGAATTACCCAGTATTGAAGAGTTTGTTGAATATGGCCTTCAGCGCCGCATCAATATTGTTGCTTACAACAATTTTGATGAAATGCAACAGTCCAATATCGGGCTGGGTATTGACTGGCAAAACACCGGTGGTGTGACAAAACTGGTGAATAACAAAATGCTGGTATTCTTCGACGGGAATCATGAAAACCTGCGCAGGCAGATCAGGCAGGGACTTGCAAGAGTGTTGGTTGAAAATGTACTTTTCGGAGATGACCTGGGTGAATTTGCCGCCAACCAGGCATTGCTCGACCTCCCCAAATGGCTTACGGATGGTTATGTCATGTATGCAGCAGAAAACTGGTCACCAGCCCTCGATGATGACCTGCGCTCTGTGATGCTTTCAGGTCAATACAATAACTTTTACCAATTCGCTTTTGAAAAACCAGACCTGGCCGGGCATGCTTTCTGGAAATATATTGCGGATAAATATGGTAAATCAAAGGTTACTTATTTTCTCTACCTGAGCCGCATTTATCGTAACCTGAACAATGCTTCACAAAAAGTAACGAAGAAAAAATTCAAGGAAGTATTGCGGGACTTTATGACAGAAGTGCCGCAACAGTATTATAAGGACCTGAGGGGTCGCCGCAATGTGCCCAAGGGGCAGTTATCCATTAGCGAGGTAATCGGTAAAAAAGATTATATCCGTTTCAACGCACATCCAAACATCCGCAGCTTCACATATGCCGTGGTTGAATTTCACCAGGGAAAATATTCAGTGATCCTGATGGAAAATTTTGTCGATCGCAAAGTGTTGTTGAAATATGGAACGCGTTCCAAAGGTGATGAGATCAATCCCAACTATCCCATCCTGGCATGGGACGGTAAGGGTACAAGGCTCGCCGTGCTTTACCAGGAAAAAGGCAAACTGAAATTGTTTGTATATGATGTGGTAAGACGTATCAAAACATTCAAGCAGGAACTGCCCATGTTCAACCAGGTGCAGGATATGAAGTATATGCTCAATGAAAATACACTTCTGCTTAGTGCCGTTCGTAGTGGTCAGACTGATATCTATGTCTATAATTTACCGAACCAGACATTCGAACAGGTGACGAATGATGTGTATGATGACCTGGATCCATCGTTCGTAGCATTTCCCAATAAAACCGGTATCCTTTATGCGAGTAACCGCCCATCGGCCCAGGCGGCGTCCTCGGAAGATTCCTTACCGGGAAACCGTTATAATATCTTCCTGGTTGACAACTGGAATGAATCTGAGTTCAAACAGATTTCCCAACTGACAGCCCTGAAACATGGTAATGCGCGTTACCCCTCGCAATACAATTCCTCACATTTTACATTCATCAGTGATGAGAATGGCATCAATAACCGCTATGCCGGATTTTTCCGTACCGAACGCGCGGGTTTGGATACACTTGTATTCATAGGCGATGAGGTATTGCGCAATCCTTCTCTTCCCGAAGTTGACAGCGTGCTTCGCGAATGGGAAAAAACCGATATCGATTCAGTTGGATATGTATCAATAACAAACGACTCCTCTTATATTTTCCCGCTGACCAATTACCAGAGCAGTATGCTTGAGACGCGGACCGCGGGTGATAACCAACAGGTGAGTGAAGTGATCAAGCTTGGGGATGTGAAAATGCTGTATCGCCTCCGTGTGGATGAAAACGCACTCAGGCGCCGTAATGTGCGTGCCCAGCCTACCGAGTACATGAAACAGGTGATTGATGAGGAAAGACGCAGTCGCGGCAGGCAATCTTCCATGCAGCCTGTTCCGGCGGATACGGTAAAACAAAATGATTTCTTCCAATCGGAATTTGCAGAAGAGAAAAATGATTCCTCAAAACTCGGTCGCGTGGTGGAAGCAACTGAGTACAGGGAGCCAACCATCCTAAGTAAGGCGAAATTGTATGAATACCGGCCACCTAAATACTTCACCGATTACGTGGTAACCGGTTTCAACAACTCGGTACTGGCAGTAAACAAATTCCAGCCCTACTCGCGCAGCGGTCCCATTTATCTTTCAAACAGTGGTGACTTTAATGGTTTGATCCGCATGGGTACATCTGACCTGATGGAAGATTTTAAATTCATCGGTGGTATACGTATTGCACCCAACCTGCGCGATAACGATGTATTGTTCTCATTCATCAATCAAAGAAAAAGGCTCGACTGGGGAGCAATCTATTATCGCAGCAGCGCAGAAATTGGCGCCACATTGATTTACGACAATACACTGGTTTCCGGCAATGCAAAACAATTTGGCAGCTATTACCTCGCTCAACTGAAATATGCGCTGGATCGGGTGCGCAGTTTAAGAGCACTGGTTGGTCCGCGTTTCGACAGGATTGTAATGAGCTCGACCAATGCGAATACTATTAAAGTGCCCGATTACAAGAAAACTTATGGACAGTTTTCGCTGGAATATGTTCATGACAATACTTTAAACCCGGCCACCAATATCTGGCATGGCTTACGTTATAAAATATTTGCGGACTGGTTTACTGAAATATCCAAGTCGGGAGAAGATGGAAAATTCATGTTTAATGTGGGTGTGGATGCCCGGCATTACCTGCCGATCTATCGGAATGTAATCTGGGCGGTGCGCGGCGCTGCAGATTTCTCTTTTGGTGACCAGAAAATAGTGTATTACCTGGGTGGTATTGATAACTGGTTCTCTCCGAAATTCAACGACGGCAATCTGCCTCCGGCCAATGAGCGATACACTTACCAGTCACTGGCAGTCAATCTGCGTGGTTTCAAACAGAATGTGGCGCATGGCAACAACGCCGCCGTGATCAACAGTGAGATCCGGATGCCATTATTCAGCACATTCTTCAATAAACCCATCAACAATGCATTCCTCAGAAACTTCCAGCTTGTACAGTTTTTTGATATTGGAACAGCATGGTCAGGAAGCATTACAAAAATCCAAAGGCCACAGAGCGTATACAGCCCGGGCCAGGGAAATCCGTTTACCGTCAGGATCAAAGCAGGTGGTATCGGTCCCTTCGCCGGCGGCTATGGATTTGGCGCCAGAAGCACACTGCTTGGTTATTTCCTCCGGGTCGATGCAGCCTGGGAAATGAACGGCTTCTTCCGCGGCAAACCAATGTGGTATTTTGGTATGGGTGTTGATTTTTAGAAAACATACTTACTTATTAAAGCAAAGGCCTCCAAAACCGGAGGCCTTTTTTTAACCAACAATTACCCGCCCTTTAATGCATTGCGGTCTACCATTGTATTTTCTTCGAGAAGTGCATGATCACGGCCAGTGTCAGGAAAAGTCCAAGACTTCCGAGCAACAAAGAATAATCCTGCAGTTGAAGAAGACTAAATATGTAGCTGTACATCAAAACCAGCACCAGCGCCAGGATACTGGTCATCCGCGACGACTGTAGTATACCCCTGACATACCATGCAATCAACCCAATGGTGGCAATAGACGCAATGGCATAGGCAACATTGAAACCGGTGTATTCTGAAATCGACAGCAACAAAGTATAAAACAGAACCAGCGCAAGACCTATTAGTGCATATTGGAATGGATGCACCGAGCGACGGTTGATTGTTTCAATGATAAAGAAGGCTGCAAAGGTCAGCAGTATACAAAGCAGAGCATATTTCACCGTACGCATCGTCTTCTGATATCCATTGACCGGTATAAACAGGTCGGCACCAACTGATGCAGTAGACAGGTCATACTGGCTTTCCTTCCATGCCTGTGGAAATGCACGCGTATGGGCAAGACTCTTCCAGGTGGCTACAAATCCTGAATCAGTAACCTCGTGCTGGGGAAGCGATACACCTGTAAAGCTTGGATCAGGCCATGAGGAGCTCATGCGAACTGTTGTTTCTTTCCCAACTGGTGTAAATAGCAATTGCTCTGATCCATTGATAGCAACACTGGTTGAAAAAAGAATTTCTTCACCGGCGGTTATTTTTACCGGGGCGACCAAGCCTTCCTTCATCACGGCATTATTAACTGATCCGGGATTCAGGGTTATGGTTGAGTCATTCCATTTTATGGCTATTTCTTCTTT
>Ga0065721_10051689_pt1 | contig 13858 bp, 15 predicted proteins | sample Mesricmetagenome_FD_59108 | JGI IMG/M metagenome (GOLD analysis project Ga0065721, IMG submission 59108) | Mesophilic microbial community from rice straw/compost enrichment Sample: eDNA_1 v2 (version 2) | ecosystem: Engineered > Solid waste > Grass > Composting > Bioreactor | place: USA: Davis... | reverse complement strand
ACCGCCGCGCCGGCGGCTGCGCCCACCACCGCGCCCGCGGCCGTCGCAGCGGCGCGGTTGCGCTCATAGTCGCGCTCGCAGGCCGAGGCCCAGCTGCCGCCGCCGGTGCTGGCGCAGCCGCCGAGGGTGATGGCGGCGAGAACGGGAAGAACGAGGATCGGGCGCATGGGCGGCCTCCGGGCGGTTGATGCTAACGCTCCATGCGCAACGGCGCCGCTGGCCGCACGTTCCCGGGCCGTGGACAGGATCTGTCGGCGATGGCCCGAGGCGGCGGTGATGCTCGCGGCGTTCAGCCGGCCGCGTTCATCTGCCGCCACTGCTCCTCCCGCTCGCGCAGCCAGCGGGTGCGCAGGACCGCCGGGCGCTCGGGATAGCGCTCCTCGTGGAATTCGGCGGCGGTGACGCGGTCTGTCCGGAAGCTGCGGAAAGCCCGGCGCAGCTCGCACCAGGCCACCAGCAGGCGGCTCGTCTCATAGTAGCCGATGGCGAAGGGCCAGACGGTGCGTCGGGTCTCGCGCTCCTGCTCGTCACGGTAGGTGAGGGTGATCTTGCGGGCCATGCGGATGCAGCGGCGCACCTCGGCCATGTCGAGGTTGTCGGGGACCGAGCGCCAGGCGGGGACAGCCCGGGTGGCCGGCTCCAGCACCAGGGGGCGGAGCTGCTCGGGGATGACGGCGGCGATCTTGGCGATCAGGTCCTCGGCGGCGCGCTGCAGGGCCGGGTCGCCCCGGACGGCGACCATCTGGGCGCCCAGGACCGCGGCTTCCACCTCGTCGGGCGTGAGCATGAGGGGCGGCAGGTCGAAGCCGTCTTCGAGGACGTAGCCTACGCCGGCCTCGCCCCGGATCGGAGCGCGCTGGCCGATGAGGTCGGCGATGTCGCGATAGACCGTGCGCTTGGAGGTCTCCAGCTCGGCGGCGATGACGTCGGCGGTCACCGGCCTGCGGCTGCGCCGGAGGATCTGGATGATCTGGAACAGGCGGTCTGCGCGGCGCATGGGGCCTCCCGCCACCCTGCTGACAAAACGCTGTCAGCAAGCCGACGCTATGGGTGGCGTGTCAAGCGGATCGGGTCGGGACTGAGGGCTTTGAAGATGATCACCCTGCACGGACACGGACCCGCCGGCGGCCTGCCGGAATCGAACCTGGCCGCCATGAAATCGGAGGTGCTGCTGCAGATCGCCGGCGCGGCCTACCGCAAGGCCTTGATCGGGCTGGCCGGCGCGCCGGTGCTGGAGGCGGGCGGCCAGGCGATCGGCGGCGACGCCCTGGTGCGGGCCTTCCTGGAGCAGGTCCATGGGGTCGACTTCGAGGAAGGGCTGAGCCCGCAGGGGCGGGCCACGGCCTGGCTGATCGAACGGCTGGCCGAGGACCATCTGCGCCCGGCCGCGGAGCAGCCCGAGCCAGACCGCGAGACCCTGGTGCTGGCGGTGCGCTCCCTGGCGGCCCTGGCCGAGCTCATGGGCGAGGCGCCCTATCTGTGCGGGCGCCGGCCGTGCGCGGCGGACGCGGCGGCGTTTCCGGTGCTGGCCAGGCTGATGTCTCCGGCGGGGCCTGCGGTCCTGCGCCGACGGGCCGAGCAGTTCGGGACACTGGTGGCCTATGTGGACCGGCTGATGGCCCGGTTCTACCCGGACTTTCCGTGGCTGACCGAGACCGCCGAGGCGGCCTGATCTTTTTGGTTAACCAAGCTGCGGCCCGGTTAACCAATCGGTTGGAAACGCGGGCCTAGCCTCCCGCCAGCAAGAAACAGGCCACGGGGCCTGGAGAGAGGCTAGAGGATCTTGGCGCTCGCGGCGCGACTGGAGCTGAGGCAAGGGCAGGGGCTGGTGATCACGCCCCAGTTGCAGCAGGCGATCAAGCTGCTGCAGATGTCCAACCTCGAGCTCGAGGCCTTCGTCGAGGCCGAGCTGGAGCGCAATCCGCTGCTGCAGCGGGACGAGCGCGAGCAGGAGGCCGAGCGCGACGGCGCGGCCGAGACGGCTCCGGAGCCGACGGATCTGACCCTCGACCGGGTGGACCCGGCGGCGGCCGGCGCCGAGCTGGACGCGGCCCATGACGAAGCTTCCCCGGGGGAGCGGGCCACGGGCGATGCGCCGGAGGCCGCCGGCGAGGCGGGCGGGGCCGTGGACTGGTCGCGGGCCGGCAAGGGCGGCGGTTTCGACGGCGACCTGGAGGGTCTGGAAGGCGTCCTCGCCCAGGAGAAAAGCTTGGCCGACCACCTGCACGACCAGCTCGCGGTGGCGGGCCTGAGCGCCCCCGAGGCCGCGGTGGCCGGGGTGCTGATCGACGCCGTGGACGAGGTCGGCTACCTGCGGGTGGACCTTCAGGAGGTGGCCGAGCGCCTGGGCTGCGACATGGCCCTGATCGAGCGGGTGCTGTCGGTGCTGCAGGGCTTCGAGCCGGTGGGCGTGTGCGCCCGGGACGTGCGCGAGTGCCTGATGCTGCAGCTGAAGGACCGCAACCGGTACGACCCGGCCATGGCGGCACTGCTGGACAACCTGCCGCTGCTCGCCCGCCGCGACCTCGCCGCCCTGCGCCGGGCCTGCGGCGTGGACGACGAGGACCTGAGGGACATGATCGCCGAGCTGAAGGGCCTGACGCCCCGGCCCGGCGCGGCCTTCGGCGGCGAGCCTGCCCAGCCGGTGGCGCCGGACGTCTTTGTGCGCGAGGGGCCGGGCGGTCTCTGGCATGTGGAGCTGAACACCGACACCCTGCCCCGGCTGCTGGTGGACCAGCGCTACCACGCCCACGTCAGCGGCAAGGCCCGTTCGGACCAGGAGAAGACCTTCGTCGCCGACTGCCTGGCCCAGGCCAACTGGCTGATGAAGAGCCTCGACCAGCGGGCCAGGACCATCCTCAAGGTCTCGTCCGAGATCGTGCGTCAGCAGGACGCCTTCCTGGCCTATGGGGTCGAGCACCTGCGGCCCCTGAACCTGAAGACCGTGGCCGAGGCCATCGGCATGCACGAGAGCACGGTCAGCCGGGTCACCTCGAACAAGTACATGGCCACCCCGCGGGGGGTGTTTGAGATGAAGTTCTTCTTCACCTCCGCCATTGCCTCGGCCGACGGCGGCGAGGCCCATTCGGCCGAGAGCGTGCGCCACAAGATCCGTCAGCTGATCGACGCCGAGGCGCGCGAGGAGGACGTCCATTCGGACGACCGGATCGTCGAGATTCTCAAGGAGGCCGGCGTCGACATCGCCCGCCGCACCGTGGCCAAGTACCGCGAGGCCATGCGCATCCCCTCGTCCGTGGAACGGCGGCGGATGCTGAAGGAAGCCGTCTAGCCACCTTCCGGCCGCTTCCCGCGTTCCTGCCGGCGACGCTCCGTCCTGCCGCCCGGGCGCAGGCCGGGCCTCGGGACCGGATCAGGTGGCATGATGCTGTTGGCCGACGATCATCAGCCGTTGTCGGAGGTGCTGCAGGAGGTGGCTGACCTGCCCTCCGACCGCATCACCGTGGCCGAGCTGATGGACCGGTTCGGCGGGCGGGCCATGGGGGCGCTGCTCCTCCTGTTCAGCCTGCTCTGCCTTCTGCCGCTGCCGCCTGGTGCGACGACGATCTTCGGCGCGCCGCTCCTGCTGCTCGCCCCCCAGCTGGTGGCCGGCCGCCATGCCCCGTGGCTGCCCCAGCGCATCCGCCTGCGTGAAGTCCCGCTGGCCGACATCCGCGGACGGCTGCCGTGGCTGGTCCGCTGGCTGCGGCGGGTGGAGAACCTCTCCCGTCCGCGGATGGGTTTCATGTTCAGCCGCATGGGCGAGCGGGCGATCGGGATCGTCTGCACCGTGCTGGCCCTGATCCTGGTGCTGCCGATCTGGGGCGCCAACATCCTGCCGGCGCTGGCGGTGGCGGTGCTGTCCCTGGCGCTGATCCTGAAGGACGGCGTCCTGGCCCTGCTGGGCTACGTCCTGGCGGTGGCCAGCATCGCGGTCCTGGCGCTCGCGGCGCACATCATCATCCGCATGCTGCAGCACGTCTGGGCGGTCGTCTCCGGCGCTTGACACCAACTGACGCTGAGCGCGTTGCTAGTGTCATGCAAGTCCAGGTCACCGGCAAACAAATGGACGTCGGGGAGGCTCTGCGCACGCGAGTCACCGACGAACTCTCGGCCAGCATCGAGAAGTACTTCGACCGCGGCGGCGCCGCTGACGTGGTGATCACCAAGGAGGGCAACTCCTTCAAGGTCGACTGCGTCGTCACCCTGGCTTCGGGTCAGCAGCTCAACACTCAAGGGGTGGGCGGCGACGCCCACATGGCCTTCGACGTGGCGCTGCAGAAGATGGTGAAGCGCATCCGGCGGTACAAAAACCGGCTGAAGGACCACCACCAGCAGGCGGTGGCCAAGCAGGCCGAAAGCGCCGCCTACTTCGTCCTCGCCCCGCTGGACCTCGACGATGACGACGACGAGGACGAGGACGACGGGGAACAGGCCTTCCCCGAGCCGATGGTCATCGCCGAAACCGAGAAACCGATCCGGCGGATGACCGTTTCAATGGCGGTGATGGAACTCGACCTGACCGAGGCTCAAGCAATTGTGTTCCGAAACGCTGCGCATGACGGACTCTCGGTGGTATATCGCCGCGCCGATGGAAACATCGGCTGGATCGACCCGGCGCGGACCAAGAACCGTGACGGGCTCGATGGGGACGAAACCGCTTCAGCCCCGTAGCGCTGCCTATTGAGCCGTCCCACCGGGCCGCCAGAGCCGGGACCGACGGCTTCCTTCCGAGTACTGAGAAGAATGAACATCGGCGACCTTCTCGATCGCTCCGCGATCTCCCTGCGCGTCAGCGCGTCCAGCAAACGCCAGGTCCTTGCCGTGGTCGCCGAGATCGCCGCGCGCAGGCTTGAGCTCGACGCGGGCGACATCCTCGCCGCCCTTCAGGAGCGGGAAGACGCCGGCTCCACGGGCGTGGGCTATGGCGTGGCCGTGCCGCATGCGCGGCTCGAAGGCCTGGACGGCATGCGCGGCGTCTTCGTGCGGCTGGAGCAGCCCGTGGACTTCGAGTCGGTGGACGACACGCCGGTGGACCTGGTGTTCGCCCTGTTCGCCCCGCCGGACGCCGGGGCCGAGCACCTGCGAGCTCTGGCCCGGGTGTCCCGCCTGCTGCGCCAGGCCGAGCTGCGCGAGCAGTTGCGCCAGGCCCGCACCACCGACGCCATCTACGCCCTGCTGGTGCAGAACCCCGCGCGCTCGGCGGCCTGAGCCCGCCGGGCCGTCGCCGAGCCGCTGACGACCGGACATGCGAAAAGGCCGGCGGTTTCCCGCCGGCCTTTGCCATGAGTTGGGGGTCGCTGCGCGGCCGTTAGTGGACCGACACCGGCGCCAGTTCGTGGGCCAGGGCCGCGGCCACGGCCGACTCGCGGTCGGTGAGGACGGCGAGGCGCTCGCCGTCGGCCCGGTGGACCGCATAGAGGGTCTGCTCAGGGTCGAGCTCGAAGCCCTGGACCTGGGCCGTCGGCACGCTGGCCAAGATCTCGGCGGCCTTCACGGGGCGCACATAGACCAGATGCGGGGCGCCCAGCGCCGCAAAGGCTTCGGTCGAAAGTATAGGCGTCATCATGACCACCTCCATTTAGCTCAACGCCTCGAACGGTCGCCGGTTCAGCCGGCCGTTCGATTGCTGCACGTCCCGGAAATTCCGGCGACGCATGTGTCAGTTCTGCATCAGCGCCTCAGCCGGCGGTCCGGATCGGGATCGTCTGCACCCGCCTTTCCGGTTCCGGCCGGGCGAGGTCGATGTGGAGCAGGCCGTGCTCCAGGCTCGCCCCTTCCACCACCATCCCGTCCGCCAGCACGAAGCTGCGGACGAAGCCGCGGGCGGCGATGCCGCGGTGGAGGTAGGACTCCTCGGACTTGGATCCGGCCCCGTCCCGCTTGCCCGTGACCACGAGCTGGCGGTCCTCGACGGTCACCTGCAGCTGGTCGGGGGAGAAGCCGGCCACCGCCAGGGTGATGCGCAGGTCGCCGCCGCCGCGGTCCTCGACGTTGTAGGGCGGATAGCTCTCCGCCGCCGCCTTGGCCGCACGCTCGATGAGGCTGCGGGTGTGCTCGAAGCCCAGCAGGAAGGGGCTGTCGAAAATCAGGGACCGGTTCATTCGTCTTCAGAGCCCTCGAAAGAAGCGACTCTCCGGTCCTGCCGCCCGACTTCGGCGCGGCGGGGCCGGACCTTCGGTTATTTGGGGGGCTGGGGCCGGTGTTGCAACGGCGCCGCCCATTGACCTCTGCGGCGGCGCAAGGATTCCGTACGCGCGTGCGCACGCTTCTGAATCTCCTGAAACCCCGGGCGCCCAAGGCCATCGCGCGGCGCGGCGCCCCGTTCCTGATCGCCAGGTCGTCGGCCGAGCATGAGCCGACGGCGGGCCTGATCATCATCGATATCGAGCTCGGAGCCGGCGAGGCCGCAGAAGGGCCCGCCGAGCTGGTGGCGACGGCGGCCTGGGCGGCCCCGGGCGTTGCTGCGGGGACCTACCGCCGGGCCGTGGAGTTGGGGCCGGTGCAGCGGACCTGGGTGGCCCTGCACGGCCACCTCCTGGCCGACGGTCCCGCCACGGTGACGGTGGCGGTCGTCCGCGACGGGACGACCCTGACCGAGCGCCGACTGACGGTGAAGGTCCGCAACGAAGGGCGGCTGGCGGCGGCGGTGGCCGAGAGCCTGAAGGCCACGGGCGTGCCGCTGATCGTCGATGTGCTGGATGCGGCCGCCTACGACTACGACGACCCGCGGCTGACCGCCTGGTTCGACCGGGAGCCTGAGGCGGTGGAGGCGCACCTGGCCGAGCTCGGCAGGACCGGCCGGGCGGGGCCCGAGGAGACCGCCGCCCTGCGCCAGTTCGTGGAGCGCGGTTTCCTGGTGCTGGAGGGCCTGATCCCGCCGGACGAGGTGGCGCGGCTCAACGCGGCCCTCGACGAGGCCGTGGCGCGGAAGATCGAGGGCTACGAGTGGGGCTCGAGCCAGCGCATCCGCAACCTGCACCTGGAGTTCCCGGCGGTCCGCGACCTGTGGCTCAATCCTAAGGTCCTGAAGCTGCTCAACCTGATCTTCGACGCGCCCGCCGCGCCCTGCCAGTCCCTGAGCTACGTCTTCGGCTCGCAGCAGGACCACCACCAGGACACCATCCACCTGACCCCGTTCCCGGCCGGGATGATGTGCGGGGTCTGGACCGCCCTGGAGGACGTGCAGGAGGGCTCGGGCGAACTGGCGGTCTATCCGGGCAGCCACCGCCTGCCGCGGGTCTATATGAACTCGGTGGGCCTGCCGAAGGTGCAGGACGAGGACTGGGACGCCTTCGGCCGGACGGTGATCCCCCGCTGGAGCGCCCTGCTGGCCGAGAAGGGCCTCACGGCCGAGCCCTACCGGCCCAAGGCCGGCACGGTGCTGATCTGGCACGAGAACCTGATGCATGCCGGCTCGGTGCGGCTGCACCCCGAGAAGTCGCGGCGCTCCATCGTCTGCCACTACTTCGCCCGCGGGGCGGTGGCCTTTTACGACTCCAGCGGCATGCCCGGGATCACATGGCAGGGGCCGGTCGAGGCCCGCTGAAGGCCGCTCCGGGTCGCGTCAGAAGGCGATGTGGCCGAGCTTGCAGGCGCCCTTGCCGTCGTGGGTGACCCCATAGGCGTCGAGGGCGCCGGAGGCGACCGTGGCGATGGCCCGCCAGCCCGTGGCGGAATCCGTGATCTCGGGCCGGGCGGCCGGCACGTCGGGGCGGGACAGGCCGGTCTCGCCGGCGCCCACCACCCGATAGGCCTCGTCCACCAGCACGATGCGGCCCACGGCGGCGCGGGTGGCCGTATCGGCGCCCCAGCCGATGATGGCGGCGCCGTCGGCGTAGCGGGCCTCCACGGCCTCGGTGTTGCCCACGCACTCGCCCTCCTCGGGGAACAGCTGGCGCAGGCCCTTGCCCAGATAGTCGGCGGCCCAGGCGGGCTGGGGCGGGCGGGGCGGCGCGCCCGCCTCCACCGGCGGCGCCTTGCCGCGGCGGTCCTTGGGCTCGTCGCAGGCCGTGAGCGCGAGGGCGAGGCCGGCGAGGGCCAGGAGCGGCGGCGTCAGGGCGGATCTCAGCATGGGCGGAAGCTTAAGGGCGCGCCGAAAGGGCCGTAAAGCCGGCTGGCGCGACGGCGCCCTCAGCGGGCCCGGGTGCAGCGGGTGGTGTAGGGATCGATGCGGTGGACCCCGTCCGGCCGGCGGTTCTGCTCGATGTGGAAGACGATGGCCGGCTCGCCCGACCGGTCGCGCTCGACGGCGCCCACGGCCCCGGCCCAGGGGCCGGTCTGGAGGCGGATCTCATTGCCGCTGCGGACATAGCGCCCGCTCGCCGAGGCGCCGGCCTGGTAGGTCCCGGCGGGGGCGAGGGTCAGGCTGACCATCTTGCTGAAGGCGAGGCTGTATTCGGTGGTCTGGCCGAGGCCGACGCCGATGCGGCGGTCCTGATAGGCGCATGTGAGCTTGGCCGTGGGCAGGGGAACGACGGCCGCCGCCGCCGGGGCGCGGGCGGCCTTGCCGGTTCCGGTGAAGGTCCCGGTCTTGAGATCGCCGGCGTGGAAGCTCTCGAAGCGCCCTTCGATGCGGTCGCTGTCGCACTTGCCGGTGAGTTCGGCGCGGCTGCGGCCCTGCTCCACCCGGAAGAGGCAGCGGCCGTTCTCCAGGAAGCCGTGCTTCAGCGGCCCTTCCACCGTGTAGTCGGCGGTGACCACCCGGGCCCGGCCGGTGAAGTCGCCGGCGCGCAGCTGGGCCTCCACCGTGAAGCTGCCGGGACGGCCGTCCGAATCAGTGAGCGAGCCGGAATAGGCGACGGCGCCGTGGTTGGGCGTGAGCGGCGCGGCCATGGCGGCGGCGGAGACGGCGGGAAGAGACAGCAGCAGGACGGCGAGACGGCGACGCATGAACGGACTTTCCCCCAGGGCCGGCGGGCGGCCGGCGCGCGAGGTTCAACTAACAGGCGCTGGACAGGGGGCATTGTAATTATCCGACATGGCGGGGCCGCTGGTCGGGTACCGAGGGGCGCCCACAGCAGGCCGGGGGAGGCCGTCACGAACAGCATCGCGCCCATGTCCGCCCAGGGCCCCGCGGTGGAGCTGCGCTACCGCCTGCCGGCCGCGCCCCTGCGGCCCTACGTCTCGGCCTATCACGTCGTGGAGATCCAGGCGGACGCCGAGCGGCCGGTCGAGGACCTCTTCTATCCCGGCTGGACGAACCTGCGTTTCACCCTGGCCGGCCCCGGCTGGACGGCGCAGCTCGGCGCGCCCGGCTTCGAGCCTGTGCCGTCCGCGGCCCTGTTCGGCGTGACCAGCCGGGCGGCGCGGGTGCGGGCGACCTGGGGGCGGCTGGTCGGGGCGGGAATCACGCCTCTGGGCTGGGTGCGGCTGTTCGGGGCCGACGCGGCGCGATTCGCCGATCGCATCTCTCCGCTGGAGACGCTGGTGGGCGACGAGGCCGAGGCGCTGCTCGCCCGGTTGCGGGCCTGCGACGAGGATGCGGCCCTGGCCGGGGCCCTGGACGCCTATTTCGCCGACCGGCTGGCCCGGAGCGGCGAGCCCCGGCCGGTGCTGCTCGCCGTCCACCAGCTGCTGAACGATCCGGAGACGGCGCGGGTGGAGGACATCGCCGAGGCCTTGGGCCTCTCCGCCCGCCAGGTGGCGCGAATCGCCCAGGCGGTGTTCGGCCTGACGCCGAAGCTGCTGCTGCGCCGGCAGCGATTCACCCGCACCCTGATGGCGCTGCGCGAAGCGGGGGACGGCCCCAAGGTCGGGCGGCTCGACCCCCGCTACCACGACCACTCGCACTTCCTGCGCGACTGCCACCGATTCCTCGGCATGCCGCTGTCGGAGTTCCTGACCCGGCCGCGGCCGATCCTGGAGGCCTCCACCCGGGCGCGAATCGCCCTGCTGGGCGTGGGGGCGCAGTCGCTGCACCCGCCGGGGTGAAGATCGCCATGCCCCGGAAAAGGAGAAGGCCCGCCGGCGTTACCGGCGGGCCTTCATGGTGGAGCTAAGCGGAGTCGAACCGCTGACCTCTTGAATGCCATTCAAGCGCTCTACCAACTGAGCTATAGCCCCGGAGACCGAAGTCCTTCCCGGCTGTTGGCCGCCGGGAAGGCGCGGAACCTATTCAACTCGGTTCGTACGATCAAGCCCGTCTTTTGAGCTTTTTTTCGTCGGCCTATCGATCCTCGTCATCACCCTCGTCAGGCAGGCCTTCGATCTCGGAATCGTCGAAGTCGTCGTCCTCTTCATCCTCGAGGAACTGCACGTCGTCGGCGACTTCCTCGTCGTCCGTGAACTCGCCGAGATCCTCGGTGACGGCCGGGCCGGGCTCGGCCGAATCATCGTCGTCATCGGTGACCAGCGGCGGCTCGTCGGCCACCTCGTCGAGTTCCGGAGTCGCGATGTCCTCTTCTTCGTCCTCGTCGCGCTCGGTCTCGTCGGTGACCTGATCCTCGCGTTCGTCGTCGGCCTCGGTGTCGGGCGTGACGGCGCGGGCGCGGACGCGGCGGTTGCGCACGGCCTCGTCAGGATCGAATTCGGAGTGGCACTTCGGGCAGTGCGCAGGGCGCTTGCCCAGGTCGTAGAACTTGGCTTGGCAGTTCGGGCAGATTTGCTTCGTGCCCAGCTCGGGATTGGCCAAAGGCGACGGCCCTCTGTTGAAGGTAGCGCGGAAAAGCGGGCTCCCTTGCCACGCGCGAAGGCCGCTGTCAAAGCAATCCCCCTTGTGACATTTCGCGTATTCCGGAGGCTCGTTTCCAGCACATGACGGCGGCGCACCTGACCGCCAGCCGCGCAGGGTCCCTGACGGGGACCGTGCGCGCTCCGGGCGACAAATCCATCAGCCACCGCGCGCTCATCCTCGGCGCCCTCGCCGAAGGGGTGACCGAGATCGAGGGCCTGCTCGAAGGCGACGATGTTCGCCGCACGGCGGCCGCCATGCAGGCCTTCGGCGCCGGGGTCGAGCGCACCGGCGAGGGCCGCTGGCGCGTCGAGGGCAAGGGCGGCTTCGCCGAACCCGCGGACGTGATCGATTGCGGCAACGCCGGCACCGGCGTGCGGCTGATCATGGGCGCAGCGGCCGGCTTCGACCTGGCCGTGACCTTCACCGGCGACGCCTCCCTGCGCAGCCGGCCCATGAACCGGGTGCTGCGGCCCCTCGGCGAGATGGGGGCGAGCTGGACCTGCCGGTCGGGCGGGCGGCTGCCCCTGACCCTGAAGGGCGGCGGCCTGCGGCGCCTGTCCTATCGCCTGCCCGAGCCGTCGGCGCAGGTGAAGTCGGCGATCCTGCTGGCCGGGCTGAACGGCCAGGGCTGCGAGGTGATCGAGCCCGAGGCGACCCGGGATCACACCGAGCGGATGCTGCGCGGCTTCGGCGCGGAGGTGGAGGTTTTCGAGGAGGGCGCGGGCCGGCGGATCGTGCTGCGCCCCGGCCAGACGCTGAAGGGCATTCGCGTGCATGTGCCGGGCGACCCGTCCTCGGCGGCCTTCCCGCTGGTGGCGGCCCTGATCACCCCCGGCTCGACGGTGACGGTGCAGGGGATGCTGCTGAACGCGCTTCGCATCGGTCTCCTGGAGACCCTGGGCGAGATGGGGGCGGACCTGGCGGTGACCAACGTTCGCGACGAGGGCGGCGAGACGGTGGCCGACGTCACCGCCTGCTATTCCGAACTGGAAGGCGTGGAGGTGCCGCCCGAGCGCGCCCCGGCGATGATCGACGAATATCCGATCCTGGCGGTGGCGGCGGCCTTCGCCTCGGGGCGGACGGTGATGCGCGGCATCGGCGAGATGCGGGTGAAGGAGAGCGACCGCATCGCCCTGATGGCGGCGGGGCTTTCCGCCTGCGGCGTCGAGGTTGAGGAGGAGCCCGAGGGCCTGATCGTCACCGGCGGCGCGGGCAAGGTGCGCGGCGGCGGGCGGGTGACCACCCACGGCGATCACCGGATCGCCATGTCTCACCTCGTCCTCGGGATGGCCTCGGACCAGCCGGTGACCGTGGACGAGCCCGGCATGATCGCCACCAGCTTCCCGGGCTTCACCGACCTGATGCAGGGCCTGGGTGCGAAGATCGCCAGCGACGAGCCGGCGACGGCATGAGCGGCTTCGTGATCACGGTGGACGGGCCGGCGGCCTCGGGCAAGGGGACGATCGCCAGCCGGCTTGCGACCCACTACGGCCTGCCGATGCTGGACACCGGCCTGCTCTACCGGGCGGTGGGCGTGCTGGCCGAGCGGGCGGGCGTCGATCTGGACGACGCCGAGGCGACGGCGGCCATCGCCCAGGACCTCACCGCCGAGGCGCTGGACGATCCGGCGTTTCGCACCCGGGGAGCCGGAGAGGCGGCGAGCCGGGTCGCCGTCCATCCGCCGGTGCGCCAGGCCCTGTTCGACCTGCAGGTGGGCTTCGCCCGCCGGCCGGAGGGGGCGGTGCTGGACGGCCGTGACCAGGGGACGGTGATCGCCCCCGAGGCGCCGGCCAAGCTCTATGTGACCGCCAGTCCCGAGGTCCGGGCCGAGCGGCGGTGGAAGCAGCTGACCGCCCAGGGCGAGGCCGTGGCCTATGAGGAGGTGCTGGCTGACATCCAGCGGCGGGACGCCCGGGACGGCGGTCGGGCCGACGCGCCCATGAAGCCGGCGCCCGACGCTGTCTTGCTGGATACGTCCGATTTGAGTATAGACCGCGCCTTCGATGCGGCCCGCCGCATCGTCGAGGCGGCGCGCGCCCGCTGGGACAAGGCCCAAGAGGGACCCTCCCGGTAAGCAAATCCAACCGCGCCAGGCCTCCGGGACGGCCGCGGGCAGATTACATCCCTTAACCCGACGCGCGGACTCCGCCTGGGCCATCACGCCCTGGGCCTCGCGTCCCATTCGAACGAAAGACCCCTATGGCTGACGATCTTAGCCTCAACCCCTCGCGCGACGACTTCGCCGCGCTGCTCAACGAGTCGCTGGGCGGCCGCGACATCATGGAAGGCCAGGTGGTGCGCGGCACCGTCGTGGGCATCGAGAAGGACTTCGCCATCGTGGACGTCGGTCTGAAGACCGAAGGCCGCGTGGCTCTGAAGGAATTCGCCGCCCCCGGCGAGGACAAGCCCGCCCTGAAGGCCGGCGACACCGTCGAGGTGTTCCTGGAGCGCGTCGAGAACGCCATGGGCGAGGCGGTGATCAGCCGCGAGAAGGCCCGCCGCGAGGAAGCCTGGACGCGCCTGGAAGCCGTCTACGAGCGCAACGAGCCCGTCATGGGCGTGATCGTCGGCCGCGTGAAGGGCGGCTTCACCGTCGACCTGGGCGGCGCCTCGGCCTTCCTGCCGGGCTCGCAGGTGGACATCCGTCCGGTCCGCGACGTCGGCCCGCTGATGGGGAAGGAACAGCCCTTCGCCATCCTCAAGATGGACCGTCCGCGCGGCAACATCGTCGTGTCGCGTCGCGCCATCCTGGAAGAAGCCCGCGCCGAGCAGCGCACCGAGCTGGTGTCGCAGCTGCAAGAGGGTGAAGTCCGCGAAGGCGTGGTCAAGAACATCACCGACTACGGTGCGTTCGTGGACCTGGGCGGCATCGACGGCCTGCTGCACGTCACCGACATGAGCTGGAAGCGCGTCAACCACCCGAGCCAGGTCCTGGCGGTGGGCGACACGGTCAAGGTGCAGATCGTCAAGATCAATCCCGAGACCCAGCGCATCTCGCTCGGCATGAAGCAGCTGCAGTCCGACCCGTGGGATGGCGTGGAAGCCAAGTACCCGGTCGGCGCCAAGTTCACCGGCCGCATCACCAACATCACCGACTACGGCGCCTTCGTGGAGCTGGAGCCGGGCGTGGAAGGCCTGGTGCACGTGTCGGAAATGTCGTGGACCAAGAAGAACGTCCACCCCGGC
>Ga0065721_10005679_pt1 | contig 13858 bp, 14 predicted proteins | sample Mesricmetagenome_FD_59108 | JGI IMG/M metagenome (GOLD analysis project Ga0065721, IMG submission 59108) | Mesophilic microbial community from rice straw/compost enrichment Sample: eDNA_1 v2 (version 2) | ecosystem: Engineered > Solid waste > Grass > Composting > Bioreactor | place: USA: Davis... | reverse complement strand
AGCGCCAGCGGCAGCAGCACCCAGGCGATCGGGCCGTGCGTGAGCCCGCGCCTGAGCGCGAGGCCCTGCGTGCCGAGCAGCATGCATACGCCGTCGACGTCCGGCAGGTTCGCGCCGATGACCAGCGCCGGCATGGCCAGGCCTGTTCGGCGCTTGAGCCCGGCCTGTCCGATCAGTGCGCCGACGAGGCTGTGGGTCAGGTTGTCCATCGCCAGCCTTCAAGCGACTCGCGGCACCGGCGCCGGGGCCGGTCGAGGGTGACACAAGCGACAAATCCAACACGGGCGCGTCGCTCTCGCAAGCCCAGGATTTCCGCGCCCTTCAGGGGTCGAGGGCGACAGGATGACTGGGAGACGAAAATGAAATCCTGTTTCACAAGCGAGCCACGATGTTACGCACATGCCTCTCGCCGATCGTTGCCCCGGTGCGCCCATTCACCCAGACTGGCACAGTGACCGGGTTGTAGGACAGCCGCTTTTGCTCCGCTTCATCGAACCCTCGCGACTGTCGAGAGGTTGCAAGTTCTCACACAAAGACACGAAGACACGAAGGTGTCGTGCTCAGGGGTGCGAAGGGTAGTAGTCGTTGGCGATGCGCCGTAGGCCGGCTTTGAAGGTGGCTTGCCCGAAATTCATCAACAGGCCGAGAGGCAGTTGCATGAGCCGCAGGTACGTGAGGACCTGCTTGCCATGAACCAGGGCCGCGCGCTCGGTGGACTTCAGCTCGATCAGCAGCGAACGTTCAACAAGCAGATCGGCCTTGAAGGCGTTGTCTACAACAACGCCCTTGTACTGGATCGGAATCGAAACCTGCCTCTGGCAGGTCAGGCCCCTGTCACGAAGGCTCTCAGCGAGCAGAATCTCGTAGACCGACTCCAATAGCCCCGGTCCCAAATCGCGATGCAATCGGTATCCGCAATCGACGGCAATCTTGGCCAGATCTTCCAGACGGTCCAGGCGCGACATCTTCGTGCCTTAGTGTCTTCGTGTGAGTCCTAATCCGTGTCGAAACGGCGATCGCCTGAGTTTCTAGAGCTTCTGCACCTCGACTGATGCAGAACTTAAACCGGATCGGATGCAGTTCCCGAGACGGTCCAGGTCTGCCCCTTGGCCAGCAACCTGGCGAGACTCGTGTCGCGGCCTTCGCTGGCCCTGGTGTTCTGCTCGATCACCGCGCTCTCGAAGGTCGGCCGCGGGTCGTCATAGAGGACGCCGAGGGCCATCGGGAACGGCCCGAACGGCAGCTCGACCAGCATGTGCGCGATCGCGCGGTTCTTGACGTTGTGGACGATCACACCGGCCGCCTGCCAGTCGCCGTCGACGACGTCGACGACCTGCAAGGACAGCGTGTCGAGGTCGAGCGTGATGCCCTTGGTGCCGTTCGCGAACAGCATCGGCTCGCCGTCGACCAGCCAGAGCTGGCGGTCCTCGGCGCCCTTCGGCTGCGCGAAGTCGTTGAACACGTCCTTGTTGTAGACGACGCAGTTCTGGAAGATCTCGACGAACGCCGCGCCCTGGTGGCGATGCGCGGCCCTGAGCACGTCGGGCAGGTTCTTCGACACGTCGAAGCCCCTCGCCACGAACCGCGCGCCCGAGCCGAGCGCGAAGGCGCACGGGCTGGCCGGCCTGTCGACCGAGCCCTGCGGAGTCGAGGGGGTGGTGGTGCCGAGACGGCTAGTGGGCGAGTACTGGCCCTTGGTGAGCCCGTAGATCTCGTTGTTGAACAGCATGATCTGCACATTCACGTTGCGGCGCAGAATGTGCATCAGGTGGTTGCCGCCGATCGACAGGCCGTCACCGTCGCCCGTCACCAGCCACACGTCGAGTTCGGGATTGGCCAGCTTGATCCCGGTCGCGAACGCGGGCGCGCGGCCGTGGATCGTGTGGAAGCCGTAGCTCTCGATGTAGTACGGGAAGCGGCTCGAGCAGCCGATGCCGCTGACGAACACGGTCTTGGCCGGATCGGCGCCGATCTGCGGCAGCGTGCGCTGCACCGCCTTGAGGATCGCGTAGTCGCCGCAGCCCGGACACCAGCGGACCTCCTGGTCCGATTCCCAGTCCTTGAGCGTGGTCTGGATGGGGGTCATGTCGTTCATGGATTCACCTCGCTCTGCGGCGAGCGGTGCTCTGGGCGAAGCGAACCGTCGTCGTGGCCGGATTCGGGTTCGGGCAGCTGGCCCGGGTCGGCCGGCACTTCCCCGCCTTCGTTGCCCGGAATGCCGTCGAAGTACTTGCCGATCGCTGCTTCGAGCTCGGCGATCGAGAAAGGCTGGCCGCTGGTCTTGGTCAGGCTCTCGGCGTCGATCAGCAGCTGGTCGCGCAGCACGGTCTTGAACTGGCCGGTGTTCATCTCGGGGACGAGCACGCGGTCGAACCCGGCGAGCAGCGCGCCGAGGTTCTTCGGCAGCGGCCAGACGTGGCGGACGTGGATGTGGCTGACCGACAGGCCCCTGGCGCGGGCACGGCGGACAGCCTGGTGGATCGGGCCGAAGGTCGAGCCCCAGCCGACCACCGCGAGGCGGCCGGTGGTCTCGCCGAGGCAGACCTCCTGGTCGGGCACGGCGATGCCGTCGATCTTGGCCTTGCGCGCGTCGGTCATCGCCTGGTGGTTGGCCGGCGAGTANTCGATGTTGCCGGTCTCNACGTGTTTCTCGATGCCGCCGATGCGGTGCATCAGGCCCGGNGTNCCNGGTTTGATCCAGGGGCGCGCGCCCTTNGCNTCGCGCTTGTANGGNAGCAGCGTGTCGCCGGCGTTCTTNTCNGTCGAGGAACTGCGACCGGNAACGGCNNGTAGCTNGCCGGATCGGGCACCTTCCACGGCTCGGCAGCATTGGCGATGTAGCCGTCGGTCAGCAGCATGACCGGTGTCATGTACTGCACCGCGATGCGGCAGGCTTCGATCGCCACTTCGAACGCGTCGGCCGGCGAACGGGCGGCGATCACCGGTAGCGGCGCGTCTCCGTTGCGACCGTAGACCGCCTGGTAGAGGTCGCTCTGCTCGGTCTTGGTCGGCAGGCCGGTCGAGGGCCCGCCGCGCTGCGAGTTGACGATCACCAGCGGCAGCTCGGTCATGATCGCAAGGCCCATCGCCTCGGTCTTGAGCGCGATGCCCGGGCCCGACGACGAGGTCACCCCGAGCTGGCCGGCGTAGGAGGCGCCGATCGCGGCGCAGATCGCGGCGATCTCGTCTTCGGCCTGGAAGGTGGTGACGCCGAACTCCTTGAGCCGCGCGAGGTGGTGCAGGATCGCCGAAGCCGGGGTGATCGGGTAGCCGCCGAAGAACATCGGCAGTCCGGCGAGCTGCGCCCCCGCGACGAGGCCGAGGCTGACGCTCTCGGCCCCGGTGATCGTGCGGTAGAGGCCGGGCTCGGTCTTGACCGGCGCGAGGTGGAACTGGCGCAGCGGCCCGGAAAGCTCGGCGGTCTCGCCATAGGCATGGCCGGCGTTGAGCGCGGCGACGTTGGCGGCGGCGATCTCGGGCTTCCTGGCGAACTTGACGTTCAGCCAGTCGATCAGCGGCTGGCGGTCGCGATCGAACATCCACAGCGCAAGGCCGAGGGTCCACATGTTCTTGCAGCGCAGCGCGTCCTTGTTGCCGAGGCCGAACGGCTTCACAGCCTCGATCGTCAGCGCCGAAATGTCGAACGCGAGCACGTCCCACCTGGCGAGGCTGCCGTCCTCGAGCGGGTTGGTCTCGTACTTCGCCTTCTCGAGGTTGCGCCTGGTGAACTCGCCGGTGTCGGCGATGATCAGCCCGCCCGGCTTGAGCGCGCCGAGGTTCACCTTGAGCGCCGCCGGGTTCATCGCCACGAGCACGTCGGGCGCGTCGCCGGCGGTGTCGATCTCGGTCGAGCCGAAGTTGATCTGGAACGCCGAGACGCCGAACAGCGTGCCCTGCGGCGCGCGAATCTCGGCCGGGAAGTCCGGGAAGGTGGCGAGGTCGTTGCCGGCGAGCGCGGTGGACAGGGTAAACTGCCCGCCGGTGAGCTGCATGCCGTCGCCGCTGTCGCCCGCGAAGCGGACCACCACCGCTTCCGGAGCCTGTGCCTGGGCCGGTCGTTCGGCCGCCAGAGTTGCCATCGCTTGATCCTGTTGGCGCTGCGGGGCGCCCGTCTTGTGCGGTTATGGGCCCGCGACGTAGGATTCCTCGTCGGTATCGGCAATTAAGTTTTTCTGTCGCGCAGGCAATGGTCGCGGTGGAAATACCCACTGGCGTTGCTATGCGAACGCCGCATGAGCGATCGCGATCCCACTCGATATCGTCCCTGCGTCGGCGTCATGCTGGTCAATCACGAGGGCCAGGCTTTCGTCGGCAAGCGGATCGACAACCGGGAAGGTGACTGGTGGCAGATGCCGCAGGGCGGCGTCGACGACGGCGAGGATCTCGACCAGGCAATGCTGCGCGAGCTCGCAGAAGAGATCGGCGTCAGCCCGGCCCACGTCGAGATCGTCGGCCGGCTGCCGGAGGAACTGTACTACGACCTCCCGCCGGAACTGGAGGGCAAGCTGTGGGGTGGCCGGTACCGCGGCCAGCGGCAGACCTGGTACCTTGCCCGGTTCACCGGCGAAGATCGCGACATCGACATTGCCGCCGACGACCATCCCGAATTCTGCGAGTGGAAGTGGGTCGACCCCGAGCTGCTGCCGGAGCTGATCGTGCCGTTCAAGCGCGAGGTTTATGCGGCGATCGTGGAGGGATTTCGCGATCGGTTGCCCAAGTCCGCTGACTGATCGCAACCTTCATCCCGAACCTGTTTCAGGGCCCGTTTCCCGGCAAGCGCGGAGCCTTCGGTTCAGGATCGACCATGCCACAAGGTGGCGCACACCCGGCCAGCTCCGTGGCTGCGGCGCGATGGGTCCTGAAACAGGTTCAGGATGACGAGCGGCGCAGGCGGGGTGGCGCTAGTTCTGCGTCACCACCGTCGACGGCGTGACCGCCTCGGCGGTCAGCACGGCCGATTGCGGGCCGCGCGCCAGCGCGGCGGCGAGCTGGCGGGTCTCGGCGCAGTCGTCGCCGCACAGCGATTCGAGCTGCGCGAGATTGCGACGGGCCTTGTCGATCGCGCCCTTCTCGATCAGCGCCTCGCCCTCGCCCGAGATCGCGGCGAAGTTGTTGGGATCGCGCTTGAGCGCCTCGCGGTAGTAATGGATTGCCTTGCCCTGGAGACCCTCGGCGCGCGCCGCCTCGGCGAGGTCGAGATAGATCTCGGTGTAGGCGGGGTCGACTGCCAGCGCCGCCTCGAAGGCGTCGATCGCCGATTGGACCCGCCCCTCGGCGAGCTCGCTACGCCCTTCCGCCGCCAGCGCGGCCGCCCGCGGGTCGGCCTGCCGCTCGGCTCCCTGGCCGGCGCTGGCGGTAACCGCGACCAGCAGCGACAGAGCAAGCGCAGCGGGAGTGTAACGCATCAGTAGCTCCTTGAGACCAGTCCCATCCAGATGGCGTGGATCAGCCATGAGGTCGGAAGCTATCATGGCTTTTCTAGACGTGCGATGAAAAATCCGTCCGTCCCGTCGCGGAAGGGCGTCAGGCGCGTCCCCGGCCCGCGCCGCTGTCCGAGCGGCAATTGCGGCGGATCGGCGGTCCACCCCGGATGGGCCGCGAGAAAGGCGCCCACCTGCTCCGGGCCTTCCTCGTCGAGCAGCGAGCAGGTGACGTAGACCAGCCGCCCGCTCGGCCGGACCAGCTCGGCGGCGACGTCGAGCAGGCGACGCTGGAGCGCGACGAGGCGCTCCACGCCGGGTTCGGTCAGCCGCCAGCGCGCCTCGGGACTGCGCCGCCAGGTACCGCTACCCGAACAGGGCGCGTCGACCAGCACCGCGTCGGCCCTGTCGCGCCAGACGGCGAGCGCCTCGAGCTCCTTTCCCGGATCGAGCAGCACGGTCGCGGCGACGAGCGCCCCCGCCCGCTCGGCACGCGGAGCGAGCCGGGACAGGCGGCCGCGATCCGGTATCCGCGGCGACCAGGGTGCCCTGGTTGCGCATCGCGGCCGCCAGGGCGAGGGTCTTTCCGCCCGCACCGGCACACAGGTCGACCACGGTCTCGCCGGGCCGCGCGCCGACGGCCTCGCAGGCGAGCTGGCTGCCACAATCCTGGATCTCCACCAGCCCCTCGGCATACTCGGCCCAGCTGTCGACCTGCGTGCCGTGCGGCAATCTCAGGCCCTGCGCGCTCGGCAGCGGTTCTCCCGCCAGCGGCAGGGAAAGCGCCGCCCGGTCGGCCTTGAGCGCGTTGACCCGGATGTCGAGCGGGGCCCGATCCAGCAACGTCCGAGCCTCTGCGCCGTCGATCCCCGAGGCAGCAAGCCGTCCGGCGAGCCAGCCGGGGGCGACGCCGCCCTCGGCGACCGGCTCATCTCTTGCGATCGGCGCGGGTCCGTAAGCCGAGCCGTCGAACAGGGGCCGCAGCTCGGGATCCTCGGCCACCAGCCGGAGCATGGCTGCCCGGCCGCTCGGGGGTACCGGTCCGCAGGCCCGGATGGCGCGGAAGACCAGCTCGCGCACNGCCCGCCGGTCCTTGGACCCTGCAAAGCGGTTCGCCCGGAACCAGTCGGCAAGGATGCGGTCGGCCGGCGGGCCCAGCGCGAGCGCCGAATCGATGATCTTGTCGAGCAGACCGATCGCGGCCTCGACACGGGCGGCCGGCGTCATCGCTCGACTCCGCGGTTGGTACCAATGGTGGCACTGGCCGTGGAGCGACGGCGTGAGCGGATCGGACGGGGTACAGGCCTCATGGTTTGAACGGAAGCAGAGCGATTCCTGCATTGGAAGGGGGTTGATGCGAAGGGCGCATCAACTCGACCCCGTCATCCCGGCGAAAGCCGGGACCGCACGCCATTGCCACCCGCTTGTGGAACGAGGACCCGGCTTTCGCCGGGATGCCGGTCAGCGGGTCGGGTAGTTCGGGGCCTCGCGGGTGATCGTCACGTCGTGGACGTGGCTCTCGGAGAGGCCCGCGTTGGTGATGCGGATGAACTTGCCGCGCTTCTGCAGGTCCTCGATCGTCGCCGAGCCGGTGTAGCCCATCGCCGCCTTGATGCCGCCGACCAGCTGGTGGACCACGTCGCGCGCCGGGCCCTTGTAGGGAACCTGGCCCTCGATCCCCTCGGGGACGAGCTTCATCTGGTCCTTGATGTCCTGCTGGAAGTACCGGTCGGCCGAGCCGCGGGCCATCGCCCCTACCGAGCCCATCCCGCGATAGGCCTTGTAGGCGCGCCCCTGGTAGAGGAAGGTCTCGCCCGGAGCTTCCTCGGTGCCCGCGAGCAGCGAGCCGATCATCACCGTCGAGGCGCCGGCGGCGAGCGCCTTGGCCGCGTCACCCGAGGTCCTGAGGCCGCCGTCGGCGATGACAGGGGCATCGCCCGCCGCGCTGGCCGCTTCCATGATCGCCGTCAGCTGCGGCACGCCGACGCCCGCGACGACGCGCGTGGTGCAGATCGAGCCGGGGCCGATGCCGACCTTGATCGCATCCGCCCCCGCGTCGACCAGCGCCTTCGCGGCCTCGGCGGTGGCGATGTTACCGGCGATGACCTGGACCGAGTTCGAGAGCCGCTTCACGCGCTCGACCGAGCGGGCGACTTCCTTGTTGTGGCCGTGCGCGGTATCGATGACGATCACGTCGCACTCGGCGTCGACCAGCGCCTCGGTCCGCTCGAACCCCTTGTCGCCGACCGTGGTGGCAGCGGCGACCCGCAGGCGGCCGACGTGATCCTTGGTCGCATCCGGATAGAGCACGGCCTTCTCGATATCCTTGACCGTGATCAGCCCGACGCAGCGGAACGCATCGTCGACCACCAGCAGCTTCTCGATCCGCCGCTGGTGCAGGATGCGCCGCGCCTCGTCCTGGCTGACACCTTCCCTGACGGTGGCGAGATTCTCGCTGGTCATCAGCTCGCGCACCGGCTGCAGCGGATTGTCGGCGAACCGCACGTCGCGGTTGGTCAGGATGCCGCACAGCCTGCCATTGCCGTCGGTCACCGGGATGCCGCTGATCTTGTGGCGAACCATCAGCTCGCGCGCTTCGCCGAGCGTCGAATCCGGCCCGATCGTGACGGGATTGATGACCATCCCGCTCTCGAAGCGCTTGACCGTGCGCACCGCGTCGCACTGCTCCTCGATGCTCAGGTTGCGGTGAAGCACGCCGATCCCGCCGAGCTGGGCCATGACGATGGCCATCTCGGCCTCGGTCACCGTATCCATCGCGGCCGACAGCAGCGGGATGTTGAGCCCGATCTCGCGCGTCAGCCGCGTCTTCGTGCTGGCCTGGCTGGGGAGAACGTCGCTTTCGGCCGGCCTCAGCAGGACGTCGTCGAAAGTGAGGCCGGTCTCGATTTCCATGGATGCCACTTTACCTTGGGGGGAACGATTCGTGGCGGCCCATGTAAACGCGGTTTGCGGCAATCGCTAGTGGGCGTCCAGGTACAAGCGCCGGGCAGCCCAGCGACGGGGGCGGGAGCGATTCCACAAATGTCTGGGAACAGTTTGCTTTTGAACTGCCCGCGTGCGAACCGTGCGGCAATGAATGGACTTGTTGGTGGACAGGCGGTGCGTGTTGCGCTGCGCAATGCGACCGGCCCGGTGCACGAACGGCTCCACCGGGCTCCCTCTTTCGCAGCGCTGGCACGAGGCGAGCTGGCGCTTGCGGGCTACGCCGAGCTGCTCGGCCGGCTAGGCGCCTGCTACATCGCGGCGAGCGAGCACGTGCCGATCACGCCGGCGCGCCTTGCCCTGCTGCACGACGACCTCGCGGCACTCGGCGTGCCACCCGCCCCCGCGCCGCGGCTCGCCGGGCCGCGAACCGCCACAGCGCGGCTCGGCTGGCGCTACGTGATCGACGGATCGATCTTCGGCGGGCGCGTGATCCATCGCCAGCTGGACTACCTGTTCGGCCAGGCAGAACGCGGGCGCCGCTTCTTCCGCGGAACACCCGGCGCGGCGCAGGACTGGCAGCGGCTGTGCGCGGGGCTCGAGCGGGCCGGGTCGGAACCCGAAGCGCGCGACGAGATCATCGCGGGCGCCCTGGCGGCGTTCTCTGCGTTCGAAGCCCTGATCGGACAGGCGGAGCCGGTCGATGCCTGACAATACACCCGAACTCGACCTCAGCGCCTGCGAACGCGAACCGATCCGCATTCCCGGCTCGATCCAGCCGCACGGCCTGCTGCTGGCGGTGGACGCCGACGGCGTGGTGCGCGCCGCCTCGGACAACGCCGAGGCGCTGTGGCGGCCCGTGCTCGGACACGCGCTCGGCGAGCTGTTCGACCTCGACCGGTTGCCGTTCGACGCGGCGCGCTCCGCAGAGAATGCGCAGCACGTCGGCACGATCGAGGGATTCGACGTCTTCGCCCATCGTTCGGGCGAGCACCTGCTGGTCGAGCTCGAGCGGCGGGCCGACGCGGTCGGAACGGCCGAGGCGCTTGCCGGGCTGCTCGCCTCGGCGACCGCGATCGGCGAAGCGGCCGATCTCGGGACGGCGGCCGAGGCGGCCGCCGAAGCGGTGCGCACGATCACCGGCTACGACCGGGTGATGGTCTATCGCTTTCTCCCGGACGGCAGTGGCCAGGTGATTGCCGAGGCGCGCGAACCGACGATCGACCCGCTGCTCAACCACCGCTACCCGGCGAGCGACATCCCGCGCCAGGCGCGTGCGCTGTACCTGACCAACCGTATCCGGGTGATCGCCGACGTCGGCTACGAGCCGGTGCCGCTGCGCAGCCCCGGCGAAGCGATCGACCTCGGCGGGGCGCTGCTGAGGAGCGTGTCGCCGGTTCACATCCAGTACCTCAAGAACGATGGGTGTCGGGGCCTCGGCCTCGGTCTCGATCGTCCACGGCGGCGAGCTGTGGGGGCCTGATCGCCTGCCACCACATGACGCCGCGGCCGATCGGCCACGAACGTCGCGAGATGGCGCGCCACGTCGCGCTCTCGCTCGAAGGCGCGATCGCGCGGCTCGAGGAGGAAGCCTCGCATCGCGAAGCGCTGCGCCTGATCCAGCGGCGCGAGGAAGTACTGCCGTACCTCGCCGGCGCCGAGAGCCTCGGCGAAGGCCTCGCCCGGCACCCCGAGCGCCTGCTCGGCGCGATACCCTCGGACGGGGTCGCGATCCTGTTCGACGAGGAGCTCGTCACCCACGGCGTGACGCCTCCGCTGCCCGCGATCCGCGAGCTCGCCGGCGATGCCCTCGAGCGTTCGCGCGTGGTTCGCGCGACCGACCGCCTCTCGGAAAGCTATCCGGCGGCAGCCGAGTGGACCGCAAAGGCCAGCGGGCTGCTCACAGCCGTGGTCTCGCGCCGCCCGGCGTTCGTCGTGCTGTGGTTTCGCGCCGAAGAGGTCGAGACGGTCAACTGGGCGGGCAACCCGCACGCGCCGGCAGACCGCGACGAGTCCGGCACGCTGTGCCCGCGGCGTTCGTTCGAGATCTGGGCCGAGCAGGTGCGCGGCCGGTCGCGCCCGTGGCGACCGAACGAGCTCGACGCGGCGCGGCAGCTGGCGGTGCGGCTGCGAGAGATCGCCGAGCGCAAGGCGCTGAACGACCTCAATCGCCATCTCGGCGAGACGCTCGAGGCCAGGGACGCGGCGCTCGAGCAGAAGGACCTGCTGATGCGCGAGGTGCACCACCGGGTGCAGAACAACCTCCAGCTGGTGACCTCGATGCTGCGGCTGCAGGAAAACGAAGTCGAGGACGCCGCCTCGCGCCGCCAGCTCGAACTGGCACGAGACCGGATCCAGTCGATCTCGGTGCTGCACCGGCGGCTGTGGCGCTCCGACGACCTCGAGCTGGTCAACCTCGAGAGCTTTTTCGCCGAGCTGACCGACGATCTCGCCAGCGCCTGGGGCGACGAGTGGCGCAAGCACATCGCGCGGGACGTGGCGCCGCTTCGCATCCCGGGGCCGAGCGCGCTGCTGCTCGGGCTCGTGGTAACCGAGTTGCTGACCAACGCGTTCAAGCATGCATATGACGGCGCGCCGGGTGCGATCGCGCTTTCGGTCGAGGAGCGCGGAAAGTCGCGGCTGGCGATCACCGTGGCCGACAAGGGGGTCGGGCCCGGTGCGGGGCTCGAGCGGTCGGGCAGCTTCGGCTCGCGGCTGATCCAGCGGCTCGTGGCGCAGCTTTCCGGGGAACTGGAAGTCGCCGATGCCCGTCCCGGGACGGCCGTGACGCTGGTGATCCCGCGCCCCAAGGCGAAGGACGCGGCATAACGGCGCGTGGCGTCACTGACCGACTTCGAGCAACCTGCCCTGCCCGGCGAATTTTCCGGCCTGGTAGTCGAGCACCGCCTGGCGAATCTCCTCTGCGCTGTTCATCACGAACGGGCCGTGCGCGACCACGGGCTCGCGGATCGGGTCGGCGTGGCCGAACAGCAGCGTGGCCCCGTCGGGTCCTGCCTCGACCGCGACCGAATCGCCGTCGTCATGGAACTCGACGAGATTCCATTGCTCGACCGCGGCTGAGCCGACCACCGCGGCGCCGCGGGCGACGTAGAAGAAGACGCTGCGGCCGCGGGGTGCGGGAAGCTCGGCGCGGGCCTCGCCTGCGAGGCGCACGACGGCCATCNCCACGCCGGTGAGCGAGCGGATCGGCCCTTCCCGACCGTCGAACTCGCCCGAAATCAGCGCGAGCTCGCCGGCCGACCCAGGCAGCGGCCAGTGAAGAAGCTGCTCGCGCTGGAGCCCGGTGTAGCGCGGCGGGGTCATCTTGAGCCGCGCCGGCAGGTTGACCCACAGCTGGAGAATCTCGAGCGGGCCGCCGTCGCGCTTGAACGCGGGAGGCGACACCTCCGCATGGACGAGGCCGGCCCCGGCCGTCATCCACTGGACGCCGCCCGCGCCGATCACGCTCTCGTGCCCGCCGCTGTCGTAGTGCGCCAGCTCGCCTTCGAGCACGAAGGTCACGGTCTCGAACCCGCGGTGCGGATGCGGGCCGAACGGCAGCCCCCGGTTGTTCGGCGGATAGACCTGCGGGCCGTGGTGATTGAGGAACAGGAACGGGTCGACCTGCTCGACGCGGGGTCCGGGCAGCGGCCGCCGGGTGACGAGGTCGGCGATGTCGTCCCGGTATGCGGGATGTATCTGGGCGACGGTACGCATCGGTGAATGCTAGCAGCGCCCGCCCGGGCTGGCCACGCCAGCAACCGACAGCCGGTTTGTCGCGCGAGGCCCGCCGGTCTATTCAGCGCATTCCCGCCGGCATCGAAGGACGTGAGCCCATGGCCCGCATGAACCTGCGCGCGATCAAGTTCTCCAAGGTCTACTCGATGTACGTTCAGAAGGTGGAGCGAAAGGGACGAACCAGGGCCGAGCTCGACGAGGTGATCGAATGGCTGACGGGATACGACGCCGCGGGCCTCGCCGATCAGATTGCGCGCGAGACCGACTTCGAGACCTTCTTCGCGGAGGCTCCGCAGCTCAACCCGAACCGCGACCTGATCACCGGCGTGATCTGCGGCTATCGCGTCGAGCAGATCGAGGACCCGTTCGAACGCCAGCTGCGCCAGCTCGACAAGGTCGTCGACGAACTCGCCAAGGGCAAGGCGCTCGACAGGATCAAGCGGGGCTGAGGCACCGTTGCGAGCTCACACTTCGCGGCACGCGACGGGTCCGGGCGGTGAGCGCGGCTCTACGACACGGCCGAGCGGGTGATCGGCCAAGAGCTCGCTAGTCATAGCGCGCGAACGTGACCGAGATCTGGAAGTAACTGTCCACCGGCTGACCCTGCGCATCGAGCGCCGGGTCGAAACGGGCCTCCCGGCGCAAGCCGGTACAGTTCCTGCTTCCGAACTGACTGCTGCCCGGTGACGACTGGACCACGCATTCTGCCACGCGCCCGCGAGCGTCCACCTTCAGGCGCAACTGCAGAAGGCTGCTGATGCGCTTGAGGTTGGGCACCGCGGGATAGATGATGGCCTTGCGAAACCACCGCTGTGGATCGCGCATCACCGGGGGTGTGACGACGTGCTCAGCGTAGTCGCGGCCCCAGCCCCACGAGTCCATCAGCGCGGCTTCGCATTCCTCGAGGNGGCGCAGGGNTTCCACGAGCGGGNCAACGGCAAGATCCTTCGGCGCATATCCGACCACCCGCAGCTGCATCGTCTCGGCGGTNGGATCGAGCCGCGAGACGTGTNTCGCCATTTCCTCGTAGAAGAAGCCGAACGCGGCGGCCGGCCGATGAGCGGCGAGCAGGCTGACGCTCGGAACCCCGCCGAGCGTGCCGAGCACGCCGGCCTGATGGCGATCGTATCCCTCGCCATCCCAGCCGAGTTCGACCGATCGGACGGCGTTCGGCTCCCGGGCGATCTCGGAGCCCGCGACGGTGATTTCGACGGCGCTTCCCGGCCCGAACGTGCGCAATTGCACCGTCGAGGCCCCGTCGGCGCCTTCGACGGTGCGGTAGGCGCGGCAGCTTTCCGCGCTCTGCGCGTACTGCCATTCGCCATCCTGCGCGCCCGCGGGAACAGCGCTCAGGCCCGCAGCGGCGGCGGCGATGGCCAGCCAGCCTCGATACGACACTTTCACAGGATCCCCCCCTCCTCCGCCGGAGGAGTTAGCAGCGGGAAGTCTCAGGAGGGGCTGTAATCGCTCGGCCATTCGCCCGATCAAGCCTTTCGCCGGCCCGCCCCATCTCGTGTCGACCGGATGGAGCGGCTCGGCCTCGGCCGCTCGCGTAGCGACGGGCCAGCCGAGGCAGGCTGCCGCGACGAGCGCGAGGATAGACGATCGGACCGACATGCGCCTCCCCCGGACGGTTGAGCGCCTATTCCGCCGTCCAGCCACCGTCGATCGAGTAGTTGGCGCCGTTGATGTTCTGCGCCTCGTCGCGGCACAGGAACACCGCGAGCGCGGCGACTTCCTCGGGCTGGACGAACTTC
>Ga0065721_10051688_pt1 | contig 13860 bp, 13 predicted proteins | sample Mesricmetagenome_FD_59108 | JGI IMG/M metagenome (GOLD analysis project Ga0065721, IMG submission 59108) | Mesophilic microbial community from rice straw/compost enrichment Sample: eDNA_1 v2 (version 2) | ecosystem: Engineered > Solid waste > Grass > Composting > Bioreactor | place: USA: Davis... | reverse complement strand
TGAAGAATGCAAATGTGGAAGGTTGCCCCGGAATTCCGAGCCGATGTTTTGCGTTCCAGACACTCAGATGGACGGTGGTTGGACACAGATCCCAGCCAGTATCAATGACGTGAACCACTCACTGGGATTCAGGGTGCACTGACAAGTCAGCCAGGCGATGTCCTGCAATAGGGTGGTCAAGTAGCCATTTTTGATCCTTGTGTTCCTCCTTCCCTTGCTTGTCAATAAGCTTGATGACAGTGCGCCGTCGATAACCCTGTGTACTGGCTTCATAGGTGCGGTGCCTCCATTTGATACTATCGATTGGACAATGTGCTAGCTGTGATCAGAGTGTGAGTCAATTTCCTCCATCGCTTAAGGCCATCGACTCCATCACTATTCTTCAAACCGAACGTCCTCCCTCTGATGCCGATAGATTCACCGATCTCTGGGCCCGCAGCCAAGGCTTTGGCCTCTTTAACCAGCGAGCAGGTGGCATTCATCCAATCGCTCCCAAAGGCAGAGCTCCATGCTCACCTGAATGGATCTATTCCGATTACGTTACTCGAGGAGCTCGCGCGGGAGTACGTCGCGCCACCAGGCAGCCCATTCTCGTCGCAACAAGTTCTCGAGAACATCGAGATATTCAAGAGTGGGCCCAAGCTAGACAAGATCTCGGATTTCTTCTCCCTCTTCCCCATCATCTACCTTCTCACATCGACCCCGGATGGCCTTCGTAGAGCGACGAAGGCCGTTCTCAGCAGCTTTCTCGACGGCGATCACCCGCAGTGCACCTACCTGGAGCTGCGCAGTGGACCGCGGAAGACGGATTCAATGACGAGGGAGGAATATATGCGAGTCGTCCTCGAGGAAGTAGAACGATACGATGAAGACCAAGCCGGAATGATCTTGACCTTGGATCGCACGACAGGCCCAGATATCTGGAAGGAGTGCCTTGAAATTGCTGTGAAGCTTAAGAGGGAAGGTCATCGCCTGTTGGGAGTTGATCTTGCAGGTGATCCAATGAAGTCTGACGTCGCCCTGTTCGAGCCCTTCTTTAGAGAGGCTCGTGAGAATGGACTGGGAATAACTCTCCACGTCGCGGAGGTGCGTCCCATACCAAAACGCTTTTGACTGAGCGGTCAACGATTCTTAACTTTCTGCTAGACGCTCAACAACACGCCCGAGGAAACCCTCAAGCTGTTGTCCTACAAGCCTGATCGACTTGGTCACGCTACATTCTTGAATGGCGAAGCTGTGGAAATTGTTGTGAATGGCAATGCCTGCATTGAGATATGCCTCACTTCCAATCTGCTGTGAGTAGGCGCGCCATGAAGCGGAACCCACTCTCACATTCAACTGGTAGCTGTAAAACGGTCACCGACCTCGAGACCCATCATATTAGACAATACCTCAAGTTAAAACACCCAATAGCTATCTGTGTAAGTTCCTCCACGTCCTCGATGCCGAGCTGATTTTACTGGGACATATAACCAGACGGACGATGTCCTCCCTTTCCGGACGAACCTGCTCGCGGAATACGCGCTGCTCTTAGCTTCACCACCTCTTGGACTTGACCTCTCGGAGGAGGAAGTCATGGAGGTTGCCACAATGAGCATGCGATCTCGCTTCAAAGAAATTGTTCCCTGTCGCACTTGATACAATAGAGCCGGCGGACGATGTGTCAGGACTGGCGCTTAATGTAATTCTTGGCACTCGTGGCCTGACATGTGGGACCTCGTTGCCTTCCCATTGTCCCAATTCTGCGAGGCTGTATATCTGTTACGTTAGTGGGCTCCTGTGCCCAGACCTTTGGGAACGCTTTTGGTTAGACTTCTCATCCTCGAGGACGACGCCAAGCCTGGTTGTGACTGTGGGAAGCTTCCTCGCTTTCGTATAAATGTGTTCGAACCTGACGACCCTATTTGCTCTCCCCTTCAGCTTCCACTCGAGTGTCACTCGGAAGCCCTAGTCACATCCGAAAGGAAGCACAGTGCACGCTCGACTCTCTCTCTCTCAATGCGCAAAATTTCCCTCTTCATCCTATGCATTACTGCATTCTCATACGCTCTGGCCTGGGGCACTCAGAACGCTCGAGGTGAGATAGACCCATGATTCGCACAGACAGCGATTAAAATTGAGTGATTCTAGGATTTTCTGTTGGCCGTGAGTACTGCCTTTTCCTGTTTTCAGGACCCTTGGTTGAGCCCTTGCTTTCAGACCCTCATGCCGGGATGGCGAACTTCATCACAGAAAGCGTCGAGAAATCGCTCGGATGGCAAATCCCATTCCGAATGCCATCCCGACAGGATTTCCAGCAAATGGTGCTCACTAACAAGGGCCGCGAGTGGGCCAAAGCGCAGCTCGAGGTAGCCAAGACCAAGTATAGCGATGTGAGCGAGCAACTGGACGAATTCGCCGCAGAACTGCAGGGCATCCGAGAAATGGCAACAGGAGTCGTCCAAGATTTGGATGGAAAATTAGACTGGGAGAAGTTCGTTGACGCTTTATTTGAAGAATTGAAGAGCGTCGTGCGATCTATCGAAACGGAGTTTGAGCTCCCTCTTCCGGATGATATGGACGAGCGCACTCGATTACGCGAAGAGAAAATCAAGAGGGTCTTGGATCAAGCGATCGATGCATTCTTCAGAGTCCTGGAAGAACAAGGCATTATTGAAGACAACGACGAAATGAGGTCCAAAGTCGATGCGATCAAAAAAGTCTGCTTGCATGTTTTTATGGTTGCAAGTGGGTCTCTCGCATCTTTTTCACATCATCTCATATGCTGAGCCAACCTTCAGTGCAAATTAATGATGCCCATCCCACACTTCGATGGTTCATCCTTCTAACTGCCCTGTTTTTAATCCTCCAACCCGAGATCCTTCTTCTCCGCCTGCTGGGATTTGGCGCGCGAGGGCCTGTAGCAGGTGTGTGAAATACAGGTTTGAAGTACCACAGAGCTCACTCGTTTCTTAAAGGCTCGGTCGCATCGTGGATCCAAAGTATCGTGTACAAGGGGGCGATTCCCAAAGGCAGTTGGTTTTCTTTTTTGCAGCGGTTGGGAATGATCCTCAAACATTGGTTGGGGCTTTAATGAATGTATTATTCCTCAGCATGACCATGTAACATTTCAAATGATGAAGAGCAGCGAATATTGTCGTCTATGAAAATGCCCGCATTGAATTAGGTTGCCCTAACCTCATGTCGAACCAATAGTCGTAAAACTGTCACCGACATTGAAAACTATCATATTCGACGATATTCCATGTTAAATCTTGATCGCTCCGAGAGAAGTGGCCATAATGAACATGCGATCTCGTGTCAAAAAATTGTCGCTTGCCGTGCTTGATGCGAGAGCGCCTGACGGTCGCCCACTTATTTTGATCCTAAGATATGGGGATTTTGTTACCCTAACTTCGCTTTAAATGTGCCAGTCTATACATATGTTGCCGTTTGTGGGCTCTTGGGCATCAGAATTCTGCTACGGCTTCTTATCAGAAATCTCTATCCTCGAGGAGGATGCAAGGCCTGGTTGTGACTGTGGGAAGCTTCTGGGCTTTCATATAAACGTGGTTGATTCGTAATGCACCTTTTGCTCCTCCTCAAACTTCCAATCGTGTGTAACTTAGAAGACCGAGTCACATCCGAAAGGAAGGACAACACACACCCTCGATTCTCTCACAATGCGTACGACTACACTCTTCATCCTATGCATCACTGCCTTCCTGTGCGCCCTCTCTTGGGGTACTCAGAGTGGTCTGGTCGAGAACGGTCCCCCGACTCCGGAAAAGAGCGATCAAGATCAAGTGTCCATAGCCCGACTGCAATTCCAGCAAATTGCATCTGACATCACCAACAAGGGCCGCGAGTGGGCCAAAGCGCAGCTTGAGGTAGCCAAGACCAAGTATAGCGATGTGAGCGAGCAACTCGACGAGTTCGTCGCAGAGCTGCAGGTTGTGCGGGAAATGGCAACGCAGGCTGTCCGTGATCTGGACGGAAAAGTTGATTGGGAGAGGTTTGTTGACGCGCTTTTTGAAAAGTCAAAGATCGTCGTGCGATCTATTGAGATGGAGTTCGAGCTCCCTCTTCCGGATGACACGGACAAGCGCAATCCGTTGCACGAGGAGGAGAAGAGAACCAAGAAGGTCTTGAACCAAGCGGAGGAGTCCTTCTTTGAAGTCCTGGAAGAACAAGGCATCGGTGACGTCCCAGAAAAGACGAGGTCCATCATAGAGGCCATCAAGAGGACAATCCTGCGTGCTGCGATGATTGCAAGTGCGTCTCTCGCGTCTTTCACAGATCACCTGCATGCTAACCCAGCCTTCAGTGCGGATCAGACATGGTCATCCCACACTTCTGTGGTTGCTGCTTCTGATTGCATTATTTTTTACTCTCAGACCGCACGTCCTTCTCCTTCGCTTGCTGGGATTTGGCGCACGAGGCCCCCTAGCTGGTACGTGGAAGAACAACATGAATAAAGGCTTCAAGTATCTCATTGTTCCTCTTTCCCTGAAGGTTCGTTCGCAGCGTGGATCCAGAGGACTGTGTACAGGGCGGGGATTCCCAGGGGCAGCTGGTTTGCCTTGTTGCAGCGGTTGGGCATGATCGCGGGGAAGTGGTTCGGGCTCTTCTAAATGTATCATGATTCAAACACGGCTCTCAGCAAGTATTCCTTGCGTCGTTCCCTCTTTCAAACATTTCCCTTGTGAACCTCAAGTCAGGATTCACTTGGAAAGGCAGGGCCGCCTGATATGCATCCGCCCGACGGAATGAAGAGCCTCATGGTTATTGTATGTAGTATATCGGCATTTACAACAAAACAGTAAAAACAACTAGGGGTAGAAAGTCTAGGGAACACAGAGTATGAGGTGTACACACAACAAGTAACGCAAAAATTCAATCACCTGTCCATTGTCCAATCTTACCGAGACGGGCCTCCAAAGCTTCCAAAACCCATCCCACCGATTGCCATTGGGATATCCTGTCCCCCAAATCCTTGCATCATATCAGGGGACACTCCTGGCATCCCTCCTCCCATCATCATTAAAAGTGAAGGGGGAAGCATAGACCCTTCGCGACTCCGCTCCCTGTCCATGGCCCGGCACTCCTTCAGGAGGTCTCGCAGCTCCTGGGTGCGTGCCGATGGTTTTTCCTGGGGAATTTGGGGGATGAGCTTCTTCCAACCTGGTGGAAGGATCCCTTCGTCGCTGCTGTCGTCAGAGTCGTCGTAATCATCATCGTCGTCATCATCTTCGTCATCATCATCGTCGTCGTCTTCGTCATCGTCTTCATCATCGTATTCATCGCTGTCGTCGTCGTCTGAGTCGTCGTAACCTTGGCAGGGCCCCGGAAGTTCTGGGAGGTTACCCAGAGAATCGCCTGTGCAGTCCTCCAGCCTGATGCCTGCGCGAGCGCAAGTGTCCCACCAGTTCGTCCACCGCGCCATCCCGCCGTTTTCAACGTTGGGCTGACCTGCATCGTTAAGGTCCATCAGCATAGGCCGGCTCAGCGCGCGAACGCGCTGCAGGTTAGGGAAATTGCGTTTGTTGAGTGCCGCCATGATCAGGTCGTTGGACCTCTGGATGAGGGCAACGGATGTCGCGCTCTTTGCCCCCACCACTGGACCAACCCCAAAGGCCAATGAAAGCCCGTGGAGTCCAATGGTGTGAATGTTGGGTTTCGGACGGGTTGTGAGTTGGCTCTCGCGGTCGTTCTGGAGCGGGGTGATACGGCAATCTGCATTAAATGCAAAGGTGGAGACCTGGGGACACCGGTCAAGGATTTTGGCGATTTCGAGAGGAAGGTTGGTGTCAAGATCGAGGAATTCTAGGCCGTCGCCGTGCATATCGAGGAAGCCGATGATATCCGGGACTGCACCAATATAGGACCCGGTATTGTAGGAGAATATCTTGAGGCTTGGGAGGTGCCAGGTTGTCGCTTGTTCAAGGAATTCACGCGCATGTCCGCCAATAGAGAGTTGGTAGAGGTATCGAAGGTCCAGGGGGTAATCGTATGCCGAGCCGAGGTTGATGCCGTCTTCGTCTTCGTCCTTGAACGCGCTGTGTGCTGCGGAGCTCTGTTCAAATTCAATATGCGCTGCGACGATGTACTTGAGGGAATCAAGGGTCCATATGACCTTTGAGAGCGCGTTTCGGGGGACGTTGAAGTAGATGGTGCGGAGAGAACGCTTGGAATGTTGGGCCAAGGCGAGTGCCACCTCCCCGAACGTCTCTCTCATAGGCCAGTCCACATGGAAGATCTCCAGGTTTGGACAGTGCTCGATGATAAGTACGAGTGCTCGCTGCATGTCTTCCATCTCGATGTTGAGCTCTTGGAGCTCTTGGGAAGAGTACCGGCACACGTGCACCCGGCGCGTCCACCACCCAAGGGAGGTCTCCTCTCCCTGTTGCTTCTGAGATTCGAGGATTTTGACAACGTCAAATAACTTGAGGGGAGTATTGAAGTAAAGGTTCCTGAACAGGAGCTCGTGGGCGACAGAGTACCATTGCTTGCAGGTGAGCATCAAAGCCTAACCCACCGAGGGTGTGGGTTAGCAACAGTGGACTATAGGAAGTCAATCGATCATGGCTAGATACCTTCTTTGTCCTGTAGCTTCTGCGCATCAATGCATTTCCAGCCTCCTGAGGTGTTCGAAGTGCCCAGTCTCCCTTGACATGTTTAAACCAAGACGAGTTCGCGAGGCTGGTTGGGAGTGCGTATTGAAAGATGAGGTCCTCGTCGGCTGCAAGGGTAAATATCTGGGTGAGGACTTCGGCTGGGAGGTCCAAAGCCATGGCAGGGGTGTGTGGTGCAGCACTGGTGTAGGCTGTGGGGTACGGTTCCAGACGGAGGTGGGAGAAGGAAGTATAAACAAACAGTGGTGATCGCTGACCAGGTTGATGTTCGATTTCTTCCACGCGGGGCTCCAACAGACGCCATCAAAATCGGGCCGCGTCGGGCCCAGTAGCGCCGAGCTCATGCCTGAGGGGCTCTTCAAGAGAATATGCTTCAACTTAATCCGACTTTACATGCTGAGGGGCATTCGTATGTGAGAAAAAGACGCTCTATCTACTTTAATGAGCTCGTTCATTAGATCTGGCTTTTTGTCAGGCGGGAGTAGGGTCAAAACAGTGCGAACGTAGAGGTAGTAGGCCTCCGATCTCAACCGCTCGCCGGGGCTGAGCAGTGCAAGTGCGTGATGACCCAGACTCTCTGGTGAGAACTCGAACTCGAAGTCACGGCGAGCCGAGGGGTTTATCGAGCTGGAGAGCAGACGGTCGACGGCGCAGGAACTCTGGACGATATGATGGATAGCGCTGTAGTCCGTCGTATGGGTGTTGATCCATTCGCGAAGAGCGCGTAGTTCTTGGAGAACCACTGAAGCTAGCTGATCCGACGCATCTCCTTCTGGAAGCGAGCACAAAATCGAGGAGCAGGTGTCGAGTGTGTAGCGCCAGTGCGTCCACCCATGGTAGTTCCGTGGGTATATAGTGCAAGCTTGTCTAATCAGGCTGAACTCTTCACAAGCTGTCGTCGCTGAGAATATCTGACGCGACGGGTCGTTGCGTGTTGCACAGTGGTTCAGGCACCACCGTCGATGTGCCCAAAGAACGGATTCTTTGGCGCAATGCTTGACTGCTCGAACCAGCAGTTCAACCAAGCGCAACTCCCGGTCAACAGGAAGATGGCCATCCTGAATGAGGCGCTTCCGTGCATTCAATGCTGTATGATGCGCTGGATTGACGATCATAATGCATGCTGTGCTTCGGAGTATGGCATCGTCCCTTTCCCAACAGATGGCTTGGGATCTTAGGGTAGGTAAAACGGTGGATGCATGGAGATATAACTTGTAGATGGTCTTCTGAGGTATTCCGAAATTCCTTTCCGCCAGGAGGAAAGGGAACTCCGCCGATGGCTCGTCTCCTGGGTTGATTCCTGGGGTCGATACCCAGTCGGTCCAGTCACCGGGAACAATCTCGAGGGACTCTCTAACCCAGGTTGAGCACTTGGAAACCTCGATGACAATTCGCCGTTCGACTCACAGGTCTTGCGATAGCACATTCTGAAGGACCTTCAGTAATACATCTGCCATCTGGGTTGTGAGGAGTAGCTGATGAGATGAGGATGGAGTGTCGGAGCTTCAAATGACCTCGGACAGTGATCGCGCAGCCGAAATGTAGCACGCGCGTTGAAGCTAGGCATGGGTGGGCGCTTCTTGCGGCGCTCCCTGCTTCACCCTTGACCATCGTTACCATTTCCACGCGTCTTTCGCGCTGCTGAAAAGACCGTCATACTCTATCCTCTCTGCTTCTGATCGCCTGATTAATCCCAATAGCTCTCCAAGATCAACCCAAAAATGCGGAGCCAGAGACCGCTTGCTTTCAAGGATGGACCAATGGTCTGGATAGACCTGGAGATGACAGGATTGGACGTCAAAAAGGACAAAATAATCGAGATTGCAGTACGTCGTTTGCGTCACCAGTTATGCCGATCTTGACCGTCGTCTCCAGGTACTCATTACCAACGGAAACCTTGAGGTTGTGGATGAAGGCATACAATACATCATTCACGCAGATAAAAGTTTGCTCGATGGGTCTGTCTTGCTCGATTGGCACCATTTCTCCGTAATTAATGCGCCAGCTACGCAATAGCATGGACGAGTGGTGCACGATCCAGCACGGCAAAGTCTGTCACCTTCGTCATCGGTTTCTAATGAGCGGCGCTCAGACCTCTCCTCCCAGTCTGGGCTAACGCAAGCTAGCCTCATGTCCCCCAACACAACCGAATTCGTGGCCAAGTCCGTGCTGGACTACATCAAGAAGTGGATTCCCGAACCTCGCACCGCCGTGCTCGCAGGAAACTCCGTCCATGTTGACAAGACGTTCTTGGCTGCGGAGATGCCCGACATCGTCGAACACTTGCATTACAGAATCGTTGGTGCGTCTTCATGACGATCTTGATTGAAAGCTCCCGCTCACCCTACCTCGATCCTTAGATGTATCTACCATCAAGGTCTGGTTGTTGTCGTCATGAAATTTCTCGAGATTCAGGTGGAGACTGACTTAATCTTGGCTGCCTACCAGGAACTTGCCCGCAGATGGTACCCCGATTCCGCTCAAGCCCCAAAACCCGTGGAAGTAAGCCACCGAGCACTGGACGACATTCGCGGCTCCATTCGAGGTTCGTCTCGGCTCCCTTCAACCCCTCATTGCATGCGTCTTGACACTCGTTCATAGAGCTCAAATGGTACCGCAAACATCTATTCCTTCCTCCCTCCGATGTCAAGGTCTGAACGCTACCTATGACTCGATTAATCTTCCGAGACACACTCTTCATTCCATCCCGTTGACAGCCCGTGTAGGATACACGTGAAAAACGTTTGATACAGACTCTCAAAATGCTAACACAAGAATAAAAATACAAAATATATGATATAAAGCAGCCCTTAAAAATGCAGCTTTCCCGCCGAGAATTCCTATGGAGTGCAGCAGAATCCCGTTCAGTTGCAAGCGGAACCTAAGCACCTCTGATTAATGGTTCGTTCACTCGCCCACCCGTTCGCCGAAAAGGTCCTTGGAGCCAATGGATACAAATACACATTTCTTAGAAATCCCACAATGTGCCCTATGCATTGCGTCAGTGAGAGGAGTGGTGAGGCAAAGCATAAAAAACGTACGAAAGCAGGAATACCAGCCTTCTTGCAGCCCTCCATCATCTCCTTGTTCCCTTGCCAGTTCGAGGTGATGAAGACAACTTCAGCTCCCCATGACTCGTAGACCTCCTTGATCAACTTCATCGTGTCGGGTCGCCCGCCTAAAGAGCCAGTCCCAGTTCAAGAACACGAGCGATGGTCCGGCGAAGGAAGAGGAGTCGAGGACGGATATTGTAAGAAACTTCCTTTAGAAAGAGGTATATCTCGGGCTTACCTCGTTCCTTTGAATCCCAGAGCGTCATACGTTCAGGCTCAATGTTCTTTTTGATAAGCCCAGAGATTGTAGGCCCAAACGTCTTCTCTTGATCAGAGCCAATCCAGATCAGGTACCTGCGGGGGAGTCAGGGATTGTGTCAGCTTTGACGTGCCAAGGCTTCATCGATGAGCGAGGCGGTGGGGTCGGTCGAGGAGCGGTGCAGGAGATTCCACGGATCACTCGACGTCCCCCAGAAGCCCCGCCATCCACTGTATCGGAAAACAGAAATGCTCTTACCAATTCGGGTTCTATAATGAGATGAACCGATGAGATCAGTAACCATGTCATACCGAAGGCATGATTGAGGAGGGGAAAAGAGAAATGGCGATGAATTTGGAGAAGGGTGGGAAGTTGGAAGGGAGCAGCAGAGGGTGAAACGAGACGAAGGAGATGAAGAGATGACGAACCTGAATGCAAGTAGAGAGGGCAGCCCCAAGGCCAGTGCCGGTGCATACTCGGATGCCGCGTTTGTACAGTGTGGAGGTATTGGACACACCCGCGAACTAATCGGGAAGAGAGATGAAATCCACCGTTAGCGATCGTCACGGAAGAAATGCGCGGCGAATCAAAAGAAGCAACTGGTGCGTGGGGTTGATTCCCCGAGGCGGATGCACTCGGGCAAAGTAGAACCAAGAAACTGCAAACTCGTACCTTGAGCTCTCGAGTCCAGATGGTTCTAGGAGGATCCACGACGAGAGATTTGGTGAAGTCTCCTTGAACACCACAGATGAGATAGTGATAGTCGGCGTGTTTGCCTTCCCTGTAATATTCCGAGCCCGAATTTTGAGCGGTGTCAGTTTTCTCCAATCCTCACACAAGTCAAGAACCGAACAAAATGGGTAGAAAGAGCACCGAGAAAGCGGGTCGTGAAGGTAGGAAAAGAACGTACGAGATGATCCCAAACGCATGGTACTCCATTATCGACGAGCGGCTAATCCTCGCAAGGAGACCCTGTTGCATTCCCCTACGGAACCGCAGGATTGCGACCTTGGGAGACGGCTATTGCGACGTTCACATAGCATGCATTCAATCAAGGAAATCAAGCGAATAGACGTCAGTAATGGTTTCCCGCGAGAGCGCTCAGATGACGCAGACATCACGATACTCACAATCTCAACGTCGACTTCAACTTCCCGAACAGTGAACCAAGGGATGAGGACACTGGAGACCAAATCGAGCATAATCAGTTACCCCGCACTTCCCCAGAGGCCTGGGTCCGACGTGGGGATTTTGTGTTTTGACAAGTGATAAGCGGAGATGATAAGGGTGCGATACTCACAAGATGGTCATGCCCACAACGAACCAAAAGTCTTGTTGACGGAGCATCCGAAGACCGTCCGGCTTCCAAGTTCCAGTCTTGGTGTCAAAGCTGTCTCCGAGGACGACGAAGATCCAGGCTATTGAACTCGTTAACCAATGTGCACATTAGAGGCCGAGGCAATACGAACTTGCAATCAATCCGAGCCAACCCATGAAGCGGTGTTGACGTTCGAAGGCACTGTCGGATGATCAGCGTGTGCTCGGGGAAATCATGTCAGAGCTTACTTGTGATGTGTGTTCCTAACCCAAGGGAATGCGGAGGCAACAGAAACGGCGACGGCGACATTTGTAAGAACACCAATGGCAAGGACGGCATCGTGGTTGTTCTTGTGGTCGATTAAGAGGGTGACTACCTTGTAGATGAGCCATCCGAAGCCAGAGGTCGCACATCCAGAGTGAATTCCGCCAAGGTGTTGCAAAGTCGACGTGCACGCCAACCGGAACTTTAGTGGTGTCCACTGGAGCAAGGGAACTGTTAATACCCGTAATTCAATTGGGAGCAATAACCTTCACCTTGGCGAAGAGAGTGTTCACAAGAAGGTACAGGAACCGGCCAAACAGCTCATTCCGCATGAGAATGGCAACGTACAGGTTACCAAGGACCATAGCACCATTGTGCTCCCTTGGGTAGTCCCAAATTTTGGTGATCGTGAGGATCATGGCAATGGCATTGAAAGTCACAACCACGACGAAGAATTTCCTATAGTCTCGAGTTCAGAAACCTCCGAGTTCGAGCAGGAGGGAACCTAAGTCTCACCTGTAAGTATTAAACCAGAGCGACCATCGAATCCGCCGGCTGGCCTTCTTTGGCTTGGGCTTGGTTGGGGGTGGGAGGGCAGGCTTTGGCGCCGAAGATTTCAAGTCGATCTCGATGAACGCTTTTGGTGGGGGGACAGGGGAGGCAGAAACAACAGCAAGTGTTTTTTCACCGTCGAGAGTGTCGCGGTTGGTGGGAGCTCGAGAAGTTGCATTCGTAGACTCTGGATTGACAGTGACAGAGAAGTTGATATAGGATGGGTGGGATGGAACCTCGGGAGCGGGATGGACGGCGTGAAGCTCGTGGTCTGGGGGATAGACACCCTGCTCGGGGTCCTGAACGTACGATGGTGGGAGCATCGTAAAGGGTGGCAGGAGAAGCGACGACGCGAGGAGGGGAGGACGAGGTGGGGCGCGGGTGTCTTGAACGAGCTGCGGGAAGTAGAAGGCGGCCCCTTAATATACTCCTCCATCCTCGGGAGAAGAGGCGTGCCTCTAGCAAGGCTTGGGCGTCTGGAGCCAATGTGGTCACTCCTCTGAGGATGCAACATTGATCAGAACTTTTGCCGAGAGGAAGAAGTGGAGATGCTCAACCGAAGTCTTAACGAAGTGTATTGGCTCCTTGCACCAGTGACCCAAGACAGTGATCTGACCTTACAACACCCGGAAAAGAAGACAGTTCGTCTGGGATGGACTTCGTGGACAGTCTCGCTCTTGAACGTTCGAGAGTGAACATTCTCCGGGTGCAACGAGGTTTACACGCTCAAGGCTGCAAGCATGGGTGGTGAAACGCAAAACAGTAGGATGCTCGCAATTCATTAAAACGGCGTGATACGCGTGTTATCATCCATCGTGTATACTCACTATCAGACAGCTTCTCGAACAAGTCGAAGAGGCCCGTATGTGCCGTGTCTGATTGCATAGCAGGGCGGAACCAGACCGAGGCTATTGTCAAGCTTAAACGAGTGATTTGTGAAGTGCGGGTGGACCGCGATGCTAACGTTAAAGGATCATATTAGAAATCTACTCGTCGTGTGGGGAAGCAACCGAGCGGGGTGCTCACCGTCGCTGGATACGACCGCTTCCTCAAGAGTACAACCACTTCCTTCTTGAGTGTCGTACTCGACGTCGGGCGGCTGCGGAAGGACCATAGTGGTTCCGCCTGGACGCTGCTAGGCTGCAGCGCCTGGTTCCGTCTAGACGGGCTCCGACGCGGAGAGGAAGTCAAGTTTCCGAGGTAGAGCCTTGAGATCTTCGGAGGATATGACGACATCTGGGGCGCTGGGTGACGGATTGGTAGGTGCACTGCAGTAGTATCGATAAAGAAGCAGAGTGAAAGGATCCGGATCGAAGCGACCATCTTCCGGAGAGCAAACACTTCTCGCCGACTAGATCTCCGTCGCGATACCCTCGCTGGCGACCGTGAATCCAGAGGTCACGGTGGTACGCGAGTGATGCAAAACGGAACAGTTTGCGTGCCTTGAACGTGGCGAACAAAAGAGGTGGAACACTTGCCCAATCTAGCACATTGTCGAGGGTCTCGACCTAGGGAACCTCGCAAAACCCCTTCGACGACGCCAGAACGCATACGCCCCGCGTGATTACCCCGCATCCTTCATTAGTGGGTTCATGGATAGTGCGGTGACCATGTGGTGGTCAGATGGACGCAGCAGACGACCCTTTCCGTCCTCGGCGATTCGACAATCATTGTGGAAATATAGTGAGTGAGCAGTACTGATATTGAGGCTTGGAGTTCATCGCTGCTGGAGGTAGATATAGGTGGAGGTGATAGAGCGGAGGAAAGGGAGGGATCGGAGGATCGGCCGAGTTGGCCAAG
>Ga0065721_10051687_pt1 | contig 13860 bp, 13 predicted proteins | sample Mesricmetagenome_FD_59108 | JGI IMG/M metagenome (GOLD analysis project Ga0065721, IMG submission 59108) | Mesophilic microbial community from rice straw/compost enrichment Sample: eDNA_1 v2 (version 2) | ecosystem: Engineered > Solid waste > Grass > Composting > Bioreactor | place: USA: Davis... | reverse complement strand
GATTTCTCGGCGGGTCCGAAGCCAACAAGCTGCCCCGGTTTCGACTAAGCGCCAACATGCGCCCCTTGGTCGCCGCCAGCGCCAAGCAACCGCCCCCGGCTTGCCAGAGGCGTCAACAAACCGCCTCCTGGGTGAGCGCATGGAATTCTTGAGAGCGCGGGTCCGCTTGCCCCCAGCCGCGTCCTACACGACTGTCTGCGGCCAGGAAAATGCCCCGCAGCAAGCAACACGCATTCCATTTCACATCGACAAATGCCCTCCAGTTCGCTGAGGCGCTTACAAGCTGCCTCCAACTCGTCACATTGCCGCCCGACGCGTTCAACTACCGCGCCTAGAACGTCATCCTCAAGATCCTCGAGGAGCCGCTGCCGGGCCGGTTTCTGTGGCTGGCCACCGCAAACTCCGCGTGCCTGCCGGCGACCATCCTCAGTCGCTGCCAATGCCTGGAGATGCAGCGGCCGCCGCGCGAGGGAGCACCGGCTTGGCTGCGGACCTGACCATGCCGCGGCCGCCCCAACGAGGCTTTGATGGCCGCGCGCGCACGAGCGCCTCGCCACGCCGAGCATGCGGTCGCCGAGGTCGGTTCCCGAGTGATCGATCCTCCCCGATTGAAGAAGCTGGGGCCTGGTTCCACTGCGCCAACCGGCGCGCGCGAACTGTTAGGCAACCGTGCGCGTGGCCGTGGTGTTGGCGGAGCTACTACTGGGCGGGTGCGCTGGCGCGCAGCACCACGGAGGGCTTGGCACGAGGCGCCATGCGCGCTGGGCTGACACCGGCAACGGGTCGGGCCGGAAGATCGCGCGGAAATCCACCTTACGGGCCACCCGCGCCGAGACCGACACCATGGCTGGGTGGACGGCGTTGATCAGGACGGCGCTCTCCTCAGGCACGACTACCGACGGAACCTCGAAGATCGCCGTGCTCGTGGATCGGTACCACTGCGATCCAACGTCCTTTGAGACCAGGCAGGACGGCACAGAATCCCATCCGCCGGGCGCGCTCGCCAAGGGCAGCACCTGACGCGCCTCGAAGACATCGTCCGGGACCGCGATCTCGAGCAGATAGCGATTCATTGGACTGATCGCGCCGACATGAGCCCCGTGGCTCGAGCATCACCAGGCTGATCGATGTTCCCGCGTAGATGATCCGCTCATCAACGTGGTTCCAGCGCCCCGGCGATTTTGCTGCGCCGAGGCCACTGAGGTCGGTGGGGCCATAAGTGGAGCCACCAGAACATATCCGATAGAGCTTTAAAGAAAGACGCCCTCTCTATCGGCCTCAATGACTTGCATTACAGCCTCACGTCCCGCAGGAGTATCCATCAGATCAATCGGGCGCTGACCGCCCAGCGCGGGGATAGGCTGCTGGACCCATTCGCCAACCCAAGACTCGGCGTCGAAGTTCTCGGCGCCTGCTGCCGGGTCGCGGCGGACCATATCCTCCACCACGTTGATGAGGTCCATCATCCCTACGACGGCTTGGCCGGGCGTGCCGCTGAACGTCGCCCTAGCCTGGATCTTCTTACTGAAGGTCGCCTTCGGAATGCCTGCCGCCATCTGGAACGTCTTGTCGGTGATTCCCAATCGGGTGATCAGGTCACGCACGATGATTGCGGGCACGCCCTCCCGCTCTAGCGATATGCGATCACTCAGTTGCGCAAACCGGAGCGCGCTGCGAAACGCGCGGACGTCTCCGCCCTGTCCCGTCGGGGCCGCATCAAGGACAAGGTGAGCGGCATAGGGAGCTTGGCGCTTCCTGAGGGCCGGACGGGTAGGGGCGGGCCCTGCACCCTTCGGGCTGGTGGCTCCAGCATTTTTGACGGTCATCGCGACGTCTCGATTTAGCCATTCGATGGCCTCAATATAGATCGAGAAGCGCAACGCGCAAGTTAACGATCTCCGTCAGCTCCATCTGCACGCCGTCACGTTTACCGGCACATCCGACAGTGATGAGCGACGCGCATGGATCGACCTCCGGTTAGGGGGGGGCAGCGCCTGGCTCGTGGGGATCGCGGTACAGCCGGGCCGGCTCGCTCTGAGAGGGACGGAACGGCGAGTGATTGACGGCGATCCCCCGAGTAACTGATTGAGATCTAACTCAGTCGTTTCGATAAGGTGATTTTGGTGCATCCGAAGCCAAGCTGCCCGGTTCCCGAGTCAGCGCATAGTCTGTTGGTGGGCGCAGGTCAGCTTGCCCCCAGCCGCGTCGGACGCCGCGCCGGCTTTCGGCGGCGAAGCTTCTTACGGGGCGATGGAAGCCGGGGTTGCGGCGGCGGAGGAGCTACAGATCGGCCAAGCCGTGGGGCCGCGCTACGGACCCAGTACACGCGTACGCATTTCAAACGGCCCGGCGCGCCTTCGAACTCAACGACCGGAAGCCACCAGTCCTTGGGCAGGGGGAGACCGCGCTCGGCACGCAGGAGGGCCTCGAGCCCTTGCCGGTACCCGCTCAGCAAGATCTCCTCTAACGCCGCCGCGAGCACGCCCCGTCCCTGGATCCGGCCTAAGGAGTCGGTGCGTTCAGCCTGTCGGGAGCGAAATGCGGTGTCGGGGCTAGATTCGCAGCGACGGATAACCTCATCGACTAGGCGACCGCATAGCTGCAGGGTGTCCATGTCCAGCGCCGACATGTCCAGCCAAGCCGAGCCGCCGGGGCCCGAGCCGTGGGGTGCGATGAAGCGTTCGGCCTTACAAGCCCCATGCGTCGCAGGCGTCAGAGGCGTGGATGGCGCGGATGACGCCGCGGCGACCTCGAGGGGACGGTCCCCCCGCGAGGGCAACTCGTCAACGATCATCTGCGTTGCGATCACCAGCCGCTCATGGGTGTGCCGGGGGAGAGGAACGAAGGTCAGCGGGCGCGCGTCGGCCAGCGCGCACCAGCCCCAAAGCTGAGCAGCCGGCGGGTCGACGATCGCCGGGTCATCGAACACGGCAACACGGGTGCCTGTGATCTGGGCACGACCGCAGGGAAGACGAACTTCGCTTGGTGCCTCGGCCAAGTTGGCATACCCGTCGCGCCAATGCCGAGCCCGTTCGGGCGCGACCATCGAGCGCCGCTCGCGCTGTCGCGTCGACCACGCCAGGTAAGCGGATAGCCAAGCCTCGGCCTTGGCCGTCGGAAAATCCCACATATGCACGGTGGCCTTGTCCATGACGAGCCAATCGAAGCCGCAATCGCATCGACCCAGCTGGCCATTCAAATCGACCAGGGCCGTGCCTGCTTTCCGGCAGCGCGGACACGCATCGCGCAAGGGGTGGTCATGCCAAGGGCAACGATCAATCGAGGGCAATTGAAAAAGCGTGGTGTGGTAGCCGTAGTTCGCGCATTCCCAGCACCAGCGCACCGGCCGCCGGTCGCGATCCAATAAACCGCGGGTGTCCAGGGGACTCCATGTTTCCTGCGGCCACCACGACGCGACCAGCGTGGGGGATAGGCCCAGGGCTGCTTCCAGGCGACCCCAAGCCACCTTGCCTACGGACAAATCGAGCACGGCAGCGCGATGACGCAGGCCGACGCTGCGAGGCCATTCGCTCGGGTCCAAAGCCATCAACCGCGTCACGCGCAGTAACAAAGACAGCGCGGATGGGTAAGGAAACGGCTCGAGCTCCAGCCCAAGCAGATGCGGCCGAGGCTCACGCGCAGCCACCACGTCGGCCCAGACCATTACGCCGCATCCTGCGGAAGCGCCAAGCGCGCACGCACCCACTCCAAGCGCAGGTAGCCGCTGGCCAGCAGCGCCTGCTTGACGTCCTCGTGCGTGAAACGCGCGAAGTCATTGCGCGCGGCAGCCACGCTCGCCAGCAGGTAACGAACGGTCAGGGTGAAGGTGGCCATCGGCCACGCCTCGCTCGGCGGCAAGCGGTTTTCCGCCCGCAGCGCGTCGACCGTCTCGAGGATAGTCCCGACCTCAGACGCCAAGGTCCAGCCATTGTCGAAGGCGGCCCTCGCGAAGTAGCGCGAGAAGGGCATGTCCGGCCCCGGCCAGGTGGCCGCACGGTCAAACCGGCTCAGCGCGTGCAGCACATCGGCGGCCCCGTTGAGAGGCTGGAACGCGTGCGTGGACATGAACCAGCGACGCACCATGTGCGAGGGGTAGTCCGACCAGTCGTCGGTCACATCCACGCCCTCGGCATCACTCTGGCGCACGAAAACCAAGAAGAGGCGCAGCTTAGCGTCAGTGATCTGCTCATCGATGTCAGCCAGGTAATCATATTCGGCGCGGGTGATACGTTGCGCGTTGTCGATGAACATCACCATGAGGGGCACCTGCGCCTGGCCGCAACGGGACTTGACGAAGTTGATCAGGCGACTCCGGCCCTTATGAGCAGGCAGACGGTCGCAGGTAGTCAGCTTCAGGCGCGTGTTGAAGGCGTTGTAGAAGGCGCCATCGCTGCGGCGTTGCCCGCTGGGCATGATCAACCGCGCCGCGACGCCGATCGGCTTCTTCTCTGCGTCTACCAGCCAATGCGAAACGTGGTCGGTAAGGTATTCCTGCGCGCTGGTCTTGCCCAGGCCGCCGGCGCCGTATGCCGGCACACCATGATGGTCCTCCTCCACGTTCTTCTTGATGAAGTTGGCAAAACTTTCGGTAGGGCGCGTGGAGATCTGGAACCCGTTGGGGACGAGCAACGGGTGAGTCTGGTTGGGCATAAATCGCCTCCTCGGGCGTGGGCCTATGCCTTAGTGATCGATGACGTCGTCGAAGCTGACCCAGCCGCTGCGCGGCATTTGCGTGGGGACCTCCTCCAGCTGGTGCGACATCGTCGGCCGATAACTAGGATCGAGCTGCTGAAGACGCGCGAGCTGATCGACAGCTTTGGGCGAGCTGGGCGCCAGCTTCTTCAGATGCCTTACATAGGCATCGATCGCGCAGGTCACGCCAGCCAAGGAAAGACCTCCAGGTTGCTTGGTCCACTGCATGATCAGCGCCCGTGTAGTCTCGTCGTGGCGGCGCTTGTCCCACGGCGCACAAGCACGTACAACGCACATCGGCGTAGTAGCCGTGCGCATCAGCAACAAAGTGCGCAGGTCGTGACGATTGATGCGCGCCAGGACCGAACCGCGATTGACCAACTCCCACTTACCGTCAAGGTCGGGGCTGCGGTAGCGCCCGTACAGGTAATTGACGTGGGGCATCACGCCTTTATCGCGGTCGCCCTTGACCGGCAGGTACACCAATACGCTGCCCATGGCTTCGGCGTCTTTCTCCGCAGAGGCGGACACGAAATCGAACCCGCGCGGCGGATGCAACTGCAAGAACTGCAGCGGAGACAAGCTACCCAGAGCCGGGTGCGGCGTGGCGTTGTAGTTGGCGATGATTACATCCAACAACTCTTCGAACAGATGCAGCTGGATGGGGAAATCCCTGGGTGAGAAGTTGCTGATGCGGATCTTGCTTTCGCCTAGCCGCTTGGCCGGCTCGAAACCACCCGGGAGATCGCGAAAGGCGCCTTGTTCAAGACGTGAGAATAACTGCTCTACAATCGGACGCGAGCGCGGCTCATGGGAGCGGCCGTAGACCAGAATTCCGCCGTGGTTGCTGCAGAAGGACTGCTCGAAGTCAATCGCGTGGTGCGCTTTGGCATTGTCCAGCGCGACCGAGCGCACACGACGGGCACCCAATGCGTCAGGCAGTCCGCTGGGAAGTCCGGCCCCTGGATGATACTCCAAGCCCGGAATCGTCAGTTCGCGCCGCGTCCATGGGTGCAAGGACGACGCAATGCAGGTGGACAAGTCGAGGTTGTTATACCCTTTGCCCACGCGCAATGACCAGCCTAGGATCGCACGCGATTCGGTCTCAATTTCGCACAGCAGCCAAAAGGTCGAGATCGGTCGCTGCACCACGCCGCCGTTTGGCATGGCCACACCGAGCATGGCCTCAATGTCGATCCGGTGAGCGTCGGCTTCGGCGCGAGCGTAGGGTCGTCCGCGCAGCAACTCATCCAGCACCGTTCGCACTTGAGGCTGCTCGTCGAAGTCCGACCCAGGCGCGGTGCTGATCCGCTGCTGGCGGATATAGCGAAGCAGCGCCCGGCGCCCCAGGTCGGGCTGGTTGAGCGGGTAATAGTCCTCCAGCCCCAGGCTGCGCAGATGCGCCACCAGGCTTTTGTGCAAACGTTCGAAGCTCTTGGGCGGCTTACCCTTGGGCAACGGATGTCCGTAGCCCTCGACCTGCTCGCGCATCGACGGATGGCAGGCCAGCATCGCGCGCATCGCATGTGGCCCGGCCACGCGTGGCATCTGCGGCTCGGCCTGATCAATTTCTTCACGGTGGTAGGCACCCCACGGCACACACACCCGGTAGCCGTAGCGCTGTCCGTCCGGAGCGATCTTGACTGACCGATGCATCATCGCCTTCAGGCGCTTGCGGCACAGATTGTTGTCCTTGGCTGCCCGTGTCAGGCCGACCTCCCCGGTGAGGACGGCCGTAAGCGCGGCACATCCGTTGTCATAGCGCAGCTGCGCGGCTGGTGTTAGCGCCTCGCGCACAGCTTTTGGCCAAGTGTCCAGTTCACAGGCGGGATAGACGGAAATGGCTTCACGCACGGCGCACCTCCAACGTCACCGCGTGATTTCCCGCTACATAGTTGACGAGGCGCAAGGTGCCGTCATGCACCATCGCAGCCACCACCGCGCGGATGCTGTCATGCGGATACTCAACCACCTTGAACAGCTCCTCGAGCGTGGTGGTCGTGTTGTTGGTGAGGTGCCCGAGGATGTGGTGGCGGATGAACGTACGCGACGTGAGCTGGCGATACGCCCACACGTGCGGCAGAAGCTCGAATGCGATCGCGCACGCGCCCAGGTCCGAGGTAATCTCGCGCTCAGTTACATAGCTCAGCTGTAGGTCGTGACGCGCCGCCGCTTCGTCGAGCACCCCGCGGTCACGAATTGACACCGTGCCGCTTGTGCTGCTCATGGTCCCGGCGTTAGTGACGGACAAGTAGTAGCGTTCTTGGCCGGTGCGATCGCGCGTCCAGAAGGACAGGTCAATTTCCTGCTTGGGCGTCAACCTTATGCGCCGCGGGCGTTCGACATACGCCACAATCGACGGATCGAACTCGAACCGCAACGCGATGGCGAGATTCAAGATTCCGGCGATAGTGACTACGCGGTTGTTGCGCGGAGACTGGTAGACGAACAACTCGCGCCGACTTCGTTCAGCTGGAGTGAGTCGCCGTGGCTGGAAAGGCAGGGATGCATCTGTGCTATGGGTTTGCGGTTCGTCCTGGATGATAACGGTGGCAGCAGTTCCGGCGGTCATCTGATTGCTCCCAGAGTGGACATGGCGACCCCACCTCAGTTGCGCTCGCCAGCGAGAAAATCGGCTAAGGAGGCAGACCCCGTTGAGCCCGAGGGATTGAGAGGGACGCACGGCCGCCTCCCCGCTCGCCCTGAGCGGGCGAGGAGGAAGCTGAAGGCCTAGTGCTTCGTGACCGGGCGCAGGCAGTACGCCAGGACCAGCAGACTCGCGGGGTCCTGGTGCACCGTCAGCTGGTAGCTGCCTTTGCGGCGGTCACCGATCTCCACGATCTGCGTGTGGGTGACCAAGGTCTGCGGAGGCGGGGGCAGGTAATCGGCGAAAGGCAGCGAGAGCTGGTCGTCCGCATCAGGGCCGGGCACGGGGGCGCGGCGCAACTTAAGGAAGCGCATGGTGTGATCCTCAGGAGGAGGGCTGCCAGGAGGCAGCACTTGACGAGGACCCGAGCGAACGCGCATGGTTGGGCACTGGAAGACCTAACCTAGTGTGCGAAACGACCAAGACCCTCTTGCCAGGGTCTTGTCCGCTCTCGGGTTCGAAAACAAGCGTGGACATGGACATGTCTTAGGCGGGGTGAACCTCCTTCTTCGGCGTGTAGGCTTTTGTGGACAGAGTGGCCACCGCTGCCGCGAGGGCGAAGCTTGAAATGGCCGTCATGGCGGCCGAGAACCTTGCGAGCGAAGATCCGCTACTTGGTCGAGTCCTTACGCGATCGCTGCGCCTGGGCGTGGCAGTGGGCCAGCCAGCTGGCAACGTCTTTAACGAGTGCAAATTTCCCCCGACGCCGGGGGAGGCTGAAGACCGGAACGGGGACGGCGTCTCGGAATAGGGCCTGGCGAAAGGCCTCCCGCGAGGGATAGCCCAAGGCCGCCTGCAGATCGTCGCCGCCCAGTATCGGGCCGTGCCGACCGAAAAGGTCGTTCTCGAGCGCTTTTGCCAATGCGGAATCGATCTTGGCCATCGAACATCAGCCAGTCACGTGGGGTCGTTAGGGTAGGCGCACTTCCCAGTCCGGCGCCAGACAGTAATATTTCGAGAAGCATTACTCTAGTTCGACCCTCATAGCGGCCGGCCGCTTGATATGGAAGGACACTCGCAAGAGCCTAAGCGCTGTGTCGCAATCTTGAGACAGCTCGAACGCCACACTTGCCATGGCACCCGCCGGGCAATCGCTATCGCGCGCACCGGGTTCTGGTACGAGCTGCTGCGTTTTGAGACGGACAAGGGGACCCCTTACGGCCTCGGCAAGTTCCTGCAACCAGAAACATATCGCAAGAATGAGGACAACATCGCGTTCAGCCACAACTTGTGGGCGAAGTACGCCGTGGGCACGCACATACCCAGCCCGGCGCTCCTCCAACTGGTTGAGGTAAAGCAACCTGGATCATTGGCCAATTTTCACCACGTGCTGTTCGATGTGATTGATCCAGATGCGCCCGTCGTCGCCAATGCGCAGTTGCTATTTCGCCGAATGCATCCGGCCGTGCAATGCGCAGTGTTCGAATCACGAGCTCTAAAATTGGGGCACTACGGGCGGCGCCGAAGCTTGGCGAGAAGCTTACGGGCACTCGAAGGTCAATGGCACCTCGACGGACTGGCGGCAACCATTCTGCTGCTACGCGAAGCACTCGCTGCCAATGAGGAAGAGGCGATCTTCGAAATTGGCAATGCCATCCATCGTGCGCTGGTGGTTGCCACTAGTTCCGGGCCGGGCTTTCCCCTGCGGCGCGAACTTATCATGCTCGTGTGCTTGCTGGTTTTTCCCTTGGTATCCTCGTTCGGACGCGAATTCGCCGCCACGATTGACGAGATCGAACATCAAAGTCACGTTTTGTTAGAAACGATCTTGCACTTGGAAGATTCCGACAAGATTGGACTACTCCCCAGGGATACCCTCAACGCGACGGCGTCGATCTTGCGCGGTGACTACGGCTTTGATCTGTTCTACGGCTTGCAGCCTCGGCTTCGCGCCGTCGGCGCGATAGAGGCGCTCCCTATGAGGTCGCGTCAGGACTTGGTGCGCGATGAGGTGCTGGGCGGATGGGCGCGGGAGGTTCTCCGGTCTCATCGCGTTGAAAAGATGATCCCGAAGATGGTCATACGTCAGTGGGTGGACCGTCTCCGTGCGGTAGGGGCTGAGGCCTCAATTGCCGGACTCTATGCGCTTAGGCGACGAAGCTAAGGTCACGCAGCGCCCAAACAGGCTGCGGAAATGTCGTGTGTCCTGAGGGCACGCTCGCTCCATCACAAGAACGCATTCTGTCGCATAAGTGGGCTTGTGTTGCTCTTGCTGCAAGCTTTGTGCGGATTAGGGCTGGTTATCGGGGGTAGGGCGGATGGCTCCTTTCGACCCAAAGCGGACATTGACGTTGAGCTATTGAGGAGTGCGTGCGATATGAAAGATCGCCATCGACTAGCTTGGCTGCTAATCGCTTGAGGCATATGAACTGGTTGATGTCATGTGGAATATTTAGTCGGTTTCCGTATGATCTACTCAATAGTCTATGTTGCTGGAGTGGTCGGATCACATGGCAGGCAGACGTCAACACTACATACCTCGGTTTTTACAGCGTGGCTTCTTGGCGGCATGCCATGATGGCAAAGAACGAACATGGCTGCATAGACGCGGCGCAGCCGCAAAATTAGTTGGAATAAGTGATGTGGGGGTGGGTGAGTATTTCTACTCTCGTCCCTCAAATGACGGTACTCGCACACTAGATGATCGAATCACAGAAGTTGAAAGTTCAATCCTTGCCGATCTGGAGAATTTAAAGGCAGCTAAAGTGGGTATCGAAGTTGATAGTCGGGTGGCGGCGCGCTTAGTGGCACACCTCACCTTCAGAACTGCGCACGTGCGATCAACATTTACTCAAGGTGCAATGTTGGTTCTGGATCATGTTGCCGCTCATGTCAGCGACAATGAAAATATGCGTAAAGAGCTGGGGGTGGATGGAGTCCATCATGGAAAGGGACGGCTGAGCGTGGTGGACATGGCATTGTCGTCAATGCCGGATGCAGTGGCAGCGCTACCACCAGAACTTTCTAGGCGATTCGTCTCGTTCTATGTCAGAGAGCGATTTGATGAGCTATATGAAAGGGACAAGCCACAACTGGTCCAGGCGCTATCCATGTTGGGGCAAGGGCTTTCCAAATCGATCGAAGATTCGCATAGAAAGGTACTCGATCAGTTGGATCTCAGTGCGCGAGAGAAAGCGCTGGCTGCATTCTCATGGAAAACGCAAGCCGTATCGGGAGCATTGCTTCCCGACTGTATCGCACTTGTTCGTGAATCGGGCGAAACTTACACGCCATACTTGCTTGGAAATTGGGATTGTGTAGATTGTGTCGTGTTCCCGATTTCACATGATCGGCTGCTTATCGGTTCCAAGGTGGATGTTGGGGAAATCCCTATCTCTGTTGTGAATGAAGCGAGTGCAAATTGCAGTGATAATTTCTTCATATCGGAACATCCTGAGCATGGAGCCTCACTAGGTTCCTTGATAGGTCAAAGATGCATTCATGTCATTACAGCGCAGGTCAACGACGCTGTTTCGGGGTTAAGGAGTGCGGCAGAAGAAACCGAGAAATCATTTGCTGCAAGTGAGGAGTTAAGCGGTTTTTGCTCTCCAAACGAATTCAGCTTCACACTGACGTGTGTGGGTTTTGGTGGCGAAGATGGGGCTGCTACGGCGCTTGGCCACATCATGAAAACCATTGTGGTAGAGGTTGGCCGAGATATGCCACTTTCTGGATTGGATGGCGTGACGTTTGCCGTCGACTACAAAGCTGCATTAGAGCAGTTGGATCGAGGGGATACAGGTCTTGGCATAGAGAAAAGTCAGTCTCGTGACTATGGTTACGCGATAGCCAAGTGTGTTCGGGTAGTACGCGAAGGTAGAGTTAAAGATCATATCGTTTTGGATGCGTCCATTGCACATGGGCTTCTTCAAGAGCAATCCGAAGGACGCGATATCGCCATCCATCTGATGGTCAATATGCTTTCGCATGTGGCGCATAGCACCTTATTCGAGGGAAGGTTCCAAGGAAAATCGGCCGTACCGTCTGACGACACATTCAGGTTGTTGCATCGCTGCGTGGCAGCGCTTCCCGGGATGTATTACGCAGCGCGGCAGAGTGCTTTCGCCATGCCTATCGCGGGTGAGCGGTTTGCAGCATTGACGTTGGATAGTTACAACTCAGCACGTGAGGCGATCCGGTCTGCACGATTGGCCTACCGGTTGAATAACGATCTTGATGGCCTTTTGGAGCTGGCATTGCCAAGAATTTCTTTTGTGCTGGAACATGCGGCGCAGTGGTTGGGCCATCGAGATGGATTGCCGTCTCAGGACGAATTCCCAGGGATGTCACTCACCGAAAGCTTGAGAAGCTTTGATCTGGATCATTGGCTGGAACTGCTGGGCCGCGATTTGCGCCTCCTGTACTCCACTGAAGATCAGTTCACTGCTGAGAACATCTTCACATTAGGCCGACATGCCGAACGGCTGCTCTGGACAGTTCAGATTTTTCCATGGCCGCTGCCAGAAGGGGGAACGTACGTCACTATCCCAATGGGGAACGATGAGCAAGAACTCGAAGCGCTACAGTCTCAGTAGTTTTTAGGGCGGTCTGGTCTGGTTTCGCAAACATCTAGCGTTTGCTTCTAACTGACCGGAAGCCTAAGACCCTAAGCGGACGCTGTAAGCTGGTGATGAGGCCCGCCCTACGTGCCTACTACATCGACACGATCGTTGGAAGAAGTGCATGAGCGACTTGGGAAGACCACCCTCAAGGACAAAGCGAAGAGAAAGGCCACGGCTGGGCGGCACTAAGCCCGGCAGGAACGATCCTTGCCCGTGTGGAAGCGGTAAGAAGTTCAAGCGCTGCCACGGCGGACCTAATGCCGACTACGAAGAGATGATCTCGCGAGGTGCCGAGGAAGCTCAGCGCAGGGCCGAGATCCATTGGATACAGCAACAGAGACAGCAAGGTCTCGGCCGTCCCATCATTGCCGCCCAGACCCAGACTGCTGATAAGCGGATTGTGACTGTGGGCCATCGTCTATTTCAGGGCGCATGGCCAACCTTTCATGACTTCCTTTATAGCTACATCTTCGATGTTCTAGGGCACGATTGGTTCAACGCCCAGGCGCAGGTGGAACAGATCGAACGCCACCCTATCATTGAGTGGCATGAAAGACTTTTTGCGGTGTCAAAAGCTGCCAACCTAGCGCCTGGCGAGACACGCCAGATGCCGATGACCGGCGCGATCAGCGCCTTTCTGACCCTGGCGTATGACCTCTACACTCTGGAACACAATAACGATCAAACCCGTACTCTTGAGCTGCGGAAATCACTGATTGGTCGCTTGAAAAGCCAAGATCAGTTCATCGGGGTGCGTTATGAGATTCGTGTTGCCGCCATGCTGTTGCGGGCCGGGTTCGAGCTCGAATGGGAAGATGAGACCGATCGCCGATCCACGCATGTGGAATACACCGCCACCTATCCGCACACCGGCAAAGCCTTTGGCGTCGAGTGCAAGATCCGAAACCAGGATGCTGCGAAGAAGGCCAACCAGCACCTTGGAAAGTTTGCTGGGCTAGTGAGCGATGCGCTGAGAAAGGCAACGCCCCATGACCGTTTGATCTTCGTTGATCTGAACACGCAGGCCTATCCGTATGTGCCTGGCGGCCCGAATGATTGGCGGACGATCAGCATCAATGCACTGCGGAAGTTTGAGGGTCAACCCAACGCAGTGGCCTTGCCGCCCGCCGTGGTGTTCATCACCAATTATCCAGACCATCATCACCTGGATAGTGAGGTTCCCGATGCGGGAGCCGCCGTCGAAGGGTTCAAGGTCGACGACTATCGGACCGGCCGGCTGCTGACGCTGCCGCAGAAGATTGAGATGCGCGCACGTAATCCTGAGATCGAAGCGCTCTTGGCGTCGATCCAGGAACACATCGACGTGCCATCTACGTTCGAAGGAGAAATTCCTGGGCTGCCGTCTAACCGCCTGCTGATCGGGCATCGCTACCAGATGGACGATGGTGCAGTAGGCATCTTGGAGGACGCCTGCGTGATGGACGACAACGGCAAGGTTGCATTGATTATCAATCGGGATGAGGGTGGGCGGGCGATCTACACCAACCAGCTCTCACCTGAGGAATTCGCTGCCTGGAAGCGCTATCCAGAGACCTTCTTCGGGCAACTCCGCCAACGACCGGGTCCGGTCAATGATCCAATTGAGCTTTACGACAGCTTGAAAGCTACTTACGTCCGCACTCCGAAGGAAAAGTTACTTCAATTCATGGGGGAACATGGTGCCAGCTATGCAACGCTTACACAGCCCGAGCTGTTGGATGTCTATGTGCAAGGCATGGTGAACTCTGTGATGCAAAGGGCGCGGCCACAAGAAGTCCCGGTCCATATCCAACGCATGAGACCGCCGCCGAAAAGGTCCGATTAGGTGGCAATTCGTCCGGGTAAGCGATGCGCGCGTGGGATGAATGACGATATCCCCGTGTGCAGTCTTCGGCCTTACTCGGGTTACGGTAAATCAACAATTGATGTCCGCTTCTGGCCGGTAGCGGACGTTGGGGC
>Ga0065721_10051686_pt1 | contig 13861 bp, 11 predicted proteins | sample Mesricmetagenome_FD_59108 | JGI IMG/M metagenome (GOLD analysis project Ga0065721, IMG submission 59108) | Mesophilic microbial community from rice straw/compost enrichment Sample: eDNA_1 v2 (version 2) | ecosystem: Engineered > Solid waste > Grass > Composting > Bioreactor | place: USA: Davis... | reverse complement strand
GGATCCGCTCCGGCGACCTGGACCGCCTGCCGGACGTGGAACCGAAGGTCGGAGGGCGGGACGAGCCCGGGAACCAGCTCGCCGGCGTGCAGGGTGACCTTCTCGCGGGGATAGAGCCGGCTGAGGAAACGGACCATCTTCATGTGGAGCCTGTAGTTGCCGAGCGAGTACGCGGCGTCCTCCGGCTGGACCATGTTCATCCCGGCCCACCGCGGATCGGCCTTCATCAGCTCGAAGCCGAAAAGGAGTTGGGCGAAGACCACGTTCGGCGGCTGGTTGCGGAGAACCTGGACGTCGAAGTTGACGAGGACGTCGCAACCCGGCTTCGGCGTGGCGGTGGCGCAGCCCATCCGAGACCACGATCCGGAGATCGCGCTGGTCGCCGTCTCGCCCGCGGCCGGGATCGCGTCCCTGATGCCGGCGTCGAGCATCGCCCGGCGCATGGCGGCGAAGTCCGGGTCGTAGGGCACCTTGTCCGCGACTGCGAGCGTGGCACCGAACTGGGGCGTGATCAGCGGCTCGACGTACTGGACGTTCTGCGACGCCGCCCGCTTAGCGACCTGCGCGAGCCCGTCGCCCTGGCGACCGCTGAAGGCGGCGCCGAACAGGTCGAACGTGGCGAAGAAATGGTCGTGGCCCGAGAAGGCGTCGGGACGGAACCCGCGCATCGACCAGGCCGCGAGGATCTCGTCCCAGAGCTGCGTGTCCGAAAGCGCGTCCGAGAGAGGGACCTGCCCTTCCGTGCAGGGCGGGAACGAGGAGACGAAGGTCGCGGTGTCGACGCACTTGCCGTCGGCGGCGCCCCAGCGGATCATCGATTCGGCGTACACCGCGCCCGAGAGGTGAGTGTGTAGGTCGGTGCCCTTGGGCATGCCCCGCAGGAACTGGCGCAGTTGCTGCGGCTTGTCCCGCAGATGGTCGAGACGCTTGGCCGCTCCTCGCACGTCGGCGGACGCGGCAGGGGGGACGAGCAGGACGGCCGCAAGGGCGAGTACCAGAATCAGCGGGCGAGATCTCACGGCGTGATCGTAGTGGCCCCCGTGGTCAGGACGCGAACACCGTCGCCGGCGGCGGCGAGCGCCCGCAGCAGCCCTCCGGGCTCGATCGCCTCGTCGCTGTGATGTACCCCGATCGGCAGCCGTCCCTCGATCGCCTCGGTCGCCATGAGCGCCGTGGAGGATGCCGTCAGCGCGGACTGGTCGGCGGAGAGCACGGCGACCTCGGTCGTTTCGCCCCCTGCGTCGGTGGCCTGGACGATGACCCCGCACTCGTCGGTGCCCACCCCTCCGCGCTCGAGGGCCGCCAGCAGGGCGCGGCGGGAGCGGGGCCTGCGGGTCAGCTCGCCGCCGCCCGCGAGAGCCGCCAGTCGCAGGGAGCGAGCGACCGTGGAGGGGAGCATCGCCAGCCAGCTGCTCACGGTGGGGACCCCGAGGGTACGGACCAGGCTCCGCTGCTCGGGGAAGTCGAACCGCACGCCGAGGGCCGGACGCCGCCGGCCCGGCACGTCGACGGGACGGGTCTCGCGCTGTGCCCTCACCCACCGAGGCTCGCCCGCCTCGAAGACCACGAACTCGGAGTCGAACTTGTCCAGGGTCCACTCGATCGCGGCCGGGCCGTGGTCGTCGCCGGCCCCGAGCAGGACGAATAGGTCAAGGCGCTTCACGTCGGCGCCGGAATCGACCAGCATCCGGGCCAGCAGGTTGGTCAGGCCGGGGGCGAGGCCGACGTCCACGAGGACGGCGCTGCCGCCTCGCCGAGCAGTCTTGTCCAGCGCCTCGATCATGCCGAGGATGCGGTCGTCGGCGGATATGTCGACGTAGGCGATCCCCCTCACCAAGCAGGCGGAGGCGAAGGAAGGATCGAACTGGTCGAGGCACATGATCACCGTCGATGCCCCCGCCGGCGCGACGCCCTCGGCGGTGTCGAGGCGGGTTCCTCGGCAGCCGTGGCCGATCTCCGCGGCCGCCTCACGGGCCTTCTCCGCGCTCCGGCCCGCGACCACGACCCGGTCCGGGTAGAGGGGCGCGAGCCTCGCGGCGACCGCCCGCCCCACCCGGCCGTAGCCTCCCGCGAGGACGATCTCGCCCGGCGTCGTCTTCGCGTGCCCGGTCGCCATGTCCAGAATCTAGTTCCGGAGCGCCGGAGCGTGCCTTCGGGGCCGACTGAACTTCTCGTTTCGCGTGGAGGTATCCGGACGGTGTTGTGCAATGGCGGTGCAGGCGGGGCATTCCCCGTCAGGAAAAAAGGAGGAGCGAGAAATGAGCGGTTCGACAGGTACCGGAAGCCACCTCGACATCGGCGGGGTGTTCGAGGCGACCGGTGACATCTACAAGAAGGCGTTCGGGACCTTCTGGATCGTGGCACTGGTCCTACTCATCCCGGCCGCGATCCTGGAGGCGATCTTCGGCGCCGGCGGCGTCGGCGGGATCATCAGCGGGATCGTGCGGCTGGTGACCACGGCTTGGCTTGCCGGTGCGGTGATCCGGATCGTGCAGGACGTCGAGAACGACGGACGGGTCGACTACACCGTCGGGGATCTGCTCGGCTCGGTTTGGCCGCGGCTGCTGGCGATCATCGGCCTCCAGATCCTGGTCGCGATCATCGTCACGATCGGGCTGATCTTCCTGATCATCCCCGGCATCATCCTCGCGCTGGTGCTGGCGGTCTCGCTGCCGGCCCTTCTCGTCGAGAACATCGGCGTGTTCGACTCGATGTCACGCAGCGCCGAACTGACCAAGCACAACCGCATGCGCATCCTCGGCGTCGGCCTGCTGCTGATCCTGATCGTCTTCGGCATCGCGATCCTGGTCGGTCTGCTGGCGGCCGTCACGCCGATCCTGGGTGCCATCGTCGGGTTGATCCTCGGCGTGCTCCTCTACCCGTACATCTCGATGCTCACGGCGGTTCTCTACTACCGCCTCGTCGCGCTCAAGGGTGGCGGCGCGGTAGCGGTCGAGGAGACCATGATCGTCGAGGAGGACGCCGGCCCCCCGCCCGTCGTCTGATCGGCGGGAGCCTTGCGCGCGGTCCGGGTGGGAGCCCCCGGGCCGGCGCGTAACCACGAAAACGGGGCCGCGTCCGCGCTTGTCGCGCCGACGCGGCCCCTCTTCGTTTCCCCCTTCCCCTAGACGAAGCTTCCGGGCGCGAACAGGCTGAAAGCGAGGAGTGCCCCGGCCGATGAAACGGCGATCAGCGTATACCTGATGCCGACCGGGCTTCTCTCGGCCCCTACCGGAATGCGCTTTACGTGGATCATCTGAGCCCCTCCCTTGGAACCCGCTTGTTTCGTCTGTCACAAGAACCCGGGAGGGTCGCGGGGGTTGCGGTCGGCCGGACGGGTCATCCGGCGGCGCGGGGCCCGAAGGCGGGGTCGTCCATTCCGAGGGGTGGCACGCCCATTCCGGGTTACGGTCAGACCTCGATCTCGTACTCCAGCCAGGTCGATTTCTCGGCGCCGGTCGAGTCGTACAGCCGCTGCGCGGTGTGATTGTCGGGCGCCGTCGACCAGGTGAGGTGGGAGGCGCCCCATTCGCGGGCCAGCTCGACGCCGGCTTCGATCAGGGCGCGTCCGATGCCTCGGCCGCGGGCGTCCTCCTCCACGTACAGGTCGTTCATCAGGACCACGTCCGTCGCCGAGAGTGAACTCTTGTGACGGTAGAAGCAGCCGAATCCGAGCGGCTTTGAATCCTCGAATGCGCCGAGCAGCCACCCGTCCTCGGTACCGCCCAGGAAGCGCGAGAAGAACGCCCGGTTCCGTTCCGGGTCGATGTCTTCGACCTCATAGAACGTCTGGTAGGCGGCCAGCATCGGCTCGACCGAAGGGAACTCCTCGGCCGTGATCGGTCTGATTTCCGTTGGCATGGTCCGAGCCTAATGGCCGGCGGGACCGGAGCCAACCGTCGAAGAGGTCGAGCCCGGTCCGGGAGAGCTCGGCAAGTTATTTCCCGCCGGCAGGGCTGGCGGCTTCCGGGCGGTACTCAATCGGACCGGCCGGTTTCTTCATGCGGTTAAGGTGGAAACCGGTGTCAAACCACGACCCCGGAGGGTGAATGGCACGTCCGACCGATAGCAACGAGCAACTTCTTTGCAGCTTCTGCGGGAAGTCGCAGCGCCAGGTGAAGAAGCTGATCGCCGGTCCGGGCGTCTACATCTGCGACGAGTGCATCGATCTTTGCAACGAGATCATCGACGAGGAGTCGGTCACTGCCTCGGCCCCGGCGGGCCTCGACCTCGACCGGCTGCCGCGTCCGCAGGAGATCAACGCGGTGCTCGACGAGTACGTCGTCGGGCAGGAGACCGCGAAGCGGGCGCTCTCCGTGGCCGTCTACAACCACTACAAGCGGGTCCGCATGGCCGAGGACGAAGCGGACGTCGAGCTCCAGAAGTCGAACATCATGCTGCTCGGTCCGACCGGCTGCGGCAAGACCCTGCTCGCCCAGACCCTTGCGCGCATCCTCAACGTGCCATTCGCGATCGCCGACGCGACCGCGCTCACCGAGGCGGGCTACGTCGGCGAGGACGTCGAGAACATCCTCCTCAAGCTGATCCAGGCAGCGGATTACGACGTGGCCAAGGCCGAGACCGGGATCATCTACATCGACGAGATCGACAAGATCACGCGCAAGGCGGACAACCCCTCGCTCACGAGGGACGTCTCCGGCGAGGGCGTCCAACAGGCCCTCCTCAAGATCCTCGAGGGCACCACCGCCTCGGTGCCCCCGCAGGGTGGCCGCAAGCACCCGCACCAGGAGTTCCTCACCATCGACACGAGCAACATCCTTTTCATCTGCGGCGGGTCCTTCGCCGAGCTGGAGAAGGTGATCGAGCGACGGGTGGTCAACAAGGGGATCGGCTTCGGCGCGGCCATCGAGGCCGAGGCACAGGACGATCCGGGCGAGCTCTTCGAGCAGGTCCTCCCCGAGGACCTCGTGGAGTACGGACTCATCCCCGAGTTCATCGGGCGTCTCCCCGTCGTCGCGGCCCTTCACCAGCTGACGCAGGCTGACCTGGTCCGGATCCTCACGGAGCCCAAGCACGCCCTGGTCCGCCAGTTCCAACGCTTCTTCGACTTCGACGACATCGAGCTGGTCTTCGCGGAGGACTCGCTCGAGGCGATCGCCGACAAGGCGCTCATCCGCGAGACCGGCGCGCGCGGCCTCCGTTCGATCATCGAGGACGCCCTGCTCGACGTCCAGTTCGAGCTGCCCTCGCGCGAGGACGTGACCAAGTGCGTCGTGACCCGCGAGTCGATCGAGAAGGGCCAGCCGCCGATGCTGGTGACGGGAAGGGCCTCCGTCGATCCCCACGCCGGGGACGACGTGTTCGGCGAGGAACGCACCGCCTAGCGGCGGGCGGGGCGGCCGGGGAACGTCCCGCCGTGGGAATCCCGCTGCTCGACAAGGACCCGCGCGGCCTCCGGGTGACCTGGGGCGGCCACGCGACCGTGCTCATCGAGCTCGACGGGGTAAGGATCGTCACCGATCCCGTCCTGCGCCGGCGGGTGGTCCACCTGCTCCGCCACGTTCCCGACCCCGGCCCGGGCTTCGTCCGCGAGATCGACGCGATCCTGATCTCGCACCTCCACTTCGACCACCTCGACCTGCCAACCCTAAAGCGGTACGACCGGGGGACGCGCGTGATCGTGCCGGCCGGCGGAGGAGCCCTGATCCGGCGGGCCGGGTTCGGCGACGTCGTCGAGATGGTCGCCGGGGACCGGGTCGCGGTCGGGGACGTCGAGGTCCTGGCCGTCGAAGCGGAGCACGACGGCCGCCGCCATCCGCTGGGGGCGGAGGCGGACGCGCTCGGGTTCGTGGTCGGCGGCAGCCGGCGGGTCTACTTCGCGGGCGACACGGACGTCCACCCGGGCCTGCCCGAGGTCACCGAGCGGGTCGGAGGACTCGACGTGGCCCTGCTGCCGATCTGGGGGTGGGGGCACCGGCTCGGCCCGGGGCACATGGATCCGCGCGGGGCGGCCCGCGCGGCGGCGCTGCTCCGGCCGGACCTCACCGTGCCGATCCACTGGGGCACCTACTTCCCGGTCGGGATGAAGGGCATTCGGGGCCGGCTCCTCGAGAAGCCCGCGGTTGCCTTCGACCGCCAGATGGGCGAGCTCGCGCCGGGCCTGGGCTCGCAGGTCCTCAGGCCGGGAGATTCGCTTTCGCGTCCGCCCCGGGCAACCAGCCCTTGAGCACCCGGTGGACGTTCTCGGCCCCGACGACAGGCTCGTCGGGCCAGGGCAGCTCGACGGGATGGAGGACGAAGGGGTGGCACTGGCTCCCGCCCATGCCGCCGTGGGATCCGACCAGTTCCTCGAACGCCGCGACCTCGTCCATCTCCTTCCACCACGTGCTGTTCACCAAGATGTCCGGGCAGTTCGAGAAGCGGTGCGTCCTCAGCACGTGCGCGGCCGTGTTCGGCCCGTAGGTCCGCAGCGGATCGGTGCCCTCGATCTCCCCGGTCTCGACCCAGTGGGCACCCTCCGCGCCAAGCGCGACGCCGCCGCGGTCCGAGTCGACCAGCACGAAGCCGATCCCGGGATGGTTACGCAGGGTGTCGAGCAGCCCGGGGTAGAGCGTCTCGATCCGCTCCCGCGTGAGCCGGCCGGGCTCCCGGGGGAAGGTGATCAGGCCGAGGTTGCCCGAGGCCATCACCGAGAGCTCCGGAATCTCGTTCCCGTCATCGTCCGTGGCCGGGAGGGCGGGGGACTCGTCGCCGAGCCCGAGTTCGTCCCGCTTCGAGTCACGCTTCGCGACCGCCTTCGCCGCGCTGGCGACCGCCCCATCCTCGTGGCTGGCCTCTTCGGCGCTCGCCGTGATGTACACCCTGGGGTTCTGCTCGCCCTGCTCGCCCGAGGCGACCGCCTCCTTGCCGGTCGCGCCCTCGACCACCTGCTCTAGCGTCACCCCGTACCGCTGCAGGAAGGTCGCGCCCTGCGACTGGCCGTGGTCGGACAGCACCACGAGGCGATACGGGCGCGGGGCGTCCGCCACGACCCGGCTGATCCGGTCGATCTCGCGATCCACCTTGCTCAGGGTCCTGAGCGTCTCGGGCCTCTCGATCCCGGAGTGGTGGGCGACCTCGTCGTAGGCGAGGAACGTCGTGTAGATCGTCGGCCTGCCCGCGAGGATGTCGCCGACCACCGCGGCCACCTGCAGGTCGAGCTGGATCACGGTCGCCCAGGCCCGCATGACCGCGTAGAGCCGCGAGCGCCGGATCTTCGGCTCGATGCCGGTCCGTTCCTGGCGCAGGTTGTCCCGCCGCTCGCGGATCACTTCGGCCACGGTGTGGAGGAAGGTCTTGATCACACCGTAGGGACGGGCGAAGTACGCGGCGTAGTCGCGGCCGAGCTGCCCCCGGGGCTTCATCACCGTGCTCATCGTGAGCAGCGAGTGCGGCGCGTCCCCGGAGAGGATGTTGGCCCGGCTCGCCCCGTCGTCGGAGAGCAACCCGTTGCCGTCCGACTGCCTGGCCTCGAGCTCGGCGGCGTCCTTGGGATGGTTGGTGACCAGGGCCCTGTTCGAGTCCTTCTCCCACCAGCGGAAGGCGGGCATCTCCCGGTTGTTGCCGTGGAGGATGCCGGCCTGGCAGGCGCCGGTCTGGGACGACCAGTCCGTCTCCCAGGTCTCCAGCTTGTGGCTTCCCTGCCGGACCCAGGCGGCCATGGCGGGCGCGTTGCCGTTGGTCATCGCCCGCCTGAGCACGTCACCGGCGAGCCCGTCGATCTCGAGGAAGACGATGCCGGGAACGTCGCTCGCGATCACCTGGCCGCGGCGCCGGAGCTGCGACTTGACCACATTGAAGTACCAGGTGCTGTCCTCGTCGATGGCGAAGAGCGAGGAGAAGAGCGAGGTCAGGATCGCCATCGCGAACGAGATCACGATGCCCTCGGCGACGCCGTCGATCCTCACCCAAGGCATCGCCACCAGCGCCAGGCCGACCAGCAACGCGTTCAGGAACAGCCCCCATAGCCCCAGGGTCAGCACGCTGAGCTTCAGGGTGAAGCGCGACAGCACCGGCCAGATCAGGGCGTTGACCAGTCCGACCCCGAGCGCGGTCGGCAGCGCCGCGAAGTCACCGTGCATGTCGAAGCCCGGGAGCGCCGCTTCGATCAGCAGGAGGGCCAACGCGTCGATCAGGACGACGAGGACGACCCGCCAAGTCAGGCGCCAGGGATGGCCCTGGGTCTTGGTCTCTCTCAATCCCTCCATCGGGTGAACTCTCGCAAACGGGACGGTCACCATGGGGGATTCGGCGACTCGACCGCGGCAGGGAAGCGGGGCGGGCGGTGGCGTCACTAAGATCGGCGGACCTTGGACGACGCGGCACGAAAGAAGCTGGAAGAGACGAAGCGGTGGGAGCCGGCCGAGACCGAGTCCCGGATCTTCGCCGAATGGCTGGAGGGCGGCTACTTCCACCCGGAGGCGGCGGGCACCGCCGACGAGAACTACTCGGTCGCGATCCCGCCCCCCAACGTGACGGGCGTGCTGCACATGGGGCACGCGCTGAACGGCTCCATGCAGGACGCCCTGGTCCGGATGAACCGCATGAGCGGGAAGAACACGCTGTGGATCCTCGGCATGGACCACGCCGGCATCGCCACCCAGACGGTGGTCGAGAAGCGGCTCAAGGGCGAGGGGATCAGCCGCCACGAGATCGGCCGCGAGGCTTTCACCGAGCGGGTGTGGGAGTGGAAGGAAGAGTTCGGCGGCTCGATCCGCGAGCAGTACAAACGGCTCGGCGCCTCGGTCGACTACGAGCGGGAGCGATTCACCCTGGACGAGGGCTACGCCCGCGCCGTCCGCAAGGTTTTCGCCTCTCTCTACGAGAAGGGCTACATCTACCGCGACCACTACATGGTCAACTGGGATCCCGGCTCGCAGTCGGCGATCTCCGACCTCGAGGTGGTGAACGAGGAGGTCACCGACAAACTCTACTCGATCGACTACCCGGTCGAGGGCGGCGACCGCGTCCTCACGGTCGCGACGGTCCGGCCCGAGACGATGATGGCCGACACCGCCGTCGCCGTGAACCCGAACGACGAGCGATACGCCGACCTGATCGGCAAGCACTGCATCCTGCCGCTGGTCGGCCGCCGCCTGCCGATCATCGCCGACGACCACGTCGACATCGAGTTCGGGACCGGGGCCCTCAAGATCACCCCCGGCCACGACGTGAACGACTTCGAGATCGGACGCCGCCACGGGCTCGAGGAGATCTCGGTGATCGGCGAGGACGGCCGCATGACCGCCGAGGCCGGCGAACGGTTCGAGGGCATGACGGTGGCCGAGGCCCAGGAGGCAGTGGTCGAGGCGCTGCGCGAGGAAGGCGCGCTCAGCGGCGAGGAGGAGTACGTCCACTCGGTTCCGTTCTCGGAGCGATCGGGGGAGAGGATCGAGCCCCTGATCTCGCTCCAGTGGTTCTGCCGGATGGACGAGCTCGCGGCGCCCGCGATCGAAGCGGTCGAGGACGGCCGCATCAACGTCGCCCCCGGCCAGTGGAAGGGGGTCTACCTCAACTGGATGCGCGAGATCCGGCCCTGGTGCGTCTCCCGCCAGCTCTGGTGGGGACACCGCATCCCGGTCTGGTACCGCGGCGACGAGACCTACGTGGGCGAGACCGAGCCCGAGGGTGAGGGATGGGTCCAGGACGAGGACGTGCTCGACACCTGGTTCTCCTCGGCGATCTGGCCGTTCGCGACGCTCGGCTGGCCCGACGACACCCCCGAGCTGAGGGCCTTCTACCCGACCGACTTCCTCACGACGGCCCGCGAGATCCTGTTCCTCTGGGTCGCCCGGATGATCATGACCGGGCTCGAGTTCGCCGGCGACGTGCCGTTCCACGACGTCTACGTCCACTCGGTGATCCAGGCCCGGGACGGGCGCCGGATGTCGAAGAGCCTCGGCACCGGCATCGACCCGCTCGGCGAGATCGACGAGCACGGCGCGGACGCGCTCCGGTTCGGGCTCCTCGCCATGTCCTCGACCCAGGACGTCCGCTACTCGGACGCCAAGGTCCAGCAGGGTCGAGACCTGGCGACCAAGCTCTGGAACGCCTCGCGGCTAATCCTGCTCAACACCGAGCCGCCCGAGGACCGCGCCGTGCCGGCCGAGCCCGCCGCGATCGAGGATCGCTGGATCCTCTCGCGCCTCGAGTCCACCATCGCCTCGGTGACCGGCCTGATCGAGGAATACGACTTCGCCCACGCGGCGCAGGAGCTCTACTCGTTCGTCTTTTCCGATCTCTGCGACTGGTATCTGGAGATCGCGAAGCCCCGGATCTACGACGGGGACCCGGAGATCGCCCAGGTCCTGCTCGCGACGCTGGAGAGGACCCTGGCGCTCGCCCACCCGGTCATGCCGTTCGTGACCGAGGCGATCTGGGAATACCACCCGTACCGGCAGGGCCACCTCGTCGTCCACGAGTTCCCCCGGGCCGAGGCCGGCCGCGTGAGCGAGTCGGTCGAGGCCGAGGTCGGAGAGGCGATCGCGCTGACCCGCCGGCTGCGCGGCTGGAGGGACATGGCCGGCGTGCCGCCGAAGATCGTGCTCGAGGCGAAGGGCGACCCCGCCACGGTGCCCGAGTTCGTCCCCAGGCTCAGCCGGGTCGACATCGGGGCTCACGAGGGCGAGGCCGTGGCCACGGTCTCCGGCCTCGGCATCCTCGCCTCCGGCGAGCTCGACATGGAGGCGGTCACCGCCCGCATCGAGGCGCGCCGCGGCAAGGTCGAGGCCGAGCTGAAGAAGATCGAGGGCAAACTCGCCAACGAGCGGTTCGTCCAGAACGCGCCGGCCGAGGTCGTCGCGGAGGAGCGCGAGAAGGTCGAGCGCCTCCGGGCGGAGCTCGACGAACTCGGCTGAGGCGGCGATGAGCGGCTTCGACGCCGAAGCCTTCCTGAACTCGCTGGAGCCGATCGGGTGGAAGCTCGGGCTCGAGCGGATGGCGATGCTCTCCGACGAGCTCGGCCGCCCGCAGGACCGGTACGAGACCATCCACGTCGTCGGGACGAACGGCAAGTCCTCGGTCTCGCGGATGATCGCCGCGATCTGCGAGGCGCACGGTTACGGCGCCGGCTGCTCGCTCTCCCCGCACCTCGCTCACTGGTCCGAACGGGTCGTGGTGTCCGGGGCCGAGGTCCCCGACCTGTTCGCCGAGTGCGTCGAACGGACAGCCGAGGCCGCCGTGGCGGTCAACTCCAGGCTCGACGGGGAGGTCGTGACGCAATTCGAGGTGGCGACCGCCGCCGCGTTCCTCACCCTCGCCGAGGCCGGGGTCCAGGTCGCCGCGATCGAGGCGGGGCTCGGCGGACGGCTCGACGCGACCAACTCGATCGCCTCCCTCGCCACGGTCCTGACCTCGATCGGTCTGGACCACACCGAGTACCTCGGTGGCACCGAGATCGAGATCGCGGGCGAGAAGCTGGCGGTGCTGCGGCCCGGGACGGCGCTGGTGCTGGGCCCGGTCGGGCCGGACGTCCGCGACCTCGCCCGGGCGACGGCCCGCGAACGCGACTGCCCCCTGCTCGAGGTCTCCCCGGCCGGCGGGACCGGGGTGGAGGGGATCGAGGGATTCCAGCGCACCAACTTCGCCGTGGCCGAAGCCGCGGCCTCGTGCTTCCTCGGCGAGGTGTCCCACCACAAGGCCGAGCACGCGGTGCGGGGCCTGGTCATCCACGGCCGGCTCGAGGAGATCGGCCGGGATCCCCTCGTGCTGGCGGACGTGGCCCACAATCCCGCCGGGGCCCGGGCCCTGGCCGAGTCGCTGCCGGAGGTGACCGGCGGCGCCCCCGTCACCGCGGTGATCGGTGTGCTCTCCGACAAGGACGCCGCCGGGATGCTGGCCGAGCTCGCCCCCGCGCTCGAGGCGGCGGTGTTCACCGGCCTGCCCGCCGACGCGCTGGCGGCATGGGGGAGGCCCGGGGCGAGCGCCTGGGACCCGCAGGAGCTCTCGCGGCTGGCGGGGCGGCTCGGACTCGCCGCGGAGGCGGCGGAAGGACCGGCCCAGGCCATCGCCAGGGCTCGGGAGATCGCTTCGCAGAGCGTAGGAGCCGTGCTGATCACCGGATCGCACTTTCTGCTCGCCCCCGAATAGGAGGCGTGCGGCGTCCCGGCCGCGGCGGGCAAACGGTTTCCCAGGGGGCACCGGTGCGTGCGGTAGCCGCTGGTTATGCGACGATTAGCAGGTGAATCGTCAGACTGGCTCCCAATTGCTGTCGATGATGGCGCTGGTCGCTGCGGTCGTGGCGATCGTCATCCTGGTCTTCTTCGGCATCGGGTACCTATTCGGAAGGATGTTCCTCTAGCACGCCATGCCTCTCGCCATCTTCGGAATCGAAAACACCGCCCTGAACCTGGCCGTCACCCTCGTGATCCTGATGCTGGTCGCGATCTGGGTCGCCCTCATCGTCTTCACGTTCACGGATGCCCGCCGCCGCATCGCCGACCCGTTCCTCGTCGGCTGTGCCACTGCCGCATCCTTCTTCCCCTTCGTCGGAACTCTCGTCTACTCGATCCTCCGTCCGCCGGAGTTCCTCGAGGACATCCGCGAGCGCGAGACGGACATCCAGGAGTCCGAGGTGCGCCTCCGCCACCTCAAGTACAAGTCCTGCCACAAGTGCGCCGCGCCCGTGGAGAGCGACTTCATCCGCTGCCCCTCCTGCCGCACGCGGCTGAAGGAGCCGTGCCCGACCTGCTCCAAGCCGGTCGGTCTGAACTGGAAGGTCTGCCCGTACTGCGAGATGACGCTCATCGCGCCGAAGCGCTCCTCTCGCAGCGGCTCGAAGCGGCCGAAGGGCGAAAGTCGGACCTCGGGGGCCGAGAAGCGGCGCTCATCCTCGGCCCGCAAGCCCTCCTCGGCCCGCAAGTCTTCCTCGTCGAGCTCCGCTACGTCCACCAAGCCGGATCAGAAGCCGAACAGCTCCGAGCAGCCGACCCGTCGGGTCAAGCGGAGCGCCGGCGAGGATGGCGCGGAAGCCCCTCGCACCTCCAGGTCGAGCCGCCGCCGGGCCCCGCTCGCGAACGAAGAGTCCGGCCCGGTGAACCGCGGCGAGGATTAGAGCCCGGGCCCGGGCCCGGGCCCGCCGGCCCCCGCGCCCAGCACAACCCCAACACGAACAAGGAAACAAGCACCAATGTCCCAGACCCTCATCCTGGTCAAGCCCGACGCCTTCGAGCGCGCCCTCACCGGCGAGGTCCTCGCCCGCTTCGAGCGCAAGGGCCTCCGGATCGCCGCCCTCAAGAAGCTCACGGCGACCGAGCAGATCGCCAACGAGCACTACGCCGAGCACAAGGAGAAGCCCTTCTTCGGCGAGCTCGTCGACTTCATCACCGGCGGCCCCCTCGTCGCCGCGGTCCTCGAAGGCCCCGAGGCGGTCAAGGCCGCCCGTCAGGTGATCGGCGCCACCAACCCCGTCGAGGCCGCCCCCGGCTCCATCCGAGGCGACTTCGCCCTGGAAGTCACCTTCAACATGGTGCATGGTTCCGACTCCGATGAGTCGGCCGCGCGTGAGATCGCGATCTGGTTCCCCGAAGGCATCTAGCCGACTGGTTTCAGACTGTTGCGTCGAAAGGGCGGCCCTCGGGGGCCGCCCTTTCTTGTTTTTGGGCTGTTGCCTCCGGGCGGCTCGCAGGAACCACCACCCGTCCGCTGGGCTTCGTCAACGCTCGCCGGTTTGGGAACGCAATTCCATTGCGCCCCCTGCACCGACTCGCTTATTCCTCGCCAGCGAACGGTTGGAGGCCCCTGCGAACCACCCTCTCGTGCTCAGGACGGCTGAGTCTCGCCCGTCCGGTCGCTTCGCTTCCGGACTGACTGGTTGAGGGACGCTGGGGGTTGGGGTGGATGGTGCGTTTACGGCCGAGTCTCG
>Ga0065721_10051685_pt1 | contig 13863 bp, 8 predicted proteins | sample Mesricmetagenome_FD_59108 | JGI IMG/M metagenome (GOLD analysis project Ga0065721, IMG submission 59108) | Mesophilic microbial community from rice straw/compost enrichment Sample: eDNA_1 v2 (version 2) | ecosystem: Engineered > Solid waste > Grass > Composting > Bioreactor | place: USA: Davis... | reverse complement strand
CGCATCATATCGTTTAGAGATGGAGGCGAGAGACATCAGGGACGAGATACCATGGATACGACCTGGCGAGACAAGGGTATTGTCCGATGGACGATCATTGGCCTTCTGGTGGTCGCGTTTCTCGGCGCGGCGGCATGGTATGTGAACGAGCAGAATAACCGCGGCCTGCCTGAAGTATTTGCTGCCGGAAATGGCAGGTTGGAGGCCGACCAGATCGATCTCGCGACCCGACTTGGCGGTCGCGTCGCCGAAATCCGCGTATCAGAAGGGGATCTCGTGCATGCCGGCGATGTCGTCGCAGTCATGGATACATCGGAACTCCAGGCACTGCTAAGCAGCGCTCGGGCCGACGCTGCGCGGGCGGAAAGTCAAATCAACGAGGTGCGTGCTCTCATTCAGCAGAGAGAGGCAGACCTGGCTCTGGCGCGCATCGAGTTCCAGCGAACCGGACAACTGGCCGAGCGCGGCGTCCAGTCGCAGGCGCTTGCCGATCGGGCCAAGGCGACGCTTGCCGTCGCAGAAGCAGCGGTGGAGGCGGCGCAGGCGCAATTATACACAGCCGAGCGCGCAGTCGACGCCGCTCGGGCGCTTGCCACTCGTTACGAGACGCAGATTGCCGATTCAACGCTGACCGCACCGGTGTTTGGGCGGATCCTGTATCGCTTGGCCCAGCCGGGCGAGGTGATCGCGGCTGGCGGCCGCGTCGTGACGATCATCAACCTCACCCAGGTCTATATGGAAATCTTCCTGCCGGCCGCCGACACTATGCGTACGCCGATCGGCGCGGAGGCCCGCATCCGGCTGGACAATATCGACTACGCCATCCCTGCCCGGGTCAGTTTTGTCTCTCCCGAGGCACAGTTCACGCCCCGGACCGTGGAGACATACGAGGAGCGGGCCGATCTCATGTTCCGGATCCGCGTCCGCGTGCCGGAAGAACTGGTGCGCGCCTATGTCGACCACGTTCGCACCGGCCTTCGCGGTGTCGCCACCATTCGTCTCTCCGGCAATGACACCGAGCCCTGGCCTGCCGAGTTCGTCGGCAAGCCGATCCCGGAAGATGCCTTGCCCAAGGCGGAGTAGCCCATGCAGGGAAGTCCCGCCCCGCTTGCCCGCCTCCAGGGGCTCACCCACCGCTACGGCCGGACCATCGCGCTTAACGACGTAATTCTCGACCTGCCACGCGGGAAGATGCTCGGCGTGATCGGTCCTGATGCGGTAGGAAAGTCGACACTCCTGGGACTGCTCGCCGGGGTAAGGCGACAGCAAACCGGCTACCTCGAAGTACTGGGCAGGGAGTTCAGACGGCCGGCCAACCGGCGAATGGTTCAGCCCCGCATCGCCTACATGCCGCAGGGCCTGGGCAAGGCGCTCTACAAGGAACTCTCCGTCCGCGAGAATATTGACTTCTTCGCCCGGCTGCATGGTCGCGACAACCGGCATGGAGCGCAGCGGATTAACCGCTTGCTTCGTGCCACGGGTCTCGATCCTTTCCAGGACCGCCCGGCAGGAAAGCTGTCGGGGGGTATGAAGCAGAAGCTGGGCCTCTGCTGCTCACTGATCCACGAGCCCGAGTTCCTCATTCTCGACGAGCCGACGACCGGCGTCGATCCCCTGTCCCGCCGCCAGTTCTGGGACCTGATCGATGAGCTGCGCCGCGAGAGCGGCGAGATCAGTGTGCTGGTGTCGACCGCCTACATGGAAGAGGCGGCCCGCTTCGACTGGCTCGCGGCAATGGATGACGGCCGCATCCTTGCGACCGGCAGCCCCTCCGAACTGCTGGAACGAAGCGGGACCGATAACCTTGAAGCCGCCTACGTCTCCTTCCTGCCGCCGGAAAAACGCGGCGCAGCGTCCAACGGTGGACCAACTCCCAAGCGGGAGCTCGAGGGTGGCGCTCCGGTCATCGTCGCACAGGGTCTCACGAAACGCTTTGGCGACTTCACCGCGGTCCGCGACGTCAGCTTCGAGATCCGTCGTGGCGAGATCTTCGGCTTCCTTGGCTCCAATGGCTGCGGCAAGACCACGACGATGAAGATGCTGACGGGGCTTCTGCCGCCGACCGAAGGCGACGCCGAGGTCTTCGGTCGGCCGATCCGCCGCGGGGGGACGGTGGGCCGCGAGGATGTCGGCTTTATGTCCCAGAGCTTCACCCTCTACGGCGAACTTACCGTGGTCGAGAACCTGCGCCTGCATGCTCGCCTCTACCATCTGGAGCCGGACTATGCGCGCGCCCGGATGCGGGAGTTGCTGCTGGATTTTGGCCTGTCAGAACATTCCCAAGAGCAGACCGGAAAGCTGCCTCTCGGGCTGAAGCAGCGCGTATCTCTAGCCTGCGCGGTGCTGCACGAGCCGCCGATGCTGATCCTCGACGAGCCGACATCGGGCGTCGATCCGGTCGCCCGAGACGAGTTCTGGAAGCTGCTCACCCGCCTGTCCCAGAACGACGGCGTGACCATATTCATTTCCACGCATTTCATGAACGAGGCGATGCGCTGCGACCGCATCTCGCTGATGCATGCGGGGCGGGTGCTGGTTTGCGACACGCCGGAGACCCTTGCGCAGGAGGTCGACGAGAATTCCCTGGAGGAGACGTTCATCCGCTACATATCCGAGGCGGACCGCAGCCTTGCAGAGCCGCCTGCGCCCGCCCCCGAGACAGCGTTGGACCCCGTCGGGCGAAAGCGAGGCCATTGGCTGACGCGGTGGCTGCCTTACCGGATGCTGGCCATCAACCGGCGTGAACTGCAGGAGGTTATCCGCGATCCCGTGCGCCTCGCCTTCGCCTTCTGCGGCAGCATGATCCTGATGCTTCTCTTTGCCTACGGCATCTCGATCGACACCGAGGGACTGACCTTCGCCGCATTCGATCAGGATCGGACACCGGAAAGCCGGGACTATCTGGCAAGCTTCGAAGGGTCCAACATCTTCATCGAGCGCCCCGAGGTGCATAGTGCCGATGAGTTGCACGCCCGAATGCGCAGCGGCGACATCGCGCTGGCCATCGAAATCCCTCAAGGCTTTGGCCGGGCGGTCACGGCAGGCGAACCGACGGAAGTCGGGGCCTGGATGGATGGTGCCAACACCATCACCGCCTCGATTGTCGAGGGTTATGTCGAGGGGGCCCACGCCGCCTTCCTGAGCGACCGGGCAATCCGTGAAGGAATGGCCGACCTTCTGGTCTCGCAACTCTCCATCGAGCCTCGATATCGCTACAATCCCAGCTTGCGCAGCTTGACATCGATGGCTCCGGCCGTGCCGGCCATCCTCCTCATGCTGTTTCCCGCGATCCTGATGGCGGTGAGTCTTGCCCGCGAACGGGAGCTCGGCACCATCACCAATTTCTATGTCACGCCGACGACACGTGTCGAATATCTCCTCGGAAAGCAGCTTGCCTATGTGATCATCGGCTTTGCCAACTGGTTGATCCTGACAGCGATGGCCGTGTTCCTGTTCGACGTACCCCTCAAGGGCAGCCAGGGCGCACTCGCCCTCGGCGCCGTGACTTACGTCTTTGCCTCGACCGGGTTCGGACTGGTGGTCGCAAGCTTCGCCAGGACCCAGGTGGCCGCGGTCTTCGCCACCACGATCCTGGCGATGATGCCGACGGTCATGTTCTCCGGCTTGACGCAACCGGTTTCGACGCTTGAGGGTCCGGCGCGCATGATCGGCCAGCTTTGGCCGACTAACTACTTCATGCAGATGAGCCTCGGCGCATTCAACAAATCGATGGATTTCGTCCAGCTTGCACCGAATATCGTGATACTGCTGGCCTTTGCTCCGGCCTTTCTGATCTTTGCCACACTGTTGTTGCGCAAACAGGAGGCCTGACATGCGGCATATCGGCAATATCCTCTATCTGAGCTGGAAGGAACTGATCTCTCTATGGCGCGAGCTTCTGCTGCTCCTGCTTGTCCTCTATTCGTTCGGCCCGGGGCTTTACATCGAGAGCTCCGGCGGTGGCGACTTTCTCAGCAATGCCCATGTCACATTCGTCGATGACGACGGAAGCGCGCTGAGCCGCGGACTGAGGACCGCGCTTTTCCCGCCCTACTTCCTGGAGCCGGACGTGGCGGATCCGGATACGGCGGAGCGCATGCTGGACTGGGGCGAGACCACCTTCGTCGTCACCATACCGGCAGGTTTCGAGGCTGATCTAAGGGCAGGACGCCATACCGAGGTGCAGATCCTGATCGATGCAACGAAGACGATGCAGGCGACGGTGGGTTCCGGCTACCTGACCAGGATCATCTCGGACGAGGTGACCCGCTTCCTGGCCAGATCTGACGCTGCGAGGCTCATGAGCATCGATCTGGTGCTGCGCCGCGCGTTCAATCCGACCGGCGACAACGTCTGGCTTTCCGCAATTTCCGGACTGCTCGACCACCTGACCATGCTGACGATCGTCCTGACCGGCGCCGCCCTGATACGCGAACGCGAGCACGGCACGCTCGAGCACCTCATGGTTCTTCCCCTTAACGCCTTCGAGATCGCAATAGCCAAAGTGCTTGCGAACAGCGCCGTCGTCTTCTTGGCCTTTGTCTTCGGGCTCTACGTCGTCGTGAAGGCAGCGCTCGACGTCCCCTTCGCCGGCTCAGACGGACTGCTCTTGTTCGGAACGCTGATCTATCTCTTCGCAGCGGCCGCAATCGGCATCCTGCTCGGTGTGATTGCCCGCACCATGGCACAGTTCGCGCTGCTGATCATGCTCGTGATCATGCCGATGATGATCCTGTCCGGTGGCATGAGTCCCATTGAAAGCCAACCGATCTGGCTGCAGCCGATCACCTACATGCTGCCGTCGCGACACTACATGGAGATGGCGACCGCAATTGCCTTCCGCGGCGCCGACCTCTCCATCGTTTGGCCGAAGCTACTCGCCGTTTTCGTCTTCGGATCCCTCTATCTCGTCGGAAGCCTGCTGTTCTTTCGCCGTGCCGCGGCGGGAGCATGACCCATCGATTGTCGACGCATCCGTGACGTCGTCTGATCGGAAGCCGCGCAGGCCCGATGGTCGGGCCCGCGCGGCACAGGAGGCGCTACTCCGCTGGAGAGAGAGCGGGGACCTCCTGCATACCGGACCGCCGCAGGGGACGGCGGCCCGTTAGGATGCGCACCAGCAGGTAGAAGACCGGCGTCATGAAGATGCCGAAGAAGGTCACGCCGATCATGCCGGAGAAGACCGCCACGCCCATTGCCGAGCGCATTTCCGCTCCTGCTCCGGTGGAGATCACGAGTGGCACGACCCCCATGATGAAGGCCATCGACGTCATCAGGATCGGACGCAGGCGCAGGCGGCTTGCTTCGACTGCAGCATCGAACGGGGTGCGTCCTTCAAGCTCCAGTTCGCGGGCGAACTCCACGATCAGGATCGCGTTCTTCGCCGACAATCCCACCAGCACCACCAGACCGATCTGGGTGAAGATGTTGTTGTCGCCGCCTGTTAGCCACACGCCTGTCAGTGCCGCCAGGACGCTCATGGGCACGATCATGATGATCGACAGCGGCAGCGTCAGGCTCTCGTACTGCGCCGCGAGCACGAGGTAGACGAGGAGAAGCGCCAGCGGGAAGACGACGATCGAGGAATTGCCGGCAAGGATTTCCTGATAGGTGAGATCGGTCCATTCGAAGTCGATCCCTTGCGGCACCGTCTCCCGGACGATCTTCTCGATCGCTGCCTGCGCCTGCCCCGAGGAGTAGCCCGGCGCCGGGCCGCCGTTGATGTCCGCCGATAGGAAGCCGTTGTAGCGGGTCGTCCGCTCCGGACCTGTCGTCTCCTCCACCTTCAGGAGCGCCGAAAGCGGAATCATCTCTCCCGAGCGCGAGCGCACCTTCAGTTCGCCTATGTCTTCCGCCTCCGCGCGGAACTTCGCGTCCGCCTGGACGCGTACGCTGTAGGTACGGCCGAAGGCGTTGAAGTCGTTGACATAGAGGGAGCCGAGGTAGATCTGCAGCGTTTCGAAGACATCTGTCACCGCTACACCCAGCTGTTCGGCCTTGGCCCGGTCCACGTCCGCGAAGAGTTGCGGCACGTTGATCTGGAAGCTTGAGAATATGCCGGCCAGTTCCGGTGTCTGATAGGCCTTGGCAAGCACGGCCTTGGTGGCTTCGTCCAGGACCTGATTGCCATAGCCGGCGCGGTCTTCGATCTGCAACTTGAAGCCGCCAGTCTGGCCAAGCCCGTTGACCGGCGGCGGCGGGAACATGGCGATGAAGGCTTCCTGGATGCCGGCATATTTCTGGTTCAGCGCCATGGCGATGGCGCCGCCCGAAAGCTCGGGTGTCTTGCGGTTTTCGAAATCATCGAGCGCCGCGAAGACGATGCCCGCATTCGAGCCGATGGTGAAACCGTTGATGGACAATCCGGGGAAGGCGATGGCATGCGTCACGCCCGGCTGCTCCAGCGCGATATCGCTCATCTTGCGGATCACCTCCTCCGTCCGGTCGAGCGTGGCGCCATCCGGGAGTTGGGCGAAGCCGATCAAGTACTGCTTGTCCTGTGCCGGCACGAAACCGCCAGGGACTGTCGTGAACACGCTGTAGGTGGCACCGACCAGCGCCAGGTAGACGATCATGACCAGGCTCTTGCGGGACAGCAGTCCGCCCACGGTGCGGCCATAGCCGCTGGACGCGGCGCCGAAGGCGCGGTTGAAGCCGCGGAAGAACCACCCGAACAGCCGGTCCATCAACCGCATCAGCCAGTCCTTCGGCGCATGATGGTCCTTCAGAAGGAGGGCTGCCAGCGCCGGCGACAGCGTCAGCGAGTTGATAGCCGAGATCACGGTGGAGATCGCGATCGTCAGCGCGAACTGCCGGTAGAACTGGCCCGAGAGGCCGGTGATGAAGGCGAGCGGAACGAAAACCGCGACGAGCACGAGGGCAATCGCGATGATCGGTCCCGACACTTCCCGCATCGCCCGATAGGTGGCATCGCGGGGCGAGAGGCCGTTCTCGATGTTGCGCTCGACATTCTCGACCACCACAATCGCATCATCCACAACGATACCGATCGCGAGCACAAGGCCGAAGAGTGTCAGCGCGTTGATGGAGAAGCCGAAGGCATACATAACGGCGAAGGTGCCGATGATGGAGACCGGGACAGCGATCAGCGGGATGATCGAGGCGCGCCAGGTCTGCAAGAAGAGGATGACCACCAGGACAACCAGCGCCACCGCCTCGAGAAGCGTCTCCACCACCTTTTCGATCGACGCCCGCACGAACTTGGTGGTGTCATAGACGATCTCGTATTTCACGCCTTCAGGCATTGCGAGCTGCAACTGGTCCATTGTCGCCGTGACGTTGTCGGCGATCTCGATGGCGTTCGAACCCGGTGCCTGCAGGACGGCGACGGCGACCGCGGGCTGGCCGTCCAGCAGCGAGCGCAGCGTGTAATCGGCAGCTCCCAACTCGATGCGCGCGACGTCGCGCAGGCGGGTAATCTCGCCATTCTCGCCGCTCTTGACGATGACGGCGCCGAACTCCTCCGGCGTTTCGAGACGTCCCTGCGCATTGACGTTCAGTTGGAGGCCGGTTTCGGGAACGCTAGGCGACCCGCCGATGATGCCTGCCGCCGCCTGGACGTTCTGCGCCCGGATGGCATTGCTGATATCGCTGGCGGCTAGCCCATGCTCCGCCGCCTTCTGCGGGTCGATCCAGACGCGCATCGAATAGTCGCCAGCCCCGAAAACCTGGACCTGGCCGACGCCCTCGATACCGGCAAGGCGATCCTTGATGTTGAGGGTCGCATAGTTGCGCAGATAGGTGATGTCGTAGCCGTCATCCTCCGAGACCAGGTTGACGACCATGATGAAGTCCGGCGAACTCTTCACCGTGGTGAGGCCCAGTGCCCGTACCTCGGCCGGCAGACGCGGTTCGGCCTGCGCCACCCGGTTCTGGACAAGCTGCTGCGCCTTGTCGGGATCCGTGCCGAGCTTGAAGGTCACGGTCACGGTAAGGACACCATCCGACGTCGCCTGGCTGGACATGTAGAGCATGTCTTCGACGCCGTTGATCTGCTCTTCGAGGGGTGTCGCAACCGTCTCGGCAATGACCGTAGGGTTGGCGCCGGGATAAGTGGCCCGCACGACGATGGATGGCGGCACGACCTCCGGGTATTCCGAAATCGGCAGGGCGCGCAGGCCGATCAGACCCGCCACCACGATCAGGATTGACAGGACCGCCGCGAAGACCGGGCGATCCACAAAAAATCTGGAAATATTCATGTCGGTACCCTCTCTCCAGGGCTGATAACAAGGCATGGGAAAGCCGTGCCCGCGACAGGAAGTGTCGCGAGCATCAGGTGCGTTTCAGGTTCAGAGCGCGGCGGTCGCCGGCTTTGTTTCTCGCCGGCTTTATTTTTTGGCGACTTCCGCTGCAGTCTGCGGTTCGACGACCGCGCCCGGACGAATGCGCTGCAGGCCATTGACGACCACGCGGTCGCCCGGCTGCAAACCGCTTTCCACGATCCGCTCGCCCTCGACTGCAGCACCGAGCTTGATCTGGCGATAGGCGACCGTATTAGCCTGATCCACGACGAAGACGAACTTCTTGTCCTGGTCAGACCCTACCGCCGTCTCGCTGACGAGCAGGTGCTCCTTCTCCTTCGGCTCGCCCAGTCGGACCCGCACGAACTGGCCCGGTATCAACCGGCCGTCCGGATTGTCGAAGATCGCCCGCAGGCGGATCGTGCCGCTCGTGGCGCTCACCTCGTTGTCGATCAGCTGCAGCCTGCCGCGGACTGCTTCCTCGCCGCCAAGCGTCTGGATCTCCACCGGGACCTGTTCGAGCGCACGAACGCCGCCTTGCGACGGCAATTCGGCCAGGATCCGGGCAACGATATCCTCGCCGGCGTCGAAACTTGCATAGATCGGATCGACGGAGACGAGCGTCGTCAGAACCTGGGCAGCATCTCCGGCACCGACGAGGTTGCCTTCGGTTATCTCTAGCCTGCCGACGCGACCCGAAATTGGCGCCTTGATCTCCGTATACCCGAGGTTGATCTGTGCGAGTTCGAGAGCCGCTTCCGCCGAACGCAGGCTCGCCGCGGCTTCCCGCTCGGCACCTTGCCGTTGGGCGAGTTCACTCTGCGAGATCGTTTTCTTCTCCAGCAGGGTCTTGCCCCGCCGCAGTTCCGTAGCTGCCAGGTCAAGACGGGCCTTCGCGGAGGCAACCTGCCCTTCCGCCTGCGCCACAGCCGCGGCATAAGGAGCCGGATCGATGGTGATCAGCCGATCCCCGACGGAGACCAACCCACCCTCCCGAAAATGAACCGCTTGAATGGTTCCTGCCACCCGTGGCCGCAGCTGGACGCGGTCCACAGCTTCGAGCCGGCCGGAAAATTCCTGCCAGGTGGTGATGCTGCGCGGCTCCACGGCCGTCACCGTCACGGGAATAGCAGACGCAGGTGCAGCCTCCGCCTGGGTCGCCTCGGCATCACGCGCAAAATCGAAACCGTCAAAGTCGAAATGGACCGCAGCTCCTGACAACGAGACGGCCAGTATCGCTCCGGCGCCCGCGAGGGCCCAGCTTAGCTTCTTCGTCATATCAATCTCCTTGCGGCCCCTGAGGCGGGCCGCCACCTTCTCAAATCAAGCCGTTACCGACGCAACTCCTGAACGAAAAGACGAAAGTGGGCGCTTATTTCCGACAGCCACGCCCCGTCTTCCTCGTTATAAATTCCCGACCAGCCGCTTCCCGCAGGAAAGACATGCCGGCGTACTTTCACACCTGCTTCGGACAGACGGTCGGCGTATCCGAGCGTCTCATCCCTCAGCGGATCGTCCTCCGCCGTCACCACCAGTGCAGGCGCAACGGCGGCCAAGCGCGAACACATACAAGGCGCTGCATAGGGATGCGTGAACCCGCAAAATCCGCGGAGATAATGCATCCAGCCATCGGACCAGCGTTCCCGCATGCCGATCGCGTCCGCCTTGCGGATCGACACCGAACTCATCGTCGGGTCGATCAGCGGCGACAGGAGCACCTGCCCTGCAAGGACTTCCGGCATCTGGTCCCGGGCCTTGAGAGCGATGCCAGCCGCCACATTTCCACCAGCCTCCTCGCCTGCAATCAGGATCGGAGACCGGGCACTGCCCAGTTTGCGTCGCCGTGCGGCTAGGCAGCGCAGCGCTGCAAGACCGCATTCGACGGCGCCGGGAAACATGTTCTGCGAGATGCTTCCGTAGTCCGCCTCGACAACAATCGCGCCGCCATTGGCAAGCGCTCCGGCGATGGGCGTTTCACGTTCGGCAGTTCCTTCCTGTTGGAAAGCACCGCCGCGTAGGTATAGGACGAGCGGGGGAGCCTTTTCCTTCATCGGCGGCTCGTAGAACCGAACCGGCATGGTTGTAGCGGCCGGCAAACCCAACTCGACCTGTTCCCATCGCATCTCCATCGAAACCTCTGCCTGCTCTTTACTCAAGGCAGCTTCTTGTTTCCCTGATGCCACCTGATATTATTGTTCAGTGGAAACCGCACAAGTTTCCCGTTCGTACTTCACTATCCACTATATCGGGACAATGTTGCCTCGCAACGAGATCGTGCCATGGATCAACTTTCTGCTATGCGTGCCTTCGTTCGTGTCGTCGAAACCGGGAACTTCACCCGCGCCGCCCGCTCGCTCGACATGTCCAAGACAACCGTCACCAACATGGTGCAGAACCTGGAGGGACACCTCAAGGCAAAGCTCCTGAACCGCACCACCCGTCAGGTCGCCGTGACGACCGAAGGGGCCCTCTACTACGAGCGCGCGGCCCAGTTTTTGACCGACCTCGATGAACTGGACGGCAGCATTTCCTCCTCCCAGGCACAGCCATCCGGCCGACTTCGCGTGGAAATGGCCGGGGCCTTTGCCGACCTGATCGTCATCCCATCGCTCTGCGACTTCTACTGCAGGTATCCGCAGATCTCGCTCGACATCGGGGTTGGCGACCGGCTCGTGGACTACATCGCCGAAAATGTCGACTGCGCATTGAGGGCAGGCACGCCGACCGATCAGTCGCTGATCGCCCGCAAGGTCGGTGAGATGAGCCTCAAGACCTACGCATCTCCCGGCTTCATCGAGATGTTCGGCATGCCGGAACATCCGAGGGATCTCGAAGCCCGCTTCTTCTCCGTCGGATATCTCAACGCCCAGGCCGGAAAGGTCCTGCCGATGGAGTTCCGGCGGGGGGAAGAGACCTTGGAGATCACGCCCCGCTATGCGGTCTCGGTCAACGACAGCCGCAGTTACGTCGCCGCCGCTCTGTCCGGCATGGGCGTGGTACAGGCGCCGCAATTCATGGTTCGGGAGGCCGTGGAGCGGGGCGACCTAGTGGAGGTCATGACGGAATGGCAGCGAGATCCGATGCCGCTCTACATCGTCTATCCTCGCACCCGGCACCTCGGTAACCGCGTCCGCGTCTTCGTCGATTGGCTGGTCAGGCTCCTGAAGGAGACCAGCGCCAGCGACGCCCCACCGGCTCGCGCGATGTCCGCCGCTAAGAAGCAGAAGGTCACGGCGGACCCCACTCCGGTCGCAGTCGCGGCGGAATAGCGAGCTCGGCGCAGCGGCATTGAAGTTCCAAGCTCGCCAATGGATGCGGACTGTCGAGGAGCGTCGGGTTTAAACCCGGCCAGCCAGTGCCGCTGCAACGCCCCGCAATTCGGCCAGGCCCTTGAGGCGGCCAATTGCAGGATAGCCGGGCTGCGCGCCACGCTCCAGATCGTTCAGGATATCCTGTCCGTGGTCAGGCCGATAGGGAATGGTACTGTCGCTGCGCCCCTCTGCGCGACGCCGTTCTTCCTCCCGCAGCAGAGCGGCAACGACTGCCACCATTTTCGTGTCGCCTGAAAGATGCTCGTCCTCGTAGAAGGAGCAGGGGATGCCCCGCGTTTCCCGCTTCACGTTGCGAAGATGGGCAAAGTGGATACGCGAGCCAAGCCGCGCCACCATGCCCGGAAGATCGTTATCCTCCCTGGCACCCAATGAGCCAGTACAGAAGGTGATCCCGCTTGCAGGGCTTTCGACGGCCCCAAGCACGGCCACGTAGTGCGCTTCGGTCGACATTATCCGCGGCAACCCCAGCAGCGGGAACGGTGGGTCATCCGGATGGCAGCAGAGGCGCAGGCCGAGTCGCTCTGCATGCGGCACCACCTCCGTCAGGAAGTCTATCAGATGGCCGCGCAGGCGCTCCTCGTCGATGGCCCCGTAGCGGGCAAGCTGTACCTTGAGGTCGTCCAGCGAGGGCTGTCCGGCTGCGCCTGGCAGTCCTGCATTGACATTGCGCGAAAGCTGGAGACGTCGCTCTGCCGGCATGTTGGCAAAACGACTTTGTGCTTCAGCACGCAGTTCATCGGGGTATTCCTCTGCCGCACCTCCGCGACGCAGGATGAAGAGATCGTAGGCGATGAAATCCACCAGTTCGAAGCGCATGGTGGTTCCACCGTGTGGCACGCGCCATGCGAGATCGGTGCGGGTCCAGTCCAGCACGGGCATGAAGTTGTAGCAGATCACCTGAAGCCCCGCCTTCGCAAGGTTCTCCAGGGAGTGGATGTAGTTCGCAATGTGTTCCCGCCATGGCCCTGTCTGGGTCTTGATCTCTTCCGAGATCGGCAGGCTCTCGACGACCTCCCAGGCGAGCCGGGTCGGATCGCCAAAGCTGTCGTACGCGACCTCCCGCTGGCGCCTGGCTATCTCTGCGTCTGTCCACACCTCTCCGTACGGCACATGATGGAGCGCGGACACGATACCCTCTGCTCCTGCCTGACGGGCGTCCCTGATGGTGACCTTGTCAACTGGCCCGAACCATCTCCATGTCTGTCTCATGGTCTTTCCCCTAAAGCCTGTATGATCAGCCGAACGCGAGGTTCGGCAGCCAGAGGACAAGGCCCGGCATGAAGAGCAGGGCCACGATCAGTGCGATGATCGTCGCGACGAACGGCAACGCCTCGACCGTGTATTCCTCGATCTTCACGTTCATGAGCGAGCAGACCGCATACATGGCCACGCCTACGGGCGGCGTCATTCCGCCCAGCGTGACAATGCTCATCATCAGGATGCCGAAATGTACGGGGTCGATGCCCACCTGCGTGATGATCGGCACGAAGATCGGCGTCAGGAGCAGCACCAGAACGGTGCTCTCGATGAAGCAACCGGCGATCAGCAGGAACACGAGGATGACGAGGACGATCATCGCCGGGCTTTCGATGCCGGCCAGCATCCATGAAGAGATGCCTTGCGGAACCTGGAGATAGATGATCGCGAAGCCCACCATCCCTGACATCAGGATGATGATCATGATCAGGCCGATATCGGAGATGGCATGCGCGAAAGCGCGCTTCGTCTTCTCGAAATCGAGCTCCTTGTGAGCGAGGAACCCGACAAGAAACGCGTAGACCACGGCGAAGGCGCCGACCTCCGATGGCGTGAACACGCCGCCCCGGATCGTCAGGACGAGAGCGACGGGGAAGAACAGCGCCCACTTCGCGCCCCAGACCGCCGATGCCAAGGCCTTGAAGGTCGGTCGTTCCGTGTTGGCGACGACGTAACCACGACGCTTCGCGACGAGATAGGTCGTCGTCATCAACCCGATCATCATCAGCAATCCCGGTATGATGCCGGCGATGAAGAGGCGTCCAATCGAGACATTGCCTACATAGCCGTAGAGGATGAGACCGATGCTCGGCGGTATGGTGGCGGTGATCAGCGATCCCACGGCGATTGCCGCGGCAGAGAAGCCCTTGCCATATCCCTTCGCGATCATCGTCGGGCCGAGGATGCGCGCTTCCATTGCTGCGTCGGCGACCGCCGAACCGGACACACCGCCCATGACGGTCGAGAGAACGATGGCGACCTGCGCAAGCCCGCCTGCCATCCAGCCGACC
>Ga0065721_10006194_pt1 | contig 13863 bp, 13 predicted proteins | sample Mesricmetagenome_FD_59108 | JGI IMG/M metagenome (GOLD analysis project Ga0065721, IMG submission 59108) | Mesophilic microbial community from rice straw/compost enrichment Sample: eDNA_1 v2 (version 2) | ecosystem: Engineered > Solid waste > Grass > Composting > Bioreactor | place: USA: Davis... | reverse complement strand
CGAGTGCTCGGACTATCTCGACCGGCGGCTTGCCGGCGAGCTCGTGCCGCAGACGAGCCAGAAGCGCATCCGTTGACGTCCTTCAGGGCTGCCGCCGCAGGGCGGCGCCCTCCGTTCCTGGATCGCTTCGCGCATCATGACGGAAAACCGCTCCGCACTTTCCCTGGAATTGCTCTAGAGCGCCGGTTTCGGCAGGTCAACGACCTTGCCGTCAGCGAGCGTGACGCAGCGGTCGAGCATCGCGGCGAGCTCGTGGTTGTGGGTGGCGATGACGGCCGACAGGCCGGACTGGCGCACCAGCGCCTCCAGCGCCTCGAACACGTAACCGGCCGTTTCCGGATCGAGATTGCCCGTCGGCTCGTCGGCGAGGAGCACGCTCGGCGCGTTGGCGACGGCGCGGGCTATCGCCACGCGCTGCTGCTCACCGCCCGACAGTTCGGCCGGGCGGTGGTCGGCGCGGTGGCCGATGCGCATGTATTCGAGAAGCTGGCTCGCGCGCTCCGCCGCCTCGGCCTTCGGCAGGCCGGCGATGAGCTGCGGCATCATGATGTTCTCGAGCGCGGAGAATTCCGGGAGGAGATGGTGGAACTGGTAGACGAAGCCGATTTCGGAGCGGCGGATCGCCGTGCGCTCGTCGTCGGAGAGAAGACCGCAGGCACGGCCGCCGATCATGACTTCCCCGCCATCGGGCTGCTCGAGCAGGCCGGCGAGCTGGAGCAGCGTCGACTTGCCGGTGCCAGACGGTGCCACCAGCGCCACGGTCTCGCCGGGCCGGAGCGCGAAATCGGCGCCGGAAAGGATCGTCAGCTGCCGCTCGCCCTGCAGGAAATGGCGTTCGACGCCGACGAGTTCGAGGGCGAGAGCCGTCGTCACCACGTTCTCCCTATTCATATCTGAGCGCCTGGACCGGATCGAGCCGCGAGGCGCGCCAGGACGGAATCAGCGTGGCGATGAAAGACAGGCCGAGAGCGACGACGAGGATCGCCACCGTCTCGTCCGAGCGCATGTCGGCGGGCAGCTGGCTCAGGAAATAGAGCTCCGGATTGAAAATGGTCGTCCCGGAAATCCAGGAGAAGAACTGGCGGATGCGCTCGACGTTCCAGCAGACGACAACGCCGAGGACGAAACCGGCAACGGTGCCCGTCACTCCAATCGCCGCCCCGGTCATGAAGAAGATTCGCATGATCGAGGCCGACGTCGCGCCCATGGTCCTCAGGATCGCGATGTCGCGGCCCTTGTCCTTCACAAGCATGATCAGGCCGGAAATGATGTTGAGCGCGGCGACGAGGATGATGAGCGTCAGGATCAGGAACATGACGTTGCGCTCGACCTGCAGTGCCGAAAAGAAGGTCTGGTTGCGCTGACGCCAGTCGGTGACGAAGACCTGCCGCTCGGCAGCGGCCTCGATCGGCTGGCGCATTTCCTCGATCTTGTCGGGATTGTCGACATAGAGCTCGATCGATTGCACCACGCCCTCGGCGTTGAAGTAGAGCTGCGCCTCTTCAAGCGGCATGTAGATGATCGAGGCGTCGTACTCGCTCATGCCGATCTCGAAGATCGCGGAAACGGCGTAGGACTTGACCCTAGGCGTGACACCGAGCGGGGTGACGTCTCCCTCCGGCGCGACGAGCGTGATCATGTCACCAACCGAGAGACCGAGGGAATCGGCCATGCGCTGGCCGATGGCCACGCCCTCGCCGGCGGCGAAGCCGACGAGGTCGCCGGAGCGGATGTTGGCCGAGACCATCTTCATCTCGGAAAAATCCTCGGCGCGGATGCCGCGAACCAGCGCGCCGGTGCCGGCCCCGCCGATGCCGGAGGCGAGTGTCTGGCCCTCGACGACGGGAATGGCGAGCTTGACGCCGGGGACGGCCTGGAACTTCTTCGCCAAGTCCGCGTAGTCGTCGAACGGCCGGTCGATCGGCTGCACGATCATGTGGCCGTTGATGCCGAGGATACGCTCGATCAGCTCGGTGCGGAAGCCGTTCATCACCGCCATGACGATGATGAGCGTAGCGACGCCGAGCATGATGCCGATGAAGGAGAAGCCGGCGATGACGGAGATGAAGGCTTCCTTGCGCCGTGCACGCAGGTAGCGCCACGCCACCATGCGTTCGAAGGCGGAAAAAGGCCTTGCTGCGGCGGGCAGCGTCGCCGCAGGTTCCATCGTCGTCGTCTCGGTCATTCCGGCTCCTTCGGCCCGAATCGCGCCTGTTGCGGGCGCAAGCCTGCCCTAGCTTGCTTGCGCGAAACGGTTGATCGCCGCCTCGATCGGCAGCGTCTCGCGCTCGCCCGTCGCACGGTTCTTGATCTCGACATTGCCTTCGGCGACGGCGCGCGGACCGGCGATGACCTGCCAGGGCAGGCCGATCAGGTCGGCGGTCGCGAACTTCACGCCGGCGCGCTCGTCGGTATCGTCGTGGAGGTATTCGACGCCGGCATTGGCGAAGGCCGTCTCGATGGTCCCGCAGGCGGCGTCGCAGGCGGCGTCGCCAGGCTTCATGTTGATGAGCGCGACGCGGAACGGCGCGACGCTTTCCGGCCAGATGATGCCGGCTTCGTCATGGCTCGCCTCGATGATGGCGCCGACGAGCCGGGACGGGCCGATGCCGTAGGAGCCCATCGAGACCAGATGCTGCCGGCCGTCTGGGCCCTGCACGGCCGCGCCCATTGGCTCGGAATACTTGGTGCCGAAATGGAAGATGTGGCCGACCTCGATGCCGCGCGCCGAGACACGCTCGCCCCCGGCGAGGCCGTCCCAGGCTTCCCTCGCCCACTCTTCCTTCTCCATGATCTCGTCGGTGGCCGCGAACGGCGTCGTCCACCGCTCGACGATGCCGGCGATCTCGGCGTCATTTCCGTAGTCGACGTCGATGCCCGGCACCTGGAATTTCTCGAAGTCGCGGTGGCAGAAGACCTGGGATTCGCCGGTATCGGCAAGCACGATGAATTCGTGGCTGAGCTTTCCGCCGATCGGGCCGGTGTCGGCGCGCATCGGGATCGACTTCAGGCCGCAGCGCTCGAAGGTCCTGAGATAGGAGACGAACATGCGGTTATAGGCCGCCTTCGATGCCTCGTAGTCGAGGTCGAAGGAATAGGCGTCCTTCATCAGGAACTCGCGGCCGCGCATGACGCCGAAGCGGGGACGGCGTTCGTCGCGGAACTTCCACTGGATGTGGTAGAGATTGAGCGGCAGGTCTTTGTAAGACTTGACGTAGGTGCGGAAGATGTCCGTCACCATCTCCTCGTTGGTCGGGCCGTAGAGCATCTCGCGCTTCAGCCGATCCTTGAACCGAAGCATCTCCTCGCCGTAGTCGTCGTAGCGGCCGCTCTCGCGCCAGAGATCGGCCGACTGCAGGGTCGGCATCAGGATCTCGACGGCGCCGGCGCGGTTCTGCTCCTCGCGGATGATGTCGCAGACCTTGTCGAGGACGCGCTTGCCGAGCGGCAGCCAGGAATAGATGCCGGCAGCCTGCTGCTTGATCATGCCGGCGCGGGTCATCAGCTTGTGGGAGACGATCTCCGCGTCGCGGGGGCTTTCCTTGAGAATGGGCAGGAAGTACTTGGACAGGCGCATGGGTGGTTCCGTTCGGCGAGGCTTGAGCCTTGGCGGCTGATTTTGGCAAAACGAGGATATGACGCGGCCGTCCGGACGGAGAAAGCTGCCGCTCCTCCCTCGCCCCGGCCCGGCCATCCCGGCGCTTTCCGACGCCGCACGCGATTCCCGCGGGCGTGGAAGCGACTGCGTTCATATCCGCTTCCCGGAGCAAAGGAAACCCGCCGAAGCCCTATTGGCAAATGAGTGTACCGATAGGCTTCCTGACGTTTTGCAACCCGATCAAATCTCGTAACAACGGCGTCATAAACATGGTGACAAAGCCAATCATATGGGCTAAGGATACGCCCATAATCGAGGCATTTCTCTTGAAGTTATGCCCGTTTCGCGGTCAAAGTCTTGGGAGGATAGGATCTCAGGCGCGCTTTGTTCGCTGCCCCCGGGAAACCGGGTAACAGATCACGCGACACCTGCAAAACAAGGCGAAAAGCCTTGTTTTTTTTTGCTTTCCGAAACCCGACCTTACAAATGGAAACCGGCTTACCGGAAATCCGGGGCGGCGGCGATCAGATCGTCGAGCGAGTACCCGAGATACTGGGTTACGAACAGATAGATCCCGAAGACGATCGCCGAGACGATCGTCGTGCGCAGCACCACGGTCCAGAAGGCGAACTTGGCCGGCGCGCTCGGCACCGTGCCGAGCGTGACGTCATCGGCCTCGTCCTGCGTCCTCACGCCGAAGGGCAGGACGGTGAACAGCACCAGCCACCAGATGATGAAGTAGATCGCGAGCCCGGTGCCGAACGCCATGGCGGGCCTCAGTTCGCCTGTTCGAGCTCTACGAGCGTGCCGTTGAAATCCTTCGGGTGCAGGAAGAGCACCGGCTTGCCGTGGGCGCCGATCTTCGGGTTGCCGTCGCCGAGCACGCGGGCGCCGGAGGCCTTGAGATGATCGCGGGCGGCGAGGATGTCGTCGACCTCGTAGCAGACGTGGTGCATGCCGCCCGACGCATTCTTCTCGAGGAAGGCGGCGATCGGCGAATTCTCGCCGAGCGGCTCCAGAAGCTCGATCTTGGTGTTGGGCAGGTTGATGAATACCACAGTGACGCCGTGTTCCGGCAGGGCCTGCGGCGCGGAGACTTCGGCGCCGAGCGTCTCACGGTACTGGCGCGCTGCAGCTTCGAGGTCGGGGACGGCGATGGCGACGTGGTTCAGACGACCAAGCATGATGACCTTCCGTATTGCGTCAGATGCGGGTGACGAAGACGGTTACGACCGGCTTCTTGCCCCATACCTCATTGGCGGCGGCCCGAACAGCGCGGCGAATTGCCTCGCGCACACCGTCGAGGTCCTTGCGCCGCGCGCGGGGGATGCTCTCGACCGCGCCGAGCACGGCGTCGTAGAGCACATCCTCCATCTGGTCTTCCTCGCCGTCGGTCTCGGGCAGGCCGACTGCCTTCACCTCCGGATCGCGTTCGATCTCGAAGCGGGAATCGAGGACGACGTTGACGGCGACGTGGCCGACGAAGGAGAGTTTCCGGCGCTCGCCGATGCCGACCTCATCATAGTCGCCGACGATCGAGCCGTCCTTGTAGATGCGACCGTGCGGCGCCTCGCCGATCACCTCGGCGGGACCGGGCGCGAGTCTCAGGATCGAGCCGTTCCTCACCCGCGGCACCTGGCGGATGCCATGGGCGAGCGCCAGCCCGGCCTGCGCGTCGAGATGCGCGGCCTCGCCGTGGACCGGAACGAGGATCTCGGGGCGCACCCACTCGTACATCTGGACGAGTTCGGAGCGGCGCGGATGGCCGGATACGTGGACGATGACGTCGCTCTCGCCGTCGGAGATCACCTTGACCCCGCGGTCGATCAGCGCGTTCTTGATCTCGAGAATGTCCTTCTCGTTGCCGGGAATGGTGCGCGAGGAAAAGACCACGGTGTCGCCCGCGGTCAGGGCCACGTTGCGCATCTCGTCGCGGGCGATCTTGGCAAGGGCGGCGCGCGGCTCGCCCTGGCTGCCGGTCAGGATGATCACGATCTTGTCGCGCGGGATGAAGCCATACTCGTCCTCGGCGATGAAGGGCGGCAGGCCCTCCATCATGCCGAGTTCGTCGGCGACGTCGACAACGCGCTTGATCGAGGAGCCAAGGAGCAGCACCTCACGACCGGCGTCGCGCGCGGCCTCGGCAATCGAGCGGATGCGTCCCACATTCGAGGAGAAGGTGGTGATGGCCACCCTGCCCTCTGCCTCCTCGATGATCTTGCGCAGGCCCGCCTCAACGTCGCGCTCGGAGGGAGAGATGCCCTCGCGCGTGGCGTTGGTGGAATCGCACATCATAGCCAGCACGCCCTCGTTGCCGATGGCGCGGAAGCGGGCCTCGTCGGTGAGCGGTCCGAGCGACGGAGTCAGGTCGATCTTCCAGTCGCCGGTGTGGACCAGGTTGCCGAGCGGCGAGCGGATCAGGAGCGCGAAGGGCTCCGGGATCGAGTGGTTGACCTTGAGCGGCTCGATTTCGAACGGCCCGGCGCGGAACGTCTCGCCGGCCTTGAACACCGTCACCGGCACTTCGGCGCGGGTGTTCTCGTAGGCGCGTTTGGCGTCGAGCATGCCGGCGGTGAAGGCGGAGCACCAGACCGGCACCTTGTTGGGCAGGAGAGGCCAGATATGGGCGATACCGCCATAATGGTCCTCGTGCGCATGGGTGATGATAACCGCCTTCAGGTGCGGACCGAGGCTCTCGACGAAGGCGATATCCGGCAGGACGAGGTCGGCGCCGGGCAGATCCGGACCCGGGAAGGTGACGCCGCAATCGACCATGATCCATTCGCGCCGGGCCGGGGAGCCGTAGCCGTAGAGGGCGAGGTTCATGCCGATCTCGCCAACGCCGCCGAGCGGCAGGAAAACGAGGTCATTCTGTTCGGTCATCTGCGGTCCTGTCACATGCAAGTCTGAACGCGCGGGCCCGGTCACGGAACGATGGGCGCCAGCGACGGATAGAAGACGTCGCCGGCGGCGATCGTCTGGCGGCGGCCGGTCTCGTCGCGGAGCACCATGCGCCCTTCCGGGTCCACGCTCTCGAACAGACCATGGATTTCGCGGTCTGGCAAACGCACCGTCACCTCGCCGCCGATGCCGGCAGCGCGCGCCATCCAGTCGGTCCGGGTCGCGGCGATGCCCCTGCCCGCATCCCAGACGGAAAGTGCGTCGGCCATGGTGACGAAGAGGCGGGCGAACAGCTCCTGCGGCGAGGTCGCGGCCCCCTCATTGGCGAGGCAGGTGCTCGGATAGAGCCCCTCGCCCGGATGGTGGCCGACATTGATGCCGCAGCCGACGACGACGGCGCGGCGGCCGTCAGCCATGATTTCGCTCTCGATCAGGATGCCGGAGGTCTTGGCGCCGGCGATCAGCACGTCGTTCGGCCACTTCACCCGCACCCGGTCCGCCCCGTCGGGCGGGAGCGACTGGCGCACGGCCTCGTGCACGGCGACGGCGACGGCGAGCGGGAGCGAGGCGAGGCGCGCCGGCTCGGCCGGATCGATCAGGAGCAACGAGGCATAGAGGTTGCCGGGCTCGGATACCCAGCTGCGGCCGCGCCGGCCGCGGCCGCTCAGCTGGCGGTCGGCGGTGATCCAGAGCCCGCCAGCCTCACCGGCCCGCGCCCGTTCGAGGCACTCGGTGTTGGTCGAGCCGACATCGCCGAGCGGCACGTGGCGGTAGGCGTCGATGCCCTTGAACGAGACCGCCACGCCCGGTCAGAAGAACGTCTTGGCGGCGACGTCGGCCGCGAGCCCGAGCGGGCTCGAGATGACCACATAGCCGATGACGAACAGGCCGGCGAGGCCGAAAACGAGCTTGAGCTCGCCCGCCACGGGGGCGAATTTCGGCGCCGGCTGGTCGAACCACATGATCTTGACGATCCTGAGATAGTAGTAGGCGCCGACGACGGAGGCGAGTACGCCGATGATGGCGAGCGCGTAGAGCTTCGCCTCGATCGCCGCGACGAACACGACATACTTCCCGAAGAAACCGGCGAGCGGCGGGATGCCGGCGAGCGAGAACATCAGCACGGTCAGCATCAGCGCCATGAACGGGTTGGTCGAGGACAGGCCGGCGAGATCGTCGATCTGCTCGACATTGCCGTCCTCCTTGCGCCGCATGGCGAGGATGACGGCGAAGGTGCCGAGCGTCATCACCATGTAGATGAGCATATAGAGGATGACGCCGCGCACGCCGGCCTGGGTGCCGGCCGCAAGGCCGACCAGCGCATAGCCCATGTGACCGATCGAGGAATAGGCCATCAGCCGCTTGATGTTCTTCTGGCCGATGGCGGCGAAGGCGCCGAGGATCATCGAGGCGATCGACAGGAAGACGACGATCTGCTGCCAGTCGAGCTTGATCGACCCGAAGGCGTCGGAGACAACGCGCACGAGGATCGCCATGGCGGCGATCTTGGGCGCGGCCGAGAAGAAGGCGGTCACCGGGGTCGGCGCGCCCTCGTAGACATCGGGCGTCCACATGTGGAATGGCACTGCCGAGATCTTAAAGGCGACGCCGGCGAGCAGGAAGACCAGGCCGAAGACCAGGCCGAGCGGCTTCTCGCCGCCGGCGAGTGCCGCCGCGATCCCGTCGAAGCTGGTATGGCCGGTATAGCCGTAGATCAGCGAGGCGCCGTAGAGGAGCAGGCCCGAGGACAGCGCGCCGAGCACGAAGTACTTCAGGCCGGCCTCGGTCGAGCGCAGCGAATCGCGATTGATCGCGGCGACGACGTAGAGCGCCAGCGACTGCAGTTCGAGGCCGAGATAGAGCGAGATCAGGTCGTTGGCCGCGATCATCAAAAGCATGCCGAGCGTGGCGAGCACGAGCAGGACCGGATACTCGAAGCGATCGATGCGCTCGCTGCGGGCATGGCCGACGGACATGACCATGGCGACGATCGAGCCAATCAGCGCCAGGACCTTCATGAAGCGGGCGAACGGATCGGAGACGAAGGCGCCGCCATAGGCCTCGCCGTCGCCGGTCAGGAGCACGAGGCAGAGGCCCGCCGCGATGAGGAGCGCGACCGCGAGCCCGGTGACGAGCGTGGCCGAGCGCTCTCCGCCGAATACGCCGATCATCAGGAGCACCATGGCGCCGGCGGCAAGCATCAGCTCCGGAATGGAGAGCTGGAGGCTGGAGTAGAGAAGGTCTGGCGTCATCTGTCCGATTTCCCGTCGCTCAGTTCTGCATCGCCACGTCGCGGGCGGCCTGCAGGGAGGCCTGGTAGTTGTTGATCAGCGCATCGACCGAAGCCGCTGTCGCGTCAAAGATCGGCGCCGGATAGACACCGAAGAAGATGACGAGCAGGATCAGCGGATAGAGGATCGCCTTCTCGCGGCCCGACAGGTCGAGCATGGCCTTGAGGCTCTCCTTCTCCAGTGCGCCGAAGATGACCCGGCGGTAGAGCCACAGGGCATAGGCCGCCGAGAGGATCACGCCGGTCGTCGCGAACAGCGCCACCAGGGTGTTGGCCCGGAACACGCCGAGAAGCGTCAGGAACTCGCCGACGAAGCCGGACGTACCCGGCAGGCCGACATTGGCCATGGTGAAGATCATGAAGGCCACGGCATATTTCGGCATGTTGTTGACGAGGCCGCCATAGGCCGCGATCTCGCGGGTGTGCAGCCGGTCGTAGACGACGCCGACGCAGAGGAAGAGCGCGCCCGAGACGAGGCCGTGCGAGAGCATCTGGAAGATCGCGCCCTGCACGCCCTGCTGGTTGGCCGCGAAGATGCCCATCGTCACATAGCCCATGTGGGCGACGGAAGAATAGGCGATCAGCTTCTTCATGTCCTCCTGCATCAGCGCCACCAGCGAGGTGTAGATGATGGCGATGACCGAGAGAGCATAGACGAGCGGCGCGAAATCGGCCGAGGCCAGCGGGAACATCGGCAGCGAGAAGCGCAGGAAGCCGTAGCCGCCGAGCTTCAGGAGGATGCCCGCCAGGATCACAGAGCCCGCCGTCGGCGCCTCGACGTGCGCGTCCGGCAGCCACGTATGGACCGGCCACATCGGCATCTTGACCGCGAAGGAGGCGAAGAAGGCGAGCCACAGCCACGTCTGCATCGACGCCGGGAAGTCGTGGCCAAGCAGCACACGGATGTCGGTCGTGCCGGCGTCCCAGAACATCGCCATGATGGCGAGCAGCATCAGGACNGAGCCGAGCAGCGTGTANAGGAAGAACTTGAAAGAGGCATAGACGCGGCGCTTNCCGCCCCAGACGCCGATGATGATGAACATCGGGATCAGNCCCGCCTCGAAGAAGACGTAGAACAGCACGATGTCGAGCGCGCAGAAGACGCCGATCATCATCGTCTCGAGGACGAGGAAGGCGACCATGTACTCGCGCACGCGGTTCTCGACCGAAGTCCAGCTCGCCAGGATGCAGAGCGGCATCAGGAAGGTGGTCAGGATCACGAACAGCATCGAGATGCCGTCGACGCCCATCGCATAGGAGAAGCCGGAGCCCGCCAAGGGGATGCTCTCGACCATCTGGAAGCCGGCGTCGGACGCGTCGAATCCCGCCCAGATGAAGAGCGACAGGACGAAGGTGAAGACGGTGACGAGCAGCGTCACGTTGCGGATGTTGCGCCGGCCGGTCTCCGTGTCGTCGCGGATCGGCAGGATGAACAGCGCCCCGATCAGCGGGATGAAGGTGACGGCTGAAAGAATCGGCCAATCGGTCATCAGAATGCACTCCCGAGCATCATCCAGGTGACAAGCGCTGCAATACCGATGAGCATGACGAACGCGTAGTGATAGAGGTAGCCGGTCTGGAGCCGGACGATCCGGCCGGTGATGTCCTGAACGCGGGCGGCAACGCCATCGGGGCCGAAGCCGTCGATGGTCCGCTGATCGCCTTCCTTCCACAGGAAGGTGCCGAGCCACTTGGCCGAGCGCACGAACAGGAAGTCATAGAGCTCGTCGAAGTACCACTTGTTGAGCAGGAACTTGTAGAGCCCCGGGTGCTCGGCCGCGAGCCGCTTCGGCGTCTCCGGCGAGCGGATATACATGTACCAGGCCGTGACGAAGCCGATCGCCATGGCGGCAAATGGGCTCCACTTCACCCAGAGCGGTACGTTGTGGAACTCGTGGACGAGGTGGTTTTCCGGCAGCGTGAACAGCGCGCCCTGCCAGAACTCGTCGTAGTGGTGGCCGTAGAAATATTCCACGAAGACCACGCCGGCGAGGATCGCGCCGACGGCGAGCACGTAGAGCGGTACGAGCATGACCTGCGGCGATTCATGCACATGGTGCATCACGTCGGCCGAGGCGCGCGGCTTGCCGAAGAAGGTGAGGAAGGCGAGACGCCAGGAATAGAAGCTGGTGAACAGGGCGGCGACGACGAGGAGCGTGAAGGCGAAGCTCGCCGCCGAGCTGTGCGCGGCGAATGCGCTCTCGATGATCGCGTCCTTCGAGAAGAAGCCGGCAAAGCCGATCACGGTGCCCGGAATGCCGACGCCGGTGAGCGCCAGCGTACCGATGGTCATCATCCAGAAGGTGACGGGAATGTGCTTCCTGAGCCCACCCATGTGGCGCATGTCCTGCTCGCCGTCGACGGCGTGGATCACGGAGCCCGCGCCGAGGAAGAGCAGCGCCTTGAAGAAGGCGTGCGTGAAGAGGTGGAAAATCGCCGCGCCATANGCGCCGATGCCGAGNGCCACGAACATGTAGCCGAGCTGCGAGCAGGTNGAATAGGCGATGACGCGCTTGATGTCGTTCTGGACGAGGCCGACGGTCGCCGCGAAGAAGGCGGTAATGGCGCCGACGATCGTCACGACNGNCTGGGCGTCGTGCGAGAGTTCGAACAGGGGCGACATGCGCGCGACGAGGAAGACGCCTGCCGTCACCATCGTCGCGGCGTGGATGAGGGCGGAGACCGGGGTCGGACCTTCCATCGCGTCCGGCAGCCAGGTGTGAAGCAGGAACTGCGCCGACTTGCCCATCGCGCCCATGAACAGGAGCAGGCAGGCCGCGGTCAGCGCGTTCGCCTTGTCGAGATGCAGGCCGAAGAGGTTGATGACCGCCTCGCCTGCCTCGGCGCCCTCGACCGGCACGAAGTCGGCCGCGCCGGCGAAGATCGTGTCGAAGGAGATCGAGCCGAACAGGACGAAGACGCTGACGATGCCGAGCACGAAGCCGAAGTCGCCCACTCGGTTGACGATGAACGCCTTCATCGCCGCGGCGTTGGCCGAGGGCTTCTTGTACCAGAAGCCGATCAAGAGGTAGGAGGCGAGACCGACGCCCTCCCAGCCGAAGAACATCTGCAGCAGGTTGTCGGAGGTCACCAGCATCAGCATCGCGAAGGTGAACAGCGACAGGTAGGCGAAGAAGCGCGGCCGATGCGGGTCGTGATGCATGTAGCCGATCGAATAGAGATGGACGAGCGACGACACGGTGTTGACGACGACGAGCATCACCGCCGTCAGCGTGTCGACCCGGAACGACCAGGAGACGTCGAGCCCGCCGGACTGGATCCAGCGCAGCACTTCGACTTTGACGATGTCCGTCTCGCCGAGCGCGATCGTGAAGAAGGCAACCCAGGACAGGGCCGCGGCCACCATCAGGAACAGGGTGGTGACGTATTCCGACGCCTTGGCCCCGATCGAGCGTCCGCCGAGACCGGCGATCAGCGCGCCGAGAAGGGGGAGGAAGACGATAGCGTGATACATGGTGGCCTCAGCCCTTCATCATGTTGACGTCTTCCACGGCGATCGAGCCGCGGTTGCGGTAGAAGACGACGAGGATCGCCAGACCGATGGCGGCTTCGGCCGCGGCGACGGTCAGGATGAACAGCGCGAAGACCTGGCCGGCGAGATCCTGCAGGTGCGCCGAGAAGGCGACCATGTTCAGGTTCACTGCCAGAAGGATCAGTTCGATCGACATCAGGATGACGATGACGTTCTTGCGGTTCAGGAAGATGCCGAAGACGCCAAGCGTGAACAGGATGGCGCTGACGGTGAGATAGTGGGAAAGACCGATTTCCATTGATGCCCCCTCGCGCTCAGATGCCCTGCCCCGGCTTGACCTTGACGACCTCGACGGCCGTCTTGGGCGAGCGGGCGACCTGGCGGGAAATATCCTGCCGCTTGATGCCTTCGCGGTGCCGGAGCGTCAGCACGATCGCGCCGATCATGGCGACGAGGAGCACGAGCCCGGCGATCTGGAAGAAATAGATGTACTGGGTGTAGAGCACGTCGCCGAGGGCGGCCGTGTTCGTGCGCTCGGCGATCGCCGGGATCGGGCTTGCGCCCTTGCCCGCCGCCTCCGGCGTGATGACGTTGCCGGCGAGCACCATGATCAGCTCGGCGACGAGGATCACGCCGACGAGCGCGCCGACCGGCGCATATTCGAGCGCGCCGGCCTTCAGTTCGGCAAAGTCGATGTCGAGCATCATGACGACGAAGAGGAAGAGCACCGCGACCGCGCCGACATAGACGACGAGCAGGATCATCGCCAGGAACTCCGCCCCCGTCAGCAGGAACAGGCCGGCCGCGTTGAAGAAGGTCAGGATCAGGAACAGGACCGAGTGGACGGGATTGCGCGCGGCGATGACCATGAAGGCCGACGCCACCGCCACGAAGGCGAAGAGATAGAAAAACAGAGCCTGGAGACCCATGGTTCGGTGCCTTTTCGTCTTTCCCCCGGTCGAGGACGGCTAGCGCCATCCCCTCCGTTCGCCCGGCCGGCGGACCCCTCCGTCCGGCCTGGCTCTTCAGTCTGGCCCGCCACCCCCGTTACGGGCGGCGCGGCCGGCTCGAATTCTCAGCGGTAGGGCGAATCGAGCGCGATGTTGCGCGCGATCTCCCGTTCCCAGCGGTCGCCGTTGGCGAGCAGCCGGTCCTTGTCGTAGTAGAGCTCCTCGCGGGTCTCGGTCGCGAACTCGAAGTTCGGACCTTCCACGATTGCGTCCACCGGGCAGGCTTCCTGGCAGAAGCCGCAATAGATGCACTTCACCATGTCGATGTCGTAGCGCACCGTGCGGCGCGTGCCGTCNTTGCGTCGCGGGCCGGCCTCGATGGTGATGGCCTGGGCCGGGCAGATCGCCTCGCAGAGCTTGCAGGCGATGCAGCGCTCCTCGCCGTTGGGATAACGGCGCAGCGCGTGCTCGCCGCGGAAGCGGGGCGAGACCGGACCCTTNTCGTGGGGATAGTTCACCGTCGCCTTCGGCGCGAAGAAATACCGCATCGACAGGAAGAAAGCCCCGACGAATTCCTTCAGGAACAGCGATTTGGCAGCTTGAGCCAGTGCCATTGTCATTCTCCAATCGG
>Ga0065721_10051683_pt1 | contig 13874 bp, 10 predicted proteins | sample Mesricmetagenome_FD_59108 | JGI IMG/M metagenome (GOLD analysis project Ga0065721, IMG submission 59108) | Mesophilic microbial community from rice straw/compost enrichment Sample: eDNA_1 v2 (version 2) | ecosystem: Engineered > Solid waste > Grass > Composting > Bioreactor | place: USA: Davis... | reverse complement strand
CCCTGAGACAGGGCCAAGAATGAGCTGAATCCGATTTCGTCCCGCCGCCCCACCCGGGAGCACCGTGATGATTCTTCAGCGACTCAATCCAGACTGACCGTCAGACCGTCATAAGCGAGCTGGACATGGTCAGGGAGCCGGACGTTGGTTGCCTCATACGGGAGAGAGTGTGAAATGTGAGTCAGGAATGCCTGTCTGGGCCGACACCGCTCAACCACGTCAAGGGCTTGAGCAACAGTGAAATGTGTGGGGTGCGGTTCATCCCGGATCGCCCCAAGAATGAGGACATCGAGGTTCTCAAGCAACGGCCAGCTGGTTTCTGGAATCTCGCTCACGTCCGTACAAAAGGCCACGTTCTGAATACGAAACCCCAAGACGGGAAGGCGGCCATGCAGCAGACGGATCGGTTGAATCGTGAGTCCCGCGAGCTCAAAAGGGGACTCGTCGATACGATGAAAAGTCAGCCGTGGGCGGGAGTGAAGCGAGTCAGTGTCTTCGGCGAACGCATAAGCGAACGTCCTGCGGAGCGTTTTTTCAACCGCTTCTTCGCAGTAGAGCGGTATGGCCTGTTTCTGTCGAAAACAAAAGCTGCGGAGATCATCGAGGCCCATTATGTGATCAGCGTGGGCATGCGTGTAAACGACGCCGGAAATGTGATGGACTCGAGCCCGCACCATCTGCTGCCGCAGTTCTGGACCGGTATCAATCAGAAAGCCTGATTCTCCGTTTCGGACGTAGACTCCCGAACGGAGTCGTGAGTCACGCGGATCGGGTGAGGTGCAGACCGCACAGTCACATGCGATCATCGGGACTCCCATGCTGGTCCCAGTTCCGGTGAGTGTGAGGCTCCTGACAAGCCCTTTCAGATCTTCATTGAAAGAATCAATCGCCATCGTCGTCGATCAGTTCCGAAACCCCATCCGCAGAGACAAAGAGCAGCCGATCCGTCAGCGGATGATCCGTTTGTGTAAAATCCTCAGCGACACGCTGCCGTATCCGTTCAATCATGGTCGGCATTCGTGCGCTGACTGCCACGAAAAAGTCTCTCCCGGGGACACCGATCACAAGGTCCCCTGCAGCCAGTTGCCGCATATGCTGAACGAAGGACTCGCACAGCAGCCGCGAGGCATTAAACGCATCAGCGCTCTGCGGCATAATCATCGCTGCCGGGCCGTCCCCTTGTGCGATCACTCCGAGTTCAATCGGGGTTCGTTCGATATGGGATTCCAGATTCTCCAGCGCGATTTCATGGAGTTCTTCGAGTGATAGCCCCCATTCTTCGACCAGATCCTGTCGGAGATACCAGTAAGTCGATTCCTCATCGACGACATAGAGAATGACCAGTCCAGCGACCCAGGGAATTCCGCAGGTCTCCGGCAGATGTTCCTTCCAGCTCTGCTCGCTGTAAAGCATTGGCATCAACTGGTCGCGAACCTGTTCGAGAGACGGAGCGATTTTCTCCTGACTCTCCGAATTCATCCTGACTGCGGTCGACAGAATCGGGAGAACAATCTCTTCAAACTCCTCCGGAGAACGGACGTAACTCCGATAGAAATTGGCGAGATTCAGCTGCACGCTGGAGACCTTCAGGTGAAAGTCCTCCTGTAGCTCGATGTCAATTTGCGGGTACTGCTTCCGGGCAAGCACGAGAACCCGCTGGGCGAAGACCTCGGGAGGATCGGCCGGGACATCGGGAAGTTCCAGATAATTCAGAATCATCCGGGTCATCGATTCCAGATCCGGGTCGCGGGGACCATCGTGGATCAACGTCACAACCAGTCTCAGTTGGGGACGTTGAAGCTGCCACATGGTCCACGCACGCCAGCGGGGCCGATGGATGATCTTCTTCCACCAGACCGGTTCCTCTTCGAGAACTGCTTCCCCCTGAAGGGTGTTGGCGGGGAGTCCCGGAATCGACTCCCCGATTTCGGTGATGTCCCGGACGCCCGGGAATTGTCGCGCGATCTCTTCCAGTGTGGGAAAAGCGACTGCCGCCTCCGGATCGCACCAGATGGTATTAATTGTGATCAGGGCCGAGGTGTCGGGAGGAAAGAGGGCACAGGTCCCATCCCGTTCCTCGGTTCTCCAGCCTGGCGGATGTCGCAAACTGAACCAGTTCGCAGGTCCTCTGAACGTCCGCCAGTGATCTGGTGCGGTTTCCGGCACGTGAAATTGTCCTTTTCCTGTCTGCAACAGGTGCGGCTGCCGATCCGGTCAGTTTGCTGATGTCGCTTCTTTCGATTTGATATCGGAGACCTTGACGTAAGCCATTCTCAGTTCGTGAAGTGTTGCCTCAAGCAGGCGGTCTTCGTTTCCGGTCAGGTTTCCCTTGGTTTTCGATTGAAGGAGGCTTAACAGATCGATGAAATGACGCGCGAGCGGGAGTTTCACCGTTGTCTTGCCATTGAGCCCCGGCATCAGTCCCATAGCGAGGATCGCCTGAGTCGACAGCATCTGAAACAGCGTTGCCATCGTCGGTTCAGGGAGATTCTTGAGGGCCTCATCATCGAGTTCAGAGTCATCGTCAGTGGACTCTGTGGATGTGGAGGCTTCGCTCACCCTTGCTTCCGCATCCCGTCGGGCGTCTTCCTCTTTCACTCGTGCCTTCCAGTCTTCGTCGGAGGCGATTTCGATTTGTGGACGGTCGTTTTCTTGTGATGTGGACATATTTGAATTCTCTCAAACTGACGACTCGGTGTCGATCATTGAATGTGAGATTGCTTTTTCCCGGCGCAAACGGAGCCTCACATTCACTCATACGCGATCGGAAGTCCCCTTCTACTGCCGTGTTCCTGCATACGGCACAAGGGGGCACGCGGTGAAAGAACCTGAGACTCCGTCGGCATGGATGGAAACCGTTTTCCTCCAGTTTCCTCCAGCATATTTTCAGCAGCGAGACGCAACAACCATCCCTCGAGAACCAGAGCGAGTCTCACGAACGTCTGACGTTCCAGTTGTGTCACTAACCCTTTTTGAGCGACAGAATACCGCGACACTTCCCTTCGAGAGGGGCTAGCGGATGGCCTTCCAGCTCTGGAGATGATCGGTCCCGTCGTCTTCTTTCAGCACAATCTCATCCGGATCCGCTTTGACGACGCGGTAGCTGATCGAGTTGCCGAAATCACGAATCACACGATCCACATTCGCTTTGGGAGTCCCTTCGACGATGGAGTATGTGAGAATATCGTCTTCCAGACTCCAGGCGAGTTCCAGTTCCATTTCCCGTCCATAAAGGAGGCTCGACAGATAGTCGAGTGTCACCTTCATGGTTGCGGTTCCTCCCGGTTTCATAACCACATCGCGACGAATTTTCCCTTCGCGGAGCCAGCGCCCGATCAACTGCTCCGGGCGAAATTTGGGGAGGCTGTTCTCAGACTCGTCGACTTCCGGGGTGGACTCCCCCGAGGTCGCAGGTGTTTCCGTCAATCGAGAGTTATCTGCTGAGGAATTTGACGACTCGGCAGTGCGGGAATCAGAGGAGGCCCTGGAAACCATTCTCGGAAGAATAATCGCACTGGCTCCCCCCAGGAGCGTCGCCATTGCTGTCCCTGCGATCATCCACCAGGGTGACCGCCTACGAAGCGATCCGAGAGACGAACGATTGATGTCGTTCGCCGATGTTTCCGCTGAAAATGGAGAAGGTGTACTCATTTCAGGAGTTATTGTCTGCCAGTCGGACAAGCAGTCAACATGCCGGATTGATGGAAAATCGAGAAAGAGGGCCCAGCGACTAATCTCGTTTCGTAACCCCTCATTTGGAGGGTGAAGTTCCCGGGAACCACAAAATCAGACAAATTTCGTATCGTCTACTGAAAGTCAGGATTGCCAACATTTTACAATCGGAATGTGAGTTGGCAGAATAAAGATGGAAATTTTGATGCGATATTTCCGGAGTAATGCAACTCTCTTAGGTCGCCGGTCTGTCAAACTGAGCGGATCAGGCGACATCAAGAGATCGCATGAGACGAGTCTGTTGGCCTGCCCATGAGACTTCCTTGTCTCAAGAAACCCCACTGTTTCCCCGCCTCTTTCCTCATACCCAGAGATTTGCATGCGACGCTTTGATTTTCTTCTGTTGACGACGCTCTTCACGCTCTTTTCGTGCTGGGGAGAGGTTTCCCGGGCTGATGAGCTCTTGAAGCTTCAACCAAATGACAAAATCGTCATCCTGGGAAATACGTTTGCTGAACGAATGCAGCATTTCAATAACTGGGAAACCTTGCTGCACAGCCGGTTTCCCAAGGAGCAGCTGGTCGTTCGGAATCTCGGGTACTCCGCTGACACGATTACCTGGCGGCTGCGGTCACAGGATTTTCAGGATCATGGGCACACCCTGATTGACCATCAGCCGAATGTCATTCTGGCCTGTTTCGGCTTCAATGAATCGTTTGCCGGTCCCAAGGGACTGGAGGCGTTCGAAAAGGATCTGGCCAAGTTTCTGGCGGATCTGAAAGAGCTGAAATACCCGACGCAATGCTTCTCACGGGGGCAGTTCAATCCGGTCGTTCAAGACAAGACGGGAGAGGTCAAGCACACGCCGACCATTGTCCTCATTTCTCCAATTGCCAATGAGAATCTGGAGAGTCGGGGAATTCTGGCGGGAACAAAGAATAACCCGAACATCGAACTCTACACCGCTGCCATGGCCAAAGTTGCTCAGGCGGCTGGGGTGAAATTTGTCGATCTGTACCATCCCACGCTCAAGTTGTTCGCCGATCCCGGAACGGATTACACCATCAATGGCTGCCACCTGAATGAGAAAGGGGACGCTGCGGTTGCCGCTATTCTGGATGAAGCTCTGTTTGGCACTGCCAACACCCCCAGCGGGGACCGGGCAGCGGCGATCCGCAAGGAAGTTGCCGAGAAGAACAAGCAATTCTATTACGATTACCGATCGGTGAACGGGTTCTACATTTACGGTGGCCGTAAGAATCCGTTTGGTGTGGTGAACTTCCCGGCCGAGTTCGCAAAACTCCGTGCGATGGTCGATGTCCGTGACCAGCGGATCTGGAAGGCTGCTCAGGGAGAAACGCTTTCGGAACAGATCGATGATTCGAAGACGGGAGAATTCACTCCGATCGAATCCAACTTCAAAAATGAGGTCCGAATCCTCTCGCCAGAGGAATCCGCGAAGCTGTTCACGGTCGCCGATGGATTCGAAGTGAATCTGTATGCTTCTGAAGTTGAGTTCCCGGACCTTCAAAACCCTGTTGCATTTAATTTCGATACCAAGGGGCGGCTGTGGGTCGCCACCAATTACACCTATCCCCATTATCTCCCGGGAGAGCCTCCCAATGACAAAATCCTGATTTTCACCGACACAGATGGGGACGGGAAAGCGGATGAACAAAAGATCTTTGCAGACAATCTATACCTCCCAATCGGACTGGAGATTGCCGACAAGGGGGTTTATGTCTCTCAGCAGCCGAATCTGGTCCATTTGAAGGACACCGATGGCGACGACCGGGCTGATGCGAGTGAAATTGTTCTCCACGGATTCGATTCTGCCGATTCCCACCACTCGTTGAGTGCGTTTGAAATGGGCCCCGGCGGCGAACTGTATTTTCAGGAAGGGACGTTCCATCACACACAGGTGGAGACGCCGTACGGTCCCGTTCGTGTGGCAAATGCTGCGGTGTTCCGTTACGAGCCGAAATCGGAAAAGTTCAACGTCTTTGTGTCCTATTCCTTTGCGAATCCGTGGGGACACGTCTTTGACCGATGGGGGCAGAACTTCATCGCGGATGCATCGGGAGGAGCCAACTACTTCGCTGCTCCGTTTTCCGGAGACCTCGACTTCCCGCGGAAGCACCCCGGACTCAAGCAGTTTCTGGTCAAGCAGTGGCGGCCGACCTGCGGGAACGAGCTTGTCAGCAGCCGGAACTTCCCGGATGAAATGCAGGGAGATTATCTCCTGAACAACTGCATTGGGTTTCAGGGGGTTCTGCAGTATCGAATGAAGGAAGATGGCTCCGGGTTCTCAGCCGATCCGGTGACTCCGCTGCTCCGCTCTGCCGATCCGAACTTCCGTCCAGTGGATCTCCAGTTCGGTCCTGATGGAGCGCTGTATGTCCTCGACTGGTACAACCCTCTTGTTGGACACATGCAGCATTCGGTTCGAGATCCGAATCGGTCCAAGACTCGCGGACGTATCTGGCGCATCAAGTACACCGGCAAGCCGCTGGTCGAACCTGCGAAAATTGCAGGCGAGCCAATTGAGAAACTCCTGGACCTGCTGAAGGTTTATGAAGACCGGACCCGTTATCGCGTTCGACAGGAACTGCGGGATCGGGAGACGGATCAGGTTCTGGCTGCTGTCGATGTATGGGTCGCTGCTCAGGACCCCGCTGATCCTGATTACGAGCACCATCTGCTGGAAGGATTCTGGGTCAAGCAGCACCACAACGTTCTGGATAAGGATCTTCTCAAGAAGCTGCTGAGCGCCAAGGATGGTCGAGCGCGAGCCGCTGCCGTTCGGGCGCTGTCCTACGCGAAGGATCAAGTTGAGGAACCGCTGAAACTCCTTCAGGCGGCCATCAATGATGAACATCCCCGCGTGCGACTCGAAGCAATCCGGGCTCTGAGCTTTTTCGACAGTCAGGAGGCCCTGGATCTGACTGTGGAAGCTCTACTCTATGATCAGGACGACTACCTCGAATACACCCTGAAGGAGACACAGGAGACTCTTCAGCGACGTGTTGATGCTGCGAAGAAATGAGAGAGGGATGGGTGTCGACTGACGCTCGCCTGAACTCATGAAATTGACGTTCCGACGTGACTGAATGATTCCATCGGTCACGTCGGTTCTTTTTTGACTTGCAGAAGCCTTCCGCTGAGCCCGGTGTTTTCCGAATCTGAAAATGGGGCGGGTCTCTCACTTCTCAAGCGCATCTGGCGAACGTACCGCGTTCCAGAGGTGAAAAACACTGTGGTAGAGCAACAAGTGACCGCGATACCGCTATGAGACAGGGGCCAAGTGATTCTCTGCGTCCCCGCGTCTCTCCGCCTCCGCGTTCTCTTCTCCAGTCGTCAACGGATTTGCCGAACCCCGCCAGACTGGCGCCCTTGAAATGAGCCAATTCCACACGGGGGTATGGTTCTCCATTGGGAAAAAGTATTGATCGCAGAGACGCAACGACGCCGAGACGCAAAGAGAAAAGAACAACTTCTTTTCGAGCGCATCTCACAAACATATGCCGTTCCAGAGGTGAAAACACTGTGGTCGAGCAACAAGTGACCGCGACACTCCCAGAAAGGGGGGCGCTGCTTGGACTCTGACGTGGCCAAGGTCAGGAATCGAGCTGGCTTGAGAACTGGAAAGGTTGGCCAGCGACGTCGAAATTAGGGGATTGAGCGATATTCAGGAGGATTCCCAGTGATATTCCCGTCGTGACCAGACTGGATCCCCCATAACTCATCAGCGGCAGTGTCAGTCCCGTCACCGGGGCGAGTCCGACTGTCATCGCGGTGTTGATCATCGCCTGGGCGGACAAAATGATGACGATTCCAGTGCAGACCAGTCGTCCGTAAGGATCTCGCGTGCTGGCAGCCAGATTCGCCCCAGCCAGAACGAATAGCGAAAACAAAACAAGAGTTCCCAGCGTTCCCGCCAGACCGAGTCGTTCCCCGACCAGACAGAAAACAAAGTCTGTTCGTCCTGCAGGAAGGCGATAGGCCCGGAGATCATCGACCGCCTCCCCATCAAAGAAGCTCCCCCGGATGCCTCCAAGTGCCAGCATCTGCTTGGACTGGTGGAGGTGGTATCCGTCCAACATGTCCGGGGCGACGCCATCTCGTTGAGTGAAGACCGCTGTGACTCGGGACTTCTGCTCGGCGCTCATCTGTGTCCAGAGAACAGGAGTGAACGCCAGACCAGCCAGGAGCGTCGCAGCCAGATGAGCACGCCGGGCTCCCGCCACGTAAAGCGTCCCAAAGAGGACCGGAAAAAAGAGGAGTGCGGTCCCAAGGTCCGGTTCCTTGAGAATGAGCAGCACCGGAAGAACTGTCATCGCGAAGGGGATTATCAGGCCGGGAAGCGTCCGGTGATTCCTCCGAAACATCAGATACTCACTCAGGGCGAGAATGTACGCCAGTTTCGCCAGTTCTGATGGCTGAATGGAAACGGGGCCGATCAGGATCCAGCGGCGGGCACCAAACCTCGCAGGAAAGAAAAACACCGCCACCAGCAGAACGACGGTCAACAAGTAGAAGGGGAAGCCCCATCCCATCAGTCGCCGATAGGGAACCATCCACGCAAGTGCGGTCGTCACAGCACCGAAGGCCAGCCAGACCACCTGTCGACGGGCATATTCTGTCCCCCCTTCGAGTTCATCTCCGCGCGCAATTCCGGTCAGTCCCAGCCACACGATCAAAATCGTGGTCAGGAGAATGACGCAGAGCGAACCAGTGATCGTCCGTCCCTGGACCATGATTCACAGGCACCGAGTCGGGCAGAGACACATCTCCCGAAACTGTCGGGAACAAGACCGCATGAACCTGCCAAAGGAAACGGGATTATCGTATGTCATGCGGCAAAATCCCGGCAACACCGCATTTACTCGCTTCGCAGCCAATCCGCTATCCAGAGCTGACTGCTTCCATCCTCAGACCGTGCGCTGGTCCACATGAGCTTCTTCCCATCATTACTGAAAACGGGGAGGACGTCCGCGCTTTTGTGGAAGGTGATCCGCTCGACTTTTCCGCCGGTGAAGGTGGTGTCTGTCGATGTGATATCCATGGTCCACAAATCGAAATTGGCCCCCTGATGTCCTTGCGAGTAATCGGCGCGGGTCCAGATGATGTATTTCCCGCTGGGGTGGAAATAAGGAGCCCAGTTGACCGTGTTCAGATCATCGGTGAGCTGCACCAGATGCTTGCCATCAACGGAAATGGCATAGAGTTGCAGCATGTGCTCCTTGTCGCGATCGCTGCGGAAGATGATCCACTTGTCGTCTGGAGAGAAGAAGGGGCCGCCGTCGTATCCCGGTGTGCTAGTCAGCCGCCGCACTCCGGTCCCGTCTGAGTTCATGATGTACAGGTCTGGGTCTCCGTCGCGGCATGAGGTGAAGACGATGTAACGCCCATCATGCGAGTAGCTCCCCTCCGCATCATACCCCGGAGTGTCGGTCAGTCTCTTCAGATTGGTTCCATCCACATCGCAGACATACAGATCCATGTGTGGATCGAAATCCCACTGGTAACGACGACGCCCTCCCTGAGCCTGTTCGTCCCGGGCGGCCTTTTCCTCTTTCTCGATGTTCGGGTGAGTATGAGCGGATGAGAAAAGGATCTTTTTCCCATCGGGACTGAAGTACGCGCAGGTCGTCCGGCCGCGGCCCGGACTGATTCGTCTTGGAGTGGGATCTCCCAGTTTCTGGAGATAGATCTGATAAAATGGATATCCAACGGGGAATGCCTGATAGACAATCCATTCGTCATCAGGGGAGAAATATCCTTCCCCGGCCCGAGGAAGTCCTTTGGTTTCCTGTCGGATGTTGGCGAGGAAACGCCCCTCCTTCTTCGCAATGTCATCGTCAGCAGACAGGCTGGCGGTGACTCCCAGAATCGCAGACAGAAACAGACCGAATTTTTTCAACATCACTGCCAGTTTCCTGATTCTTTTGATGAGACGAATGAAGAGGTCGACACAGAAGTCGATGTCACATGATCTCTCATGTATGCAAACCCCCGGAGCTATTGTAGCGAATGCCTGCTGAAAAGTTCCGCATTCCGTTCCGGAACCGGGGTGTGCTTTTCCTGATTAACCCTCATCTGTGCGCATGAAAAAACCGCTGTCCCAGTGCTGGAACAGCGGCGAAATTTCTGTTGAACCTGACTCGATTCAGTTGTTTTCGGCGGCGATAACATTGATGCGGCGTCCGCCCTGATCGAACTTCACCGTTCCCGGTGTCAGTGCAAACAGGGTGTAATCCGATCCCATTCCGACATTCTTGCCGGGGTGGTACTTCGTTCCGCACTGGCGAACCAAAATGTTACCAGCGAGAACTTCCTGTCCGCCAAACTTCTTGATGCCGCGACGCTTTGCATTGGAGTCACGACCGTTCCGTGTCGACCCCTGTCCCTTTTTATGTGCCATGACACTGCCTCTGTTGTCGCTGTCAAACTCTTGTCATGCCTGAGGACACAACAAAAGGATTGAGATAACTGTGTGGTATGAAATTAACGCTTGGAGAACTGGAAGCTGCGGCGGGCACCGGCCTTGCCGTACTTCTTGCGTTCGACCATGCGGCTGTCTCGTGTCAGGAATCCACCTTCGCTGAGGATGGAGTGATGGGAAGGATTGCGGGCCTGAAGGGCACGGGCAATTCCCAGAACCACAGCTCCGGTCTGGCCGGTGGGGCCTCCCCCCTGGACTGTCACGGTGATGTCCACCTTCCCAAAGGTATCTGTCGCATGAAGGGGAGCGAAGATCATCGCACGATCTCGCTCGATCGGGAAGTAGTCTTCCAGCGAACGACCGTTCACGGAGATACTTCCGCTGCCTTCCTTGATGCGGACTCGGGCAACAGATGTCTTGCGACGACCGGTTCCCCATGCGACCCCAAAACGGTCGACCTTACCGCGAATATTGGGTTCAAAAACCGGTGCAGCGTCGCCAGCGTTCTCCACTGCTTCGCTTCCAATATCCAGACCGGATGCGAGTGAGGTTGCCGGTTCGAGTTCGGGAGATGGGGTATCGGGTGTGTCCGACATGTCCTGGTCCTGCGGTTCCAACTCAAAAATGATTCAATGAGCAGCCGATCGCGTGATCGAAACCTGATTGTTAACAGCTCAAAATTGACTCCGCCCGGATGACATCAATGGATGATCCGTGGCATCCGTGCGAAGAGTTACTTGACGTATTCCGGAAAAGGCTTCGGGTTCTGAGCCTGATGAGGATGCTCGGAACCGGCATAGAGCTTCAGCTTCGAGAGCATCTTGCGACCCAGCTTCGACTTTGGAAGCATCCGGCGAACTGCTTCTGACAGCACTTTCTCTGGATGCCGTTTGAGCAATTCTTCAGCTGTGTCCACTTTACGACCACTCGGATATCCGGTCCAGTAATCGTATTCCTTGGTCTGGGTCTTCCGGGTGAGGTAAGGATTGTCCTTGCTGGCGACCGCTTTTCCGGTAAAGCGAACCTTGTCACAATTCAACACCACAACGAAATCACCGGTGTCGACATGCGGGGTATAACCGGGCTTGTGCTTGCCCATCAGAACCGTTGCCAGACGGACAGCCAGCCGGCCGACCACCTCTCCATCACCATCAATGACAAACCATTCCGGATTGGTGGCTTCTTTCTTGGCGACGTATGTTTTCTGGACCGTTTGCACGGTGATACCTCAGTGCTAACTGTTTGTTTCCAAAAATCTTGCGTCAAACTGCGACGCTTTGCTGAAGCCTGCGGCGAATGCTTCCGATTGGGAAATCCACACAATGCTTCAACACTCGCTCTCCGGTTATTCCAGCAACCGGTGCGAAGGAAACGGAAAAGAATAGCTGACCGGCACTCTTCAATCAACTCAACCCACTGTATCGGTGAACGAAATTTTGTACAGTGGTTCAAAATTTGTTCGTGGGGCATTCGGTCTGCGTCAACGTATCCTGATTCAGCGGGTACAGGTTCAGCGGGTGCAAGCGGCCTCGGAAACGGCTTTTCCCTGCTGATGTCAGGCAAAAATGTCGGGGAGGGGGTGTCACACTGGTCACGCTCGCCCCTGACCGTAAAGAAGATATTACTGTAACTGGCAGCCATCAATGGGTTTCGGATTTCTGAACGCGATGATGCTGCTGGGACTGGTGGGAGTCGTCCTCCCCATTCTGGCGCACTTCATCAGCAAACGCCGGTACGACGTCGTTCAGTGGGGGGCAATGCGGTTTCTGGAGCTGGGGCAGAAGACCCGGCGGCGATTCCATATTCAGGATATCCTCCTCCTGCTTTTTCGAATGGCCCTTCTGGCCGTTTTGGCGCTGGCTCTTGCCCGTCCATGGGGGAATGCCCGTTTCTTTTCGTCGGTGGTTCCTCGCCCGCAGGTTGACTTCGTCTTTGTGCTTGATGGCTCCGGCAGTCTGGGCTGGCAAGATGGGATGGGTGAAGAGGAAGACGGGAAGTTCCCTCCCGGAACGTTGACTCCCTACCGACGTGCCATTCAGTGGGTGTATGACGCGCTGGAGTTACTTCAGCCGGGGGACACAGCCGGGGTGGTCGACGCCCGAAATGAGAGTCTCCGCATTGTTTCCCCGACGACGGATCGTAGTCGAATCCGACAGACGCTGAATAATCGACCGGAGCCCGGAGGGACCTCTTCCATTCCGGCAGCCCTTGAAGAGGCCATTCGAATGCTGTCGACCGCTTCCAATGCTGCCCGAAGGGTTATCGTCCTGACGGACCGGCAGGCGTTGGCCTGGAGGCCGGAAGACGAGGCGGCATGGATGCGAGTGAGTGAACTTCGAAAACAGGCGGCTGTTTCCCCGGAGATCGATGTTGTTTTCTTCGGAGAATCGGATTCGTCCTCGCCCAATTTTTCCGTTGGCCCCGTTGAACTTTCGCGGTTCATGACTGTTTCAGGGTTTCCGATCAAATTGAGAGCGAAGATCCGGCAGTCGGGTGGGCAATCTGTCGCTCGCAAAACGGTGTCGCTGGTCGTCGACGGAAGGAAGGTGCTAGGCGCGGTGAAGATGGTGGACATCCTTCCGAATGGCGAATCGACAGTGGAATTTGACCACATCTTTCCATCCACCGGGAACTACGTGGTCTCGATCGAGATCGAGGAGTCCGACCCGCTTCCGGTGGACAATCTCTCGTCAGCGGTCGTGACGATCACTGAGAGTGTTCCTGTGCTGCTCGTCGATGGCGACCGGCAGGCTGACCCCTCGCGTCAGGAGACGTTCTATTTGCGATCGGCGTTCGCTGCGGCGGAGGATCAGGCCCCCTGGGTGAAAGCCCGGGTCATTCGCCCCTTCGAGCTGAATGCAGAATCCCTGCGCGGGCAAAAGATTGTCTTCCTTTGTAATGTTGAAGAGTTCACCGAGCGTCAGGTTGAGTTACTTCAGTCCTTTGCCCGTGAAGGGGGAGGCATTGTCTTCGCTCCGGGGGATCGCGTCAGTCCCGACTTCTGGAATCAAAAGGCGTTTTCAGCGGGAGATCCCTTTTTCCCGGCAAAGTTCATCGAAGTCGTTGATGGGGCCGTGAATAACAGCGACGAACCCATTCGGATTGATTCGATGTTGCTGGAAGCTCCCTGGTTGCGGAGATTCCGAAATGAAGAAGGGGGGGATCTGACACTCACCCGATTTCTCAAGTGGTGGCGTCTGGAACCGTTACCGTCTTCATCGCCAGACAGGCAACAAGCACCCTTGCAAGGGGACGATCAGGTCAATCGGATTCAGGTCCGGCTCTCCAATGGAGACCCCTTGCTGGTGCGTCATCGTTACGGTGAAGGGGAGGTGGTCCAGCTCGCCATTCCACTTGATGCGGACTGGAGTACCCTTCCTGCAAAGAACGATTTTGTTCCGTTCCTGTATGAACTGGTCTTTACATTGACGGGGGACCTTGAGAGACGGAACGTGCAAGTGGGTGAGCCACTTCTCCTCAAGCTGAAGAATGATGAGGTCGCATCAGACTATGTTGTTCACGGTCCCGGGATCTCTGATGGAGTCGTGACCAGTCTCTCGCGGGGACAGAGTCTCCTGGCGAAGTTCGATCAGACCTGGATGCCGGGGATCTACCGGTTTGTCAAAACGGGAGTTGCATTGGACCGGGGGGAGCCATTCGTTGTGGATGATGATCATTCAGAGTCGAACCTGACTGTTTTGACTCCTGAAGAATGGACAGCACTCCAGAAAGAGCAACACCTTCAGCCACGGACGAC
>Ga0065721_10051682_pt1 | contig 13876 bp, 9 predicted proteins | sample Mesricmetagenome_FD_59108 | JGI IMG/M metagenome (GOLD analysis project Ga0065721, IMG submission 59108) | Mesophilic microbial community from rice straw/compost enrichment Sample: eDNA_1 v2 (version 2) | ecosystem: Engineered > Solid waste > Grass > Composting > Bioreactor | place: USA: Davis... | reverse complement strand
GGCCGCGGTTGAGCAGATAGGTCGCGCTGAGGCCGGCGGCCTGCCGCTCGTCGCGGCGGCCGACCACGTCGTACTCGTCCTCGCCGTAGCTCGCGCGGGCGGTGAGGATCACGTTGCGCAGCAGCTCGTGATCAACCACGACGCCCACATTATTGGCCAGATAGCCGCCGGACCCGGGCGTGGCGCTGTCCTCCACGCTCCGCGAGCCGCTGAAGGTCACGGTGGTGAGTTGGGTCGGGAACCATTCGAGCTCGGCCCGGACGCCGAAGCCGTCGATCTTGTCGAGGCGGGCATCGTCGAACTTCTGCTCCAGGTAGCCCACGGCCAGTTCGCCGCGGAGCAGGGCGCTGAGCTCGAAGTTCGTCCCGGCCAGCACCTGATAGCCGTCGGAGTCGCGTCCGAGATCCGTGGCCGAGCCGTTGTAGTCGTAGTTCCGGTCGTTGCCGGTCACCTCGACGAAGACGGCGGAGGCGGGGCTGACCGCATAGTCGATCCGACCGCCGTAGGTTTGGATCACGCGGTCGCGGTAGCTCTGGTCGACCCGGCCGCCGCCCACGCGGTCGACGGACTGATAGTCATAGCGACGCGCGTCGTAGCGGGCCGTGAAGCGCAGCCGGTTCACGGTGTGTTGGCCAACCAGGCCGAAGACGCCCAACTTGTAGCGCACGGGCTCGGCGGCCAGACCCGGGCTGTCGGGCGAGGTGCGCGGCTCGGTGAGCTTGGAATAGTCGATGTTGCCCCGCAGGTTGGTGAAGCGCAGGACGTCCATGCGGCCGTTGGCGCCGACGGAGTAGTCGGTGGTGTTCTCGTCCTTGGCGTCGGAATAGCGGCTGAGGGTGGTGCGGGCGTAGGCGCCGATGGCGTGCCGGTTCCAGTCGGACGACAGCGAGACTTCCGGCGTCACGCGCCAGATCACGTCGTCCTCCTCGAGGCCCTCGGTGGCGTAGATGTTGTCGTTGTACTCGGCGGTGGCCGTCACCTTCGGGTACAGCAGCAGAGTCCCGGCGCGCAGGCCGCGGGCCTCGTAGCCCTCCCGCGGGCGTTGGGAGACGCTGATGTTGCGATCCCGGGCGAAGAGGTCCGCCGCGTCGGTAGGCAGGGCCACCCCGATGCGCTCGCCGCCCTGCGGCGATGTCGATGACGGCCCCGCCGGCTGAGCGATGCCCGCCCCAGCCATGCCCAGCACAAGAGCCACGGCCGTTCCGGCCGCAAGGACGCGCTTATCCCCGTTCACAGCTTTCCCCTGCTCTCATTGAATTTCGTCAGGCCCGCGCCTCCCCGACGCGCGCCTGACGACCAACTTCTCACTCAGTCACTGGCCGGTCCGAACGCCTGGCCGGTCCGGCGGTCAGCCCAGACCGGGCAGATAGTCCGGATCGGAGTTCTCTTCCGTATCGACACGGGTAGGCGTGTCGGTCTGGGTTTGAGGTTGCGTGGTCGTGGTCTGAGTGTTCGTCGCCGCCGTGTTGGTGGTCGGCGGCGCCAGCGCCACGGCGATGCCCTGACTGGCCAGGTTGTTCTGGGCGACGGCCACCGCGGCCGCCACCACGGCGTCGGACGCGCCCGAGGCGGCCACGACGGACTCCGTCGCCGCCTGCGGATCGGCGCCGGAAGCGACGGCCGTAGCGATGGCGGCAGCCACTACTTGGGTCTGGGCCGCCTGGACGCCGGCCAGGACCGCGCCCTGCAGCGCGCCGGCCTGGCTGAGGTTGGAGACGGCCTGAGCCACGGCGACATTGGCCACGGTCGGCGGAGCCTGGGCGGCGGCGAGGGTGGAATTGACCGCCGCTTCCACAGCGGCGGGCGTCACGGCGCCGCCCGTCTGGACGACCACGGCCTGGACCGCGGCGGTGACGGCCGCGCCGACCACCACCTGCTGCACGGTCGTGGCGACATTGGCGCTGAGCCCTTCGCCCTGCAGGGCGACGGCGGCTTGCGCCAGGGCCTGGGCCGCCACTTGCGGCGGGACCTGGGCCACTTCCTCGGCGATCACCTGCTGGATCAGATCGTCGAGATTCGAAGCCCCCTCGTTCTCGCGGACGACCTCGGCGACGCGCTCGGCGATCTCCGCGGCGAGGGCCGCGGGCGCCTGGGGCGCTTCAGCGGCGGCAGGCGCCTGGCCTTGAGCGATGGCGAGGCCGCCGACGGCGAGAGATGCGAAGAGGGCGGTGGCGACGCGCGCGCCTGCGCCCTTGCGAGTGAACACACCAGCCATACTGACCCCCAATCCGTAGCGGTGTTCGTTGCGCCGGGTTCATAATCCAGTGGTCGCCGAGAGTCTATAGTTGCGATTTCGAGGCTCGGTTACTGCTGCTTTTCTAATCAGCGAGCGCCGCTAATCGTGCGAGTTGAAATAATCGCGCGCGAGTTGAAATTTCCGCAGCAACAGGGCCGCGGCGACGCGCCCGGCCGGATCGCTTATTTCCCCAAGCAGGGCTTCCACCCGACCGGCCTGGCCATGGAGCCTGTGGACAGTCTCGATTTCGTAGAGCGCCGCCTGCCGGGTGGAGGGATCGAGGGCCGGCCAGTTCTCCAGGGCCAGGCGGCTGCGGCGCAGGGCCGCCCGGGGATCCACCGGCAGGAGCCGGTAGGAGAGCGCCAGCTGGTCCTCGGCGGCGGCAGAGAGATAGCCCAGACGGTCGCGCTCGAGGCCGGCGAGACTCAGCCGGGCGGCGGTGTTCATCGGCGAGAGCGCCAGGGCTTCACGGAGCCTGTCCTCGGCGGCTGCGAGGTCTTCGGGACGTCCGCCGGCGGCGAGGCGGTCGGCGGCCAGGCTGTAGCCGTGGCTGAGCCCGAGGCGGACCGGTCCTGCGCCTACGGCGCCGCCGGTGTTCAGGGCGACGAGGCCGGCAAGGCCGCAGGCGGCCGCCAGGGCGGCGACGGCGGCGGCGAGGAAGGCGGGCGAAGGCGTCTTCATCGGACGGACGATCCCTGGGCGGCGCTGAAGCCCAGACCCAGCAGCAGGCTCCACAACATGGCGATGGAATAGAGTTCGAGGGCGAAGTCGCTGGCCCCGTGGACCAGGACGACCACGCTGGCGGCGAGGAGGCCGAACAGGATGGGCTTCAGGCGGGTGCGGCGCAGGGCGTTGCGCACGGTCAGGGCGAGGACGGCGCCGATGGCGGTGAACATCGGCAGGGCGCCGAAGAGGCCGGCCTGCTCCAGCCAGTTCAGATAGACATTGTGGGCCGCAGCGGCGGTCCAGACGCTCTGGATGCTGGCGGCGGCGGTGACCATGCGGTGCACGGTGTCGAAGGTCCCCAGGCCGTAGCCCATGAGCGGGGCGGCCTTGAATGCCTCCCAGTGCATCTGGAACAGCAGCCGCCGGCCGTCCGCGTCCCAGGCGTTGGTCGCCAGGCGGTCGAGCAGGCGGTCGCCGAAGATCCCCAGGGCCGCGGCCGCCAGCAGCAGGCCGCCCAGGCTGAGCACGGCGGCGCGAGAGAGCTTCACCGCCCCGCCGAAGGTTAGGAGGGCGATGAAGGCGACGAGGCCTAGGGCCGTGGCGACGAATCCGCCCCGGGACGCCGTCGCCAGGACCGCAACCAGGATCAGCAGCGCGAGGCCGCCCGCGGGCGCGGTCTTGCTGAACCGCAGCTGCGGCGGGGCGGCCCGGGCCCGGGAGACGGTGACGCCAAGCGCCGCCATCAGGAGCGCGCCGAACATGGTAGCGGCCGGGTTGGGCATGCGGAAGGGCGCCCCCAGCCGCAGGCCGCCGGCGCCCAGCGGATCGGCGGCGAAGGCGATCAAGGACCAGAGCGCGAGGCCGCCCGCAAAAACGGCGATGACGCCTGCCGTCAGTCGGGCCCGGTCGTCGGACGAGCCCAGGCCCAGGCCGAGGGCGAACACGGCGGCGAGGCCCAGGAGCTTGAACAACTCGGTAAGGGTGCGCGACTTGTCCACGGTGGAGGCCGGCGGCGAAACGCCCGCATAGTCCCAGACCGGATGCGGCCCGCCGGGCGCCCATGGCGTCAGCGACCAGACGATCACAAGCAAGGCGAGGCCGAAGGCGGCCGCCGGGGTGGTGAGCCCGCGGATCCGATTCAGGTCCCGGCGCAGGGCCGGGTCGAACAGGGAAAGCCCCAGCAGGATCGCTGCAGCGAGGGCCAGCGTGAAGGCGGGTTTCGAGAGCGCCGCGCCCGCCGGCGCCCACTGGGCGGCGAAGACAAGCAGCGGAGCTGCGAGGGCCAGCCAGCGTCCCCCCAGCCCCCACCAGCGCGGACTCCAATACGGAGCCGACGGACCTGCGTTCTCCCGAATCTGCACGCGTACCCCCGTTATCGGGGCGCGAGAAAACTCTAGCCGAGGCGGGTGGGCAAGGGCGGCTCGGCGCCCGCGGAGGTCGCGGGCTCGGCCCCGGACGCCGGCAGCGCCCAGCGGGTGGATGAGCCAGCCACTTGGCGCTGGAGCCAGCGATAGCCGGTCTTGCTCCAGGGCAGGATGTAGGGGGTCAGGTTGTCGAGGGCGTAGGCGCCGCTGGCGGTCTCCACCAGCAGCACGGCATGGCGCTCGCCCTTGGGCGTCACCACGACGGCGATGGACAGGGCGTCGCGCCGCACCCCGGCGGCGAGCAGGGCCCGGCGCTTCTCCAGCACATAGTCTTCGCAGTCGCCGAATCCGACGCCGGCCTGGAGCGGCAGGCTCCAGAACTCGTCCACGCCATAGGCCTCGATGTCGGCCTTGCGGGCGATGGCGCGGTTGATGCGGTCGTTGACGCTGGTGAGGGTCGCCCAGAGCTTCGGCGTCAGCTCCACCGCCTCGGGGGCGAGCGCGGCTTCTATGGCCGCCGCCGGCGGCGCGGCGTGGGCCGCCGGCGCGGTGCGCAGCAGGGCCGACCAGTGGGGCTGGATCGCCGAGACGGCCTCGGCGGCTTCGGCGGCTGCAAGTTCCGGCGCTGATTCAGCGGCGGCGGGCGTGAGCCTGACGGCGGCGAAGGCGCCGCCGCATTCGGCGGGCTCGCGCTGGCAGAAGGCGATGAAGCCCTGCGGCGGAGCGGCGCGCAGGCCCAGGGGCATGGGGGAGGAGGCCTCGGGGGTGGTCGCGCAGGCGGCGGCCGAGCAGGCCAGGAAGATCATCAGCGCATACTGCGCGAGTGTGTTGATTTGTCGCACTTGGCCACGTCCCAATTCTTGGGTTGCGGCCTCCGGTATTGCAGGTTCTGCTTAACTGCGGCTGTATGATTGTGGACTATGACTAGCAAACAACTATGGTTGAGTTGCAATTTACCATGAACTTTCACTGAAAGTGGCGGTTATTTATTTAAATCGCTGTTATCCAAATTTTGCCGCTCAGGGCTGCGGCCTGGGGTTGCAGGCGGGGCTATTCCGCGCGCGGGCCGGCTGAAGTAAGAAAAGCGCCGTTCGGGAAACCGCGGTTGCGGAGTTATTGCGTCATGACGAGACTGTTCGGCCTGCTGATGGCCGTCACGGCCCTGGCTCTGACCTCGCCGACTGTGGCTGCGGCGCAGAAAGCCGAAGCCACGCGCGAGGTGCCCGAATACCGGCTGGGTTCGGGCGACAAGATTCGCGTGATCACCTACGGCGAGGACTCCCTGACGGGCGAGTTCCAGGTGAGCGGCGCCGGGAAGGTGTCGCTGCCGCTGGTGGGCGAGGTCGAGGCCGCCGGGCTCACGGCCCGGGAATTCCAGGAGCGCGTCGAGGCGGCCCTGAAGGACGGCTACCTGAAGGAGCCGCGAGTCAGCGTCGAGGTGCTGAATTACCGGCCGTTCTACATCCTGGGCGAGGTCACCAAGCCGGGGGAATACCCCTACACCAACGGCCTGACCGTGCTGAACGCCGTGGCGACGGCCAACGGCTTCACCTACCGAGCCAACAAGAACAAGGTGTTCATCAAGCGCGCCGACGGCGACAAGGAAGAAGAATACCCCCTGACCAGCACGACCCAGGTCGCGCCGGGGGACACCATCCGCATCGGGGAGCGCTTCTTCTAGGCCCAACTCCGCGTTAGACGAGGGAGATGACCTCCGCAGCTCACATCCTCTACGGCGTTCCCCATTCGCTCTACACGGGCAAGACGCGGGCCTACCTGCGCAAGCAGGGGATTGTGTACGAGGAGCGGACCCCGGCCTCGCCCGAGTTCCGCGAGCAGATCATGCCGGTCATCGGCCGGTCGATCATTCCGGTGGTCGTCACCCCCGACGGCGAGATCATCCAGGACACGGTCGACATCCTCGACCATTTCGAGGCGAAGGGCGCTCGGGTCAGCGCCTATCCACCGGGCGCCCGGCAGCGGGTGCTGGCCCATGTGCTGGAGCTCTACGCCGTCGTCACCCTGAGCCGCCACGCGATGCACTACCGTTGGTCCTATTTCGACCAGCAGGAGGCCTTCCTGGTGGACGCCTTTGCCCGGGGCTCAGGCCGGGAGGCGGCCGAGGCGGTGATGCGGCGCATGGCCTCGTACCTGCCGGGGCTGGGCGTCACGCCCGAGACGATCCCGGTGATCGAGGAGTCGTACCGGCTACTCCTGGCCAATCTCGAGGCCCATTTCTCGGTGCACCCCTACCTCTTCGGGGGCGAGCCGTCGGTGGGCGACTACGGGCTGTTCGGGCCGCTGTTCGCGCACCTTGGCCGCGACCCCGTCCCCGCCGACCAGATGAAGCGCGAGGCTCCGCGGGTGGCCCGCTGGGTGGAGCGCATGAACGCCCCCGACCCCGACCTGCCGGAGTACCGGGACTATCCGCCGGCCTATCTCGACGGCGACGCCGTGCCCGAGACCCTCGCGCCGCTGCTCGCCCAGGTCGCCGAAGAACTGCTGCCCGAGGCCGAGGCCAAGCTCGCCGCCTTCCGGGCGTTCGTGGAGGCCAACGACCCGCAGGAGGGGGCGCCGGTGGCGCCCAAACCGCATCAACGGGTGATCGGCCTGACCGCCAGCAGCTTCCGGGGCGTGGCGTGCGAGACCGTGCTGCAGCCCTACATGCTCTATCTGTGGCAGCGGGTCACGGACGCCTGGGAGGCGCTGGAGCCGCGGGCGGCGGATGAGGTCCGGCAATACCTGGGCCGCTTCGGCCTCGACCGACTGCTCACGGCCGAGCGGCCGATCCGGGTGGAGCGGCGGAACCACATCGAGGTGTGGGGCCCGCGTCAGGGCGCGTCGCTGGCCGGCTGAGCGGGCTTCAACGCAAACGGTCCGGGAAGGTCCCGGGCCGCAGGGCGTCGTATGCGGAGGCGGGGCCTAGCGGCGCTGCTGCGCCTCGGCCGCCGCCTTGGCCTTGTTGGCCTCGCTGACCACATAGTGCCAGATCATCTCGGCCTCCCCGGGCGCCAGCAGGGTCTTGAACGAGGCCATGCCGCGGGCGGCGCGCGATCCATCGATCACCACGGCGTTCCAGTCGGCCAGGCTGTTCAGGGTGGTGGAGTAGCGCAGGTCGGGGATCGACTTGTCGGCAACCGCGGCCGCGCCATGACAGCCTGAGCAGACCCGGGCATAGGCGGCTTGGCCGGAGATGACGTCCTCGTTGGTGCCGGTGAGGAGCGGCGGATCCAGGGTCTGCCGGATCGTGCCGGCCTGGGCGGCCGTGAACGGTTCGGCGGGCAAGCGGGCCTCGCCTCCCAGCTTGTAGACCAGCAGGCGGGAGTTGTTGGCGCTGACCGGGCTCGTTCTCTGCTGGCCGTCCGGCAGGCCGCGGGCCCCGGCCAGGACGGCCACATACTGTTCGCCGCCGATCTCATAGGACATCGGTGCGGCGACGATCTTGGCCTGCGTCGGTTGGGACCACAGCCGACGGCCGGTCGCAGCGTCATAGGCGTCGAAGGTCCCGGCGTGGTTGCCGGAGAAGACGAGGCCGCCGGCCGTCGCCATCACCCCGCTCGACCCATAGACGGCGTTCTCCACGCGCCAGACTTCCTTCGCCTGGACGGGGTCCCAGGCCTGCAGGTAGCTGCGCACGGCCCCACCCTTGGGCGCGCCCGGCTGCTTGTAGAGGGGCAGGGCGGCGGCGGCGTCGACCCCCGTGTTGTAGGCGCGGTCGCTGACCTTGAGCTCCGCCGTGCTGCCGTAGGGGCCGTTGTTCTCGGTCACCGGCAGGTACACGAGGCCGGTCCGGGGGCTGTACGACCAGGGGTGCCAGTTGTGCGCTCCCAGGGGGCCGGGCGAGACGATCACCGGCTCGCCGGTGCGGTCATAGCGCGCGGCGGGGCGCTCGACGGGGCGGCCGGTGGCGAGATCGACGCGCTCGGCCCAGTCCACCGGCGCGAACTTCTCGGCCGACAGCAGGGCGCCGGTGCGCGCATCCAGGACATAGAAGAAGCCGTTCTTGGGAGCCTGCAGGACCACCCGGCGCGGCCGCCCGCGCCACGGAAGCGTCGCGACCATGATCGGTTGGGCGGCGGTGAAGTCCCAGGTTTCGCCCGGCGTGGTCTGGTAGTGCCAGCGATAGGCGCCGGTGTCCGGATCGAGCGCGACGATGGAGGACAGGAACAGGTTGTCGCCGCCGCCGGGGCTGCGGAACCGCTGGTTCCACGGGGTGCCGTTGCCGACCCCGATGTAGAGGAGGCCGGTCTCGACGTCATAGGCCATGCCGTCCCAGACCGTGCCGCCGCCGCCGAGCTTCCACCATTCGCCAGTCCAGGTGCGAGCCGCCTGCTCGAGCTCGGGCGTTTCGAAGCCCGCGGCAGGATCCCCCGGCACGGTGTAGAAGCGCCAAAGGCGCCGGCCGGTGGCGGCGTCATAGGCGGTGACATAGCCGCGGGCGTTGTAGTCGGCCCCGCCGTTGCCGATGATCACCTTGTCCCGCACGATCCGGGGCGCCCCGGTGATGGTGTAGGCGCGTCCGGGTTCGGTCGTCAGCACGGACCAGATTTCCTGGCCGGTTCGGGCGTCCAGGGCGATCAGCCGGCCGTCGAGGACGCCCAGGTAGATGCGGCCCTTCCAGGCGGCGACGCCGCGGTTGACCACGTCACAGCAGGCGATCTGGGCGACCGCGGGATCGACCTTCGGGTCATAGGACCAGAGCGGCCGGCCCGTGGCCGCATCGAAGGCCTTCACCTTGCTCCAGGCGGTGGTGACGTAGAGCACCCCGTCCACGACGATGGGGGTGGCCTCCTGGCCGCGCTCGGTGTCGATGTCGGCGTACCAGGCCAGGCCCAGCTGTCCGACGGTCTTGGTGTTCACCTGGGCGAGGGGGCTGAAGCGCTGTTCATCGTAGGTGCGGCCGACCGCGAGCCACTCGCCGTTGCGCTCGGCGCTGCGCAGCCGCCGCTCATCGACGCCCGCCGACGGCGACGCACCCGCCACAAGGAGCAAGGCGGCCAGGGCGGTCGTCAGCGCCATCGCCCCGCCGCGCCGGAAGTTTCGCGCGCCCGGGAGCCGCGCCCTCCCACGATCCGTCGCCAGCGTCATTTGCCCCTCCATTGCTGACATCATCACCATAAAGGCCGGTGGCCAACTTTGTGAATGTTGGATCGCCCTGGCGAATCCGGCCGGATGTGTCGCCGGATACAGCGAGAGCGTATTGACGATCAAACCATTATGATCTCCATTCAGCGCCACAATAGGAGACGCTCCAAAGGGGGGAACCAATGCAGCGCGCGCTTCTGGCGTCGGCGTCTTTTGCCGCCATCGCCCTGACCACGCCGGCCTTCGCGCAGGACGGCGGGGGCTCTGTCGTCGATGAGCTCATCGTCACCGCGCAGAAGCGCGAGGAATCCATTCAGGACGTGCCGATCGCGGTGTCGGCCTATAGCGAGGAGGCCCTGCGGGCGCAGCGAATCGACGGCGTGGGCAACCTCGTGCAGTCGGTGCCGAACCTTACGTTCCAGCGCCGGTCCCTGCGGACCAACTTCCAGATTCGCGGGGTGGGGGCCCAGCTGATCGCCACCACGGGGGACGATGGCGTCGGCGTTCACCTCAACAACGCCCCGCTCACCGCCAACCGTATCGCAGACGCCGAGTTCTTCGATGTGCAGCGGGTGGAAGTGCTCCGCGGTCCGCAGGGCACCCTCTACGGGCGCAACGCCACCGGCGGGGTGGTGAACGTGATCACAAGCAAGCCCGAGCATCAGTTCAGCGCGGGCGTCACGGCAGAGCTGGGCAACTACGACACGCGGCGGGCCCAGGGTTATCTGAACCTGCCCCTCGGCGACATGTTCGCCGTGCGCCTGGCGGCCTTCGGCCTCGACCGCGAGGGCTACACCCGCAACACCGTGGACGGCCGGCGCATCGACGGCCGGGAGATCCTGGCCGGCCGCGCGACCCTGCTGTTCGAGCCGACCTCCACGTTCAGCGCCACCCTGATGTGGGAGGGCTTTTCCGAGGACGACACCCGCGGCGCGCGCAAGGCGCTCTGCAAGTATGACGCCGGCCCGGCGACGGTCGGCGGCGTCGCCACCGGCGCGGCTCAGGCGGCCTTGAGCCAGGGGTGCCTGACGGCCTCGGTCTATGGCGACGACGTGTATGACGCCGCCAATGTGCTCGCCACGTTCCCCGGCATCCTCGGGCGGCAGATCGGCCTGTGGACCGCGGATCCGAACGCCGGGGCCACCGTGTCGCGTAACCTGCGTGAGGTGGAGGTGGTCGGCCGGCCGGTCTACCGGCCGCGCACCGACATCTATCAGCTGAACCTGGAATGGCAGGCCACGCCGAACCTGACGGTGACGTCGCTCACCGGCTATGCGGAGAACGAGAGCTACGCCCGCGGCGACACCACGGGGGTCCGCACCCTCCGGCCCTTCGGCGTCACCCGCTTCACGCCCGCCGGCACGCTCACCGACGGGCAGTTCGGGGTGACGGACCGCTTCCAGGCCGAAGCCGGGGCCGCCGCGCACAGCGAGCAGTGGAGCCAGGAACTGCGACTGCAGTCCGACTTCGACGGACCGATCAACTTCAGCCTCGGCGGCATTTACCTCGACTACGAGACCAGCACGACGACCTATTCGGCCTCGAACGTCACGACCCTGGCCACGCAGGTCCTAGTGCCCACGGCCTATGTCGATCCTCTGGCTGATCCGGACTTCACCGGCCACAACTACTTCATCAGCCTGACGGAATACGACCTCACCTCGAAGGCGCTGTTCGGCGAAGTTTACTGGCAGGCGACCGACACCCTGAGGATCACGGGCGGTCTGCGCTACACCGACGACCGGAAGAAGACCCGGGGCTCCGGCGCCACCCTGCTGGCGCCCGGGCGCGGCCCGACCTTCAGTCCCGAGCAGCGCGTGCGGTTCAAGGAGACGACCGGGCGACTCAACGTCGACTGGTCGCCAGACCTGCCGTTCACGGACAGCACCCTGATCTACGCCTCCTACGCCAAGGGCTATAAGGGCGGCGGCTTCAACCCGGCCAGCGTCGTCACCATGGGCCTGCGGGAGGCGTTCGCCCCCGAGTTCGTCAACGCCTATGAGATCGGGACCAAGAACACCCTCCTGGGCGGCGCCATGGTCCTCAACCTCACCGCCTTCCAGTACGACTACAAGGGCTACCAGATCGCGCGCAGCGTGAACCGGTCGATCTACAACGAGAACGTCGACGCCACGATCAAGGGCGTCGAACTCGAGGGAATCTGGGAGCCGGTGCAGAACCTGCGGCTGAACGCCAACATAGGCTATCTCCGTACCCGCATCGACGAGGGAAGCGCAGTCGACACCTTTGACCGCACCCACGGCGACAGCCGGTACATCTACGCCAACGCCACCACGGGCGGCTGCATCCTGAACGCCGCGGGCGTGGCCGATCTGCTGCGTAATCCGGTGGGGCCGGCCGTCCTGGCGGGTGTGGCGTGCAGCGGTCCGGCGACCATGATCGCGCGGCTGACCGCCGCCGGGGTCGCCCCGGCTGCAGCGGACGCGCTGGCGGCGGGGGTGTACTCCTACGATCCCGGCGTCGCCCTCTATTCGACCGGGGCCGGCGAAGGGGTGGTTCAGAGCCTGGTGGGCAACGACCTGCCGGCGGCGCCCAAGTGGACTGTCTCGCTCGGCGCCCAGTACCGCTGGACCCTGCCGGGCGGCTGGGAGGCGACGGCGCGCGGCGACTACTACCGCCAGTCCCAGAGCTACATGCGCTACACCAACCACCCGACCGATCGCATCCGGGCCTGGGACAACGTCAACGCCACCCTGACCCTGGACCGGCCGGAAAACGGCCTGAGTGTCCAGCTCTTCGTCAAGAACCTCCTCGACGACGACACCATCGTCGGCTTCGACATCTCGGACGAAAACCTCGGGGCTCTGCGGAACGTGATCCTCCTGGATCCGCGCACCTACGGCGTCGCCGTCACCAAGCGCTTCTGACGGTGTTCCCCTACCGGGCGGCGGCCGGCCGGGCCGCCGCCCGATCTTTTCCATGGCGCGCCGCATCGCGTGTCCGCCCAAAGCCGACTAAGAAGGGCCCGGTAGAGGAGGGCCGCGTGGCAGGCAGGCAGAGGCTGACGCCGGAAATCCGCCGTCAACAGATCATCGCGGCCGCGAGGACGCTGCTGCTGGAGAAGGGCTATCTGCCCCTGCCCATGGAGGCGCTCGCGGCGCAAGCCGGGGTCTCGAAGGGCCTCGTCTATGGATACTTCCCGACGCAGCACGATCTCTTCAACGCCATGCTGCTCGAGGAATTCGCCGCCCTGGAGGAGGCCGGGCTGGCCGCCGCGCTGTCCGCCCCAGGCCTCGCCGCCCGGACCCAGGCCGCAGCGGAGCTCTACCTTCGGCATGTGGCCCTTCGCGGGCCCGCCCTGCACTACATTCTCCGCGACAGCTATATGGCCGGCCGGTTCGATCCGCAGGCCCGGAGGCTGAGGGACCGGATTTTGCGAGGCTTCGCCCGGCTCGCGCGCCGTGAACTGCGCCTGCCGCCGCAGGAGGCCATCGCGGCGGTCGCCATGGTGATTGCGATCCCCGAGGAGACCGGGCGGCTGGTTTGGCAGGGCGAGCTGCAACTGCCCCGCGCCCTTGAGATGGCGGGCCGGCTCGTGGCCTCGTCCATATCCGCCCTGCGGCCGGCCGGTCAGGCCTCGGCGTCGGCCGTCGGGGAGCGGTAGGCGCGCACCAGGTCGCGGTGGCCGGTCATGGTGATGGCCAGGGTGAGCCGCTCGGCGGCGTCGATCCCGATCTTGCCGCCGGCCACAAGGCGGCCGGCTCGCAGGCAGACCGCGGTCAGCACCGTCGTCAGCACCCGGGCGGCGTCAGGCGGCATGCCGTAGGCGTCGGCGAGGCCGGCCACCAGCTGGGTTCTGTCCGACTGCTGGGCGGCCTGGCGTTCAGCCCGCAGCGCCTCGCGCACCTCGGCGGACTGGGTGAGGAGCTGGATCAGCGCCCCCCGGTTCGCCGCCTCGCGCAGATAGGCCATCGTCGAGAGCGCCAGGCGGGTGTAGCGGTCATGTCCCCGGTCGATCTCGGCGCGCCGCCGGGCCTCCATGGCCGCGAGCTCTCGGCGGGCCAGGGCGGCGAGCAGGTCGCGCCGCTGGGGGAAGTAGTTGTGGGCCTGGGCCTCGCTGATGCCGGCGGTCCGGGCGACCCGCTTCATCGTCAGGGCCGGCAGGCCTTGGGAGGTGATGATCTCGGCGGCCGCGTCGATCAGCTGCTCGCGCCGCTGTTCGGTAGGAAAGCGCGTCCGTTGGCGCCGGGAGCCGGGACGTTCGCCGCCAATGACGATTGGGTCCTCGACGCCGGGCGGCGGCGGCGGCAGGGGCGGGGGCTCCGGCGCCCGGCCGGCGGCGACCTTTCCCCAGTGGTCGCGGCCAGGATAGGGGATCAGCAGGCGGTCGCAGATCTTGGACAGGCCGCTGCTGCTGAGGCCAAGGTCGCGCGCCACCGCGCTCAGCGGCCGGGTCCAGATTCGCTCATAGAGATCGGCCCGACTGAGGACGGTGCGCGGCGGCTCGCTCATGGCGGGAAAGCCTAGCCCCGCCAGACGGCGACGGCCAGTCCGCCCGCCGCCC
>Ga0065721_10005412_pt1 | contig 13876 bp, 14 predicted proteins | sample Mesricmetagenome_FD_59108 | JGI IMG/M metagenome (GOLD analysis project Ga0065721, IMG submission 59108) | Mesophilic microbial community from rice straw/compost enrichment Sample: eDNA_1 v2 (version 2) | ecosystem: Engineered > Solid waste > Grass > Composting > Bioreactor | place: USA: Davis... | reverse complement strand
TATCCCGTGAATTGGGAATCAGTTTAGGGAAGGTTAACTACTGTATCCACGCTTTGATAGAGAAGGGCATCGTAAAAGCGAGTAACTTTAAAAACAGCCAGAACAAACACGCCTATGCTTATCTGCTGACGCCCAAAGGGATAGAAGATAAGGCCAAAGTGACTGTTCGGTTTCTTAATCGGAAGTTGGCTGAGTATGAGGCTCTTCGGAGCGAAATCGAAAGTCTGCGGCGCGATTTATCTACATCAGATGAATCAACCTTTATCTAGCTGCCAACCTAATAGCTGCTGAAGAAAATCAATTTAAAGTCGTAGGCCCCGTGCTTATTTTTTCTTGGTTAGTGCAAGTCAATGTTCTATTGCAGTGATTCATATGGCCGATGATTAAGAATATTGTTGTCTTGGTTGTAATAGCAATCATTCAATGACTAATTCAATCGGCATCAGTTAGATCAATAGGCGCATCTTGGTGTTTTAAGTGAAGATATGGGTTATCGCCTTTATTAATGAATAATTTGTCAAGTGAGTTTCGTGAAAAATATTCTAGCAAAAAAAAATATCGGAAAAGAAGAGATTGCTCTGATTGAGAACTTTATTTCTTTGTCACTTCTTAGAGGGTTGGAGATGTTGCTGCCCTTAATCACATTTCCATATTTGGTTCGAATTCTTGGGTTGGAAAAGTATGGATTGATTGCGCTAGCAAGTGCATTGGCTATGTATTTTTCTGCTGTAATCCAGTATGGTTTTAACGTAACCTCAGTGAGAGAAATAGCTAGAAATAAAGAAAGTATTGAAATAGTTTCTAAGATATTTAGTCTCTCAATCACAATTTCTGCAATATTGTTCCTGCTTTCTTTAGTAATTGTATCGATAATAGTATCTCTCTTCAATAAATTCTCTGCAGACGTTTGGCTTTATATTGTTTCATTTCTTTGGTTGTCTTGTCAGGCCTTTCTTCCTTTGTGGTTCTTCTCTGGATTTGAAAAACTAAAAATTATTGCGGTTGTGAATGTTCTAACTAAATTGGGTACAGCGGTATGTATCTTCACTTTTATTGAGAAGCCTGAAGATTACATGCTGGTGCCACTTTTTAATTTAATATTTTGTCTGGTTTCTTTGGTAGCTGCATTCTTTGTTATATCTAAAAAATTCTCCGTGATCTATACATTGCCCGGCATTAAAGAAATAAAAAATTACATGACAGATGGCTCGCATGCGTTCATATCGCAGGTGGCCCCGACCTTGTATAACAACTCTTCAGTTTTTGTCTTGGGTGTTTTTGCTTCACCTTCCGTCGTGGGCGTTTATTCGGCAGCACTTCGCCTTATTGACGTATTTGCAACATTAGGAGCCATCCTTTCATCAGTGTTTTTGCCGTATCTTGCTCGAAAGCGCGAATGCATACCTTTATTTAATAAATGGATGTTGGTTACGGGAGTGTGTCTGGCTGCATTTTGTTTTGCTGGATCTGACACTCTAGTTAACATTCTCTTTTCTCAGGGGAATATGGTGGTTGCATCCTATGTTGATTATTTGGTGATCAGTATACCTGCGCTTTTTGCAGTATATGCTTTTGGTACAAATTCATTGATGCTCGCAGGTCAAGACAAATTGGTAAAAAGTGTGGCTTTATATACATCATTATCTTTTTTTATTGTTGGGATGTTAGTCATTCCTCTGCTAGGCATAGTGGGGAGCTGCTTAATTATCGTGGGTGCCAGACTGACAATGGCGTTGAGCTATATCTCACTCTATAAATCTCGCTTTGCTTAGTAATCGTAGTATGTAGAGCCTAAATATTCTGAGGCTTGATAATTAGCTGATCTTTTTTGGTTATGAAAGTGGTGGGCATCGAATGTATATGGAAGATTTAAAGAACAAAGTCCGATCTATCTGGAATTCTCCGTTGTTGTGCGCAGTGAGAATTCCGATATTTTCTATGATTGAAAAATGGTTCGGGTACCCTCTATTAAAAAGACAGTACAGGCAAAAAACTGGGCGAATATTAAGTATTAAAAACCCCCGAAGCTTTAATGAGAAGGTTTGTTGGAAAAAGGTTCATGATAGAAATCCTTTGATGGCTAGAGCTGCGGATAAGTATGAGGTTAGAAATCTAGTTAAGGAGCTTCTTGGTGAGGGCGAGGCAAATAACATTCTGATTCCTTTGCTTTATGTGACAAATGATCCTGAAACCATACCGTTTGAAAATTTTGATTGCGAATACATAATAAAAGCCAATCATGGCTCTGGAACAAATATTATCGTATCTGATAGAAATATAGATCGCGGTGAAATTATCAAAGAATGTAAAAAATGGTTACGTATGAAATACGGTATTTTTAAACACGAATGGGCATACGAAAATATAGATGTTCAAATAATAATAGAGAAGCTTATTCGGGATAAGGATGGAAAACTACCTGTAGATTATAAATTTCATATGTTTCATGGGCGGTGCGAAATGATACAGGTTAATCAGGGGTTGTTCTCCGATAAAGATAATCGCACGCTAAATATGCTGTCCCCAGAATGGAAAAAGCTTGATGTTTTCTGGGAATTTCCGCCAGCAGAACATATAAACAAGCCTTTTCAGCTTGACAAAATGTTGGCTTTGGCGGAGAAGCTTTCTAAACCTTTTGACTACATTCGAGTAGATTTATATTGTGTAGATGAGCATATATATTTTGGAGAGCTCACAAATTATCCGACTAGCGGTATGGCAAAAATACTTCCTGCATCATTTGATTTTGAGATGGGAGAGAAGTGGAGGATAGAAAATGAATATTGGAAGAATAATAACCCGAGCAGTAATTTGTGAGTCGTCATTATGTATATTTCTAAATTGAATATGGCTACAAAGATCGTTGGGGTTGCTATTTTTATAGCGATTGTCTTATTGCAAATATATGTTCCAAGTATTTTCATTTTTTGTCTTCTTGTTTTCTCGGCTTCCCTTTTTCTATTTTATCAGTTGGCTCGACCGCAGTTGATTCATTGGTTGTTTTTTTTCGTTTTTTTTTCGCTGATGAGCCTACTCTGGGCAGAAAATTACGATTCGGCCTATGGAAACTCGTTAACCTTATTGAGTAATTTTCTAATAGCAGTCTGCATATCAGGTCTTTGCAAGAATGAAAGCGAATTCAGGTTATTGGGCTCATACATTTTTCTTTCGATTTTCGCGCTCCAGGTGGCGATGTTTTATGAGGTTGGTACTCTGTTTCCGTCAGAGGGAAGATATGCTCCGCTTCTTTTAAATGAAAATATGTATGCTTTTTTCCTTATATTAGGTTTGATTTTCTTGGGCTTTATTTCGTTGGATAGAAAATTACCGATTGAAAAAAGAATCTTTGTTTTTTTGCTATATCTTTTCTTGGTGTATCAAGTTGCGTTTGTGTCTGGCTCTCGAAAAGGCTTGGTAATCGTAACGCTAATTTCTGTTCTTCTTTGCATGTTCCATGTCAAGAGTTCCAGAGGAGAGAAGAAACTGCTTCTATTTGTTTTGGGAGCTGTGATTCTTTTTACTGTTTTAATAATGATCTCAAAATCAGAGCACTTTCAGCGGTTGGTTGAAGCATTGCAATTTGCCAAAGGTGATTCTGTAGAGGAAAAAAGTGTTATTCAGCGTTCATCTATGATTGAGGTGGGTATCCAACTTTTTCTCGAGAAACCTATTTGGGGATGGGGTTTATATCAGTACCGATACGTGTCGGGTTTAGAAGCGTATTCTCATTCTAATATAATAGAGGTTTTAGCTAATCATGGTTTAATTGGCTGGTTTTCATACTGCTCATACTATTTAATTGTAATCATGGCTTACCTAACGCGGAGGCGACAGATTTCTTATCCCTTACGTTATTTGTTTTGGAGTGCTTTTATCTCTGCATTATCCTGGGAGATCGCTGCTGTTACTTATGTTGACAATCCTATGCATTGGCTCTTGTTGGGGGTTCTGTCTGGTGTTGCCTCAAAAAAAAATTTACAAAAGAAAGTCTGCCAGTTTGGTTGAAAGTGCTGATTTTATATTCTCTTAAAAAATTAAAATGATGTATAGACTAGCAACTATAAATATTAAATTAGGAAAGCTTTAAGATTCTGGTGGATGAAAATGAGAGAGAGAAAAAAAATACTTCTAGTACTCCCTTCCTTAAGTGGCGGCGGTGCGGAGCGAGTGATGTTAACGTTGTCAAAATTTCTTAATAGAGAGGTGTTTGAGGTTTATCTAGTGGTGATTATAAAGAAAGGAGCATACATTGATATCATTCCGGATAACGTTAATATTATTTATTTTAACTCATCTAGAGTTAGGTATTCGTTCATTAAAATGATTAGGTTGATACTGGATATTAAGCCGAAATTTGTTTTCTCTACTTTGGGTCAATTTAATCTCATGATGGCTTTTATAAGATTATTTATTTCAAGAGAGATTAAATTTATTGGTAGAGAATCTAACACTGTTAGTGTACGAAACAAGGATATGAGATTTCCTAAAATCTATAACAAGTTGTATAAATTGTTGTATCCCAATCTAGACCTTGTTATATGCCAAAGTGAATATATGAGGAAAGACTTAATTTATAATTATGGATTTCCTGAATCAAAAGCAGTTGTAATAAATAATCCAGTAGATACTGAAGAAATAGAAAAAAAAATGGATATTGACGTTGGATTTCCATTGCAGAGGAACAAAATTAATTTGTTGGCAGTTGGTAGGCTGGTTAACCAAAAAGGTTTTGATCTTTTGTTGGCTTCGTTTTCACTACTGGATACACGTTATGTCTTAACAATTCTGGGTGAGGGCCCTTTGGAAGTACATTTAAAGAAAATGGCTATAGACTTGAATATTTCCGAAAGGGTTAACTTTGAGGGCTTTGTTAATAACCCATATGCGTACATGAAAGGTGCTGATATTTTTGTTTTATCATCTAGATACGAGGGTTTTCCAAATGTAGTTTTGGAGGCAAATGCTTGTGGCTTGCCTGTTATAGCTTTTGATTCACCTGGTGGGGTGAGGGAAATTCTAGGGGCTGGTGTGGGTGGTGAGCTGGTTCCTAATGGAGATGTGCGTGAGCTAGCTCAGAGAATTCTTAACTTTGATTTTTCTAAGTTTAGTCCTGCGGAGACAAAGGCTGTCATTAAGACTAATTATTGTAAGGCTAGAATAATAAAGATGTATGAAGATGCACTTCTTGGCATGTTGTAGATATTATTGGTTAAAACGATTTCTGGAAATTTTATGCATATTTTATTTGCTGTTCATGGATACAAACCGGCATACAAAATTGGAGGTCCAATTGAGTCAGTTTCTGCGATTGCAGAACGGCTTGTTGAAAGAGGGCATTCAGTTAGTGTATTTACTACCAACAGTAACTTAACTGAGGATCTAGATGTTCCCTTGGATGAGCCCATAAGCGTTGATGGCGTCAACGTGTGGTATTTTAAGAGAAATGATTTTCTTAAAAGGATACTGTTCTTTGCTCCATATTTTTCTCGGTCCATCGGGTACCTATATGCTCCAAGGATGAGGAAAGCGTTAGATGCATTGGTTCCAGAGGTTGATATTATTCACACTCATCTCCCTTTCGTTTATCCGACTCATGCTGCAGGCCGTGCTGCTATTAGACATAATAAACCGTTGTTCTATCATCAGAGAGGGGTGTTTGATCCTGAACGATTGAAATTTAGGTCTTGGAAGAAGAAGCTTTTTATAAGGCTTTTTGAATTGCCTCTTCTTAAAAAAGCAAGATGTTTGATTGCTCTTACTGAGGCAGAGAGAGAGAGTTACAGATCGTTGGGTGTGAATACGAACTGTACGGTAATTCCGAATGGTATTGATGTGGAGAAATATTGGCAAAATCTCCCACCTAAGTGGGAAGAGAAATTAACTTTTGCGGCGAACGCACAAGTAATATTATTTATGGGACGACTTCATCCCGTAAAAGGTGCTGATCGATTAATAGAGGCGTTCCTGGCCATCAAGGATAGATTCCCAAGGGCCGTATTGGTGTGTGCCGGCCCCGATGAGTTTAAAATAGAGGATAGATTAAAAAAACACTCATTTGATGACTTATCTGGAAGAGTTTTTTTTCCAGGCATGGTTACGGGTGATTATAAAAAAGCTCTTTTGGCTAGAGCCAATATATTCAGTCTTCCGTCGGATGCAGAGGGGTTTTCTATGGCGGTGCTTGAAGCTATGGCTAGTAAAACAGCAGTGATTCTATCGCCCGGATGTCATTTTAATGAAGTAGAGAGTTACGGTGCGGGGAAAGTGGTATCGAAAGACGTTGCATCAATCGCGGCCGCCATGTCAGAGCTTCTTGCTGATGAATCATTGATCAATAAAATGTCTGAACGTGCATATGAATTAGTAAAGAGCCGTTTTTCATGGGATTCAATCGTGGAGGAGTTAATTCAGGTATATCAACAAGGGGCTATTGATGTTGGAGGAGTATTTAATGGGAGCACTTCTGATAAGGGGAGCTTTCTATGTCAAAAATAATAGTAACTGGGGGGTCAGGATTTATCGGGCATAACTTAACCCAAGTTCTTTGTGAAAAACATGAAGTGATAAACATAGATGTCAACAAACCTTTAATTCATATTGAAGGGGCAAGTTGGGTTTGTTGCGATATTAGAGACACAAAAGCTCTTAGAAAAATTTTCGAGAGAAGTACGCCTGATTACGTTGTGCATTTGGCTGCGAGAACCGACTTGCTAGGACATTCGCTTGATGATTACGATGTTAATACAACTGGAACTCAGTCAGTAATAGATGCAATTCGGTCCAGTTCATCTATTAAAAAAGCTGTTTTCGCCTCATCAATGTTGGTATGCAAGGTCGGCTATATACCCAGTAGCTATCAAGATTATTGTCCATCAACCGTCTATGGTGAAAGCAAAGTTATGATGGAAGGAATCGTCCGCTCATCATCTTTGTCTACTCATTGGACACTATTTAGGCCAACGTCCATATGGGGGCCGTGGTTTAATGCCCCATATAGAGATTTTTTTGATATGGTGAGAAGGGGGAAGTTTGTAGGCGTTAGTGGATGCGCAACTAAAACTTACGGATATGTTGGCAATACAGTCTATCAAATTGCAAAACTGCTGTTTGACGCTTCAGCAAACTCCCATCAGAAGACCTTTTATATTGGTGACAATCCACCTATAAATATAAATTCTTGGGCGTCAGAGATATCAGGGAAACTGGGTAAAAAGGATCCATTCGTTTTACCTAAATTCGTTATTTTGTTGGCGGGTAAGTTTGGGGATTTATTGGGATGTTTGGGAATTAAATTTCCATTGAATTCCTTTCGTTACAAGAATCTGACAACAGATAACATCATTCCATTGGATGATTTATATAGTGTGGTTGGGCCACCACCTTTTACGCGTTCGGAAGGTATCGATAGAACTTTAGACTGGATGTCTAACCATTAATTAAAACGGAGCACTCTCTAAATGTTAAAAAAAGTGGCTTTAATAACTGGCATTACAGGCCAGGATGGTTCATATCTTGCTGAGTTTTTGTTAGAGAAAGGCTACCAAGTTCATGGCATAAAGCGTCGAGCATCACTCTTCAATACGCAGCGAGTTGATCACATCTATGAAGATCCGCATATAGAGAATCAAAACTTTATACTTCACTATGGGGATTTGACAGACTCGTCTAATCTCACCCGAATTATTCAGCAAGTTAAGCCTGATGAAATTTACAACCTAGGTGCGCAATCACACGTAGCTGTGAGTTTTGAATCTCCAGAATACACGGCAGACGTAGATGCTATGGGTACGCTGAGAATTTTGGAATCTATACGTTTACTGGGATTAGAGAAAAAAACACGGTTCTATCAAGCTTCTACCTCTGAGCTATATGGCTTAGTGCAGGAGGTTCCACAAAAGGAAACAACTCCCTTTTACCCAAGATCACCATACGCAGTGGCTAAACTATATTCCTACTGGATAACCGTTAATTATCGTGAATCATATGGAATGTATGCCTGTAACGGAATTTTGTTTAATCACGAATCTCCTCGTCGTGGTGAGACTTTCGTAACACGTAAAATTACTCGAGGTTTGGCAAACATTGCTCAAGGTCTGGAGAGTTGTCTTTACATGGGAAATATAGATGCGCTTCGTGACTGGGGGCACGCTAAAGATTATGTACGAATGCAATGGATGATGTTACAGCAAGATGAAGCAGAAGATTTTGTAATTGCGACAGGTGTGCAACATTCCGTTCGTCAGTTCATTGAGTGGTCAGCGGCTGAACTTGGTATAACTCGTGCGTTTTTGAAGGGAGGGGGNTNGTAGTGAGATAGCGATTGTTGCTGCAATATCTGGTGAAGATGCTCCGGCCGTACAAGTAGGCGATGTTATTGTGAGGATTGATCCGCGTTATTTTCGCCCTGCGGAGGTAGAGACTCTTTTGGGAGATCCTTCTAAAGCTAAGCAAGTACTTGGCTGGGAACCCAAAATTACCGCGCAGGAAATGTGTGCAGAAATGGTGTCAGAAGACCTTAAGACGGCCAAACGACATGCTTTGCTTAAAATGCACGGCTATGACTTACCGATGTCGGTGGAGAGTCGAGCATGAGTCATTTGCATCAGCCCATTTTTGTCGCAGGTCACCGAGGGATGGTGGGATCTGCGATTATTCGCAGGTTGGAGTCTTTAGGTTATGTCAATATCCTGACGTGCTCCCGTGAAGATCTGGATTTGATAAATCAAGCCGAGGTTAACGCCTTCTTTCATAAAGCAAAACCTGTGCAGGTTTATTTGGCAGCAGCGAAAGTTGGAGGTATTCATGCTAACAATGAATATCCGGCGGATTTCATATACGAGAACTTGATGATTGAAGCCAATATTATTAATGCCGCACACAGGGCCGGTGTGCAACAATTGCTTTTTCTTGGATCATCCTGCATTTATCCGAAATATGCTGAGCAGCCAATACGAGAAGATGCACTCCTTACAGGTATATTGGAGCCAACCAACGAGCCTTACGCAATAGCGAAGATAGCTGGAATAAAGCTTTGCGAAAGCTATAACCGTCAGTATGGTCGTGATTATAGAAGCGTCATGCCAACCAACCTGTATGGTCCGAATGATAATTTTCATTCGGAAAACTCGCACGTAATTCCAGCGTTAATTCGTCGTTTCCACCATGCGGTAGTTACTAATGCTAGTGAGATTGTAATTTGGGGTAGTGGCATACCTAAACGTGAATTTTTACATGTAGATGATATGGCAGCAGCCTGCGTTCATGTTATGAACTTATCTCCTAGTTTATATAGAGCTAATACGCAGTCCATGCTTTCACATATCAATGTGGGGACTGGTATTGACTGCACCATCCGCCAACTTGCCGAAACAATTGCTGGTGTTACTGGGTTTAGCGGTGATCTAGTTTTTGACACGTCAAAGCCTGACGGTACACCGCGCAAGCTATTAGATGTTTCGCGGTTAAAACTTCTAGGATGGGAGGCAAGTATCAGTTTAGAAAAGGGGTTGCGAGAAACTTATCAATGGTTCCTTGAAAACCAAGATAATTTTAGAGCTTAACTGTTTCCTGTTATCAGGTTGGTCTTTGAGTATGCCCATGAAGGTCAGTATTATTACTGTTTGTTTTAATAGCGCAAAAACAATACGAGAGACTATCGAGTCTGTATTGTCTCAAACTTATACAAACATAGAGTACATTATTGTCGATGGTGCTTCAAAAGATGGTACCTTAGATATTATTTCGGAATATGAGGGAAGGATAGCCAAAGTAATTTCTGAACCTGATAGGGGAATATACGATGCGATGAACAAAGGGATAGCTGTATCTACCGGCGATATCATCGGCATACTAAATTCTGACGACTTTTATGAGAGTAGCGATGCTATTGCTTGTTTAGTTGATCAGTTTGCACGCTATCCAACCGCTGACGTTATATATGGTGATGTTTTGTTTTGCGAGGCGGAAGATATTAATGCTGTCACCCGTATTTATAGAGCCAAGCACTTCAAAGCATGGAAATTAAGGTTTGGTTGGATGCCGCCACATCCTGCATCATTTGTAAAACGAAGTGCTTATGAGACCGTTGGTACATACTCTTTGGATTATAAGATATCTGCAGATTACGAATTTTTTGTAAGAATGCTTTACACGAGGAAATTGAATTATCGATGGATGGATAAGGTGCTTGTAAGAATGCGGCAAGGGGGGGTTAGCACCTCGGGCCTTAAAAGTAGCTTATTATTAAATCGTGAAATTGTTAATGCGTGCAAAAATAATGGCCTTTATACCAATTTGGTGTTTGTTTTAACTAAGATTCCTTTTAAATTGGTGGAACTAATCAATCTATCAAAGTGGCAAAGACCATGAGTCGAATAGCAATTACTGGAGCGAACGGCTTTGTTGGCGGTGCGCTATTGAAGAAACTCAATGAGTTGTCTAAGTGGTCCATCCTGGCTATCACGAGGAAACCTTACGATGCATCATTAGATTATTGTAACGTGTCTTCATTAGTCATTCCTGATTTGGCACAAATTAAACAGTTTGAAGATCATTTAATTGGCGTCGATGTTTTGGTGCATGCGGCAGCAAGAGTTCATGTAATGAAAGATGCTGCTGAGAATCCGTTACTCGAATTTAGAAGAGTAAATTGTTCGAATACATTAGCTTTGGCTGCTGCAGCCGCTAAGTGTGGTGTTAAAAGATTTGTCTTCATTAGTTCCGTTAAAGTTAATGGTGAGGAGAGCCTTAGATATCATCCGATCACTGAGGCCGACATTGCTTCTCCACTTGATCCCTATGGAATATCTAAGTATGAGGCTGAGCAGAAGTTGTTTGAACTGGCAGAAGAGACAGGAATGGAGGTTGTTGTTGTAAGGCCTCCTCTAGTCTACGGACCTGGTGTCAAAGCAAACTTTAGGGCCATGATGAATTGGTTGTATAGGCGCTTACCCTTACCTTTGGGAGCTATAGATAATCGACGAAGTTTGGTTGGGTTGGACAATCTAGTCGATATGTTGATTACCTGTCTTGAGCATCCTGAGGCGGCCAATCAGGTTTTTCTGGTGAGCGACGGCGAGGATTTGTCGACTACATGTCTACTGAAACGTATGGGAATAGCTCTGGGTTTTCCGGCGCTCTTGTTCCCGGTTCCCGAAGGTGTTCTAGGTGTCACGGCGTTATTAATTGGAAAAAGGAATTTTTCTCAGCGCCTCTGCGGCTCGCTTCAAGTCGATATTTCCAAGGCTAGAGAGCTTCTTAATTGGGTTCCACCTGTATCTGTTGATGAACAGCTAAGAAAAACTGCTGTAGCATTTTTGCAGGAGATGGAGCGGTGATGGTTTGGTTTTATTTATTGTTTGTTTGGCTTTTAGCTTTCACTTTAACGTGGGTGCTACGTAAGTATGCACTCGCATGTAATTTAATAGATATTCCGAATGTCCGTAGTTCGCACACAGTCCCAACTCCGCGTGGAGGGGGAGTCGCTATTGTATTGAGCGTTCTAGTGGGTATGCTGATCCTGAAGATTCTTGATGTCATGCATACTGAAGCTTTTATCGGATTTTGGGGCGCGGGAATGATTGTGGCTGTTACGGGCTTTATTGACGATCATGGTCATGTCGCCGCACGCTGGCGTTTGAGTGCTCATTTTATTGCGGCAAGTTGGGGGTTATATTGTTTTGGTGGTTTTCCTGAGGTAGAGGCATTTGGGGTTGCCTTGGAGCTTGGTTGGTTGGGCCACATATTTGCAGTAATTTATTTGGTTTGGTTATTAAATCTTTATAATTTCATGGATGGCATCGATGGTATAGCAGGTATAGAGGCGAGTACTGTTTGTCTTGGTGGAGTTATTTTATCCCTTGTTAATAGCGGCGTTTTCACAGACCAGTTGCCTGTTCTTTCATTGTTAATGGCGGCTTTAGGCTTCTTGATTTGGAACTTTCCACCAGCAAAAATTTTTATGGGTGATGCGGGAAGCGGATTTATAGGTTTACTAATAGGATTGTTTTCAATCTCTGCAGCGCATTTGGATCAATCTTTGTTTTGGGGTTGGGTTATTTTGCTCGGTGTATTCATAGTTGATGCTACGGTAACCCTGTTGCGCAGGGCTTTTGCGGGCTTCGCTGTTTATGAGGCGCATCGAAGCCATGCCTATCAATATTTGTCTCGTAAGTTGGCTTCACACTCACTTGTTACTATTAGCATCGGGTTGATCAATATCATCTGGCTTTTTCCTATGGCATTTCTTGTGGTGCTTGGTTGGTTAGATGGCTTTTTAGGGTTGATCATTGCCTATCTACCTTTGATTATAATAGTAACTTGGCTTAAGGCTGGGAATGCCGTGCATCAAGAGGTGTGATAATGGCTAAAAAATTATTGGTGCTTATTGCCCTAGTGATATCGTTTGGCGTGTTATTGGTACTTGAACTAAAAGGGTTTATGAATCTTCGCTCAGCCGGGCCAGCCGCACAGATAGCACCAAACATTGCTCAGCAACCGCTTGTGGAGATCAACATTGGCATTAGTACTGAAGTAAGGGATCTCTTAAAGATCGTCTATGCTTTGGACCGGTACAAACAGACGCATAGGAGTTACCCTATTAGTTCCTCGGAGGGAGGAAAATGGGACGGGATCATAAGTAGTTATGGCGAGAGCAGGGAGGATTGGATTCGGGGACTTGTTCCTGAGTATGTTGATAGTTTACCCCGCGATCCCCGCATGCTGAACGATGGTACTAAGCAATACATATACAAGTCGGATGGTGCAAATTATAAACTGATAGCTCATAAAGTGGCTAATTGCCAGCAGATAAAAAATGCACTTCCATCTCTAGTTGATCCCATAAGAGATTGTTCCGCTATCGGGTTTTGGACTAAAAGAGCTGCTAGTTGGTAAGAAAGGTAAGGTTGTAAACCCCTTGAACTAGGGGCATTCGAATAATTCTCTGTTGTACGCTATCCTGATGAGGAGACCAATAATGCGAAAATTACGTTTTTCAGATGGCTAGATTGTTAAGATCCTGAAAGAGGTAGAAGGCGGCCGGCTGATTAAAGAAGTCTGTCGCAAGTATAGCGTATCGGGCTCGACTTACTACGTAAGCGCTCACCGCAGGCAGGGTTCTGGAAGTGTTTCGGTCGAATTCGCCACAAAGGTTATCCGTTCAACCATAAGCGCGTTTATCGTGTGTATCGCTGGATGGGCTTGAATTTGAAGCGTCGGGTCAAGCGTGTGTTACCCAAGCGAATTGTTCAACCCTTGGCGGTGGTTGCGCAAGCCAATCATCAGTGGGCATTGGATTTTATGCACGATAGTTTGTATTGCGGCAAACGCTTCCGCACGCTGAATGTTCTCGATGAAGGAACACGAGAATGTTTAGCCATTGAGGTAGACACCTCGTTGCCAGCTGAGCGCGTGGTTCGTACTCTGGAGCATCTCAAGATGGAGCGCGGATTGCCCGCACAGTTACGTGTGGATAACGGACCGGAGCNGATATCGGCNANGTTAACGGATTGGNGCGAGGANAANGNTATCAAGCTGGTTTACATCCAGCCGGGCAAACCGCAACAGAATGGTTTTGTTGAGCGCTTTAACGGTTCCTTCCGAAGGGAATTTTTAAATGCGTATTTGTTTGAATCACTAACTCAGATAAGGGCCTGGTTCTGGCGGATTGATTATAACGACGAACGAACGCATGAAAGCCTTGGCCATCTGCCGTCTTCGGTTTATCGAGCAAAATTGGAAAACTGCAGTTTAGAAATGTCTTATTAGTGGGAAGTGGACAGGGGATATCTGTGAATTCATCTGATCTAGTTATCATTGTAGGCGCGGGTGGTCACGGTCGCTCTGTTGCTGAAATAATTCTTTCTGACACCCATTG
>Ga0065721_10051681_pt1 | contig 13878 bp, 16 predicted proteins | sample Mesricmetagenome_FD_59108 | JGI IMG/M metagenome (GOLD analysis project Ga0065721, IMG submission 59108) | Mesophilic microbial community from rice straw/compost enrichment Sample: eDNA_1 v2 (version 2) | ecosystem: Engineered > Solid waste > Grass > Composting > Bioreactor | place: USA: Davis... | reverse complement strand
CGCTCCAGCACCACCACCTCGGCCCCGAGGCCCGCCGCCATCCGTGCGGCGTTCATGCCGACGACGCCGCCGCCCAGCACGCAGACCCGCGCCGGCGGCACGCCGGGCACGCCGGAGATCAAGAGCCCCATGCCCCCGTTGTGCTTGAGCAGAGTCTCACCGGCTGAGAAGACGGCGATCCGGCCAGCGACCTCGGACATGGGCGCCAGCAGCGGCAAACCGCCGGCCGCGTCTGTCACCGTCTCGTAGGCGATCGCCGCGCAGCCCGAGGCGATCAAGCCGTCGGCTTGCGCCGGATCGGGAGCTAGGTGGAGGTAGGTGAAGAGAAGGTGCCGATCGGTGAGCCGCGCCCACTCTTCCGGCTGGGGCTCCTTCACCTTTACGATAAGGTCGCCGCCGGCGAAGACCGCCGCCGCGTCCGGCGCGATCTTGGCGCCTGCGCGGGTATAGGCCTCGTCGGAATATCCCGCCCCGGCCCCAGCGCCCGCCTGGACCAACACCTCGTGGCCGTGGGTGACATACTCACGTACCGCGGTCGGCGTGAGGCCCACCCTGTGCTCGTTCGGCTTGATCTCGCTGGGAACGCCGACTTTCATAGGGCCGCCTCCTTGGGACGTTATTTCATGTTATGCGGCATTTGAGGGCAGAACCGTGTTTGGTCAACCTAGAACGCAGGAAGCCATGCCGGCGCGGTTGATCGTCCCCGCGGCCCGCGTGATCTTGCCCGAGCGCCGCTTCACATAGGGACCTGGCTGCGCCGCGCGCCATTTCAAGGGGCTGGGCAGGATCGCCGCCAACCGCGCCGCCTGGGCGGCGCTAAGCTGATCGGCGCCGACGCCGAAGTTCTTTCGCGCCGCCGCCTCGGCCCCGTAGACGCCTGGGCCCCACTCGATGGAGTTCAGATAGACCTCCATGATCCGCGGCTTGCCCCAGATCACCTCGATGAGCACGGTGAAATAGGCCTCTAGGCCTTTGCGGACATAGGAGCGGCCTGGCCAGAGAAAGACGTTCTTGGCCGTCTGTTGGCTGATCGTCGAGCCGCCGCGCAGCTTCCGCCCCTTGGCGTTGCTCACATACGCCTTCTCGATCGCATCGAAGTCGAAGCCACGGTGCTCGCAGAACTTCGCGTCCTCGGCCGCGATCACCGCCCGCACGAGGCGCGGCGATATCTCGTCGAGCGGCCGCCAGCGGCGGTCGAAGCCTTTGCCTTCGACGACACGCTGGATCATCAGCCAGGTGATCGGCGGCGGCGCGAACCGGTAGATCGCCGTCACCAGCACGGGCCCGATGAGCCCAAACACCAACACCAGCAACAGCACGCCGCGCAGCAGACGGCCGAAGAACCCCTTACGCGACGACGCCCTAGCCAAGACCCTTGCCCTTACCCGACGGTCAGGTGCTAGCGATGCGACCGAGAGCTTTCACGGTCAAGCCGCCGCAAGGACGCAAATCGCATTGAACGTTTCGCAAGCCGTCGCCGCACGCGTCTCCATCCGCGCCTTCAAGCCCGCCACTCCGCCGGCCTCGGTGGTGCGCGATATCCTGGAGGCGGCCGCCCGAGCCCCGTCCGGAGGCAACCTGCAGCCCTGGCGCGTCTACGCCTTGGCGGGATCTGCGCTCGCAGGCCTCAAGGCCAAGGTCGCCGCCAATCCGCTGGGTGAACCGCCGGAATACGACGTCTATCCGCCCAATCTCTGGGACCCGTTCCGCACCCGCAGGTTCCAGAACGGCGAGGACCTCTACGCCACCATCGGTATTCCGCGGGAAGACAAGCCGGCCCGCCTGCGCCAGTTGGCCAAGAACGGAGAGCTGTTCGGCGCGCCGGTCGGCCTCTTCTTCTGCATCGATCGCAAGCTCGGCCCACCGCAATGGTCGGACCTTGGGATGTATATGCAGACGGTGATGCTGCTGGCGACGGAGCGGGGGCTCGACACCTGCGCCCAGGAATACTGGGCGCGATATCCCAAGACCCTCGCCGAGGTGCTGAACCTGCCCGAGGACCACATGGTCTTCTCGGGCATGGCCCTGGGCTGGCGCGACGAAACCGCGCCGATCAATACCCTGCGCTCCTCCCGTGACCCCTTCGAAGCTTGGGGCGAACTGCGCGGTTTCGACTAGTCAAGGCAAAGGGGCTCAGCCCATCACCTCTGCGACCCCGGCCGCACCGTCCTCGTCGCCCCAGGCGACTCGCTTCCCGTCCGGCGTCATGGCGAGCGCCGCGATGGGCGCCCCCTTCTCGGCCTTGAGCGGGATGATCTTCTGGCCAGCCAGGTCGCAGGCCCAGACCCGGCCGTCGTCCAGCCCGGCGCAGATCCATTGCCCGTTGGGCATGCCGGCCACCCGCACCACCATGGCGCTTTCGTCGAAGCCGACTTCCGCGGCCTGCTTTCCCATGGGTCCGGTGGCGCCGGCGAACGGCCAGACCACCACGCCGTTCGCCCCCGAGGTCGCGAGAAGCTGGCCCTTGGCCACGAAGGCCATGCTCTTCACCTTCACCGGATAGCCGCCCATCCGCAGGTTCTTGTCATCGGCCACGCGCCAGCCGTGCAGCGCATTCTCCTGCATGGCCGACATCAGGAACTTGCCGTCCGGACTGAAGGCCAGGCCCACATGGCTGCCGGCCCACTTCAGGACATACGGCTTCTGCTCGGCGATCTTGGCGTACCAGAGCCAGGCGCCGCCGTAGGTCGCCGCCGCCACCCGCCGTCCCTTGGGGTCGAAGGCGATGTCGGCCACCGACTTCTCGTGGACGAAGACGCGTTGGAACCCTGGGTCGTTCGCATCGCGCACGTGGAGCTCCTTGCCCGCCGCGAAGGCGACGAGCTTGGAATCGGCCGAGGCCGCCACCGCATCGATCCAACGCCCCTGCAATCGGGCGATCTCCTCAGCGCCGCCGGGACGCGACCACACGACGCGGCCATCGTCACCCCCCGTCACCAGGCCCTGGCCGCTCGGATGCAGACAGGCGCTCAGAACCGCGCCGTCATGCGCCTCGACGGTTTCGCCGCTTTCGAACCGGACCGTGCCGTCTCCGAGCGCGAAGGCGGCCTTGCCATCCTTCTGGAAAAGGGCGGCGGTGACATAGGCGTCGTATTGGAAAGTCATGGGGCGCGTCATAGCGGCCTAACATTGGTCTTGGCGAGAGGCGGAATCATGCCCGGGAAGCGCCTTCGAAACGGGCGCCGCGCAAGACCTGACCTTTGGACGCGGAAAGTTCGCAGGTTCGGGCTTTACAATCGCATTCTCTTTAGCGAAGGGTGTCGCGACTATGCGACGGCCCAAGTTCGGGCCCAAGGGAAGGAAATTCATATGGGTGCGAAGCTGGGCGGCGGAGGCGGCGGCAAGTTCGACCTCGGCCAGAACAGCGACATCAACGTCACGCCCTTCGTGGACGTGATGCTGGTGCTCCTTATCATCTTCATGGTGTCGATCCCGGCCGCGACCGTGTCGATCAAGCTCGACCTGCCGCCGGCGATTCCGCCGCCTCCGGGCACGAAGATCGAAGAGCCGACGCTGATCAACGTGCAGCAGGGCGGCAAGCTGTTCATCGGCGAGACGCCGACGAACCTTGACAACCTGACCGCGGACCTGACCCGCGTGCTGAACAAGCCGGAACCGACCGAAGAGCGCATCTATATCCGCGCCGACCGGACCGTGCGCTACGGCGACTTCATGCAGGTGATGAACACCCTGCAGGGCAATGGCTTCTACCAAGTCGCCCTGATCAACGAAGAGCTCTAGTCAGCGCTTCGCAGCGATACGAAAAGGCCCGCCCGGGGAAACCCAGGCGGGCCTTTTTCTTTGGCGTATATATACTTTGCAAACAAGTTGACTCGATCGCCTTGAGGGAGTCACCCTCGCCGGTCACAACCGGGGAAGGCGATGACTAAGACTCCTGAGGTCAAGATCGGCCGCGCCGTCATGCAAGTTCTGGCTTCCGAGCCTAGTGGCGAGGCAACGGTCAAAACGCTTGTGAAGCGAGTGCCTGAGTTCGTTAAGCTCACAGACGAAGATCGGCAGCCGTCAGAAACTCGTGCTCACGAGGAGATCTGGGAACAGCGCGTTCGAAACCTGAAGTCCCACGACAAGACGCCTGGAAACGTTATCGCTGAAGGCTACGTCGCTCACGTTGGGCGCGGTCGCTACAAGCTGACTGACACGGGTTGGACCCACCTGAAGAACAAGGGGCTCGTCTAGGAATAGCGGGCCTTGTAGCCGGGCTTGAACCACTTGAGCTCGGTTCCTGACGGCGCATCTTTGTCCCAGACGAACCAAGCGTAGGCGGTGGTCCCGCTACCCTGCTGAACAGCGCCAGCGGGGTAGAAGGTAATGCGCTCGCTGAATACCCAGACGCGCGAGGGCGGACACTCGGAAAAGATGGTGTTTGCGCGATTGGCCCCCTCAAGGAAGGCGAGTCTGAGGAGCAGGGCGAACTTGTGGCGAGCCAGCTTTACGCCCGACCGAACGAAACCCTCCGCAGCGTTGTAGGGCGGGTTCGTTACAATGTTGTCGGCGCACCAGTCAGCGTCGAGAAAATCCACATCCGCCTCGCCGTAACCCCTGTCATAGAGGTCCGAGCTGTGGACCGATGCGGCACCCTGTTTCAGAACTTCGGACATGGCGCCGTTGCCGCAGGCGCTTTCCCAAACTTCGCCAGAGAACTTTTCGTTGTCGATCAGGGCATGGGTCGCCCAAGCCGGGGTCGGGAAGAAGTCGGGACCATTCAGGTCCGCGAACCGCTTCATCGTCGGCTTAAAGCCGCCGTTCAGATTGTAAGTTGCGTCCACGATATGCCTCCGACTCACGCCAAAAGCATAAAAGAATCAATTGCTAATGATATGGTTAACGGTGAGTCAAATTGACTCACTCGGCCTCGTTCCTCCCCTCAGGCTTCGGAGCCTGGACGATCTTCTTCACCGTTTCCTCGAAACGGGCTTCGTCTTCGTCGGCTTCTAGCTCGCGGGCGAGTTGCCGGAATTTGTCCGCCTGAGTGGAGTCGTGCTTTGGTTCGGGCATGTACAGACTCTACGTTGACGAGGTTGGCACGGATGACCTGACCAGAACGGCGGAAGACAAACACCGCTTTCTGAGTCTGACAGGCATTGCGATGCGCATCGAGTACGCGCGCGACCATCTTACGCCCAACATGAATTGGATAAAGGCCAAGATACTCGATCACGACCCGGACGACCCGGCGATCCTCCATCGCACGGACATCATGGGCAAGAAGGGCATCTTTGGGTGTCTTGCGGACGACGCTACGTGTGCAAGCTTTGATAAGGCCACGCAGCGGCTCATCGAAAAGTCGGAGTACACGGCGATTACCGCCCTGATTGACAAGCATTGGATGCTCAAGCAGCACCACTGGAGCAAGACGCACCCGTATCACTACCTCATGGAGATCCTGGTCGAGAAATACGTCCAGTTCCTAGAGCGTGAAAAAACCATTGGCGACATCATGCCCGAGGCGCGCGGCAAGACCATGGATGGGCGACTACAGCGCGCCTACGACCAAGTTCGCGAAAGCGGAACGCCGTATGTCTCCGCCGAGAGGATCGGCAGTGGCATTCGCGCCGAGAAGTTAAAGTTCCGACTGAAGAAAGAGAACGTCGCTGGCCTCCAGCTAGCCGACCTGATTGCGCATCCGAGCCATATCTACACCCGCTCGATAATGGCCCATGAGGTCCAACTCGGACCATTTGCGAAGCAAGTCACTGACGTCCTTTTGGAGAAGAAATACGACAGGAACAGATGGGGGAAGATCGTGGGCTACGGCGTCAAACACCTGCCCTAAATGCACAAAGGCGAGGCCTTAGCCTCGCCCGATGGATTGTGTACCATCTGCTACCGACCGCCGTAGCATCGGGTTGATTGAAGCCTACATTCTCGGGGCGAAAAGTCAAGGAATCCGACGCTTCCGACCCTTCCGACCCTTCGTCCGCCATCTCTGATTTCTAGGCTTCCGGCCCTTCTTAGGCTTCGGCCCGGCTGTCAGTTGACCGGTACGTGAGGCGCTTACCGACCACACCTTGCAGCGCCTTCACGGCGCGGGCGCTGTCATCCACGCCAAGGGCGATGCGGTGGTTATAGCGGAAGTCGAATTCAGCCAGATAGCGGTGCAAGTGTTGCTTGCCGCAGTGCTGGTAGACGCCCTTCATGCCGCGCTTGAAGATGCTGAAGTAGCCTTCGATGGTGTTGGTGTGGATGGTGCGATCCAGCTTGGACACGTATTCGTCCTGACCGTGGCGAACGACGCCGTGTTCAGCGAATTCCTTGCCGACGCGCATGTAATGACCCGCTTCGTCGGTCATCAGGCGAGCCTCGCGCGACAGGTTCTCCAGAATGATCGGCGCCAGAGTGGCCGGGCGGATGTTGTCCACGACCATCGAGCGGGCTTGGCCGGTTTCACGATCCACCAGCGTCAGCACCTTCATCTTGTGGTGGAAGGCGCGCTTGACCGGCTTGCCGGGCTCGCGGCCGATGTAGGTTTCATCCACTTCCACCGCGCCGCCGGTGGAGCCGAACGGGGCAAGCTCGCCCGAGCGCATGGCTTCACGGATGCGGTGAGCCAGGAACCAAGCCGTCTTGTAGGTGACTTCCAGAGTGCGGCCCAGTTGGTGGGCGGAGACGCCCTTCTTGCTGGCGGTCATCAGGAAGATCGCTTGCAGCCACTTGGTCATGGGGAGCTTCGATTCCTCGAAGATCGTACCCATGCGAACGGTGAACTGGCCCTTGCAGTCGCCGCAGCGCTTCAGGCCGAAGCGAACGCGCTTTTCAGGGTTCGGCTTGATGACCGTGATACGATCCAAGCCGCCACAGTGCGGGCACACCGGGCCTTCCGGCCATATGATGCTTTCAACGAAGCCGAAGGCGGCTTGCTCGTCGTGGAAGTAGGGGCGGCTGAGAACGGACATGTACTTGGATTCCTTATGGAACCCTTGTAGCCGATCTCACCGTGTTTGCAAAGTATATAATCGCCTTTTCTTTGGGCGGTCGGTCCGTCTCGGGCGGAGACAGGCCGAACGGCGTAGGCCTTTTAGGCCGCGCAGGCCTCGAAGCCGGCCTTCAGCTTGGCCTCGTCAAGATTGCGTCCGATGAAGACCAGGCGGCTGTAGCGCTTGTCGCCTTCCTTCCACTGTCCTTGGAAGTCGCCTTCGAGAATCATGTGGACCGCCTGGAAGACCAGGCGGCGGTCCTCGCCCTCGACGTCGAGGATGCCCTTGGCCCGCAGAATGTCCGGGCCTTGGTCCTGCAGGACCTGGTTCAACCAGTTGGTCACGCGCTGGCCGTGGATCGGCTTGTCTAGCGTGAGCGAGATGCCGCGGATGCCGGCCGCGGCCGCATGGTCTTGATGATCATGGTCGTGGTGACCGTGGTCATGATCGCCGTGGTGATGATGATGGTCGTGATCATGGTCGCAATGCTCGTCGTGGACGTGTCCAGGTTCGCCATGGGGCGGATTGAGGAATTCGGGCTGGGCCTCGGTGATGCGGGCCAGGTCGAAGCTGCCGCGACCGAGGATCGCCTCGAGCGGGACATTCGAGCGCTGGGCGCGATGGATCGGCGCCAGGGGATTCAGCCGCCGGATCGCCGCTTCGACGCCCTTCAGCTCGGCCTCGTCGACGAGGTCGGTCTTGTTGAGGACGATCTGGTCGGCGAAGGCGATCTGTTCAACGGCCTCCTTGGAATCGGCGAGACGCAGCGGCAGATGCTTGGCGTCCACGACCGTCGTGACGCTGTCGAGCTGGGTCTTGGCCTTGACGTCGTCGTCTACGAAGAAGGTCTGGGCGACGGGCCCAGGGTCGGCCAGGCCCGTGGTCTCGACGATGATCGCGTCGAACTTGCCCTTGCGCTTCATCAGGCCGGAAAGCACCCGGATCAGGTCGCCGCGAACGGTGCAGCAGACGCACCCGTTGTTCATCTCGAACACTTCTTCGTCGGCGCCGACGATCAGGTCGTTATCGATGCCGACCTCTCCGAACTCGTTGACGATGACGGCGTACTTCTTGCCGTGATCCTCGGTGAGGATGCGGTTCAGCAAGGTGGTCTTGCCGGCGCCGAGATAGCCGGTGAGGACGGTGACGGGTGTCTTGTCGGTCATGAAAACCATCTAGTCATTGAACACGGCCAAGGGAACAGGCTGCGGCCTTCGACCGCTTGACCACCATATAGGTGTTATCGAATAACGCCGCGCCCTGGCGTCCTCTATATATGCGTGATCGCCCAGCTGAAGGACGCCTGTGACAGCATCCGCGCCTGAACGCCAAGGACCCATGGACACCTTTAGGGGTGACCGGGTCTATCTAGGCGCCGATCACGTCCGCAACGAGCGGCGGACCTGGATCGTGGCCGTCATCTGCCTGATCACCCTGGCGGCGCAGATCGCCGGCGGTCTCGCCTTCAATTCCATGGCCCTGATCGCCAACGGCGTGCACATGGCGGCGCACGTGGCGGCCCTGGCCGTCGCAGCCGGCGCCTATCGCATGGCGAGGCGATGGGCCCACGATCCGCGGTTTTCGTTCGGCACCGGCAAGCTCGGCTACCTGGCTGGGTTCGCCAACGCCGCCGTGCTGGCGGTCAGCGCGGTGCTGGTGGCGGTGGAAAGCGCTCACCGCCTGCTGGAGCCATCGCCCGTAGCCTATGACGGAGCGCTCACCCTCGCGGGGCTGGCCCTGGCCATCAATCTGGTCTGCATGTGGCTGCTGCGGCCGGTGCATAGCCACGCCCACGACTCCGATGGCGACCTCAATCTCTCGGCCGCGCACCTGCACCTGGCGGGAGACGCGGCGGTTTCCGCCCTGGCGATCCTCGGCCTTGGCCTCGGACGCCTGTTCGGCTGGGTTTGGGCCGACGCCCTGGCCGGCGTGGCCGGCGCGCTGCTGCTGGCGCATTTCGCCTGGCGGCTGATGGCGCGCACTGGCGCCGTGCTTCTGGACGTCAATCCCTCGCCGGAGCTCACTGAAGAGATCCGCCGCCGGCTGCAGGGCGAGGGCGAGCGGCTGGTCGATCTGCATCTCTGGCGCCTCGGTCCTGGCCACCATGCAGCGATCGTGGTGATCGAGACCGCCGCCGCCCGCTCAGCGGAAGTCTATCGGACGCGCCTTGCCGGTCTTCCCGGATTGAGTCATGTGACCGTGGAAACACGCCAGACGCGTTGACTCTGGCGGGCCCCTCTGTATAAGTCCGCGCCTCTCGCCCGCGGGCCATCTCGCGGGCGCAATCCATTTTGCTATAAGTCCAAGGCGCCAACCATGTACGCGGTGATCAAAACCGGCGGAAAGCAATACCGGGTCCAAGCCGGTGACCTGCTGGTCGTCGAAAAGCTCGACGGTGAACCGGGTGCGGAAGTCGCGTTCGGCGACGTCCTCCTGCTCGGCGACGGCGACACCGTGACCGTCGGCGCTCCGCTGGTCGACGGCGCGAAGGTCTCCGCCACCCTGATCGAGACCCGTAAGGGTGAGAAGATCAAGATCTTCAAGAAGATCCGCCGTCAGGGCTACCGTCGCACCCGTGGCCACCGTCAGAGCGAAAGCGTTCTGCGCGTGACCGCGATCGCCGGCGCCGGCAAGACCGACAAGTGGGACGGCAAGGTCGACCTGACGCCCAAGGCGCTGCTCGACGCCCGCGCCCGCAACCTGAAGAACGTGGTGGCCGAACTGGAAGCCGTCGCGGCGCCTGCGGCCGAAGCCGCTCCGGCCAAGAAGGCCGCGCCGAAGAAGGCTGCGGCGCCGAAGGCGGAAGGCGAAGCCAAGGCTGCGCCGAAGAAAGCCGCCGCCAAGAAGACCGACGACGCGGCCGAATAAGCCCGTCCACTAGGATTTAGGAGAGAGCTATGGCTCACAAGAAATCTGGCGGCTCCTCGCGCAACGGTCGCGACTCGGCTGGCCGCCGCCTCGGCGTAAAGAAGTTTGGTGGCGAAGCCGTCGTGGGCGGCAACATCATCGTGCGTCAGCGCGGCACGAAGTTCTTCCCGGGCGACAATGTCGGCATGGGCAAGGACCATACCCTTTTCGCCACCGCCGCCGGTTCCGTGAAGTTCGTCACCAAGCGTGACGACCGCACCTACGTGAACGTGGTCGTGGCCCAAGCGGCTGAATAATCAGGCGAACCTCTTGAAACCGGGTTCGCCGTAAGGCGGACCGGGCAGAGAACTTCCGAGGGGGAGTCCGGACCGCCGGACTCCCCCTCGTTGTTTTCTAAGGGCCCCAACAGAGGGCCGGGAGGTAGACCATGTGCGCTATCGATTTCGAGCCGGTCATCGCAACCGAGCGCCTGCGGCTGCGCAAGCCGCGTCGCTCGGACGCGCAGCGGATCGCACAATACGCCAACGATCTCGACGTGGCCCGGATGACCACGGGCATGCCGCACCCCTATGGCGTGGAGGACGCCGAGATCTTCCTCGCCAAGGCGAGCGAAAAGGACTTTCGCCGCGAGGCGGTGTTCGTCGTCGACCATGAGGCTCATGGCCCGGTCGGCGTACTCGGCTTCGACGTCAAGGACGGAGATATCGAGCTCGGCTACTGGTTCGGCCGGCCCCACTGGGGGCAAGGCTACGCCACCGAGGCGGCCAAGGGCGCCCTGGTCTGGGCGCACGAGACCTGGGGCCGCCGCTATCTGCGGGCCGGCCACTTCTCGGACAACCCGGCTTCGGGCGAAGTCCTTTGCAAGGCGGGGTTCCTCTACACAGGCGACATCGAACTCCGGAAATCCGTCGCCCGCGGCGGCCAACCGACGCCGACCCGCCTGATGGTGTGGCTGGCGTGAGGGAACACCTGGATGTCATCCCGGCTGAAGCGAAGCGGAAGGCCGGGATGACACTGTTGGCCGGCTGGAAATCTCCCGCTCCGCCCTCGACGTCCGCCGCTCTGTGTTACAAAAGGCCCCGATGAAGTTTCTCGACCAGTGCAAGATCTACATCCGCTCCGGCAACGGCGGCGGCGGCGCTGTGTCGTTCCGGCGCGAGAAGTACATCGAATATGGCGGTCCCGACGGGGGCGACGGCGGCAAGGGCGGCGACGTCTGGATCGAGGCGGTCGATGGCCTGAACACCCTCATCGACTACCGCTATCAACAGCATTTCAAGGCCGGCACGGGCATCCACGGCATGGGCCGCAATCGGCACGGCGCGGCGGGCGACGACGTGGTGCTGAAAGTGCCGGTGGGCACCGAGGTGCTGGACGAGGACAAGGAAACCCTGATCGCCGACATGGACGAGCCGGGCAAGCGCGTCCTGCTCCTGCGCGGGGGCAACGGCGGTTGGGGCAATGACCGCTTCAAGGGGCCGATCAACCAGGCGCCCCGCCACGCCAACCCGGGCCAGGAAGGCGAGGAGCGCTGGATCTGGCTGCGGCTCAAGCTGATCGCCGACGTCGGTCTGGTCGGCCTGCCCAACGCCGGCAAGTCGACCTTCCTGGCCGCGGCCAGCGCCGCCAAGCCGAAGATCGCCGACTATCCCTTTACGACCCTGGCGCCCAACCTCGGCATGGTCGATCTGTCCCCAAGCGAGAGGTTCGTCCTGGCCGACATTCCGGGCCTGATCGAAGGCGCGTCGGAAGGCGCGGGCCTGGGCACGCGCTTCCTGGGCCATGTGGAGCGCACGGCCGTGCTGATCCACCTGATCGACGCCACCCAGACCGACGTCGCCGAGGCCTGGCGCACTGTCCGCGCCGAACTGGAGGCCTATGGCGAAGAACTGGGCGACAAGGCCGAGATCGTCGCCTTGAACAAGATCGACGCCCTGGACGACAGCGTCATCGAGATGCAGCGCGAGGCGCTGGAGGAGGCGGTCGGCGGCAAGGTGCGGCTGGTCTCCGGCGTTTCGGGCAAGGGCGTGACCGAGCTGCTTCGCGAGGCCTATGGCATGGTGCGGGCCCGCAAGGCGCAGATCGCCGAGGAAGAGGCCGAGCAGTCCGGCGGCGCGGGCTGGACGCCGTGAGCGACCTTTCGAGCGCCAGCAAGATCGTCGTCAAGGTCGGGTCCGCCCTGGTGGCCGGAGAAGCCGGTCCCGACACCGCCTGGCTGGCGGCCTTCGCCGCCGACCTGGCGCGCCTGCGCGCTCGAGGACAGCAGGTCCTGGTGGTCTCCTCCGGCTCCATCGCCCTGGGCCGACATCGGCTGGGCATGGGCCGGCGCAAATTGACCCTGCCCGAGAAGCAGGCCTGCGCCGCGGCAGGACAATCGGCGCTCATGCGCGCGTGGGAAGAGGCGCTGGAGCCTCACGGCCTGACGGCGGCCCAGGTGCTGATCACCAAGGACGACACCGAGATCCGCCGCCGCTGGCTCAACGCTCACGCGACCCTCTCGACCCTGCTCTCGCTCGGCCTGGTTCCCGTGGTGAACGAGAACGACACGGTCGTGACCGAGGAGATCCGCTACGGCGACAACGATCGCCTGGCCGCCCGCGTCGCCCAGATGATCGGGGCCGAGGCCCTGGTCCTGCTCTCGGACATCGACGGCCTCTACACCGCCGATCCGCGCAGCCATCCCGAGGCCGAACACCTGGCGCGCGTCAGCCGGCTGACGCCTGAGATCGAAGCCATGGCCGGCGGCGCGAACGCCGCGGCAGGCGTGGGCACCGGCGGCATGGCCACGAAGATCATGGCCGCCCGCATCGCTCAGTCGGCCGGCTGCGCCACGATCATCACGCTGGGCCGTCGCCCCTCGCCCCTGGCCGCCATCGAGGCCGGCGAGAAGGCGACCGTCATCGAGCCCTCCGTCTCGGTCAAGGCGGCCTACAAGGCCTGGATTGCGGGATCGCTCGCCACCTCCGGCGCCGTCGTGGTGGACGAAGGGGCGGCGCGCGCGCTGCTCACCGGCAAGAGCCTGCTCACGGCGGGCGTGAAGGCCGTGGAGGGCCGCTTCGACAAGGGCGACGCCGTCGTCGTCATGGACGAGGCGGGTCGCGAAATAGGCCGCGGCCTGGCGCGCTACGATTCCGAGGACGCCGCCCGCATCCGCGGCCTGAAGTCCGACGCCATCGAGGCCGTGCTCGGCTTCACCTATGGGCCGATGATCCACGCCGACGACCTCGCCCTGTCGCTCCGGGCGCCGGCCTAGGGGCGGGCGGCCCTTCGATTGCGGATTTGCGACGGGCCTCAAAGGGGCCTACTAAGCCTCAAACTGAGCATTAGGGCGCGCGATGGACGACGCGACGGCGAGATCGAAGGCTGAGCAAGGCGCCCGCACGGGCCGCCTCGAGACGCTGTCCGCCGGCATGCCCATCCCGTTCGGCGGCGATCGCGTGGCCTATGTGTCGGATGAGCTGGCGACGGCGTTCCAGCCCGGCGACCGGCTGGTGGTCGTCCAGGAAACCGGCGACCTGCTGCACGTTCCAGCTTCCGTCCAGGCGATCGCGGACGAAGCCGTCGAACGCGCCCATCGCGCCTTCGGCGAACTCGCCGCCGTCTCGGATGCGGCCATCACCGCCTTTTTCGAGGTCTTCGCCGCCCGCCTTGCCGACGATGCGGTCTGGAGCGCCATCGCAGAAGCGAACGGCAAGGACGTGGCCAGCGCGCAATCGCGTGGACGCTCCACGACTCGCCTGGCGGTGAGCCCGGGCATGCGAGCGGACATGATCGCGGGCCTGCGGGTCTGGCGCGACGCTCCGGCCGCCCGCGGACGCCTGGTGGAACGGGTCGAACACCCCGGCTGGACCGTCGAGCAGGTGGCCGCGCCGCTCGGTGTCGTGGGCTTCATCTTCGAGGGCCGGCCCAACGTCTTCGCCGACGCCACAGGCGTGCTGCGCACCGGCAACACCGTAGTCTTCCGCATCGGCTCCGACGCTCTCGGAACGGCGCGCGCCATCGTCGAGCACGCCCTGGACCCGGCGCTGAAGGCCGCCGGCCTGCCGGAGGGCTCGGCCGCCCTGGTGGACAGCCC
>Ga0065721_10051680_pt1 | contig 13883 bp, 10 predicted proteins | sample Mesricmetagenome_FD_59108 | JGI IMG/M metagenome (GOLD analysis project Ga0065721, IMG submission 59108) | Mesophilic microbial community from rice straw/compost enrichment Sample: eDNA_1 v2 (version 2) | ecosystem: Engineered > Solid waste > Grass > Composting > Bioreactor | place: USA: Davis... | reverse complement strand
GGTCAACGAGTTATGATCGTCGGTGAAAATTCGCCGGAATATCTTATTATCTGCTTCGGCGTATGGCGCGCGGGTGGCGTGATGGCAGTCGTGCATGCGTCGTTCGGCCCTGCCGAGCTCGACTATGCCCTCGCAAATGCCGAGCCACGCTTCCTGTTCGTCGAGGACGCCTATCGCGATGGCGTGGCGGCCTCCGTCGCGCGGTCGGACATGCCGGTCCAGATATTCGAGCTGGCAGCGGGCGTCGAACCGCTCGGCGATGCGGCGCCCTTTGCGGACGAACTTCCGTCAGTAAATCCTGCCGCGCTCGGCATCATCGGTTATACCTCGGGTACAACGGGCAGACCAAAACCGGTCGCGCATTCGCATCGGACGATCGCGCGCGGAACCAGCGCATGCGCCACGATCTGGCGCGTCGATGCGAATGACACGCTTCTCGTATCAATGCCGCTCTCATGGCTGGCTGGGCTGATCATTCTGTCGGTTACTGCCACGACGCGCGGCGCCAAGATCCACCTGCTTCGTCGCTTTTCGGCCGACGATGCGCTCGATGCGATGGTCGATCATGGCGTCACCTTCATTTTTGCCGCAACGTCAATGTATGCGAAGATCGTCAATGCGTGGCGTCAGCGCACCGCGCCGCGGCCCTTTCACCTGCGTTGTTGCATTTCGGGCGGTGAGGCACGCAACGAAGCCGTCTTCAAGGACTGGCGCGCTATCACGGGCACGCCTGTTCTTGATTCCTATGGAGCGAGCGAGTGCTGGCCGTTCGTTACCCACGATCCGGGGATCGCCATCCTCCCGCCGCCAGGTTCAGCCGGAAAACTAGTCGAGGGTGCGAAGATCCGGCTTCTGGATGCCGACGGCAACGAGGTAGCGGAGGGTGAAGTCGGTGAAGCGCAGGGCCTCGCGCCCTGCATGATGCTGAGCTATTGGAACGAGCCCCAACTGACCGCGAAGGCGATCACACCCGACGGCTGGTACCGCACCGGCGATTACGCGCGCGTCGACGAGCAAGGCTATGTCTACATTCTCGGGCGGACGGTGGATTTAATCGTCACGGGCGGCCAAAAGGTCTATCCCGTCGAGGTCGAGCAGGTGCTGAGCGAGCTGGACGACGTGGCGCAGGCAGCCGTTGTGGGTCTGGCCGACGATGCTTGCGGACAGGCGGTGGCGGCCGCCGTCGTCCTGATGCCCGGCGCCGCAATGGACGTGGCCACGCTGCGGGCGCATTGCGCGTCCCGATTGCAGCGCCACAAGGTGCCGGTCCACATCGCTATACTGCGCGACCTGCCGCACAACGCATCGGGGAAAATTGTCCGACGCGACCTAATTCCAATCCTTCAACGCTTGTCGCGAAATAGAAAAGCCATGGGGCAATTCTGCCGATCCCAGGATTAGGACTTTACAAGTTCCGGGCAAGCTGTCACTGAAAATGAAACGTTTCATTTACGCTCAATGACTGTTGTCGAAGTCAAATGGCTATCCGCCGCAATGAGCGCCAGCATATAGGAGGGGAGATCATGTACACACGTAACCATGCCGACTGCGAAAGACTCTTCGCGCGGTTGCAGCACAGCCGCTGGCTCGGCTCGATGGTCGGCGGGGCATCGGCCATCGCATTTGCGATCACGCTTCTGCCAGGCGCTGCACTCGCCAACGATGCTGTAGCAGCAGACGTACAAAGCGGCGCGTCGGAGGGGCATCTCGAAGAAATCATCGTGACGGCTCAGCATCGCAGCCAGCGGCTACAAGACGTTCCGGTCGCCGTGACATCGCTCTCGGCGGCGGCGCTCGACCAGCAAGGGGTGACGAGCACGTCCGACCTGTCGCAGGCGGTTCCGGGCCTAGTGTTTACCAGCCAGCTCAGCGCAGCGAACGCTTATATCCGGGGCGTCGGTTCGCAGCTTTTCGGACCGGTTTCGGAATCCCCGGTCGCGGTCTATGTGGACGACGTCTATATTGCCAATCCGCAGGGCAGCGTATTCTCGCTGGCGGGTACGAAGCAGATCGACGTCCTCAATGGCCCCCAAGGCACCCTGTTCGGACGCAATGCCACCGGCGGCGTCATCCAGATCCAGACGCTCGACCCGACGCGCGATCTGACGGTCGATCTTGCAGCCACCTATGGCAACTACGACTTCGTCGGACTGTCGGGCTATGTCAGCGGCGGGCTCAGCGACAATGTGTCAAGCTCGCTCGCTGTCCTCTACGAGGATCAGGGGAAGGGCTATGGCCGAAACCTGTTTAACGGTGAGTATGTCAACCAGCAGGCGAAGAACAACATCTCGCTCCGCAACAAATGGATGATAGAGCTGCCGACGAACACCTTGATCCGCCTGTCGGCCGACTATGCCCGGCTGGGTAACAACAATGCCTATCAGCGCCCCAAGGGTTCGGTTTCGCCGCTCCCGGGTGCGGAACCACCGATTGGTTATCCGGGGGAGTATAATGCCAACATTGGTTCTCCCGACTTCACGCGTCTCAAGACCGGCGGCGTATCGATGAAGGTCGACCAGGACATCGGCTCGCTGGTGCTGACCAGCATCACCGCATACCGCAAACTCAGGAATCGTAATTCGCTCGACCAGGATCAGACCTCGGTCGCGGCACTCGACCTGACGTGGGAAACCAAATTTCATAGTTTCTCCCAGGAGATACGCCTTCAGAACAGGGGGGATGGGCCGTTCAACTGGATATTGGGTGGCTATTATTACAATGCCGTCGGGGCGTTTGTTGATTTGCAGGCGAATGGCGCCACGCTCATCGATTACGACAAGCAAAGGAGTGAATCACTGGCCGCCTTCGGGCAGGCCACGCTCGAGATATTCCCAAACGCCAATATTACGGGCGGGATCCGCTACACGACCGACAAGCAAACCTTCAGCATGCCGACCTTCGCGCTGAGCGCTAACCAGAAATCGAACAAGGTAACCTATCGCGTCGCTCTGGATTACAAGTTCACGCCGGACATTATGGGATATGCGTCGTACAACACAGGGTTCAAAAGCGGCGGCTTTAACCTGCTCGCGCCTGGCAACGCGTTCCGTCCCGAAGAGCTCGACGCCTTCGAGGCCGGTTTGAAGACTGAGTTGTTCGACCGGACGGTCCGCCTGAACGTCGGCGGCTTTCTCTATCGCTACCGGGACCAGCAGGTCTCGATCCCCAGCATCGGCGGCGACATCATCGTCAATGCAGCCGGCGCAAGGATCAAAGGGCTTGAGGCGAGCGTCGATATTGTACCGAGTGACCGGTTCAAGATAAGCGGCGGCCTGTCGCTGATGGAGGGGCATTATACGAACTATCCGGGATTCCAGTCGTACGACACGAACGGAAACCCTGTCGGCCCGCCGCGCAACCTGAAGGGCAACGACACGGTTCAGACGCCGGACTTCGTTGGTAATGTCTCGGCGCTCTACACGATCCCGACCGAGGTCGGCGAATTCGCGGCGTCAGTAGGTGTTCAGCACAACAGCGGCTTCGCGGCGGCCCCGGACAACCGGCTTCAGCAGCCCTCCTACACGCTCGTGAATTCCAGCCTCTCGTGGCGGTCAAAGGACGAGACGCTCGGGGTGAAGCTGTGGGCGCGCAACTTGTTCGATGACACATATTATATCCTTCAGTCACCAAATGGCGTGCCGATCGGGGATACCCAGATTCAGGCGCCGCCGCGGACTTTTGGTATTACGCTGTCTTTCCAACACTAAAGGGGGGCGGGCGTCGGGCTCAGCAAAAAGGGGGGGGCGCCACCGTGCGATCGCGCGGCGGCGCCCACTAAGGCAGGAACGACCGTAAAAGCGATGCGCGAAAACTTTGCATTGTCTTCCGGAATTTCGATCGCGGACCTCGCGTGCTCCGCGTGCAGGAAGGCGCGACCGGCCATTCTGGCGCTATCAGCTCTGCATTTCCTGGCGGCGTGTGGGCAATCGCAGGCCGATTATGCCGGAGCCGATTGGACCAACCATAATGGCGACCATGGTGAGAGCGCTTATTCCCGGCTGGCAGAGATCGATACCGCCAATATAAGCCGGATCGGCCTCGCCTGGTCGCTCGACCTTGACGGCGAGCAGACGCTGGAAGCGACACCGCTGGCGGTCGGAGGCATTCTTTATTTCACCGGAGGCACCTCGAAAGTCTATGCGGTCGACGGCGCCTCGGGCAAGTTGCTGTGGACATATGACCCCGAAATTCACAAACACAGACCCGATCACCAGAGGCTTATCTTTCCGGTCAATCGCGGTGCCGCCTGGTGGGCAGGCAAAGTCTATGTCGGAACGATTGACGGCCGGCTGATAGCGCTCGACGGAAGGACGGGCCGGCTCGTCTGGAGCGTCGACACCGTAACGGAGGGCTCGCGCCAGACCATCACCGGCGCGCCGCGAGCATTCGGTGGCAAGATCGTCATCGGCAATGGCGGTGCCGACCGAAACGCACGCGGTTATGTCACGGCTTATGATGCAGAAAGCGGCCGGCAGCTGTGGCGCTTCTACACGGTTCCCGGAGATCCAGCGAAGGACGGCGCCGATGGCGCGATGAGGATGGCCGCAAAGACCTGGAGCCCAGGGCATTGGAGGACGAGCGGCGGCGGCGGGACCGTGTGGGACAGCATGACGTACGATCCGCGGCTGAACCGTCTCTATATCGGTGTCGGCAATGGCGGTCCTTATAACCCTGCAGTGCGCAGTCCGGGGAAGGGTGACAATCTTTTTCTGGCGTCGATCGTCGCACTCGACGCTGATCTCGGCAAATATGTCTGGCACTATCAGGTCAATCCCCGCGAGGCGTGGGATTACAAGGCAACGACGAACATGATTGCGGCGACGCTGACGATTGGCGGTCAATCTCGCGATGTTCTGATGCAGGCACCGACCAACGGCTTTTTCTATATCCTCGACAGGCGGACCGGAAAATTACTGTCGGCCGAAAAACTGGGCAAGGTTACCTGGGCGTCGCACATCGACTTGAAAACTGGCCGGCCGGTAGAGCTGCCCGGCATCCGTTATGAGAAGGGGCCCGCCGACATCTGGCCGAGCCCTTATGGCGCGCATAATTGGCAGACGATGTCATACAGTCCGCAAACGGGCCTGGTCTATATTCCTTACATGCAGCTTGGCGCACGCTATTCGGCGCAGCCGGCTGTCGGGGCCGATGGCAAGAAACTACCGCTTGGTGGCGTCGGTATCAGCCCCCTCATCCGCGATCCGGAAGATGGTAAGGGTGCGCTCGTCGCCTGGGATCCGCTGGCGCAAACAATCCGCTGGAAGGTGCAGCATGCGTCGCTCTGGAACGGTGGCACGATGGCTACCGCGGGCGGGCTTGTGTTTCAGGGCGACGCTGACGGCAATTTCGCCGCTTTCGATGCACGTGACGGACGGCGGTTATGGAACTTCAAGGCCGGGCTTGGCATCGTCGCGGCACCCGTGACATTCCGGGCGAGCGGCCGCCAATATGTGTCGGTGCTCGTCGGCTATGGAGGCGCGACGACGCTGTGGCCTGACATCGTGAATCGCGGCTGGAAATATGGACGGCAGCCGCGACGGCTTCTCACCTTTGCACTGGACGCGAAGGCGAAACTCCCCCCGACGCCACCGCCCGACATGACCGTCCGCGCGCTCGACGATCCCAAGCTGCAGATCGATCCGATCCTCGTGGCCGAAGGTGCGGCGCTTTACGGCAATGAATGCGTCACTTGCCACGGCGGCGGGCTTCGGTCTGCGGGTGCGCCTGGTCCCGATCTTCGTGAATCGAGCGTTGCGCTTGACGTCGCGGCGCTGACCAAGGTGCTGAAAGCGGGGGTGCTTGCCGCCCAAGGCATGCCGCGCTTTCCTGAACTCACCGACCGCCAGATCAGGGGGCTTTACATGTATATTCGCGCCGGCGCCCGCACCGCCGGCGATCCTGTGCTCCACGAAGGAAGGAAGATGTGATGACAAGCAGTGCTCAGCCGTGGCCATCAGGGGGCCAGGCGCTCAACAAGCTGTCGAGCCCGGTCCGGCAGATTGGCGTGATCGTTCGCGATATTGACGCGGCGATGCGTCACTGGAGCGAGCTGACGGGAATCGGACCCTTCGTCGTGTTCCGCAATGTCGCGCTCGAGGACGACTATCGTTACCAGGGCGAACTTGCGAAGCCGCCGATTGTCGATCTTGCGCTGGGCTATTCGGGCGGATTGCAGTTCGAACTGATCCAGCAGCTCAACGACGCACCGAGCGGATATCGCGATTTTCTTGCGGCGGGGCTGGAGGGGATGCAGCACCTCTCGCCGCAATTTGCGTCGGCAGAGGATTATGACAATGCTTATGCGCATTTGATCCGAAACGGGCTGTCTCTCGTCCACGAAGGCCGAATGAAGGGCACACCGTTTCGCTTCGCCTATTTCTCGCTTCCAGGCGGCGGATTCCCCCAATTCGAAATCAGCGAAGTGCTTAATCCGGCGCTGAAGCCTGTCTTCGATCGGATCGAGGCGCTCAACGCCGCCTGGGATGGCACGACTCCTGCGGTCATCGAAGTTCCCGACATGGCGGAGATGGGCCGAATTCTCGGCCTCGAAGACTAGGCCTGGCATCCCGGCCCCTCAGACAAGGCAGCAAATTATGGGCAGACTCAGTGGAAAAACGGCAGTTGTCACGGGGGGAAGCGCTGGCATCGGGTTGGCGACCGCGAAGCTCTTTGTGGCCGAAGGCGCGCAGGTGTTTATCACCGGACGGCGCTCGGAGCAGCTCGACGCGGCAGTGGCCGACATCGGAGCGTCGGTTACCGCTGTCCGGGCGGATTCGACTTGCATTTCAGATCTCGCGACCCTGTTTTCGCTGGTGAAGGAACAGGCGAGCAAGCTTGACATCCTGTTCGTGAACGCAGGCGGCGGTGAACTCGTCCCCTTCGCAGATATGACCGAGGGGCAATTCGACTACACCTTCGCGCGGAATGTGAAGGGGGTATTCTTCACGGTGCAGGCAGCGCTGCCGGTGCTCGCGGACGGCGCATCTATCATCCTGATCGGTTCGACCGCCGGCAGCATGGGCGCCCAGGCCTTCAGCGCCTATGGCGCAAGCAAGGCGGCGGTCCGCAATTTTGCGCGCAGCTGGATCTTAGATCTCAAGGAGCGCCGAATCCGCGTCAATACGTTGAGCCCGGGCCCCATCCGCACGGCCGCGCTGCTCGGGCTCGCAGGCACCGATCCTGACGGTCAACAGGCGCTGCTCGATACCATGGCGAGCCTCGTGCCGCTCGGGCGGGTCGGCGAGCCGGAGGAAGTCGCGAAGGCAGCTTTGTTCCTGGCGTCAGATGACTCCAGCTATGTCAATGGCTCCGAATTATTCGTCGATGGCGGCCGGGCGCAGATTTGATTCATAAATGAAACGTTTCATTGACTCATGAGACCGCACCGGATAGACACGGGTGCGAAGGCTGTGGTGCGCTGAGCACCGCAAAATCTGTGAGAGGAGAAGCTTGATGTCCGAAGAAAAGACGCGCGAACTGGTCGATTTCTTTATCGAAAACGTCCGGGCCCAGACCTATGAAAACGTCTACGGTCGGCTTAATCCGGATGGCCGTTTCATCATGATAGGCAAGACGCCGGCATCGGGGATATTTTTTAACCGCGAAGATGTGTTCAACCGCCTCGCGCCGCTGCTCGCCAATTACAAGACGCGCCCCACGATCGAGTTTTCCAATGTTCTCGTCGACGGCGACCAGGCGTTCCTGCGTGCAGCGGGCAAGGGCGAGGGCATCTTCGGCGTCTATGAGCAGCCTTATTACGGCTATTATTTCCGCGTCGAGGGAGACGGCTATGCCGAGATCATAGAATATCTCGACACCGTCCAGCTCGAAGTCGCTCTTTTCGGGACCAAGATGACACGTCGCCCCGAATATGAATGAGCTCTCCCGGATCGCGCGGCACGTCAGCGCGCGGTCTGTTCCCTGATGGATGGCAAGATCATGAAATTCATATCTTACCGCGAGAACGCCGCGGTGGGCATCGCCCTCGAAGTGGCGGGCGAGTATCGCGGCCTGACGGCGGATGCTACGCATTATCCCGGTACGCTCGACGATCTCCTGCGTGCCGGGGAGGCTCAACTGCACATCGCAGCGGAGCTCTTGCAGCGATATGGCGCGCACGTCGACCCGTCGGCGGTCAAGCTCTTGCCACCGGTTGAGCCGGGCAAGATCATCTGCATTGGGCTCAACTACGCTGATCATGCGGCCGAGGCGGGGCTGCAGATGCCTGCGGTGCCGACGATCTTTTCTCGCTTCGCATCGTCCATTGTCGGGGCGGAATCGGCGATCATTTTGCCGAAGGTGTCGGAGAGTTTGGATTTTGAGGGCGAGCTGGCGGTTGTCATCGGCAAGCGGGGTCGGCATATCGACGTCGGCAGCGCGCTCGAGCATGTCGCCGGCTACTGTTGTTTTAACGATGGCAGCATTCGCGATTATCAGCTTCGTACCCCGCAATGGATGATCGGCAAGAATTTCGACCAGACGGGATCCTTGGGCCCGGCGTTGGTCACAGCAGATGCATTGCCGGCGGGTGCGTCGGGGCTAGCGATCCAGACGCGCCTCAACGGCGATCTGGTGCAATCCTCGTCGACCGGCGAGCTGATCTTTGACGTCGCGACGCTGTTATCGCTGCTGAGCGAGGCCTTCGAGCTCAGCCCCGGCGATGTGATCGCCACCGGAACCCCGGCTGGCGTCGGGCTGGCGCGCACGCCGCCGCTGTGGATGAAGGCGGGCGATATCTGCGAAGTGGAAATCGAAGGCATCGGCACGCTGCGCAATGTCATCCAGGCGGAAGCATGATGATCCGTTCATGCAATTGCTCACAGTTTATATGAAACGTTTCATTGACAAGTCGTAGCGATCGCTCAATAGTGGTTGCAACGGTCTGGAGGGGTTCAAGGCGAGAAGGCCGGTGGGCTCGCAAAAGCGCGGCGTGCGTCTGGCGAGCCGCATGCCGTCTCCAGATCGATCGGTGTCACGGGATAGAAAGAGGAATGCCTCAGATGAACCAATCAATGCATTTCAGCGCGCCGGCGTTCCTTCGATGCGCCTGCGCGGGGCATCGGCGCGACCGGTTCGCGTTTATCGCGGTGGAGTGCACATGAAAACTGGCGGCAAGCCTTTGGCGAACGTGACCGTCGTCGAACTGGGTCACAGCGTGGCTGCCCCCTACGCGGGGCTGATCCTCGCGGACCTCGGGGCGCGGGTTGTGAAGGTCGAAAATCCGAATGGCGGCGATTACGCTCGCGGCTGGGGACCTCCTTTCTGGGGCGATACTTCGAGTTCCTTCCATTCGCTCAACCGCGGCAAGGAAGGGGTCGCCGTCGATTTCACCGATCAGCGTGACGTGGCGCGGCTCACCTCCTTCATTCTCGCCGAGGCGGACGTCGTGATCCAGAACCTTCGTCCGGGAATATTGGAACGGTTTGACCTGACCTATGATCGACTGAGCAAGGAAAAGCCGTCGCTCATCTGGTGCGATATCGGCGCCTTCGGCGCGACGGGCCCGCTCAGCAACAAGCCGGGCTATGATCCGCTCGTCCAGGCAAGTACCGGTATAATGAGCGTGACGGGGGAGGGCGGCGACCGGCCGCCAGTGCGCGTCGGCGTGTCGCTTGTAGACATGGGTTCCGGGATGTGGACGGTCATCGGCATGCTTTCGGCGCTGATCCAGCGGCAAGGTTCGGGGAATGGCCAGCGCGTTTCGACCTCGCTCTACGAAACAGGGCTTGCATGGATGACTGTCCCACTCGCAGGCTTCGCCGCCTCGGGCGAAGTGCGCCAGCCCTTCGGCTCGGGTACAGCTGAGATCGTTCCTTATGAGGCGTTCGAGACTTCCGGCGACTGGATCATGATCGCTGCGGGCAACGACAATCTGTTCCGCAAATTGATGACGGCGCTCGACCTGCAGGCGGAGGCGGATAATCCCGATTATGCGACCAACGCCGGTCGCGTGGTCAATCGCGGCCGCCTTGTTCCGGTGATTGCCGACGCGGTCAGGCGCTACTCTGTCGATGAGCTCGGCGCTCTGCTCGACGCGGCGGGAGTGCCCAATGCGCCGCTGCTGACCGTTGATCAGGTTGCGACACATCCTCAGACGCTCGCGCTCGGCATGCTCGCCAAATGCGATGGCGATAGCTTCCACACGGCTGGCATCCCGATCAGTTTCAACGGGGTGCGTCCGCGCGGAACAGCGCCCGCCCCGTCACTGGGGCAGCATGATGCGGTCCTTTCAGTAGGCCAGGAGGCATAAGCCATGCGATATGCGACAATAGCGGTCGAGGAGCATGATGGCGGGGTGATGCTGGTCACACTGAATCGTCCTGAAGCCGCAAATGCCACCAACACGGTGATGGGCCGCGAGCTTTTGGAGATCTTCGAGAAATTCTCGCTCGCGCCGGGCGCTGCGCGTTGCATCGTCCTGACCGGACGCGGCGAGAAGGCGTTTTGCGCCGGGGGTGATCTTAAGGAACGCAAGGAGATGAGCGATGCCCAGTGGCAGGCGCAGCACCTCGTGTTCGAGCGGCTGATCCGCGCCATGTTGGGCTGCCCGGTGCCGATAATAGCCGCGGTGAACGGCGCTGCCTATGCTGGCGGCTGCGAAATCGCGGCTGCCGCCGATTTCATCTATGCTGCCAGCCACGCGCGGTTCGCGTTGACCGAAGTGACGCTTGGCCTGATCCCCGGCGCCGGTGGCACCCAGAACCTCGCGCGCGCGGTGGGCGAACGCCGTGCGAAGGAAGTCATTCTCACCGGCCTGCCATTCTCCGCCGAAGAAGCGCGCGCCTGGGGTTTGGTGAACCGCATTTGTGAACCGGCCGAGCTTCTCGACGCGGCGATGGAATGCGGGCGGCGCATCGCGGGCAATGCGCCGGTTGCAGTCCGTCAGGCAAAGCAGGCTGTCGGGCGCGGCGCACAAATGTCGATCTGGGACGGTCTGGCGTTCGAGGTCGAGGCCTATAATCGCTGCGTGCTGACTGAGGATCGGCGCGAAGGCGTCCTAGCTTTCAATGACAGGCGACCTCCTGTGTTCCGAGGACTGTGACATGACCGATATTGTCCAGTTGCGCGAGGTCGGACCCCGCGACGGGCTCCAGATGACGAAGACAATTTTGTCTACCAAGCAGAAGCTCGAATGGTGCCGTCGCGAGGTGGCTGCGGGTCTCGTCGATATTGAAGTCACTTCTTTCGTATCGCCAAAAATCGCGCCGCAATTCGCCGACGCTGCCGAGGTGGCGCGGCAGGCGCTGACTATCGAGGGCTGCCGGCCGGCGGCACTTGTCCCCAATTTCAAGGGCGCACAGCTGGCACTTGAGGCTGGAGTCAAGTCGATCTATTTCGTGATTTCGGCGAGCGATGCGCACAACCGAGCGAATGTGCGCCGCACCGTAGAGGAATCGCTCGAGGAATTTCGGCACATCATCGATTATCGCGACGCGCGGCCGGGCGAGCGGGCGTGGGTCGGATCAGGCATCGCCACCGCTTTTGGCTGCACGATACAGGGCGAGGTGCCCGAGAAGCGTGTGATAGAGATTGCTGCAGCGCTCGCTGCGGCGGGGGCCGACGGCATCAATATCGCCGACACGGTGGGCTATGGCGACCCTCGCCAGGTGCGCCGGCTCGTGAAGGCGGTGATAGACGAAGTGGCGCCGATACCGGTAGCCTGCCATTTTCACGATACGCGGGGGCTTGGGCTCGCCAACATCCTCGCCGCAGTCGACATCGGAGTGCGTTCGTTCGACGCTTCGCTGGCCGGCCTCGGCGGCTGTCCTTTCGCACCGTCGGCATCGGGCAACGTCGACACCGAAGGAGCAGCGTATCTTCTGGAGCGGCTTGGCCTCAAGACAGGAATCGATCTGCCCGCGCTGATGGCGCTGCGGCAAGATGTCGAACGATGGCTGCCTGGGGAACAATTCGCACGGGGCGTTGGAGTGGCCGGGCTGCCCAGACGATAGGGAAGGAACGCTGCCGTCGTTCGCGGGCTGTAATAGAATGCAGCATGGAAGAGAAGGCAAGGTCATGGAAACGAAAGATCCTCCCCATAGTTCGCGCGCGATGCAGGGCGTTCCTATGAATGCGCTGGCGTTCAGCTTCGACCGGAAGGTCGGTGACATGATCGTCACACCGTTGACCGACGGATATCTCGACCCGGACTTCAAATTTCTGCGCGACATTCCGGATGAAAATGTCGAACTATTGCTAAAACTTGGGCATCGCGACGGTCCCCCTCGCGCGTCGGTGAATGCTTATGCGATCCGCGCCGGCGAGCGGCTTTTCCTGATCGACACCGGATCAGGCAACACGATGGGGCCAACGTGCGGCCGCCTGTTCGAAAGCCTTGAGGCGGCCGGCATCGATCCCGCCGATGTCGAAGCGATCATGCTGACGCACGTTCACCCTGATCACAGTAACGGCCTGATCGACCTTGCAACCAACGCGCGACTGTTTCCCAACGCCGAGATTTTGCTCCATGAAAAAGAACTGGCGCACTGGTTCGATGATGAAGAGATGGCGGCGGCTGACGAGCGGGCCAAACATCGATATTTCGAAATGGGACGGCGGCAGCTAACCCCTTATATCGAAGCGGGCAGGGTTCGCACCTTCAGCGAAGGGGAAATACTTCCGGGGATTTGCGCCGTACCGTGCCACGGCCACACGCCGGGCCACACGGCCTATCAGATCGGGAGCGGTTCGGGCGCCATCCTGGTGTGGGGCGACACGGTGCATGTGCAGGAAGTTCAACTACCCTTTCCCGATGTGACCGTGATCTTCGATTGGAATCCGGTCGATGCCGCGACGTCGCGGCGGCGCATCATCGAAAAGGTGGTGGCGGAGGGACTGACGGTCGCCGGGGCGCATTTGCATTTCCCCGGCTTTGGCAATATTGCCCGCAATGGAGCGAGCTATGTGCTGATACAGCAGCCGGAGCGACTGGACATGTGAGATGATTTGCTCGAGCAAAACCGAGGGGATGATGGGGTAGTGCCGAAAAGAGGAACCAGGCCGACGATCCGGGACGTCGCCGCGCTTGCTGATGTTTCTCTCGGTACGGTATCGCGGGTCCTGAACAACAACGCGACCGTCAGACCCGCCGTCCGCGAAAAGGTGCGCAAGGCGATTGAACAGATCGGCTATGCGCCCGACGCCATCGCGCAAAGCATGCGTGTCGGATCGACCCACACGATCGGCTGTATTCTTCGTGATATGACGATCCCGCTGCTTACGGATTTCGTGCGCGCGACGCACGACACCTTGGCAAGCGCCGGCTTCTCGCTGCTCTTGTCCAATACAGAAGGCCGCGAAGAGCGCGAACGCGCGCTTCTGGTGAATCTGGCGAGCCGCCGGGTCGATGGCGTCATCATTGGTCCCTATTCGCCGATCGCGGGCGAGTTCCGCGAGTTTCTGTCCGAGTTGAAGGTGCCCGTGGTTATGCTCGACCGCGACGAGGCAGCCTGGCTCGATGCGGTCATGATCGACCATCGCGATGGCATGTACCGGGCGGTAAAGCGGCTGCTAGACATGGGACACCGGCGCATCGCGCTCATCACTGGCGGCCAGCGACTTTATCCCGCCCGCGAACGCTTGCGCGGCTTTCGCGAGGCTTATGACGAATTTGGCCTGACGCCCGACGAGGATCTGATCAGCGCAGAAAGCTTCCTGTCCGACGCGGCGTTCGATATCGTATCGAGGCTGGTGCAGCGGTCCGACCCGCCTACGGCCATCGTCGCCGGTGGTATGGACATGCTGTCGGGCGTGCTGCGAGCCATTCGCGCGAGCAGTCTCGAAATTCCGCGCGACATTTCTGTGGTCGGGGCGGGCAATTCGGAACTTGCGGAGCTCTACTCCCCGCCGATAGCGATGATTGACTGGGACTATGCCAATGTCGG
>Ga0065721_10051679_pt1 | contig 13883 bp, 18 predicted proteins | sample Mesricmetagenome_FD_59108 | JGI IMG/M metagenome (GOLD analysis project Ga0065721, IMG submission 59108) | Mesophilic microbial community from rice straw/compost enrichment Sample: eDNA_1 v2 (version 2) | ecosystem: Engineered > Solid waste > Grass > Composting > Bioreactor | place: USA: Davis... | reverse complement strand
GTCCTCGTTGAGGGAGGCGAAGGATAGGCGGCCAAACGTGGAGGGGGTTGGCGAGATTGATTGAATGAAGGTCCGCCACCAACATCTGAGCTACTCCCATAAGCAGAACCCTGAACTGGCAAAGGCCTTGGGGGGCGGGGATGCTCATACGACCTTGGTATACCAGAGGATGACGGGTTGGAGCTATTTGGATTTTGATATCCCGCAGGAGGTTCCCTGGGCCTGGAAAGGGGAAGTGTGGATGGAGGGGGTGGCGGGACGGCCTGAGCTCGACGTCCCGGCTGGCGAAGATTATCCATGCTTCTGGTGGAGTCCTTGCTCATGGGCTTGCGGCTGCCTTCTTCTCCCTTCCACTTGACGAGATGTCCGAAAGGAACAAGCTTGTTCGTAGACCGAGTGAGACGGGACTCGCTGGCACCGGAAGGCGAGGTGGACTGTCCTGTTGACTTCGATTGGCTCGACATACCTGCCCGGTATATGTAGCGTGAGCCTACTGCTGTTCTTGGTGACCGGGTGAGTGTCGGCGATGTTCTCGGAGGGTCTCGAAGCTGTTGCGTGGGTTCCTGTGGGTAGTCGCCTTCGGGAACCATTACCCAAGTATCTCGCACATCGTCCTCCACCAACGAAGGTTGCCTACGGGACCCGATGGGCCTCGTCATCGCTCCTGATCCTTCTTGCTTACGTCGCTGTTGAGCCAGAGCTTCCCTTGCTTCAGACTCCTTCAGGATCTGTTCTCGTTCAGCACCTGCGTCAGACCCAGATCGTTGATGGGTTTGGAGCTTGGTTGGGGGCATCAGAGTTGCATCCTGTTGGGCACCATAGAAGTGTGGCGAGGGTGAAGACAACCCGGTCATTGGGGCTAAGGCGTAGGCATAGGTGTCTTGCAACGGACGCTGTGTGTGTGTCGAGTAGGTTGGACGGCCTGCTGTTGGAGGAGTCGGGGGTTTATTGACATTAACAGGAGATGGTGGTTGAGGATGAGTGTATGTGGAGGGAGGTTTCGGTAGAGGTTGACCATTCGGTCGCCGTCTTGGTGAGGGTGGCGTCGGGTAGGGATACGATGCCACATGTAATGGCAGGATCGGAGGGGGCGGTTGGCGAACGACGTGGGGCTTGTAAGATTCATCGGGATCCCTGTCGAGATCCGCATCGTACTCGAACTCGGCTGGTTGCTCGCTCGCTGCAGAGGAAACACTACCCTGTCTGGATCGAGGGGGGCGTTTCGGTCGTAGTGGATTGATCGTAGGGAGGTGCATTGGTTGGTCCATCACAGGTGGAGTTGGCATGAGCGGGGGGAGGGAGGGCTGGATGTCATGGATTTTCGAAAATCGGGAAATGAGAAGCTTGAGATTTCCCTTGGAGTCTCCCTGCCTTCTGACAAGCTCACAGAGCTGTTCGTTGGACAAAGGTTCTCCGATCGCGTTGAGGCCAATCTCAGTTCGGTAGATGGCGTAGTTGGACTGGTCATCCCCAGAGATCTTGAACTAAAAGACAGTCAGCAATGGCACTGCAGTTGGAGATGAGCCACACACCATCGAGAAGATGCAATCCCTGATGTGTGCCGCATCGTCTGCTGTGCTTACGTCCACGATGTTCAAGGTGTTGGGGTCGGCGTCTGTTCGAACACAGACTTTGATGACTTCAGGGCTTGAGAGGGGCTTTGTGGATGTCGGTGTCGTATAGCTGGAGGTTGATGGGTGGGGCTCAAGGGGAGGAGACGCTACAGGGGACTGGCAGGGGTTCAGCGACTTGCCTCGATGCTGTGGCAAATCACGCTTACTGTTCTTGGTCGACCGACTGGGTTGCTCTCGACGGGGGCTCTGGCATTACTTCCCCGCGATAGGAACGGCTGCATGTACCGGGGACGGCCATTGGACGTAAGGCTGTGATCACTCGGAAATCGATCGCCCAGGGAAATTGAGTCTTGCGAATGCTGAGCAGTTGGCTTTATCGACACTGGGGGGCATGACGAGAGAGGCAGTGTTACACTGGGTGTAGTCGGAGGTGGAGTTGACTCGTCGGCGGCTTGGGAACTGGCACTCGATGGCGACGACAGAGAGGGATGCTTGCTGTTATTGTCGTGGGTGTACGGGGAAGGAAAGCTGGTCGTCAATGCAGGAGGGTGTGGATGGACACGAGGATGGGGGGATTGTTGTGGGCTAGAGAGATACGCATGATGATAGTAGGGACTCCGGTCGTCCTCGCTGTTGGCACCTTCGTCGCTCTCGTCTGAGCCCCTGTTCGCGACATAGTAGAGGGGTCTTCGCCGGAAAGGCCGTCCTTCGTCTCCCATTTCAGGTGCACTTGGATTGTCGCACGAAAGTCCTGGACGATGCTCCCAGGCAAGAGTCGGTACTGAGATCGGATGGGGAGGATATGGGTGGATAAGAAAAGGCCAGCACTGAGGCTGCTCTGTGGACCCGAGAGCAGGGACGTGAGGTAGGGAGGTGAGGAGGGAAAACGCCGTGGTGTGCTTACATACTCCGGAATTCACAAAAGAAAGTCCAATAGAACTCCCAAGTAAAATCCAGAACCACGTTTGCGGGGACGCACAGCCAGCTCACTCTCCCGCCATTTCCTGGCGTGTAGGACTGTCGCTGCGGGGGCAAAGTATAAACATATACGAGGTATACTATTACAAAGTCTACATTCTCTCTGAGATCCTAGGGTACTCCGTTTGATTATCTTCCAGCAGTTTCTCGCCCCAACAGAGCAATTTCAGTAAACCGACTAATTTAACCTCCTTTCCCTGGCTGAGACTGTCAAGGATGGCCGCATTTACCTCGCCCGCGGTTTTCATGCGCTGGGCAGGCGACAGAAGATCGGCAATGGCCGGGGGTGCATTCGTCGCATTCTCAAAGGCTAGCAGGGACATTGTGCGTTCCAGTTCACCGAGAAACTCCGGCGACTCCTCTCCACGCGGCGCCAGTTCCTCCTGAGCAAACTGCAGGGCGTCAGCGATGCGTCCGGCTCTGATATACTCAATTAACTTCTGTTGCTGCAAGCGAAAGTATAGTGCTGCGTTGGTGTCCAAGATCTGAGAGCAGAATCAGCAAGAGTTGATGAAAGGTGTCATGAGCAGGATCATATAATGGTATGGTGTTCGTGTTCTCATCTTCAGCCAAAAAGGCTTGAGAGTGGTGCATGAAACGTTTTAATCCTGAAAAGAATCGAGGAATGGACACTCACCTCAGGATTCAAGTCATTCACCCTGTTAATTGCTTCTTCCACATCGCCTCGCTGCAGTGCCTCTCTGATCACCATACGACTCTCAATACTTTCGAAGTCAACAGTGGGCTCCAGATTGGCCTCTTGACTGAACTCTTCAGCAGCCGACTTGTATCCTTCGATAACAAGGTAGTCCATGATCAACCGGTTCAGATCACTGGAGAATACAATGGTTAGCCAATGCGTCAAGGTTACAAGAATTTGAGTAGAAGACGGTCAGAATAATAACAAATATTGTTCTCCTCAACCTCTTTGAGTCGGAGAGATTCCCATTTGAATAAATCATCACATGTGAGGGATTGGGACAGGGGACAAGCATGGATTGGTGCGACTTACTCTTTGGACAGCTTAACATTGTGCAAGCGCTTATCCCATTCTTCCCTTCGAATGATAGACTTAGCGGGCTGGAAGGGGTGACATGAGGTCCGGAATGCTGCAAAGCGGGAAGAAAGTTGGACGAACCATTGGAAAACTGTGAAATTTTGTGTATGCGGGTTTTAAGGAGGTCCTGACGTTGCTTTAGGGCAGGTCTTCTCTCAAGTCCCACGGTCAGCGGAGCGTTGGCTTCCGTTGGCTGACCGAGGATACAGATAGTACATTAGACTGGCTACTGGTCTAGCGCGTAAAGTTCTCAACTGTGGTCATGGCACCAGGTACTCGAATATTCAAGCATGACATTGTCACGATATAGACATAATCACAGCAATTCTTTGATCGACTATTCAGCGCTACACGACGACATCGGAGATGAAAGGGACTCCATTCACTCTTTCCCAGTCCCTCTGCCAGGCATTTATCCTCTTCATCAGGTCGGACCACTCTGCTTCTGTCTTAACCCCCGTCAACCACTCCTCTTGCGCTCCCAGTCGTTCGATACGTTTCCATCCCCGCCTCAGATATTCGTAGGTGTAAATCTGTCTCCGCCATTCTTCAACGTACCTCTTCCCGTCATCCGGAATGGCACGCTGCAAAAAAGAAACATGAGCGTATATCCTCCGATCGATATGAAATCAGATGCGGGATTTAAATCATGCAGTTAATGCACGAGGTTTCCACAAGCTGGCCAACAAGAAATAAAGGGGACGAACCCCAAACGAACAGACACTGAAACCAAAAGTCGCACCTGTCTCTTGAGAAATTCGACAAGATCGTCTTGATAATCGCTCGCCGTTGCTCTGTCAGGCAGCATACTATGGCCGAATATGTAGGGATCACGGCCAATCTTCCTGAGCTCCTCTTCCTGCTTGCTCAGCTCTTCGAGAAGATCCTGCCGCGGTGCAAGAATTGAGGGAGAGGCGATGGCATGGGCAACAAACAAGCCCTGGGCGAAGTCCGACGGGCAGTTCGCGATTCTCGTTGGAAGACCGATAAAAGCGAGTGCGTTCACCGGGTACTCCGGGCTGAGGGAGAGAATATGCTTGTGAAGCGGGAAGATGTACTTGGTGTTTGTCACTAAAGCCCCCCCGCGTTTAGAACTGCTTGACCTCGAACGAGCGGATCGATCCACCGTAATCCACCCTCCGCTTTCCAGGAATGGTTTGAGCAATTCATATCCCGTCGCAAGAATAACAGCATCAACATCTCGCAACTCGGTACCGTCGGAAAATACGATGGCATCTTTGGTGAAATGCGTAACATCGGGCTTGACGATCACACCCTCACTCCCTTCCGGGAGGGTGACATCGTGTCGCACAGATAGGTATGTCTGTGAAGATGGTTTGTGACCCGTTACAGGTGGCAATGAAAAAGGCACGAACCCTCCGCGAGACCCTGGATGTTTGGATTGCTGCGTCTTGGCCACTGGCACCAGCCCCAATGATAAGGAGTGTCCGGTTAGCATAGCGCTCTGGTTCCCGATAGTAAATCGAATGGAGGATTTCGCGCTGGCCTCCGCCGCTTCGAATCCAGTCGTCTTGTCCATCCCATGTCGGGTAGCGCGGGATATGATGGTTTCCAGAGGCGATAATGAGATGGTCTGCCTTTGCATGCAACGTTCTGTTGAGGTGATCGACGAACGTCAAGTTCCATGCGCCGTCGCTTGGGAAGCCCACCCAGTTCGCGGAGGTCAGGGTGTGTCGAAGCACGATGTTGTGAATGAGGTTGTGACGCTCGGCGTAACGCCTGTGATATGCTTGAATGTGCTCATGACTGGGATATAATGGTGTGCCTGGAGGGAAAGGGAAGCCCGGATAGGTCATGGAGGGAACAGGCGTGTTCGTATGAAGCATGGGATACAAAGGGGTGTAGGGAAGATAAGGAGGCCTGGCGGGATGTGGGTCTGGCAGCCTACATGGTAATAAGCGCCCATTCAGCGACACTCCTGCGCGAAACTCACCACACTCCCCCAACATCCTCGCGCTCATCAAACAGGCTGATATTCCAAGATGCTCTGATGTCGTGGGGCAAGTCTAAAAGCGCTTTCAGCGCCCCCAGGCCAGCGCTCCCTCCGCCAATGATGACGACGGTCTTGCTCCCTCTGGTATCGAGGAAGGGATCGGGTTTTGAAACTTGGGGTAGCACGAAGAGTCGAGAGGCCAAAAGCCAAACGATTTGTGCGACGTTCACCATGACGCACTCTGAATTTACCCATTGACATCCATGCTTATAAGACTTGGGACCCAGCGGCTGGGTGAGTAACCAGCTGATGATCATTCGGAGCAGGGATGGCGTGCTCGCAGAGTTGCGCGTTTCGATCTGACTTTTTGCTCATAGAGATAGGCATGGGCAGCTAGGCAAACATAAATGGCTGAATTTCAACATCCGTAGCCAAATTACGACTTCGCGACAACCCCACCCGACTTGATAATGTTGAAGAAATCGTCCTGATCCACCGCAGCTGCATATCATCAGAAGAATCCTGTGTGGTCGTGGTGCGAGACATACTCTCTTTCCCTCTGCCAATAATGTTATCCTTCTTGCTCCCTTTCTTCTGCCCTCTGACCTCAACTACTGGCGCAGTCAACCGTGGTTTTCCGGAGCCCTTTTCCGCCTTGGCCTCTTCGGCCGCGTGCGCTACTGTTGCTTGAGACTGTTGGATCGCATTGAAGAGTTTCACCACTTTGGAAGATATCAGTGGAAGCCAGAGGATGCAGCATAGCTGGTATTCACCTCCGCGTTGGGCAACCTTGCGCAACGTTCTCTCACTCTCACCGCCCCAACCCCCAATGACATCCTTTATTCTCCGTTTGTCTTCTTTCTCCTTTTTTTCAATTTGGAGGACTTTTTTGGCCTTGAGTTCAAGCTTTTGATCGTTATGCTTGCGAGCAATGGATGGTTTGAGAGATAATGGCTGGTTTGACGGTGCTTCGGTATTGAGGAGGTACTGGAGGGTGGCACCAAACTTCTCAGCGCCAGTTGCCCTGAGTTTTCGTTTCGACGTCTTTTTCGACTTTTTGGATTTGGCCGCCTCGATTTCATCCTCTGTGTCTATAGAGTCATCGGAAGTTTGTGCCTCATCGGAATCTGGGTGTGTAGACGACCCCTCCTCTAGTTCAGAGAAGTCAGAGTCATCTCCCGACTCGTGTGTAGACTCTTCATCATCGGAAAGCCTTCGACGTTTTGTTGGGGGCATGTTGAAGATGTGAGATGGTTGTTGCAGTGAGAGGTATGGGGGTTGTGACCGCGAATTTCTCGGTGGCAATGCCCAGGAGACAGACGCCGTTATTGGAACGAGCAGTATCAACTGAACGGCCACTCGCGTGTCCTTCCTCTCGTTGTCTGCGGGCTCAGACTCTCCATCTGCATACCCTGTCTTGCCTGGCTGAACTTCGGACATCGTTTCTGGGTGCTTTACGGCCTGATCGCAACCGGCACATTCTCTCAACGACCCACCTCGTTACGATCCGTCACAATCATCCCTCTACCATGCACTTCGACCCCGAGCCAGACCTACACCCCATATACCCGACGACATCCCAGTTGTCCAACCTCCTATCATCACAATCTGGCCTCGATCCCACTCAGAAGAGCGAATTGGTCAGGCACTGTCTCAAGCGTGCAAGCCTCTTCGGAGACCCCTCTCTAGCCCAGTTCCTTCTCCGCGATGCACAAGCTCAGACCTTTGTGGATCTAAGCTTGAAAGATGATGATGGAGTTGGCCTCGTGAGCCTTGCAATACAAGGATACGGTGGGGATCCTGACCGTGACATTGAACGAGAGGAGTGCATCCGCTTCCTCGTTTCGCAAGGGGCCGACCTCAGCGCCGATGAAGGCAAGTGTTGCGACACCCCATTAGATGAACAGAAATAACTTACGCGTGTACGCCTGGGGGCTTGTAGCTGGATGGACACCGCTTCACCATGCAGCCTTGCTCGCTCCTCCGACCCTTGTATCATACCTCATGACCCATGGATGCTCTCCTTTCGACGTCACAGCGCGAAACCTTACACCATTGGATATCATCACCGCGCACTCAATAATGCCAGGCAGGGAGGATGTCGCATTGCTCCTTGAAGAAGCGATGCGTGGTGAAGGATGGACGGGTGGAAGAATGGAACAAAAGAGACGCCTGCAAGACCGGTTCTCTCGACGGAAAGGGAAGCAAAGAGCAATCCGTGATGAGGTTAGTAGGGTCCTCGGTATCAACCCTAGATGGTGGGCTTCAGAGGATGCCGACTCTGGATCAGACTCGGATGATGATGAAGAGAATACGGGGGATGATATCTTCGTCAGTCGAAGACATGTTCCAACTCCATCACTCGCTGACCCAGAAACAGACGCCGCCTGCGGATTATGCATCTATGCTGGTGTTCAACCCGGCCGACCTCCCGCAAATACTGGACGCTATCATAACAAACTACCCAATATGCTTGAAGGATCCTACTCCCGCGAACACACTGTACATGTTGGCTCGCTTTGCTTGTTTAACGTGCGATCATACATGGCTTGAGGATTTAATAATGGGTGCTGCTGATACTATCGAGGAGGCTTTTTTCGTGAGTTCCATTGCCTGGATTGGTGTTTCTTGAATTCATCCGATTCGCAGACCAATGCCGATGACCTCCCCACTCTCATTTTCTGGCTTCATAATTCCACCCTTTGGTTACATCTCATGCACTGTGACAACTCCCTCAACGAGGCGTGTGAGATGCTGGGGTCTTTCGAGCTCATCGAAGAAGTAATCAACTCCGTATTTGGTGGGCGATCGTTGTTTTTCTTCCTGTCCGGCGAACTCATATTACTCTTAGTGTTCATCATCCGCTTTGCGGAGCGGCGCATAGATCAACTGTTAGATGCTTGCGTGCTTGACTATGCCCCACATGGATCGCATTCGGAGACTGTCCAGTTCGAATCAGAATGGAGTTTTCTACGACCCTTCGTCAAGAAGAAAGTTCCGTCACCGCTTGGGGTACAAGCCTCAAACACAGGCCTGGTATCGCCAGACAAATCTCGCAATAACCTCGTATCCTCTCCGACCACATCCAAGTTTTCCTCCCTACAGAAGACGATTGCTAGAGCCCACGCAGCTGCGACAAACACGCCTCTTGGAACACAATACTCAGATTACTCATCGACACCATCGCCCTGGGAATTGACAGCGTTCCTGACCGCGCTTCAAACACTCTTGGTATTCAGCGATATCAACCCATTGCTCACGACGCAGTTATGGTCTCAAGTTTTCTACTGGACGTCCTGTAAGTCTCTTTTGCGTTTTCACCTGACCTGGCACCTGACGGCTGGCATCGCAGGCGAGGTTTTCAACCGAGTCATCACTCGTAAGAAGTACCTCTGCCGGTCCAGGGCAATCCAAATCAGCGCGAACTTGGCTGTTATCGAGGATTGGGTAGACGAGTTGGCTCTTCCCCCCGGCGTCCTGTCACACTTTACTCCTGTCAAGGATCTCCTGAGCTGGCTTCAGGTAGGTCTCCAACCAACTTTGGCTGATTTGTCAAGCGAATAAACCCTGCCAGTGTCTCTCGTCCCTCCATGAATTTGCGGATCTTGTCTCCGTTATCCAGTCTTTAAGGTCGCTGAATCCTTTGCAGGTGAATTGATTTTCGTCATTTCCTGAAGGTCGTAGCTGACCCTATTGCCATAGATGCGACGGGCTGTCCGCGACTACAAGTATGAGGTCAACGAAAACCGCATGACGGACGAATGTGTTCAATACATCACGCAAATGCAGAAAGACTGGGAGCGGCAGCGTGTCAAGCTTGGGGTAGAAGCACTTCGCAAAGAAGTACGAGCACATCTCATTGACACCGCCGATGCTAATGCACCACCAGATATCCGATCGGGATCGTGAACGCGACGATACTTCATCCATCATCGCGAGATCGATTGAAGGCGACGACCGTGCATCAATCACGTCACTTAACACCCTCGAGATTGGGTCAAATCGTCAGAGAATCGACATTCTCTTCGACAAGACCCAGGATCGGTCATCATGGGACCCACCCAAGCCCCCACAGGTTCTTGGAGAACTTCTTGACTCCCGATTCATGCTTCCTCTTCAGTTCCCTTCGAACCCGCGACTCTTGGCAGCACTTCCAAGCAAATCGTTCCTGGAGGGTACCATGCCAACTAGCCAGCCGGCAAGCGCAAATCTTTCCCCTCCAGTCGGACGAGGCAGCTTGGATTTTGTGCCAAGCTCTGGACATCTACCATGGCGTTCGCGCAACAGTAAAATACGCGCAGTTGGTGTCGGCATTCTGCGATGGGTAGACGGTGCCACCGCTGCTGCTCGGTGGTCGAAGTCTGTCGTTGAACCTGTTTTCGAGATTGAGGAGGATAGCCCCACGAATCGGCTGGAAGAAGGTGGAGAGGAGGACGAGCAGGGATCGTTGCATACAATCGATGACGGTGATCGAACCCTACGGGTCGCCACCGAATTCACACCTATCACTCGGAAACCATCAGTACGGAAAGGCAGGGCTAGCCTGGGCGAAGTCACCCCTGTCGATACATCGTTTGTCCAGAAGAACTGATACTTCAGATCTTCCGCAACAACCCTTTTCGGAAATCAACCTGTCGTGCATAGCCTGGTCGACTTCAGACGCTTCCAGTGCCGAAAGGCTGGATACTATTGAGCCAATGATCAGAGGATAGACTCGGAGGTCCCGTGAGGAAAGGGTCCCTCCAAGTAACCCCTGAGAGTGATCCTCTGTCTTGAGGAGTATTTGGGTTCGTTACACTTTGCGGCTGATTCTAAGCACTTATCTTGACCTTGACGCCTAAGGTCGTGTCTGCCTAAAGCCATATGCTTACGTTCCACTGAAGGTCAATTGGGGCGTCAGCTCGCCCCTCCGCCTTTCCCTCTAGTTGTCGGGAATATCAAGTGTGATCAGATTACTCGACTTAGAAGCCTATAAGAGAGTAGACATTCCTTGTATCAGGGGATGTTCATGCAGTTTAGCGTGGTTCATTGCCTCGGATGATTCCCCTTGGATTGTGAATGTCGTCCGTCTCCCGGTGGAGGTTCGTTGTGCTTGGCGTCCAGCTCGGAACAGAACACCATCCCCAACATTGCTTTTGAATCGAATAACCTCTGCGCGCCTTGCGACGCCAATCAGAGCACCCTGTCCTCACTCTGCTATATTGAGTAAGCATACATATACCCTGCCTGGTGGATGCCTGCCGCCCATCTAAGCACGGTTAGAGACGATCGCGCTGTTCGCCCTGTTCTGATGTCAAGAGACTTTGGGACGGACGTCATTAGGTGTGCTACTTGATCGTCGTGCCGCAGTCGACTGACGAGCTCCAAGTCAACGTCGTCATCGACATCGCGGAAGCAGTAGCCTGCATTCCGGAGTGGCGATGCAACCTCGGAGTTATATAGGCCAGGCGCTTTCCGCGATTGGTCCGCTCTTCACTCATATCTTCGTCCACCACAGCTCTCCGTCGACTGACGTCCACACTGTATGCAATACGCCCAAGCTATCCTTGCTGGTGGCTCGTCAACGCCTTTTGGCTCCCTTCTGCTTGCAGTCTTTAATGTGCGTTGCGGCTTGTTCTCTTTGAAACGCTTATTCATGAAAGTTATAGTCCATCCTCGAAGTCGTTCTAATATGCTCTGCCGGTTATATCCTTGCATCGAAAAATATTCTTGATAAGGCCACTCAAAAGGTGAGGTCGTTCTGTGCTCGAAAGTGTGGGATTGACGGACAAACGCACATCGAACAGCAACTCAATCGGCTCAATGTCAATTTGCTCACACCTGCATTGTTATTCTCCAAAGTCGCTCTTTACTTGACTCCAGGTCGGTGGTTCCCGACTCTCTCTGGTAACTCGCCTGACAGATTTCCAGAGAAATTAAGAGAACTATGGGTTATTCCGATCTACTTTGCCATCGTTACCACAGTATCAATGTGCGTTGGCTCAGCTCTGGGCCATGTCTTCAAGCTGCGCAGGTCCCAGCGGTGCGTATGCATGTATGGATAGTCATCCAATCAGCTGATTTGTTTAAAGGAGCTTTGTAATGGCAGCGGCCATGTTCATGAACTCAAACTCCCTTCCCATTGCTCTTATGCAAAGCCTCGTTGTCGCAGTGCCTGAGCTTATGTGGGGCCCCAATGACACAAAGAACGTCATGCTTGGACGTGCACTCACGTACTTGACGATGTACAGCACACTCGGCATGGTTCTGCGATACAGTTACGGCATTCAACTCCTGTCGCGCGCAGACACTGGTATCGTCCCGCCTACCAGTGCCCAACAGTCAGACGAGCATACCCCTCTTCTTGCGGACCTAGAAGCATCCACAAGCACCCTAGAGCAACATGATCATCATGCGTCGTCTACTATGGTCGACAGTGACTCAGAGCATGATGATATCCTTCCATCGCATGAGCTTGGTCCTCCCGTACTGATTGCATCTCCTCAAGGCTCATCGCGACCAATGCCTCGTCGCCGTCGCACCACGTTCTACAACTCATTTCCCAACTCCCCAAACGATTCCCGTACACACCTCGCTCGCTATGACGAACTTAATACGCCCATAGCTGAAAGCCCGGAACTCCAGGCTCGACCGTCGCTTTGGATCAAGGTCTCTCGCGCTTGGGCCGCGTTCCTGGACTTCATGACGGTTTCTCTGTGGGCCACGTTCTTCTCGCTCCTCGTCGCGTGTATCCAGCCGCTTCAGCACGCGTTGACGCACCATCTCCGACCAGTCAACGGCGCCATCAACAACTTGGGCAAGTGTGCAGTCCCATTGACACTCATCGTCCTTGGAGCATACTTCTACAAAGAACCAGAACCGGGACAGGAGAATCAACCAAAGAGGTCAATGTTGACGACTATGAAAAGTGTACTTTCGTTGAAGAGCTTCAGATCGAATGGGGCGCCTGTTAAGCGCAATGAGGTGGCCAAACCTGGAGAGACGAAGACGGTCATATTAGCCGTAGCGTCGAGGATGATTATCACCCCGATTCTCATCCTCCCTCTGGTCGTAGCAGCAACATGGTATGACTTCCATCGAGTTTTTGAAGAGTGAGTGGTTCCAGCAGATTGCCAGTTCGGTCTGTTGACATCTGCCCTTAGCCCCGTTTTCGTTGTTTGTAACATCATCCTCCTGGCATCGCCTCCCGCCTTGACTCTCGCCCAGGTGGGTTAACATCTCAGCTCACCGCACCACAGAATACTGAATTCCTCCGTAGATCACTCAAGCAGTTTCAGGTGATGCCTTTGAGAGGCTTATAAGTCGAACCATCTCCTGGTCGTACTGCGTGATGACCCCTCCCATCACAATCACATATGTGGTCGTCGGTTTGGTCCTCGCTAAGCTTTGAGGTCGTGTTGAGTTCTACGCTTACTACTTACTGACTTGGCTAGCGTGTGCGGGTCTTGGGCTGTGTTTGTTTCTGCTGGCATCCCATCTTTGCTTCCTCTCTTGGGGACTACAAATATATTCTGATCTCTGTTCCAAGTAGTCGGTTGACATATTTTTCATTCTCTCCGCTCATGTTATTTGCTGGTTTTCTGATCCTCCTGTGTCTTTCCTTGCCATGCTCGCTAGTCTACGCCTTTGATTTTCTCCACGTTTGTTGTAGAATAGAAATGCGGCGAGACCCTTCATACATGGATGCGGCTCAGACCTAAAGGTCACAAGCCGCAAAAGTTAGCAGTCCACAATTGCAAATTCTGCAAAAGATCTTGTTATGGTTCAGTAGACTTGTAGGTGATGGGGGTCACAGCCATCACCGCAATCCAGCTGCGGCTGTGCTGACTCCTCTCACTGATGCAGCCAAATCTGCTCAAGTGACGCAGACCTTTCGCTCCTTCCCAACTTTTCTTTCGTCACCCCACCACTACCGTTTCTTTTCTCCGACAGACTCTCAACACAACGACAGCGAATCTAGCCTCTCGTTAATCGTCACACATTATCCTCATCCCACTATTAGCACTTGATGGCCATTGTGCAGACACCAGAGACCGAGCGCGCCCCACCGCTATCGCCTCGCCATGCAGGGGGAGACAAGAAAACGCCAGCGACCCTGGACGACGTTGAAGAACTGGAAAGCTCTTATGACAATACTTATATCGGCGATCCTAACGGTCCTGCCCCACATCACCAGATGCAACGGGGAGCGAGCACTAGGAGCAACAGCCGCTATTCCTCTACGTATATGGAGACGAAAGACGGAAGCCCGCGATTTTCCGAACCACACAGTACTTCTACATACCCATTCACGCAGAAATATGCGGCCGGTCCGCAGGAC
>Ga0065721_10051678_pt1 | contig 13887 bp, 9 predicted proteins | sample Mesricmetagenome_FD_59108 | JGI IMG/M metagenome (GOLD analysis project Ga0065721, IMG submission 59108) | Mesophilic microbial community from rice straw/compost enrichment Sample: eDNA_1 v2 (version 2) | ecosystem: Engineered > Solid waste > Grass > Composting > Bioreactor | place: USA: Davis... | reverse complement strand
GCAGGACCTCGCTTGACCTCGGCCGATAAGGCCGACCCGAAGACGGTCACTGCCAACCCGGGAGCGCGGCCGTTACCGCCTCCCGGGAACATTTAAACAGACTTCACCGATACAAGCCCGAGGGTGACGACAGGCCCACCATGGCCTTCTGGAGGAACCGTTCTAAGCCGACCGGGCCGGGCGCACGTGGGGCGGCGACAGCACCGCCTGGTCCTTGCCGGCCGCCTTGGCGCGGTAGAGGGCGCGGTCGGCCTCGACCAGCATGTCCGAGAGCGTTTCGCCCGCGCCACGCTGGTGCAGGCCGATGCTGAGCGTCAGGCTCTGGCCCGGCGGCAGTCCGGCTATCGCCAGTTCGCGCATGGCCGTACGGATGGCTTCGGCCTGCTCCTGCAAGCGGGCAATGTCGCCGCCGGCGAGGAACAGCGCGAATTCCTCCCCGCCGATGCGCGCAGCGGGCCCGCCATCGCTGTGGCGGGCGAGGACATGCGCCACGGCTGCGATGACCTGGTCGCCGGTCTTGTGGCCATAGGTGTCGTTGATGCGCTTGAAATTGTCGATATCGGCCACCAGCAGCGCGGCGGCGCCGTGGCCGGCCCTGTCGAGAACCGGATTGATGGCCGCCTCGAAGCCGCGCCGGTTCAGCAGGCCCGTCAGGTAATCGTGGTTCGCCTCTTTGCCGAGCCGCTCGAAGATGTCGAGCCCCATGGCCGCCAGGAACAGTAGCGCGATGGTACCGAGCAGGATGGGCGTGAAGGCCTGGATCGTCAGCCAATAGGAGGATTGCTGGTAAGAAGGGCCGTCCGCCGTTTGCAGCACGCCGGTCAGTGCCAGGGCGGGCCGCAGCAGCGCCAGCACGATGCTGAGCAGGGCGGCGATGAGCAGCAGCCGGTCGGCCGTGGAAAGGGGACGCTTTGCCAGCAATTTCTGCACGGCGGCGCCAGTGATTCCAGCCAGGATCAATCCGACCACCAGGATACGGGCATTGAGCGAGGGATCGACGAAGAGAAACCAGCCGTAGAGGCCGAAACCGACGACAAGAATGGCGGCGAAGGCGCGCCAGGGCAGCGCGACCTCGATCCGCTGCAGGGCGGCGCAGCAGAACGCCAGCACCCCCACCACGAAGACGCCATTGCTGACCAGGCGATTGGCGGTCTCGTTTTCGAGCGGGGTGAGATCGACGAGGACGAAGCCCAGTGCCCCCAGCGCAAAGGCCAGGGCGAGCAGGGCCAGGTGGCCCTGCCAGGGCCAGCGCCGCCAGAGCAGCAGGAACATCACCGCGAAGGTGGCGGCGATGGCCGGGTTGAGAAGCGAAAAGTAAATCTGACCCGGCATCCCTGAAACGCTCGCGCACCCGTCTGCGGGCAGATGCTAGGGATATTCCCATAATCCTGGGTTAATCGCCCCGCAAAGCGGCCGGAAGTCGTTTCCGTCCAGACAAAAAAGAAGGCCGCCCGGAGGCGGCCTTCTTGCGATGCAGGCGACCCCTGCGAAAGCTTAGTGGTGATGTTCCTCGGGAACATCTTCCTCGCCGGCCTCGATCAGCTTGGCGAGTTCGTCGCGGGTCACCTTCTTGTCGGTGATGTCGCCGAGTTCGATGATGTGGTCCACCACCTTGTTCTCGAAGATCGGGGCGCGCAGGCTGGCGAGGGCTTGCGGGTTCTTGCGATAATAATCGTAGACCTGCTGTTCCTGGCCGGGGAAGCGGCGGACTTCGGCGATCAGCGCCTGCTGGTGTTCCTCATCGGTCACCTGCACTTCGTTGACATTGCCGATTTCGGCGACCACCAGGCCCAGGCGCACGCGGCGTTCGGCGATGCGCTTGTACTGTTCCTTGGCTTCTTCCTCGGTCGTGCCTTCGTCCTCGAAGGAGCGGCCATGGCTCTGCACTTCGTGTTCGACGCGCTGCCAGATCGTGTTGAATTCGGCATCGACCAGCTGGGCCGGCACGTCGAACTTGTGGCCGTCGTCCAGCGCGTCCAGCACCTGGCGCTTCATGTGCTGGCGGCCCATGGAAGCGAGAGCGCTTTCCATCTGCTCGCGCACGGCCTTGCGCAGGGCGGCGACGTCGTCGAGGCCCAGGCGCTTGGCGAAATCGTCGTCCAGCTCGCCCTGGTTCGGACCATCGACATGCAGGATGGTGACGTCGAATTCGGCGGCTTTGCCGGCCAGATCCTTGTTCTGGTAGTCGGCGGGGAAGGTGACCGAGATCGTCCGGGTCTCGTCCTTCTTCATGCCGACGAGCTGCTCTTCGAAGCCGGGGATGAATTCGCCCGAGCCCACGGTCAGGTGCGCATGGTCGGACTTGCCGCCCTCGAATTCCACGCCGTCGATCTTGCCGACGAAGGAAAGGCCCAGACGGTCGCCGTTTTCGACAACGGCGTCGTCGCCCTTGTCGGTATAGCCGCGATTCTGGTTGAACACGCGGGTCACTTCGGCGTCGACTTCGGCTTCGGTGATGTCCACGACCGGCTTTTCGATCTTGACGCCCTTGATGTCCATCAGGGTCACCGGCGGCAGGACTTCATATTCGACTTCGAAGGCGAGGTCCGACTTGCCGTCCAGCACGTCGTTGATGACGGTCTGGTCCTGCGGCAGGTCGACCTTCGGCTGGGCGGCGGCGCGTTCCTTGCGCTCGTCGAGCGTGTCGGAGACCGTGGCGTTGATCGCGTCGGTCATCACTTCGGACATGGCGGAGCGGCCATAGACCTTCTTGAGATGGGCGGTCGGCACCTTGCCGGGACGGAAGCCCTTGATATTGGCCTGGCCCTTGAGTTCTTCGAGCTTGGCGTCCAGGCGCGAATTGAGGTCTGCGGCCGGAATGGTGACGCTCAGCTTGCGCTTCAGGCCTTCATTGAGGGTTTCGGTAACCTGCATTGGGGTCTTATTCCCGTATTGATTGATCTCGTTAGGCCGAGGCCATGTGGTGCGGGTGAGAGGACTCGAACCTCCACGCCTTGCGGCGCTGGAACCTAAATCCAGTGCGTCTACCAGTTCCGCCACACCCGCAAGGGCCCCCGTCGGCCGGGTTGGCGTTGCATCTATATGAAGAGTGAAAGCCAGTCAAAGCTTCATTCTCCGCCGCTCGTGGCGGCTGCCCGCCCATTTGCGCGCCATTCGCCCCGGTGATAGGGACGGGACTTGCGCAGAACGTGGGCATATTGCACATTTTTTGCGCAACTGACCTGCCACTGGTCTTCCCGTCCTCTGGCATGACTTTCTCTAACTCTTTTGATTACAAGGCAATTTTGGCTCTGGCATGGCGTGGCACAGCCCGTGCATACGCTTTGGCGGTAACTGCCGAAAACGGCCATTGGAGGCGTAAGTGAAAAAAATCGAGGCTATCGTAAAGCCGTTCAAGCTCGACGAAGTCAAAGAAGCGCTGCAGGAAGTTGGCCTGCAGGGCATCACCGTAACCGAGGCCAAGGGATTTGGGCGCCAGAAGGGCCATACCGAACTCTATCGCGGCGCCGAATATGTGGTGGATTTCCTGCCCAAGGTGAAGGTCGAGGTGGTTTGCCCCGACGACCTGGCCGAAAAGGCGATCGAGGCGATCCGCGTGGCCGCGCAAACCGGTCGCATCGGTGATGGCAAGATTTTCGTCTATTCCATCGAGCAGGCCATCCGTATCCGTACGGGCGAATTCGGCGACGACGCGCTCTAGGCGCCGGCGCCGCACCATCAGCAACAGCATTCCGAATTAGACAGGGGAAGACCTAATGACCACCGGAAGCGATATCGTAAAGCGGCTCAAGGAAGAGAACATCAAGTATCTCGACCTGCGCTTCACCGACCTGCGCGGCAAGCTGCAGCATGTCACCATGGACGTTTCGGTGGTCGACGCCGACATGTTCGAGGAAGGCGTCATGTTCGACGGTTCCTCCATCGCCGGCTGGAAGGCCATCAACGAGTCCGACATGGTGCTGATGCCCGATCCGAACTCGGCCTATCTCGACCCGTTCTTCGCCGCCTCCACCCTGGCCGTGAACTGCGACATTCTCGAGCCCGCGACCTACCAGCCCTATAACCGCGATCCGCGCTCCATCGCCAAGAAGGCCGAAGCCCTGGTCAAGTCCTCGGGCATCGGCGACTCGGTGGTGTTCGGGCCCGAGCCGGAATTCTTCATTTTCGACGACGTCCGCTATTCCAACACCACCTACAAGGTGGGGTTCTCGGTCGATCATTCGGAACTGCCGACCAATAACGACGCCGAATATGAAGGCGGCAATAACGGCCACCATATCGGCCTTAAGAAGGGCTATTTCCCAGTTCCGCCGGTGGACAGCGCCCAGGACATGCGCGGCGAGATGCTCGAGGCCATGGGCGCCATGGGCGTCATCATCGAGAAGCATCACCACGAAGTGGCCTCGGCCCAGCACGAGCTCGGCCTCAAGTTCAAGCCGATGATCCAGTCGGCAGACGACGTGCTGATCTACAAATATGCCGTCCAGCAGGTCGCCAATGCCTATGGCAAGACCGCGACCTTCATGCCGAAGCCCGTCTATGGCGACAACGGCTCGGGCATGCACTGCCACCAGTCGATCTGGAAGGACGGCAAGCCGCTCTTCGCCGGCGATCAATATGCCGGCCTGTCGATGGAATGCCTCTATTACATCGGCGGCGTCATCAAGCATGCCAAGGCGATCAACGCCTTCACCAACCCGACCACCAATTCCTACAAGCGCCTGGTGCCCGGCTTCGAAGCCCCCGTGCTGCTGGCCTATTCGGCCCGCAACCGCTCGGCTTCCTGCCGTATTCCCTTCGGCCAGTCGCCGAAGTCCAAGCGCGTCGAGGTTCGCTTCCCCGATCCGCTGGCCAATCCGTACCTCGCCTTCACCGCGCTGCTGATGGCCGGCCTTGACGGCATCAAGAACAAGATCCATCCGGGCGATCCGATGGACAAGGACCTCTACGAGCTGCCCAAGGAAGAGCTCAAGGAAATCCCGACCGTGTCCGGCTCGCTCCGCGAAGCGCTGGAAAGCCTCTCGGCCGACCGCGACTTCCTCAAGGTCGGCGGCGTCATGGATGACGACTTCATCGACAGCTATATCGACCTCAAGATGCAGGAAGTGATCAAGTTCGAGCACACCCCGCACCCGGTCGAGTACGAAATGTACTATTCCGCCTGAGCGGATCGATCATCGCATGAGGGAAGGGGCCTTTCGGGGCCCCTTTTCTTTAGCCGCCGGCGCCGGCCGGAAAGGCGCGGCGGACCATGGCGCTCCATTCGTCGGGCGCCTCGAGCAGGGCTTCGATCTCGTCGGCATCCTGCGGCTCGAAGAAGCGGATGGCGAAGCCGACATCGAACAGGCGCACCACTTCGGCGGTCACCTTGCCGATGGTCACCACCTCGCCGATGGCCGGCAGGAAGGCCGCCGAAACGGCCGCGCCGACGGTGGAGCAATCCAGGATCAGGCAGGGCTGGGACCAATTATCGGGGCGCGATATGACCGTGCGCGGATTGCGCGGCATGAAGCGCCTGTCGGCGCGTCGGTCCAGCGCTCCGGTCCAGAGCCGCTCGCTGAAGGCGGTGATGCGGGCATTGAGCTTGTCGCGACCGGCATCGTCCTGCTCGATGGCGACCAGGAAGCCGTCCTCCAATTGCCGCTCCACGATCCCCGAGAGATTGCCCAGCGGCCCGAAACTGGCCGCGACCGTTTCGCCCTGTTCGGGAATGATTGCCGCGGTGACGCGGAAGGCGTCGCTCGAAATCATGCGCAGGCGGCAACCGAACAGGTTGACGCCGGGATAGCTCTGCTGCTGGCCGATCACATAGCGGCCGGTCACCGTGCGTATGCCATGCAGCGCGATACTGGGGCGTTCCGGAGCAGCGGACACGACAGGCCTCCTCTGGCTATGCCTCCAGCATGAACCAGCCGCGTCAACGCGCCCTTGCGGGCAAGGACCGTAATTTATCGGAAGTGCTAACCGATTGCAGACGATTGTGGCAGCGGGTCGAAAACGCTCATTCGGAAGGTGGCTGCAACAGCTTTTCGAGCCGGTCGGGATCCTGGATTTCGATGAATTGCAGGGCAAAGCCGACTTCAAGATACCGCACGACCCGCCCCACCAGCCGGCCCAGCGCCATGGGCGTGCCGATATCGGGCCAGAAATGGGCTGATATCGCCGCGCCGGATTGGGACATGTCGATGACGAAGCAGGGAATGGTGCTGCCATCGCCCAGGGTCAGCACGCTGCGCGGATCGCGGGGGATGAACCGCTTGTGCACCCGCTTGTCGAAGACCTGCGCATTGACATGCTTCTTGTGCCACTCGATCCTGGCGCCCAATTTGCCGCGGTCGCCGGCCGACAGCATGATATTGCTGACGAAACCGGAGGCCAGCCGGCGGGTTATCCGCCCATGCAGGAGCCCGAATTCATCGAAATGGCAGGAGACGGTTTCGCCCTCGCGCCCCACCACCGGACCCATGGCGACGAGCATGCGGGTCGAGATCGAGCAGAGGCGGCAGGCATAGACGGGCAGCTTTTCCTGCGGCGTGGCGCGGCGATCGGGCAGGGCGTAGCGCCCCGGCAGCGCGCCGATGAACCGCACGTCGTGCCATTGATAATTCGATTTCTGCCCGTCATCGACGGTGGCGGCATATAGTGACACGGGGGCCCTCTCCCATAGATCACCAATCGCGATATTGGGTGCGACTCTTACGGACTATTCCCAAGGAGAAGACAGATGAGGTCAGATCCGTGAATTTGTTGCTAATTGTATTGGCGGCATCTTCGTCATCTCTTGCGGGCCCGGCATGAACAGGTCGGCTGACATCCTGCTGACGCCGGAGGAGATGGCCCGGGCCGATGCGCTCGCGGTCGAGGCTGGCATCGATTCCCTGGCCCTGATGGAAGCGGCGGGCGGGGCGGTCACGGCCGATATCGCAGCGCATTTTGCGCCCCGGCCGGTGCTGGTGCTCTGCGGGCCGGGCAATAATGGTGGAGATGGCTATGTAGTCGCCCGCCAGCTCCGGGCGCAGGGTTGGCCAGTTACGCTCGCTCGTGCCGGCGCGGCCGAACCTAAGGGCGATGCGGCGACCATGGCGGCGCGATGGCAGGGTTCGGAGGTTCCGCTATCGAACCTGCGGCTGGCAGATTTCAGCCTTGTCGTCGATGCGCTGCTCGGCGCGGGGCTGGACCGGGACCTGACCGGCGCGCTGGCCGAGCTGGTCGAGAGGATTAATGCTTCGGGCCTGCCCGTGGTCAGCATCGATATGCCCAGCGGCATTGACGGCGCTACCGGCGGGGTTCGCGGCAGCGCCATCCGCGCCACGCGCACCGTTACCTTTTTCCTCCGCAAGCCCGGCCATCTGCTGTTGCCGGGGCGCGCCCATTGCGGGATGCTGGTGCTCGCCGATATCGGCATTCCCGAAACGGTGCTCGATGCCATCCATGCCCGGGCCTGGCGTAATCGCCCCGGCCTCTGGTCCGTGCCTGTGCCGCGCGCCGAGGATCACAAGTTCAGCCGCGGCCATGTCCTGGCGCTGTCGGGCGGACCCTTGCAGACCGGCGCCGCGCGCCTGGCCGCGGAGGGAGCTTTCCGCGCCGGCGCGGGCCTCGTCACCCTCACCGGCACCGAGGACGCCCTGCGCGTCCACGCCGCCCATGTCACTGCCATCATGCTCAGGCCGCATGAAAGCATCGCCGATCTCGGGGCCTTGCTGTCCGACCGCCGGATCAATGCGGTCATCATCGGCCCCGCCGCCGGCATCGGCCCCGAAACCCTGGCGAGAACGCGCGCCATACTCGAGAGCGAAGCCGCCGCAATCCTCGATGCCGACGCCATCACCAGCTTTGCCGATGATCCCGAAAGCCTCTTCGCCGCCATTCGCGCGCGCAAGGCGCCGGTGGTGCTGACCCCGCATGAGGGCGAGTTCGGCCGTCTGTTCGGAGCGATAAAGGGCGGCAAGCTCGATCGGACGCGCCAGGCCGCGCGCCGCTCCGGCGCCATCGTCATCCTCAAGGGCAGCGATAGCGTCATCGCATCGCCCGATGGCCGCGCCGCCATCAACGACAATGCCCCGCCCTGGCTGGGCACGGCGGGGGCAGGGGACGTGCTCGCCGGCATCATTGCCGGTCTACTGGCACAGAACATGAATGGGTTCGAGGCGGCGGCCGCCGCCGTCTGGCTGCATGCCGAAGCTGCCACCCGCTTCGGCGGCCCCGGCATGCTCAGCGAGGACCTGCCGCCCCTCCTGCCGCCGGTGCTGAAGGATTTGGCGGGTTGATAGATGTCACATCGATAGCCGAAGGCTTCACGGCTCACTACTTTCCGCCGTCATTGCCGGGCTTGTCCCGGCAATCCATCTTGCGGCGGCGAGCAGGGCATGGACCACCGGGACAAGCCCGGTGGTGACGATGGGGAAGGCATGGCGCACCAAATGAACATTGAAGCGCTTTAACTGGCTACCCAGTAGACCTCATCCTGAGCCCGTCGAAGGGTGATGAGCCGCCGATGCAAAGGCCCGGTAGAACTTTGCCGGCGAAGAACGCCCGTGCGCTACGCGCGAAGGGGCTATGGTCCTGGTACCCAAGATGCTCTCACACCCCGCCCACCAGATAGAACATCCGCGCCACGCTATGGTCGCGCAGTGCCTGGGCCGGCAGCTTGCCGGTCAGAGCCAGCACGACCTGCCGCGGATCGGCCACGGCGCGCGCATCGACCACGACGCGCCGGAAGGCGGGACGCATTTCGCGCCGCTGCTCCTCGAGCAGATTGTAGAGCAGCGCCCGCACATCGGTCTGGCTCGCGCAGGCGATACACACCTCGCCATCGGCATGCCCATGGCCGGAATTGGCCGGCAGCCGGATCAGCGCGGTGTCGGCATCCAGCGGTACCAATTGGCCCGGCGCGGTGATCAGGATGACGGGGATGGGCTCGATATGGGGCATGGTCATCCTACGCTCGATCTTTGGGAGCCAGAGACGCGGTACCTTCCCCTGGACGGGGGAGTTTCACTTGGGACGTTTCCGACCATTGATCTCGCGGCATCGCCTCCCTCCCCCTTGAGGGGAGGGAATGAGGGTGGGGGTCCATCAGTGACACGCCAGACGCCCCCGACCCTCGCCTCAAGGAGGGAGGGAGCGAAAGAACCGCGCCCCACCATCACTCCGCCGCCACCTTGCCCGGCATGTAGTTCAGGATCGGTCCGAGCCAGCGCTCCACCTCTTCCACGTCCATGTCCTTGCGCTGCGCATAGTCGATCACCTGGTCACGCTCCACCTTGGCCACACCGAAATAATAGGCGTCCGGATGGGAGAAATAGAGCCCGGAAACCGACGAGCCCGGCCACATGGCATAGCTTTCGGTCAGGGTGACGCCGACGCTGTTCTCCGCGTCGAGCAGGCGGAACAGCGTGGTCTTTTCCGTATGGTCGGGCTGGGCCGGATAGCCCGGCGCGGGCCGAATGCCCTGATATTGCTCCAGGATGATCTCGTCGGGCGTCAGCGTCTCGTCGGCCGCATAACCCCACAATTCGCGCCGCACCCGCATATGCATGAATTCGGCCAGCGTTTCGGCATAGCGGTCGGCCAGCGCCTTCACCAGGATGGAGGAATAATCGTCATTGGCGCGCTCGAACCGCTCGGCAATGGCGACTTCCTCGATGCCGGCCGTCACCACGAAGCCGCCGAGATAATCCGGCTTGCCGCTGTCCAGCGGCGCCACGAAATCGCTCAGCGCCATATTGGGCTTGCCGTCGCGCTTGGACAATTGCTGGCGCAGCGTGAAGAAGGTGGCCAGCTCCTGCTGCCGGTCCTCGCCGGTGAACAGGCGGACGTCGTCGCCCACGGCATTGGCGGGCCAGAAGCCGAGTACAGCCTTGGGAACAAACCATTTCTCGTCGATGATCCGCGCGAGCATCTTCTGGGCGTCGGCCCAGAGCGCCCGGGCCGCCTCGCCCTGCCGCTCGTCTTCCAGGATGGCCGGATAGCGCCCCTTGAGCTCCCAGGTCTGGAAGAACGGTGTCCAATCAATGTATCGGGCCAGTTCCGCCAGGTCGAAATCCTCGAACACCCTTGTGCCGAGGAAGCTCGGGGCAGGGGGCGTATAGCCCGCCCAGTCCGGCTTGAAGGCATTGGCGCGCGCCGTTTCCAGCGGCAGGCGCTTCTTTTCGGCCTCGGCCCGTTCATGCGCTGCGGCGGCCTTGGCGTACTCGGCCTGGACCCCTTCGATGAACGCGATCTTGTCGTCGGACAGCAGGTTCGACACCACGCCGACAGCGCGGCTGGCGTCGTTGACATGCACGGCCTGTCCCCGCGCATAGCGCGGATGGATTTTCACCGCCGTATGCACGCGGCTCGTCGTCGCCCCGCCGATCAGCAGCGGAATGTCGAAACCCTCGCGCTCCATTTCCGAGGCGACATGCACCATCTCGTCCAGCGACGGGGTGATGAGGCCCGAAAGCCCGATGATATCGACATTCTCCGCCCGCGCCGTTTCCAGGATTTTCTGGCTCGGCACCATGACGCCCAGGTCGATGATCTCGTAATTGTTGCAGGCCAGGACCACGCCCACGATATTCTTGCCGATATCGTGCACGTCGCCCTTCACCGTTGCCATCAGCACCTTGCCGGCGCTCTGGCGTCCGGCGGCATCGCCATTGGCGGCCTTTTCCGCCTCCATGAAGGGCAGCAGATAGGCTACGGCCTGCTTCATCACGCGGGCCGATTTCACCACCTGGGGCAGGAACATCTTGCCGGAGCCGAACAGGTCGCCCACCACGTTCATCCCGGCCATCAGCGGCCCTTCGATGACGTGCAGCGGCCGGTCATAGGTTTGGCGCGCTTCCTCGGTGTCCCCCTCGATATATTCGGTGATGCCGTTGACCAGCGCATGGGTGATGCGCTCGCCCACCGGCAATTGCCGCCAGGACAGGTCCTTTTCCTTGCCGGCCCCGCCGCCCTGGCCCTTGTAGCGCTCGGCGATTTCCAGCATCCGGTCGGTCGAATCCGGCCGCCGGTTGAGGATCACGTCCTCGCAGGCCTCGCGCAATTCGGGGTCGATGCTTTCATAGACCGCCAATTGCCCGGCATTGACGATGCCCATGTCCATGCCATTCTGGATGGCATAATAGAGGAACACGGCATGCATGGCCTCGCGCACGGGCTCGTTGCCGCGGAACGAGAACGAGAGGTTCGAGATGCCGCCCGAGATGTGCACATGGGGCAGGCGCTGGGTGATCTCGCGGGTCGCCTCGATGAAATCGACGCCGTAATTGTTGTGCTCCTCGATGCCGGTCGCCACCGCGAAGACATTGGGGTCGAAGATGATGTCCTCGGCCGGCAGGCCCACCACTTCGGTGAGGATCTTGTAGGCGCGGGCGCAGATCTCGACCTTGCGTTCCTTGGTGTCGGCCTGCCCGGTCTCGTCGAAGGCCATCACCACCACGGCCGCGCCATAGGCTTTCACCAGCCGCGCGTGATGGATGAACTGCTCCTCGCCTTCCTTGAGCGAGATGGAGTTCACCAGCGCCTTGCCCTGCACGCATTTCAGGCCCGCCTCGATCACCTCCCATTTGGACGAGTCGATCATCAGCGGCACCTTGGCGATGTCCGGCTCGGCCGCCAGCAGGTTGAGGTAATCCACCATCACCTGCCTGGAATCGATCAGGCCCTCGTCCATGTTGATGTCGATGACCTGCGCGCCATTGGCCACCTGGTCGCGCGCCACGTCGAGCGCGGCGGTATAATCGCCGGCCGTGATCAGCTTGCGGAAGCGGGCGGAGCCGGTGACATTGGTGCGCTCGCCGATATTGACGAAGGGAATGTCCTTGGTCAGCGTGAACGGCTCCAGCCCCGACAGGCGCAGCAGCTTGTCGGCCCTGGGCACGGCGCGCGGCTTGTACTGCGCGGCCATCTGCGCCACGGCGCGGATATGGTCCGGCGTCGAGCCGCAGCAGCCCCCGACAATGTTCAGCAGCCCGTCGCTGGCAAAGGCCTGCAACTGGCTGGCCATCTGTTCGGGCGTCTGGTCATAGGCGCCCATTTCATTGGGCAGGCCGGCATTGGGATAGGCGCAGACAAAGGTGTCCGCCACGCCCGAAAGCTCGGCGATATGATCGCGCATCAGGTCGGCGCCCAGCGCGCAATTGAGCCCGATGGTGATCGGCCTGGCATGGCGCACCGCATACCAGAACGCCGTCGGCGTCTGCCCCGACAGGGTGCGGCCCGACAGGTCGGTGATCGTGCCCGAGATCATGATCGGCACGTCGATGCCGCGTTCCTCGAACAATTTTTGCGCCGCGAAAATGCCGGCCTTGGTGTTGAGCGTATCGGTGATGGTCTCGAACAGCAGCAGGTCCGCGCCGGCATCCACCAGCCCGCGAATGGCCTCGCCATAGGCTTCCACCAATTCGTCGAAGCTGATCGCCCGGTGGCCGGGATTGTTGACGTCCGTGGACATGGACGAGGTCTTGTTGGTCGGCCCCAGCGCGCCGGCCACGAAGCGCCGCCGCCCATCCTCGGCCTCGGCGCGCAACGCGGCCCGTCGCGCCACCACGACGCCCTGGTAATTGATGTCGTAGACCGCTTCCTCGCAGGCGTAGTCGGCCTGCGCCACCGCGGTGGCCGAGAAGGTGTTGGTCTCCACGATATCCGCCCCGGCCATGTAATAGGCGTAGTGGATGTCCTCGATCATGCGCGGCTCGGTGATGACGAGCAGGTCGTTATTGCCCTTGAGCGGGTGGCTCCAGTCCTTGAACCGCTCGCCGCGGAAATTCTCCTCCTCCAGGCCCAGCCGCTGGATCATGGTGCCCATGGCCCCGTCCAGGATCAGGATGCGCTCGGCCATCGCCTTGCTCAGGGCGGCGCGCACATCCTTCCAGTCGGGAATGGGCAGATCCGAAATCGGGGCGGGGGAGGGGCTCATCGCCGTCCTCTCTTTCATCTATAGGGGCAGGTGCCTCACGGCGCCGGTCATGACATAAAGATATCTTTATATCAGTCAAGCGGCAATGGTGCTGCGTGGCAAAGGATCGCGCCGCGGCAGCGTCGGAGCGAAAATGCTACCCTTGTCGCTAACGCTTCGTTGGTCTTAACGTCTCCTAAACCGTAAAATTGTTCCTTTCTGTGAAGCCGGGCGCTGTCGCGTTATCCTTTCGCGCGAAAAGTTCTGATTTCATAGAGTATTGCCCCTCGTGACGACCTCCTGGCGCAGCGCCGTCCGCATGATTGCCCTTTCGGCCCTCATCCTTCCCATGATCGCCGCCTGCGCCACGGGTGGCGGGCTCGGCGCCACGGTGAAGCGGAGTGCCTTCACCTCCAGCGAATATGGCGTCGCCGTTTCCCCGCGCGTCACCAGCAATCCCAATCCGCCGCGCGGCGGCGGGCGCTATCAGGTGGGCAAGCCCTATACGGTGCGCGGCAAGACCTATGTGCCGCAGCATGATCCGAGCTATTCGGCGGCGGGCACCGCCTCCTGGTACGGTTCGGATTTCCATGGCCGCCGCACCGCCAATGGCGAGATTTTCTCGGCCAATCACATCACCGCCGCCCATCCGACCCTGCCGCTGCCCTCCTATGTGCGGGTCACCAATCAGGACAATGGCCGCTCGCTGGTGGTGCGCGTCAACGATCGCGGCCCCTATGTCTCGGGCCGCATCATCGACCTCTCCTATCGCGCCGCCTCCATGCTGGGGTACGTCAACAAGGGTTCGGCCAATGTGACGGTGGAATATGTGGGCGAGGCGCCGCTCAACGGCGACGATACCCGCACCCTGGTCGCCAGCTATAATGGCCCGGCCTATGATACCGGGCGGACCAGCGTCGCCAGCGCCGGCGGCCAGAGCGATCGCAGCCTGGTCGGAATAACCACTAATTTTTTCAACGGCTTGTTCTCGTATGCTGATAATGCGCAACAAGCCGATGCCGCTATCGGCTCGGCCCATG
>Ga0065721_10000548_pt1 | contig 13894 bp, 13 predicted proteins | sample Mesricmetagenome_FD_59108 | JGI IMG/M metagenome (GOLD analysis project Ga0065721, IMG submission 59108) | Mesophilic microbial community from rice straw/compost enrichment Sample: eDNA_1 v2 (version 2) | ecosystem: Engineered > Solid waste > Grass > Composting > Bioreactor | place: USA: Davis... | reverse complement strand
ATTTCTGGTCGACCCAGGATTTCCAGTCCAACATCGCGCGCCGCGGACAGATTCTCGAGGCGCGGCTCCAGCGCATCGCAAAGGAACATGGCCTCACCACCCGCGGCCGCGGAATGATGCGTGGCATCGACGTCGGCTCAGGCGAGGCCGCAAGCGCCGTGACCCGGTCCTGTTTCGCGCAGGGCCTGATCATCGAAACCAGTGGCGCACACGACGAAATCGTCAAGGTCCTCGCCCCGCTGGTGATCGATGACCAACTGCTCGGCACCGGGCTCGACATCCTCGAGCGGGCGATCCGCGCCGAACTGGCGGCGCCGCTCGGCGTCGCCGCCTGACCCCAAAAAGGAGACCGACGACATGATCATCCGCAAACTCAAGGACGTCCGCAAAAGCGACCGCAACGTGAAATCCGATGGCTGGGAGAGCGCGCGCTTCCTGCTCGAGGAAGACGGCATGGGGTTCTCGTTCCACCTCACCACCCTGCGCGCCGGCAGCGAACTGAAGATGCACTACAAGCATCACCTCGAAGCCGTGCTGGTGCTCAAGGGTACGGGGACAATCGAGGATCTGGGGACGGGCGAGACGCACGAGCTCAAACCGGGCGTGCTCTACGCGCTCAACGAAAACGACCGCCACATCGTTCGCCCGGAGACCGACATCCTGACAGCCTGCGTGTTCAATCCGCCGGTGACGGGGAACGAAGTCCACGACGAGGACGGCGCCTATCCGGCGCCTCGCAAGTCGCCCGAACCGGTCAGCTAGACGAGCTCGAGGATGACCCAGGATCTTTACCCGTCACGCCGGGCGGCAAATCCCGACGCCCTGCCACGCCTCGATCCGGTGGCCTGGCGCGAGTGGTGCGAGGACGCACCGCTTGCCAGGGAGCAGGTCGAGCACTTCGATCGCCACGGCTACCTGGTGCTCGACAACGTCTTCAGCGCGACCGAGCTCGAGGCACTGCAGGACGAGACCCGTTGCCTGCTGGCAGACCCGACGGCGCTCGATCCCCAGACCGTGATCACCGAGCCCGGCAGCGACGAAATCCGCTCGATCTTCGCGATACACGAGCAGAACCGGCTGATGGCCCGGGTTGCGGCCGACGAACGCCTTGCCGGCGTCGCCGCGTTCCTGCTCGATGACGAAGTCTACGTCCACCAGTCGCGGCTCAACTACAAGCCCGGTTTCAGAGGCAAGGAGTTCTACTGGCACTCCGATTTCGAAACCTGGCACACCGAGGACGGCATGCCGCGCATGCGGGCGCTGTCGATGTCGGTGCTGCTGGCCGAAAACACGCCTTACAACGGCCCGCTGATGATGATCCCGGGCTCGCACAGGACGTTCATCACCTGCGTTGGCGAGACGCCCGACGATCANTACCGCCAGTCNCTCAAGAAGCAGGAATACGGCGTTCCCGACGAGCTCAGCCTCGCNGTGCTGGCGCACAAGCACGGCATCGTCGCGCCCACCGGNCAGCCCGGCACCGTCATCGTGTTCGACTGCAACACCATGCACGGCTCGAACGGCAACATCACGCCGTTCCCCCGCTCCAATGCGTTCCTCGTCTACAACGCGGTCTCGAACCGCCTCGAGAAGCCGTTCGGCGCCGATAAGCCGCGCCCCGAGTTCATCGCCGCGCGCGAGGTCCGGCCCATCTCTCCCCACCGGGGACTGATCGACAAGGCGGCCGCCTGATGGGGGAGCACAGCGTAGAGAAGATCGGCGGCACCTCGATGGCCGCAACCTCGACCCTGTTCGACAACGTGCTGATAGCCGGCCGAAGCGGCGACGACCTCTACCAGCGGATATTCGTGGTCTCGGCCTACGCCGGGATGACCAACCTGCTGCTCGAGCACAAGAATTCGGGCGAGCCGGGCGTCTACACCCATTTCGTGCGCGGCGAGCCCGAATGGCGCGATGCGCTCGAGCGGGTGCGGGAGGCCATGTGCGAGCGCAATGCCAGCATGTTCGCCCGCAGCGAAAGCCTCGTACATGCCGACCGCTTCGTGCACCGCCGCATCGAGGCGCTCAACGCCTGCCTCGACGATCTCGACCGGCTGCGGGCGCACAAGCGTTTCAGCCTCAAGGATCAGCTGGTCACGGTGCGCGAGATGCTCGCCGGCCTTGGCGAGGCGCACAGCGCCCATTCGACCGCGCTGCTGCTGCGCGACCGCGGGGTGAACGCGGTGTTCGTCGACCTGACGGTGTGGAGCGAAGAGGACAAGGTCAGTCTCGACCAGCGCATCCTCGATGCGCTCGCGACGATCGATCTCTCGCGGCAGATGCCGATCGTGACCGGCTACGCCGGGTGCGAGGGGGGCATGGTCCGGCGCTACGCGCGCGGATACTCCGAGATGACCTTCTCGCGCATCGCGGTGCTTACCCAGGCCAGCCGGGCGATCATTCACAAGGAATTCCACCTTTCGAGCGCGGACCCCAGGCTCGTTGGAGAGGATCGCGCGCAGAAGATCGGCCGGACCAACTACGACGTCGCCGACCAGCTCGCCAATCTCGGCATGGAAGCGATTCACCCTCGGGCGGGGCGCGGCCTCCGTCAGGCGGCCATTCCGCTGTGCGTGCGCAACACTTTCGACCGCGAAGACGAGGGCACGCTGATCTGCGCCGACTATGTCTCCGATCGTCCGCGAGTCGAGATCGTCTCCGGCGTCCGCGAGCTGCACGCGCTGCAATTCTTCGAGCAGGACATGGTCGGCGAGAAGGGGTTCGACAGCGCCATTCTCGAAACGCTCGCCCGGCACGGCGCATGGATCGTCAGCAAGTCGTCCAACGCCAACACGATCACCCACTACCTGACCGGCAGTCCGGAAACGATCGCCCGCGTGGTCGCGGACCTCGACAAGGCCTATCCGGCGGCAACCGTCTCGGCCCAGCCGGTGGCGATGATCGCCGCGATCGGGAGCGATATCTCGGAGCCCGGCGTCGTGCCCCGGGCGCTGCGCGCGCTCGACGACGCCGGGGTGCTGACACTCGCGGTCCAGCACCAGATCCGCAATGTCGACGTCCAGTTCATCGTCGAGCGCGGCGACTTCGAGCGCGGCGTGCGCGCGCTGCATGCCGCGCTGGTCGAGGACTCGGTACCCGCGGGCAAGGGCCGCGCGGCCGCCTGAGCCGGAACGATGTCGCGGCTCGCCATTATCCCAATGTGCTGAGCGCAATCGCCCCGGTCCGCAGCCTGCTGCTCGCCATCTTCATGCTGATGGCGGGCAGCGGCTTCATGGCGACGCTGATCGCCGTCCGCCTCGAGCGCGCAGGCAGCCCCGCCCTGGCGGTGGGGGCGGTCGGCACGGCCTATTTCGCCGGCCTCGTGATCGGCTCGATCCGGGCGGGTCGGCTCGTCTCGCGCGTCGGCCACATCCGGGCGTTCGCCGCGTTCGTCTCGCTGTTCTCGGCGAGCACGCTGAGCTACGCGATCTACCAGGACCCGCTGTTCTGGGCCACGCTGCGGCTGGTCGACGGCTTCTGCATCGCGGGCGTCTACATCTGCCTCGAAAGCTGGCTCAACGAGCGTGCGGAGAGCAACGCGCGCGGCACCGTGCTCGCCGGCTACATGATCGCGCTCTACACCGGCCAGGCGCTCGGGCAGTACCTCTTGAACATCGGCGATACCAGGCCGTCGCTGCCGTTTCTCGCCGCCTCGATCCTGATCTCGCTGTCGGCCATTCCGGTGGCCCTCACGCGCATCGCCGCCCCTCCGCTCGATGACATCGACACCCTGCCGATCCGGTCTCTCTACGGGGTCTCGCCGCTCGGCGTCGTGGGCGCCACGGTAACCGGCCTGATGCTCGGCGCGTTCTACGCTCTCGGAGCGGTCTACGCCCGGCGGGATCGGGATGGAGCTCGCGGCCGTCGCCGTGTTCATGAGCACGGTGATCTTCGGCGGCGTCGCGCTGCAGTGGCCGCTCGGGCTGCTGTCCGACCGTTTCGACCGCCGAAGGGTGATCGTCCTCGCTTTCGCCGGCGCGCTGGCCGCCGGGGGAGCGATCGCCCTGATCGACACCCCGGGCTGGCCGCTGCTGGCCTTCGCCGCGCTCTTCGGCGGCTTAAGTTTCGCGCTCTACCCGCTGTGCGTGGCGCACGCCAACGACAGGCTGCCCGCGGAACAGCGGGTCTCGGCCAGCGGCAGCCTCGTGCTCGTCTATTCGGCCGGCGCCGCCGCCGGTCCCCTCGCCGCGGCAGGCGCGATGACGGTGGCGGGCACACCCGGCCTGTTCCTGTTCATCGCCGCCTGTGCGGGCGGTGCGCTGCTGTTCGGCTTTTGGCGCCAGGCCGCCACGCTGCCGGTGCCGGCTCCCGACCAGAGCAGCTACCAGATTCTCCCGCGCACCACGCCGATGTCCGCTTCGCTGGACCCGCTCGCACACGACCCTGAGGAGGCCACATGACCGAACATCACGCCACGCCCATTGGGGCGGAAGTGCCGATGGGGCATCCGGAAGCGACCCCGGCTCCAGTCCTGCGCCGAGCGATCGCCGCGTCGGCGCTCGGCAACGCGACCGAATGGTTCGACTACGGGATCTACGCGTACGGTGTCGTCTACATCTCCTCGGCGCTGTTCCCCGGCGAAGCGGCCGAGGCCACGCTGTTTGCGCTCGCCACTTTCGCGATCTCGTTCCTGGTCAGGCCGCTCGGCGGGCTGTTCTGGGGCCCGCTGGGCGACCGCTACGGCCGCAAGACGATCCTCGCTATGACGATCCTGCTGATGTCCGCTGCGACCGTCGCGGTCGGCCTGATCCCGTCGTACGAGACCATCGGCCTGTGGGCCCCTGCCCTGCTGGTGGCACTGAGGATGATCCAGGGCTTCTCGACCGGCGGCGAGTACGGCGGCGCGGCGACGTTCATGGCCGAGTATTCGCCCGACGACCGGCGCGGCTTCTACGGCAGCTTCCTCGAATTCGGCACGCTCGCGGGCTTTTCCTTCGGCGCGCTGCTGATGCTCGGTTTCTCGCTCTGGTTCGGGGAGCAGGCGATGTACGACTGGGCCTGGCGGATTCCGTTCTTCGTTGCCGGTCCAATGGGCCTCGTGGGCATGTATCTCCGCTCGCGGATGGAGGACACGCCGATCTTCCGCGAGATCGAAGCACACCACGAGACCGAACCTGCCGCATCGACCGAGATCCGGCACCTCATCACGCGCTACTGGCGGCCCCTGCTCACGATGGGCGGGCTGGTCATTGCGCTCAACGTCGTCAACTACACCCTGCTCAGCTACATGCCGACCTACTTGCAGCGTCGGCTCGGTCTCGGCACCGACGACGCGCTGATCGTGCCGATCATCGGCATGCTGTTCATGATGCTGTTCGTACCCTTCGCCGGGGCGCTGTCCGACAAGGTCGGGCGAAAGCCGCTATGGTGGGTTTCGCTCGTCGGCCTGTTCGTGGGTGTGGTTCCGCTTTACCTTCTGATGGCGACGAGCTTCACCGGAGCCGTGATCGGTTTCGCGCTGCTGGGCCTGCTCTACGTGCCGCAGCTGGCGACGATTTCGGCGACTTTCCCGGCGATGTTCCCCACCCACGTGCGCTTCGCCGGGTTCGCCATCTCCTACAACGTCGCCACCTCGCTGTTCGGCGGCACCGCGCCGGCGTTCAACAGCTGGCTGATCGGAGCGACCGGCAACGAACTGATGCCTGCCTACGTGATGATGGCTGCGTGCGTCGTCGGGGCGGTGGCGCTGACACGGACGCCTGAGACGGCCGGTCAATCGCTGCGCGGCACCGAGCTCCCGGGCAAAGGGAAGGCTTCGCCGGCAAGCCGCACAGCCTGACCCGAAGGCTGGCTCCTCGCCTGAGGTCCGAAAGAAGAACGGTGGCCACGTGCACCGCACCTGCGTGGGGTGGTAGCGGAGGAGGGACTCGAACCCCCGACACGCGGATTATGATTCCGCTGCTCTAACCGGCTGAGCTACTCCGCCCCAACGGGCCGCCGGACGCCTCGGGCGGCCCGGCAAGGCGGCGCATTTAGGGTGCGGGCGCGGTGCGGTCAACCGCCGAAAACGGCCGGCGGCTCGTGCGCTACATTTCGCCCCGCTCGCGGCGGATGGCGAACCAGCGCGCGACGTTGGCGTTGTGCTCCTCGAGCGTGCTGGCGAAGACGTGCCCGCCCTTGCCGTCGGCGACCATGTAGAGCGCGTCGGTCTTCGCCGGGTTGAGCACCGCCTCGATCGAGGCGCGGCCGGGGTTGGTGATCGGCCCCTTCGGCAGCCCGACCCTCGTGTAGGTGTTGTAGTCGTTGACCGCGGCAATCTCCGACTGCCGGATCCGGCGGCCGAGCGGCTTTCCCTTGGTGATCGGGTAGATGATCGTCGGGTCGGCCTGCAGCAGCATGCCTTCGCGCACGCGGTTCGAGTAGAGCCCGGCGACCATCCGCCGCTCGCTCGCGACGCCGGTTTCCTTCTCGACGATCGACGCCAGGATCACCGCTTCCTCCGGCGTCTTCACCACCGTATCGGGCGACCGCTTCGGCCACAGCTCTGCCAGCGTGTCGGCCATCGCCTTCTGCATTCGCGCGAGCACCGCGGCACGGCTCTCGCCGCGCTCGAAATCGTAGCTTTCGGGGAGGACCGAGCCTTCCTCGGGCACGGGAATCGTGCCCGTCAGCAACGGCTCGGCCATCAGCCGCTCGTGCACCATGATCGAGGGCATTCCCTCGGGGATCGTGATGTATCGGCGGATCACCTCGCCATGCTGGAAGGTGTCGAGGATCTGCGACGGCGTGGCGCCGGCAGGCAGGAGGAATTCGCCGGCCTTGATCGGATCGCTGCTGCCGAGCACCTTGGCCCACATGAGGAATGCCTCGGCAGAGCCGATCAGGCCCTGTTCCTCGAGCTGGTGGGCGACCGAGGTCACCGTTGCGCCCGAGGGGACGATGAAGGTCGTGTCCTCCTCGACCCGCGAGGCGCCCCACCAGCCCCAGGTCGCGGCNACCGCCAGCACGGCNAGAACCGCGACGAGCGCGCCGGCGACGACCCAGCCCTTGCGGTTCACCGGAGGGACCTCAGGCCACCTGCTTCATGACCAGGCTGGCGTTGGTGCCGCCAAAGCCGAAGCTGTTGTTGAGCACCGCGCGAACCTGCCGCTTCTTCGCGGTAAACGGCACCAGGTCGACGCCCTCGCAGCCTTCCGACGGGTTCTCGAGATTGAGCGTCGGCGGGACGATCTGGTCGCGCAGCGCAAGGATGCAGAAGATCGATTCGACGGCCCCGGCGCCGCCGAGCAGGTGGCCGATCGCCGACTTGGTCGAGCTCATCGAGACGTTGCCGATGGCATCGCCGAACAGCCGCCGCACTGCGCCGAGCTCCAGCTCGTCGCCGAGCGGCGTCGAGGTTCCGTGGGCGTTGATGTAGTCGATGTCGGCCGGCGTCAGGCCGGCCTTGCGCAGCGCCATCTCCATCGAGCGGTAGGCGCCCGAGCCCTCGGGATGCGGCGCGGTCACGTGATAGGCATCGCCCGACAGACCGTAGCCGACGACCTCGGCGTAGATCTTCGCTCCGCGCGCCTTGGCGTGCTCGTATTCCTCGAGCACGACCACGCCNGCGCCCTCGCCCATGACGAAGCCGTCGCGGTCCTTGTCGTAGGGGCGGCTGGCGCGGGTCGGCTCGTCGTTGAAGTTGGTCGAGAGCGCACGCGCCTGGGCNAAGCCGGCGATGCCGATCGGGCAGATCGTCGATTCGGCACCGCCGGCGAGCATGATGTCGGCGTCGCCGTCCTTGATCATCCGCGCCGCGTCGCCGATCGAGTGCGCGCCGGTCGAGCAGGCGGTGACGACCGCATGGTTCGGCCCCATCAATCCGTACTTGATCGAGACCTGGCCGCTGATCAGGTTGATCAGCCGACCGTGGACGAAGTGCGGGCTGACGCGGCCCGGCCCCTTTTCGTGCAGCACGAGCGATTCGCTCTCGATCCCCGGCAGCCCGCCGATGCCCGAACCGATCGAGCAGCCGGCGCGCAGCCGGGTCGCCTCGTCCATGTCGGTCAGGCCCGCGTCCTCGATCGCCTGGCCCGCGGCATCGAGGCCGAAGACGATGAACGGATCGACCTGGCGCTGGATCTTGTGATCGACCCGCCTGGAGGGATCGAAGCCGTACTCGTGGTCGGCCGGCTTGACCTCGCAGGCGATGCGGCACTTCTGGTCCGAAGCGTCGAACTTGGTGATCGGTCCCGCGCCGCTCTTGCCGGCGAGGATGTTGGTCCAGCTCGTCTCGACGTCGCCACCCAGCGGAGTGACGAGGCCCAGTCCGGTTACGACCACTCGGCGCATAGAACTCTCCAAAATTCTGTCTCTGCCGGAAAAGCAACAGGCCCAACCCCGTTTCGGGCTGAGCCTGTCGAAGCCCATCAGGGCCGCGCCAGACGCCCTTCGACTACCTCCGGGCGAACGGCAGAGAGAAGGGCCTCAGCCCTTGTTCTCTTCGATGTACTTGTTGGCGTCGCCGACCGTGTTGATCTTCTCGGCCGCGTCGTCGGGAATCTCGACGCCGAACTCTTCCTCGAAGGCCATCACCAGCTCGACGATGTCGAGGCTGTCGGCGCCGAGATCGTCGATGAAGCTCGCGTCGGGGGTGACCTTGTCTTCCTCGACGCCCAGGTGCTCGACTACGATCTTCTTCACGCGGTCGGCGGTGTCGCTCATGTGATGCCCTCTCGAAACGGGGTTGGATTTGCTGTCGCCCTAATGAACGGCGCCGAGGCTGGCAAGTGCCATGCCGCCCGGTCCCGCCCGCCGTTCAGCCTCCGCGCCGGCTTTCGAGCTGGGCATTCGCGCGCCAGCGCTGCTCGATCCGCTCCACCCCGAGCCGGGCGTAGTTGGCCTCCCTGCCCCCGGCGATGACCCTCTGGTAGAAGTCGTACGCCTCGCGCAGGCGCCCCCTGCTTTCCTCGCACAGGCCGAGGTTGAACAGCACTGAAGGATGGCTCGCGTTGCGCGGCTCCAGCTCGGCCCATGCTGCGCAGGCCGCCTCGACGTCGCGCTTGGTCAGCTGCACCGCTTCGCGGAACGCCCGGCCGTCGTCCCGCGACAGGCCGTCGCGGTCTTCCATGACGCGGATCTGGTCTAGGCGCTGCACCGGCGCGAGCGCGTTGCGCAGGTGGTCGGCGTAACTTTCCGCCAGCTCGCGAACCATCCGCTCCCTCGACGGCCGATCGTCGCCCTCGCACCAGCGCCGTGGCAGCTGGCTCTCGTGGTTGGCCGCGTAGGCCACGGCGCCGTTCCGCCGCACGAGCCGCACGGTCGCATCGAAATCCACGACCTGCTCCCAGCAGCGGATCTTCCGCTTCTCCCGGCGGATGCAATCGCGGTCCTCGTCGCGTTCGACGCACACGTTCTCCTCGCGCGGGCTCGCGTCGCGGCGCCGGCTCTCGGAGCTCGCCGTACCCTGCAGCACGGCATCGGCCGGCGATCCTTCGGGGACGATCCGGAAATAGGGCTGCCCGTCGATCGCCACCGCGCGCAGGCGATCGGCGACGGCAATCCCGAGCTGCGGCCCGTCGACGCCGCCGAAGCGCTCGACCGCGATCGAGCGCAGCGCCGCCGCCTCGTCGTTGCCCGCAGGATAGATGCCGGCNACCGGCAGCGTCTCGCCACTCGCGGCCGCGCACCAGAGCAGCGCGAAGCCGCCAACAGCCGTCTTTGCCGGAAACGTCATGGTTAGCCCCCCCTCTCCCGAGGGAAACTATGGCCGCCGCCGCCGCCGTCAAGCGGCGTGCGGGGCCTGGCTCACTCTCCAGAGGTAGCCTTGGGCGGCTCGACCAGCCGGATGTGCAGCTCGCGCAGCTGCTTGGCGCTGACGGCGCTCGGCGCGCCCATCATCAGGTCCTCGGCCTTCTGGTTCATCGGGAAGACCACGACCTCGCGGATGTTGGGCTCGTCGGCCAGCAGCATGACAATCCGGTCGACGCCCGGCGCGGAGCCCCCGTGCGGCGGGGCGCCGTACTTCGAAGGCGTTGATCATCCCGGCGAAGTTGGTGTCGACTTCCTCGCGCGTGTAGCCGGCGATCTCGAACGCCTTGTACATGATGTCCGGCCGGTGATTCCGGATCGCGCCGGAGCTCAATTCGACCCCGTTGCAGACGATGTCGTACTGCCAGGCCTTGATCTCCAGCGGATCCATCGTCTCGAGCGCCTCGAGCTCACCCTGCGGCATCGAGAACGGGTTGTGGCTGAAGTCGATCTTCTTCAGGTCCTCGTCGTACTCGTACATCGGGAAGTCGACGATCCAGCAGAACTTGAAGCAGTCCTGCTCGATCAGGCCGAGCTGCTCGCCGACGCGGGTGCGCGCGGCCCCGGCAAGCCTGGCCGCCTGGCTCTCCTTGCCGGCAGCGAAGAAGCAGCCGTCGTCGGGGCCGAGACCGATCGCCTCGTAGAGCGCCTTCATGCCCTCCTCGCCGTGGTTCTTGGCGATCGGGCCGCCGAACTCGCCACCCTTGCGGGTGACGTAGCCGAGCCCGGCGTGGCCTTCGGAGCGCGCCCACTCGTTCATGTCGTCGAAGAACTTGCGACTCTTCTCGGCCGTCGCCGGCGCCGGGATCGCGCGCACCACGCCGCCCGAGCCGACGATCTTCTCGAACAGGCCGAAGCCCGATTTCTCGAAGTGGCTGGTGACGTCGTGGATGATCAGCGGGTTGCGCAGGTCGGGCTTGTCGGTGCCGTACCTGAGCATCGCCTCTGCGAACGGGATGCGCGGAAACTGGCCCGCCGGGGGTCACGCTGCGCCCGTTCGAGAATTCCTCGAACACGCCGGCCAGCACCGGCTCGATCGCGTTGAAGACGTCTTCCTGCGTGACGAAGCTCATCTCGAAGTCGAGCTGGTAGAACTCGCCCGGCGAGCGGTCGGCGCGCGCGTCCTCGTCGCGAAAGCACGGGGCGATCTGGAAGTAGCGGTCGAACCCGGCGACCATCAGCAGCTGCTTGAACATCTGCGGCGCCTGCGGAAGCGCATAGAACTTCCCCGGGTGCACGCGGCTCGGCACCAGGTAGTCGCGCGCGCCCTCGGGGCTGGACGCGGTCAGGATCGGAGTCTGGAACTCGGTGAAGCCCTGCTCGGTCATCCGCCGCCGCAGCGAAGCGATCACCTGGCTGCGCAGCATCATGTTGCGGTGGACGCTCTCGCGCCTGAGGTCGAGGAAGCGGTACTTGAGGCGGATGTCCTCGGGGTACTCCTGCTCGCCGGCGACGGGCATCGGCAGTTCCTCAGCCCGGCTCTGCACGACGACGCTGCGCGCGAAGACCTCGATCTCTCCGGTCGGCAGGTTCGGGTTGACCGTTGCCTCGCTGCGCGCCTTGACCGTGCCGTCGATCGTGACGACGCTCTCGAGCCGCAGGTGCTCGAGCACTTCGAGCGCCGGGGAATCGGAGTCCGCGACGATCTGGGTGATGCCGTAATGATCGCGCAGGTCGACGAACAGCACGCCGCCGTGATCGCGCTTGCGGTGCACCCAGCCCGACAGGCGGACGGTCTGGCCGACGTCCTCGGCGCGCAGCGCGGCGCAGGTGTGGGTACGATAGGCGTGCATTTCGGCGACTTCCGGGTCCTGGGGAACGGGGCGCGTCTCAGGCGCAGGCGCCGCCTAACACAGGCGCGCCCTGCGTTTGTCAAGGCTTGTGCCGCAGGCTCCTGACCCGGCGCACGGCCGATTCGCGGACGAGCACGGCCGCGAAGGTCGGCGTGCGCACCGGCCCGCCGAGCGCCACGCGATGCCAATCGGCTCCCGGCGTGCGAACCGCAGCCGCGATACCGGCTGCCGGCCGGGCGCCGCATACCTGAGGGTAAATGCCCCGGAAACGTCCGGATTCGCCGACCGTGGCTTGTTCTGCGGCTGCGCGGAAGCCTAGAAGGCGAAGGGCATTGTTTGTCGCCTGCCGTTCTGCCAAGCGCGCGCCGATGAAGATACATCCGCTTATCACGACGACCGAGGAACTGGCCGATCTGTGCGCGCGCCTGGCCCGGTCCGAGTTCATCGCGGTCGACACCGAGTTCATGCGCGAGAACACCTACTACCCGCTGCTGTGCCTGGTGCAGGTCGGCAACGAGGAGGAGGCCGCGGCGATCGACCCGCTGGCCGAGGGGATCGACCTTGCCCCGCTGCTCGAGCTGCTGACCGAGAACGAGGACGTGCTCAAGGTCTTCCACGCCGGCGGGCAGGACGTCGAGATCGTCTACAACCTGACCGGCAAGACCCCGCACCCGATCTTCGACACCCAGGTGGCGATGATGGCGATCAGCCAGTCGGAGCAGATCGGCTATGCCAACCTGGTCGAGTCGTGGCTCGGCAAGACGATCGACAAGGGCGCCCGCTTCACCGACTGGAGCCGCCGCCCCCTGACCGAGCGGCAGATCGAGTACGCGATCGGCGACGTCACCTATCTCGCCAAGATCTTCCCGAAGATCCTCAAGAAGCTGATCAAGTCGGGCCGCGGCCAGTGGCTCGACGCCGAGATGGAGCGGCTGGCCGACCCGGCCAACTACGCCAACGACCTCGACACCGCCTGGCGCCGCATCCGCGCGCCGAGCCGCAACCCGCTGGTGCTCGGCCGGCTCAAGGCGCTCGCCGCCTGGCGCGAGACCGAGGCTCAGCAGAAGGACATCCCGCGCGGGCGGATCATGCGCGACGAGACGCTCGCCGACCTCGCCAGCCACCCGCCGAAGAAGCAGGAGGACCTCGCCAAGGTCCGCGGCCTCTCCCAGGCGTGGAAGGACAACGACATCGGCAAGCGGCTNATGCGCGTGCTGCGCGACGTCGAGCCGCTGCCCGAGAGCGAGCTGCCCGAGAAGCCCAAGCGCGGCGCGCCNCTCGGCAAGGANGGCGCGCTCGTNGCCGACCTGCTCAAGCTGCTGCTCAAGATCCGCACCCGCGAGATCGACGTCGCCGCGCGGCTGCTGACCCGCTCGGACGAGCTCGAGGCGCTCGCCGCCGGCGTCCGCAACCTGCCGGTCCTCGAAGGCTGGCGATACGAGGTGTTCGGCCGCGACGCGCTCGAACTGGTCGAGGGCAAGCTCGGCTTCGGCGTGGAGGGCGGCCGGCTCAAGATGACGCGGATCGATCCCGAGGCCGCCGAGGAGCACAAGCAGGCGGCCGAGTGAGCGTTTACCTGCCCACGATCAAGCAGCTGCAATACCTCGTCGCCCTGCACGAGCACGGCCACTTCGGCCGCGCCGCCGACGCCTCCAACGTCTCGCAGTCGACCCTCTCCGCCGGCATCCGCGAGCTCGAATCGCTGCTCGGCGTGACGCTGGTCGAGCGCAGCCGCCGCGTGGTCCGCTTCACCCCGCTCGGCAACGCGGTCGTCGCCAAGGCCCACCGCGTGCTGCGCGAGGCCGAGGAACTGGCCGATCTCGTCCAGGCCTCGGGCAAGCCGCTCGCCGGCGAGCTCAGGATGAGCGTGATCCCGACGATCGCCCCGTTCCTGCTGCCGCGCATCCTGCCGCGGCTGCGCAAGGAGCGCCCGGCGCTCAAGCTGTTCCTGCGCGAGGAGACCAGCGGCGACGCGGTCGAATCGCTGCACCACGGCCGGGCCGACTGCGTGCTGCTCGCCCTGCCCTTCGCCACCGGCGAGGTCGAGGTCGAGCACATCTGNGACGACCGCCTGTTCGTCGCCTTCCCCAAGGACGACCCGCGCGACCCGCCCGAGACCGTCCCCCCGGCGATGATCGATCCTGACCACCTGCTGCTGCTCGAGGACGGCCACTGCCTCAAGGAGCACGCGCTGGCCGCCTGCAACCGGCCCGAGCTGCGCGGCTCGGCGGCGATGATCGGCACCTCGCTGCACACGCTGGTGCAGATGGTCGACAACGGCCTCGGCATGACCATGCTGCCGGAAATGGCCATCGACGCCGGCATCCTGCACGAGACCAACGTCGTCGCCCGCCCGCTCAAGGCCCGCCACA
>Ga0065721_10006935_pt1 | contig 13895 bp, 13 predicted proteins | sample Mesricmetagenome_FD_59108 | JGI IMG/M metagenome (GOLD analysis project Ga0065721, IMG submission 59108) | Mesophilic microbial community from rice straw/compost enrichment Sample: eDNA_1 v2 (version 2) | ecosystem: Engineered > Solid waste > Grass > Composting > Bioreactor | place: USA: Davis... | reverse complement strand
CGCCTACGACAGGATGCAACCCGCCCCGGCGGCCTGACGGCGGGTTCGCCCGTCAGGCCGTCCTGAAGCCGCGCGGCACGAAGCCGGCAGCCGCGGCGGTAGCTGCCGGGACCAGTCCCGCGTTTACGCCGTTTCCCTTGAAGCCGTTGCCCCTCCGCATGCGGGGCCATGCCTCAGCCATGGCCGAGGCCACGTCGAAGTCCGCGCACTGGACGTAGAAGGTCGCCTGCCGGGGGCGCACGCCCTTGAACTCCGCATGGGCGAATGCGTGGGGCATCGAGGCCGCGAGGTTGGAGGGGCGGACGAACATCTCGACGTGCCGGGCGGCCGTCCACTCGTCCTCGTTCGGAAGGCCGGGGCCGGAACGCAGAAGGCGCTCCCGGTTGGCCTTCTCGACGGCCTCCTCGATCGCGGGGTCCAGGAAGGTCGTGTAGACGTGGTCGCGGGAATGGACCCTCGCCATCACGTCGCAGCCGGAGCCGAACGCCTCGCCGCACACGTCGATGAAATGACCGGCCATCCGGACGAACTGTGCGAAGCCGATCGGCATGACCAGGTTCGAGAGGCTGAATCGCTGCATTGCTTGTTCCCCCTGCGACAAGTCTAGCCTCCTCTCCAAAAAGCGAAACCCCCGATCTCTCGGGGGTTTCCTTCGTCACCGCCTCGGCGTCGTTTTCCGGGACTTGCCGGGATCGGCCGCTTTGCCCGCGATCTCGTTGACCGCGGTCTTGCTCGCCCCGGGAGCACCGCCGCCGCGGGCCATCGCGCGTCCGCCTTGGGGCACGATTGGCGCCTTGCCCATGGCGGCGCCTGCCGCGATCATGGCGCCCGTCGCCGCCTGCGTCTCCTGGCCGTCGTTGTAGCCGTGCATCTGCATGCCCATCCAGTGACCAACCCGGTCCGCGATCGTCGGGACAAGGCCCCAGACGCGAAGATAGAGGTGCCACTGCATCCAGCAGAACATCACGAGGCTGGCGATGTATCCCAGCCAGCCGTTGACCCACAGGCCGTCGGTCTGTGTGGCGAAGGAGTCATCCCAGATGAGCGTGAGCCCGTTCAGCAGGACCGGCATCATGATGAGGCCTCCGATGAAGGCGAGCATCCCGATGGCCGGTCGCAGGAAGAGGTTGAACAGCAGCGTGACTCCTGGCGCCTGGTTGCGGTCGAAGAACTCCTGTCCGTCCATCCTGATGAAGGCGAAGGCCCAGAGCACTCCAGCGATGGCGGCCTCAAGGAACAGGACGAGCCAGGACACGCCCATAACGAAGACCATGATCATCGGGATCATCGGAAGCACGTAGGCATGCATGACGCCGACGATGAAGACGATGAGGACGGCATAGCCGATCCACTGCGTGAAGTAGGAAAAGAAGCCGACGAAGAACCCGCCGATGCCCGTGGCTCCGGTGAAGAGGTTCGAATCAATCGCCTGGGTGCCGCCGGATATCAATGCCAGCGACAGGACTGCAGCCTGAGCGCCTGCAAGCAGTCGGTGCCCGAAGGAAATCATGCTGCCGACCGGGTCGGGGTCCTCCGGGTTGGATTCCATACTCTGGAAGATCGGAGAAACGGCGGACATGATCTCTTCCGCGGCGCCTGCTCCATCGTCCGGGCTGGCGCCGGACCTTACGCCCGAAGTGCGCGTCTCGGCCTGGCGGGCGGCCCTGATCGCGGCCTGGGAGCCATGGTAGGCCGCGCTGTAGGAGCTGCCGGGCTCTCCCAGAGTGCTTTGGGGAGCGCTGCCGGTGAAGCTGGACGCCATGGCGGAAATCTGGGAGAGGGACCGCTCGTAGGAACCCGCCACCATGAATCCGTAAGTCTCGATCCGCTTCAGGAGGTTGGCGCGGGCCTCGTCGCTGCTGTCGGCAAATACTGACTTGGCCGCGTCCGAGACCGCTTCGTTCCAATCCCTCGAAGCCTTGTCGATGCGGGACACGATGTCGGGCGCGATGACCAGGTTCTCCATGAGCTTCTTGGCATGCGCGGCGCCCATGGGCTTTTCCGGATCGAACTCCTTGGTGGCGAAATACTCCCCGAAGGCCTTGTGGTCGATGAGCGCGGAGATGTCCTGCATAAGCTGATTGGTCGCTTCGCGACGCTTCAGGATGAAATCCTTGACCCTGGCGGCGTTGGCTTCGGCGAATTCGCCTTCTGGCTGCGGGTCCTGGAGGAACAACGTCCCGCAGTCGCCGTAGGACCAGGAGTATCCATCGGTCCAGCCACCAGACCTGTTGTCGGATGGCATGACAACCGCCGTTGCCCGGTTCCAGACATATGGCTTGGCGTTATCGTTGATGCCCTCCACGATCGCCGCACAGGCCTGGAGCTGAAGGACCTTTTCCGCAAGGGACTTGCCCTGCATAGCCGAAGGCTTGATTCCCGAAGGCTCGGAGGCCATGCCCTTGATGTAGGTGACGATAGGCGCGTTGGCGGCCTGGATCGCGGCCACGCCGACCACGTCGCGGAGGAGATAGTGGACCGTGGAATAGCTGCCCGCGATCGGAACGAGAAGGCCGAATCCCAGGACGACGCGGAGCGGCGCCCAGATCTGGTGGTAGCGTTCGCCGAGCACCTTGCCGGAATAGGCCGATGACACGATGCCGATGATGATGTGCCAGCCCATGAAGAGCGCGCCGATGAAGGTCAGCGCCGACGTGAAGATGGCGAAGGCCTGGCCATACGGCTGCGTGGCGTCGGTCGGAAAGAGCGCCTGAATCCATCGGTACGCCAGGTCGGAACCGAGCGGCGTGTTCAGAAGATCGTACATCAGAGGATTCCTTTCGGCACCAACGCCCGCGAAACCTTTTGGAAATCATATTTCCGGGGCTGGCAGGGAGCAAGCGGCGAAGCCTTTGGCGAGGGCACGAAGAAATTGTTGACAAGACGTGCCGGGATCACTATATCAAGGTCAGCGAACAGGATTCGCACAGGATAAGGAGGCTTCGGCCATGATAGGACAGGCAGGCACGATGTTTCGGGGCGCGATAGCTCTTGTAGCCGGGATAACGGCCTTCATCCTGATAGGCGTGCCCTTCGTTGAAGGCTACATCCGCCACGAGGCGAAGATGAGCGAGATACGGACGATACCGGAGCATGTGATCAAGGCCGACCGCGAGGCGGCTTACAAGACCGTGTGCGCTGAATATGCCAAGGCCACGACCTGGCAGCGTTGGACCGATAGCTTCTACTGGGATTTGGGATGGTGCGAAGATTACCTAGACCGTCTGTAGGACGGAACGAACCGAAAGGTTACTGAACAGCCCGGCCGACCGCCGGGCTGTTTTGCTATGGGGTCACGGCATCTCCGGAAGCCACTCGCCCGACTTCAGGAAAGCCCCGAAGCCGTCCAGCCTGCGACGGCGAACTATCCAGTTCGTGTAGGAATGCTTGAGCGCCAAGGCGACGACGAGAGGCAGCGGACCCAGCCTGGCCATCGAGTCCACGAAGCTCGCCGGGGGATGGGCGACCATGCTCCATGCTGAGAACGCGCACGCGACAGCGCCAAGCCCGATGTAGAGCCACGCCGACCTGCAGGAGTTCCTGACGATCACCTCGAGGTCGCGGTCGCTCCGCCCGTGAAGCCTCATGGAGGCAGCGAAGCGCTCAGCCGCGTCCCCTCCATCGTCCGGAAGCGCAGGCACGTTCTCAGCAGCCGTCAGGCTCTTGAACAGTCCCTGTGTGCGCGAGAGGCTGTCCTCGACCTGTCCCTTGACGGTTCCGACCGCCCTCGCCGCTGCCGAAAAGCCGGTCAGCGACCCCACCTTGGTACGCTTGAAGTCGGAGACGCCGATCACGTCGTCCTTTAGGATGGTCTTCAGGTCGGCAGGAGTGTCGTTCGCAGGAAGGGAATCCTTCTTCCTGCCCTCGGTTTTCTTGCCAGCCACGGCGCTCTCCTTTCGAGTCCTCGCAGGCATGAAGGATAGGGAGACAGGGCGCCCGTAGCAAGGAGTCGAAGCGGTCACAAATTGTTGACAAGGACACGGGCAGATGGTAACCGGAGCGTCCAGAAGGGGATTCCAGATGGCTTTGAAGGATTCGGACAACATCGCGCGCCTCGAGGCTTTGAGGCCGCGCTTCGCAAGGCTCCGCGACCAGAAAATTCGCGCGGACGCCGAGGTGGAGCGGGCGGCCGCCGACCTCGAGAAGGCGAAGGAACACGCGCGCAAGGTGGCGGGCACGGACAACGAGGACCAAATCCGTGAGCAGATCCGGGCGAGCTACGAGCGCAACACGAAGGCCGTCGACGAATTCGAAGCCGTGATCGCGGCCGTGGAGGCTGAACTTTCCGCCATCGGGAGCCAGACCTGACCAGCATGGATGACGCCGGCAGGAGGTTGAGGGACGCCCTGCGCGAGGCCCATGCCAGGCTCGCGGCCCGGGAGGGCGAGGCCGAGGCGCTCAAGGAACGCGCCCGGAGGCTCGAAGCCGAAGTCGGCCTCGCCAAGGGCAGGCTCGCGCAGAAGGCCAAGGTCGACCTCTTTCTCGAGGAGCTGCAGGCGGAAGCGCACGCGCGCCGCGTCGGCGATTTCGAGCGCCTCCTCACCGCCCTCGTATCGGAAGTGCTTCCCCAGGAGGCCCCCATTGGCCTCGAGCTGGAAATCGAGCGCGGACAGCCTTCGCTCGACATTGTCTCCAGGCATTCGGCAGACAGGTCCGAGGACATCTACGAGGACCAGGGAGGCGCGCTGACCAACGTCGTCTCAATGGGCCTGCGCATGATCGCGGTCGTCCGCTCGGGCATGCAGCGCTTCCTTGTGCTCGACGAGAGCGACTGCTGGATCTCGAACAAGCGGGTCGGCGCGTTCTATTCCGTCCTCAAGGACGCGGCACGCAAGATCGACGTGCAGTGCCTTGCGATCTCGCACCATGAGGTCTCGACCTTCGGCGAAGGCGTGAACGTCGCCACCCTTTCGGGCCATCCCGAGGCCTCCGGAGGAGTGCGCGTGGAAAACAACCCACGTCCCTACCGATGGTCTGACGAGGAGAAGGGCATCCGCTTCATCCGGCTGCGGAACTTCCAGGGCTACGTGGATGAGACCTTCCACCTCTCGCCGGGCGTTAACGCGATCTCCGGCGAGAACAACGTCGGCAAGTCGAGCTTCGTGCGCGCCTTCCGCGCCGTGTTCTACGGCGAGGCGCGCGACAGCCTCATCCGCCGCGGCGAGCGGCATTGCGTCGTCGAGATCGGCTTTCCCGGCGGGCGGGTGCTGCGCTGGGACCGCCAGCTGCGGCGCAATCCGGTGAATTCCTGGAAGCTGCTGGGTCCTGACGGCTCGGTCGTGGCCGAGGACGGCATGACCTACGAGACCGGAGGCCGCACCGTTCCCGAATGGGTGCCTGAGCTGTTCCGGATCGGCCCCGTCGAGGGCCTCGACGTACACGCCATCAAGCAGAAGACCCCGGTGTTCCTGCTCGACAAGCCCGGCTCTACCCGCGCGGCGGTGCTGTCCGTCGGCCAGGAATCCGGCCACGTCAGGAAGATGATCTCCCTGCACAAGGAACAGTGCGCCCGTGACGCGGCTGCCGTGAAGGACGGCGAGGCCGAGATGTCAACGATCCTGCGGCGCATCGAGGCGCTGAAGGGAACCGAGAAGGCGCGCGAGGCGATCAAGGCCGCCGAGGCCAGGCTTGCGGAGGCGGAGAAGGAGGCCGCGGACGCCGCGGCCCTTGTCCCGCTCGCCGAGGCCCTGTCGTCGGCCCGGAGCGCTCTCGAGCGGGCGAGGAGGAAAGCCGCCGCGCTCGCAGGCTTGCCTGCGGACGAGTCCATGTGGCAGGCCGCTGCCGACGCCGCCCGGACCGAGGCGCTTGCCGAAGCGGAGCGCCGTCTCGCCGAAGCGCGTGCCCATCATGAACGGTTGAGGAAAGCGCGCGCCGCCCTCACGGGGCTTCCCGACCAGCTGCCCGCGCTCGAGTCCCTGCAGACGCTGGAGTCCGCCGCAGCCGCCATCTCCGACGCTTCCGCCCGGATCCGGTCCGGAAAGGCCGTGGCGGCCGCGATGGCGGCGCTGCCTGCAGAGGCTCCCGAGATCGAGCGGAACGACGAGCGCATCAAGGCAGGGCGCGGCGTGAAGGACGCGCGTCTCGCGCTCGGGAAAGCCCAGTCCCGCAAGGCCGCCTTCGAAGGCCTTCCCGATGCGCTTCCTGTCCTCGAGGACGCGGCGCATGCGGCCGAAGCCCTGGAAGCCGTCAGGACGGGCGCCGCGCGTGCCGCCGCCGCCTCCGAGACCGCGGCGAAGGCGGCGCGGGACATGGAAGCGTGCCGGGACGAACTGGACGCGCTAGTCGCGGAAATGGGCAACGCCTGCCCGCTCTGCGGCCATGGAATCGAGGATGCCGCGGCTTTTCTCACCGCTCACGCCCACGCGCACGGAGAACGAAGGGAGGCGGACCATGCTTGAGTTCAGGGAAGCGGACGGCCTCCTCTTCATCGGCGACCCACACCTGTCGTCCCGCAAGCCGGGCAGGAGGACGGATGCCAATTTCGGCGCGACGGTGCTCGCCAAGATCGAGTTCCTGATCGACGTCTGCAACGCGCGCCGCCTCATCCCGGTGTTCCTGGGAGACATGTTCGACACCCCGGTCGAGGAGGACGAGCAGCTCAAGACCAAGCTCGCGCGCAGCCTGCGCAAGTGCTGGACCCTGCCGCTGTCCAACGTCGGGAACCACGACATCCGCAACGCGGTCCTTACCGACGGCGACACGCTCGCCATGCTGGCCGAGACCGGTCTGATCAAGGTGTGCGTCCACTCGGGGGCGTTCGAGACGGTTCGCATCGGCGAAAAGACCGTGGGCATCGGAGCCACGCCCTACGGCCAGGACATCCCGGTCGACGCGCGTCCGTTCTTCGGCAAGGTGGACAGCATCGTCTGGCTCACCCACCACGACGTCGCCTTCGAGAACCCCTATCCCGGATCGATGGCCGCGCAGGCCATCGCGGGATGCAAGCTGGTCGTGAACGGCCACATGCACCTGCGCAAGAACTACCTGCGCGTCGGCGGAACGGTATGGTTCAATCCCGGCAACATCACCCGTCAGGCGATCGACGCTATCGAGCACGTTCCGGCGGCCCATGCCCTTCTCGCGACGGGCGGCCTCGAGCGCATCGAGATTCCCCACGAGCGCGCAGTGTTCGACCTGACCGGCAAGCTCATCAAGGCGGTGTCCCCCGGCGAGGCTCCCCAGCCTGCGGAAGAGGACGCGGGCGAGAGCGCGTTCGTTAGCCTGCTGCAGGCCGACAGCTCCATGGAGATGCGCAAGAGCGACGACGGATCGATCCTGCTGGAGGAGATCATGGAGAAATTCGAGCGCGACGGTACTCCCGACGAAGCGAGGGCAATCATCCTGGGCCTGCACGCCAAAGCGGTTGCCTGAGAGCCGATCAAGGTCAGGCGCTTCAGGCCGATGACCCGCCGTTCCGGGAAATCCTGAAGCCCGGGCGAAGGACTCGATCGAGCTTGCGTTGACAATGGCGCAGCCCGGCATCTATATGGAGCCTGGGCAAATGGCCCGGGAGAAACGAATTCAGATGTCTTTCGTGCGCGCCACCGCGACCAATACGAACGCAGCCGCCGTCATGGGCGGAGGCGTCATTGGCGTGCGCGCGCTCGCGGAGGGTGTCTGGGGATAGCGAGGATAGCTAACCCCGATCGGCAAGGACCGAAGGCCCCCTCCGGAAACGGAGGGGGCCTTTTTCTTTGCCCCTCGGGAACGCTCGGAAATGGACGACGACGGGAATGGAATGGCGCGCGGCGCGCGCCACGGGACAACCCCTCTGCAGGCTTTCGCAGGACGACCGGGAACGGGCGGACGGGGACCTTTTGGCGGAAGCTAAGCTACTGAAAATATTTGCTTTTCTGTCGTTTTACCCGTTGACGCCGAGCAAGCGTCCTACCTATCTTGTGAATGTGGACGGCGACGTCCGCCGCCTTCTCCGGAAGGCGCGTTCTTTGACATCGTCGGAAACGTATCCAGACGCGGCGGCCGTGCCAGGCCGGTGCAGGCAGGCCACGCATGGCGTGTTGGCCCAGCTTCAGCCGCCGCCTGTTCGCACATAGCTCAGCTGGTAGAGCGCGGTGCTGTTAACACTGATGTCCCAGGTTCGAGTCCTGGTGTGCGAGCCAGTTTACATCCACTTCGGCGCCATGCCGAAAGCCCGCGGGCGAGCGTCGCCGCGGCGGGCGGAGAATTCGGATCCCGTGCTGCGTCCTTAGCTCAGCGGGAGAGCGCTGCCTTCACACGGCAGATGTCGGAAGTTCGATCCTTCCAGGACGCACCAGAAACCGCCAAGGAAGGGCGGGCAAGGCTCCGGAACGGGAGCTAACCCCTGATGCACCGTTCCGGTCCCTCTTGCGGGAGTAGCTCAGTGGTAGAGCGTCGCGTTGCCAACGCGAAGGTCGCGGGTTCGACACCCGTCCCCCGCTCCATATGGATTTCCGCTTGCCGTCCTTGGCGGAAGGTTCCAGGATTTCAAGGACATGGGGACGTAGCTCAGCTGGGAGAGCGTCTGCTTTGCAAGCAGGATGTCGTCGGTTCGATCCCGTCCGTCTCCACCACTTTCCGCCTTGCAGGCACGGAGCGCGCAGCTGCGTTCGTCCTGCCTGGCGTTCCTTGGCCGGGCGACCGGGCAAGGATTGCGGGCATGGTGAAATGGTATCACAGGAGCCTTCCAAGCTCTTAGCGCGGGTTCGATTCCCGCTGCCCGCTCCAAGGATTCAACAGTTCGGAGTCCCTCGGGATTCCCTGACGCGGGGTGGAGCAGCCCGGTAGCTCGCCAGGCTCATAACCTGGAGGTCGGCGGTTCAAATCCGCCCCCCGCAACCAGATTCCGGCCGGGAATCCCGGCCGGCACAGCTCGCGGAATGGAGCAGGGGTAGCTCGCCGGGTTCATGTCCCGGAGGCCGCAGGTTCGAGTCCTGCTTCCGCAACCAAAATGGGTTGACGAGTCCCAGCGCGTCAATCAGCATCCATACAGATGGGGCCATAGCTCAGCTGGGAGAGCGCCTGCGTGGCACGCAGGAGGTCAGGAGTTCGATCCTCCTTGGCTCCACCAACGAATCCTGCTCCGCAGGCAAGTCCGCAAAAGGCCACGGTTACCTCGGATGTACAGGGACCGTGGCCTGCGGGCAGTCGGAAGGAAGCGGAAACGCCTCCGCGGCTCCTCAGGCAGAGGGGCCGTGTCCCCTGTCTTTCTGCATCTCGAGGATCATCGCCGGGTCGCCGGACACCTCGACCACCAGTGATTCGCCTTCGACGCGGACCGCCTTGTAGGTGATGTCCATCAGGAGGTCCCCGCCGGTCAGGCGCTGGCTGAACATGTCGAGCGCGCCCTCGAGGTCGCGGTCGATGAGGTCGGGCAGGTCCACCAGGACCTCGCCCCGGATGAAGCCGACCTCGTCGGTGGTGAACTCGCGGCCGTTCTCGGCCATGAACGTGATTTCCTTCTCGGCCATAGGGGCCTCCTTGCTGTTTTCCTCGGCGAGGTTCGGTCCGGCTGGCGAGAGGGACAAGCAGACCGGGTCCGTAGCTCAGCGGGAGAGCGCCGCCTTGACATGGCGGATGTCGGAAGTTCGATCCTTCCCGGACCCACCAGTATTCCCAAGAAGGGAATGGACGCTTAGCTCAGCTGGCAGAGCGCGCGACCGATAATCGCGAGGTCTCAGGTTCGATTCCTGAAGTGTCCACCAATAATGCGCAAGTATAACGGCAGTATAGCTCAGTCGGTAGAGCGCGTGGCTCATATCCACGTGGTCGGTTGTTCGATCCAACCTACTGCCACCATTTACATGACGATGAAAGGAGTCTGAATGTTAATTGCTGGCCCAGCTCAGTTGGTAGAGTGCCGCCATGGTAAGGCGGAGGTGGCGGGTTCGAAACCCGCGGCCAGCACCAGCATCCGAGGCGCTCACATGCGCGGCGCGTCTTCCGCGTGATACGGGGCCTCGGCGACCGCCGACGGGCCGCGCGCGATGAACTGCAGGTCGCCTGTCGGCCCGCGCATCTCCTCCATCCGCCTGTTTCCGTTCTCCGCGCGTCCGTAGAGGATGCGATGTCCCGACGGCTTCACGAGCCAGCCATCGTTGGCTTCCCACCCTCCGGGGACGTCGTCCATCGGGTTGGACTTCACGAACGACTCGAGCGCCTCGCGGTTCTCGGTCGACACCGCGAGCGAAGGATCCTGCAGGCGCATCGCCACGAAGCGGCGCAGCAGGAACGGATCGAAAGCCCTGCGGCCGAAGCCGGGAGACTCCGCGTCGTTGATCATGATCGCAAGGACCTCTTCCTCGGGAAGCGCCTTCTTGTATTCGCGGGCCTGCAGCAGCGCGTCATGGACGTCGGAGATGCAGACGATGCGGGCCGCGAGCGGGATCTCCTCGCCCTTGAGGCCCTCGTAGCCGTAGCCGTCGTAGCGCTCGTGGTGGAAGACGGCGACGTCGCGCATCATCTGCGGCGCGTCTTCACCCATCAGCGCTTCGCCGGCGCGGGCATGCTTGCGCATGACGGCCGCCTCCTCATCGTCCAGGCGGCCCGGCTTCTTGAGGACCTCGTCAGGTATCGCGAGCTTGCCGATGTCGTGCCAGAGGGCGGCCTTCATGACCTCCATGGCCTCCGCCTCGGAGAAGCCGACGGCCAGCGCAAGGGAATGCGAGCTGCGGGCGACGCCTGCGGAATGCACCGCGACCGCCGGTCGCTCCCGCTTTTCGGCCCCGCCTAGGAGAGCGAGCCTGCGCTCCCATCCGGCGTCGGCGGGCATGGTGGCGAGGATTTCTTCGATCCGCTCCTGCACGTCCATCGCGTCTTCTCCCTGCATTTCCGACGAATCGTCGGGCAGGGCAGAGCGAGGGACAAACGCGGTTCAGGCGCGGACGGGGCGGAAGCGTCCGGTCACGAGGTCGAACTCCCAGGTCGGGCCGCGCTTTAGGATCGCAGAGGGAGCCATCATCGGGTATTCGGCGGGCAGGCCCCACTTGGCAATGTAGTCCGCGGGATCGATGCCCTTGGCCTTCAGGTGCGCACCGAGGTCCTTCACCTTCCGACCGTCCTCGAGGCAGACGATCATGTCCATCCTCAGCGCTTCCTCGACCGACTTCAGGCCGCGGGGAAGCCTGGATTTCGCTTCCTTGGGCCGGGAAGGCGGCTTCGGCCTACTCCCAGCGTCGCGCAGCCTAGCGGCGGGAGCGCGATGAGCCATGGGCAAGGGAGCCGCCGCAGGAGACGGGGCGGCCACCTGGACGCGCGGGCGTGAATCCGTGCGCGCCCGACGCGCCTTGCTTGCTGCTGGCTTCCTGGAAGCGGGAGAGGCCTTGCCCGTCGGGCGGGGTGGGGCGTCGATAGTGGCGGGCGCTTCCGCCTGGACTTCATGGACGACGGCCGCGTGGGCCTCGGGAGCGGGCAGGGACTGTAGGATTTCAGCGGGCAATGCCTCCGCAGGAACCGCTTCGGCAGGGATTTCCTCCCTGACGCTGACGAAGGAAACGGCTGATCCGGCCAGGAGCTCCCTCGCCTTTTCCTCGATGTCGCCGGACAGGCCGGAAAGAGCCTCCTCGGCCGTGACGACGCGCCTGGCAGGCTCCTCCTCCGCCGTTTCCTCGCGTGGGTCGGCGGCGGCGAAGCCGAGGCGCCGCAGGCTTGGCTCGAGCCGCGCCGCGGCCCGGGCGGCTTCGGCGAGCGCGCCTGTCACGCCCTCTATGAGCGGGGCCACATCTTCAGGAGGGACGTCTGTCTTGGAGATACAGGCCAGGACCACGCCCACGGCCTCGGCTACGAGAAGGTCTGGACGGCCGATATTCGCGGGTTGCACACGCATGCCTGCGCCCGGCTGGTCCATAAGGCTTCTCCCTGCCATTGACGCGGCCCCTATGCCATCTTTCAATGTTCTTATCAAGCCTTTCCGCGCCTGCCTCCATGGACACGGCCGGGACGGCGCAGGGACGCCGTCTGGCGAAGGGGAAGGATTCGGCAGCATGCTCGACCAGAAGAGCGCGAACGAAGGCGGGAAGGAGATCACGGACCTCCCCTTCACGGACCTCTATGTGCGGCTAGACGAGGGGAACGTCCTCGCAAGGTTCAGGCCGGACCCCCTTAGGTCCCGATACGCGGGCAACTTCTCCGTTCCTGCGGCCTTCGCGGGCGACGTGAAGGAGATACGCGACACGCTCGTCGGCGAGATGGTCAACGAAGGCACCATCACCTACAAGGGCCTGCGGCTCCGCTACGCCAAGTTCCTCGCCGCCGAGGGGGAAAAGTGGGCGGCCGTGCGCGCCGTGCCCCTCGACCTCCCCGACATCGACGCCCTTGGACTGGACCCCACGTTCGCGCGGATGCTTAAGGGATGGGGTTCCCGCAAGGGACTCATCATCGTCGGAGGAAAGACCGGCGACGGGAAGACCACGACGTGCGTGGCGGCCATCAGGCACTATCTCGAGCGCCTCGGAGGACTCGCCTACACCTGCGAGGACCCGATCGAATACCAGATGCAGGGCGCTATCTCCGAGAAAGGATTCTGCCTCCAGTACGAAGTCGTCGACGACAGGGACTGGAATCCCGCCATCAAACGGGCGATGAGGACTCGTCCCGACTACATCTTCGTGGGCGAGGTTCGAACGGCAGAGGCTGCGGAAGGACTCCTGAAGGCCGCCGTCAGCGGACATCTGGTGATTTCCACCATCCACGCGGGATCGGTGTCGGACACCATCTCGGCAATCCTCAATCTTGCCGAGAACAAGCTCGGCCCCGTCGCCCGCCAGATCATCGCGGACAGGCTGGTCGCGGCGGTTCACCAGACGCTGACGAGGGACGGCCCCCGCATCGAATGCGTCGCGCCGACGGCCGGTGACCCGAACGACCAGGCAGTCTCGGTCATCAAGTCCGGCGACATCGCCAACCTGTCAAACCAGGTGAAGCGCTACCTTCCCGCGAAGCGCGCGCAAGCCTGATCCCAGGGAAAGCCAGGATACGTAAGGACTGCCGTCCGCCCCGGAAACGGGGCCGGGGCGGCGGCCTTTTCCGACGTGTCCGTTTCGCGCCGACGGTTCCTCATAGGGCTGCCGACGCGGAAGAACCGGGATCGGAAGGAACATGAGGATCAACACCGGAAGCTACCCCGCCCTGCTGCTGAACGCCGACTTCAGTCCCCTCAGCGTGCACCCGCTGTCGACGCTGTCGTGGCAGGACGCGATCCAGGGGATCTTCTGCGGGAAGTTCGTTGCCGTGGCGGAATACGACATGGAGGTAAGGAGCGCGCGGCAGAGCTTCAGGCTGCCGAGCGTGGTGGCGCTGACGAATTACAGGAAGGTCCCGCGGCACGCGGCCTTCACGCGGGCGAACCTATGGCTGCGGGAAGGGGGACGGTGCGCCTACTGCCGCCAGCCATTGCCCACCCAGGACCTGACCTTCGACCACGTGCTCCCGAAGTCGAGAGGCGGGGCGGCCACCTGGGAGAACATCGTGTGCGCGTGCACGTCCTGCAACTGCAGGAAGGGCAACCGCACCCCCCAGGAGGCCGGAATGGTCCTTTCGCGCCAGCCGCGGCGGCCGACGCAGCTTGAGCTGGCCAAGGCAGCCAGGTCATTCGCAAGGTCCTCTCCCGTCCCCAAGGGATGGGTGGACTTCATCTACTGGGACGGAGAGCTGGAGGCGGGCTAAGGACCGCCTCCTCGCGGGATCAGGCGACCTCGCGCAGGGATTCCTCGAGCATGCGCTCGATCTCGCCGAAGGTCTTGGCAAGGTCGTCCGGCAGGTCGTCCGGAATGTCCGCGCGCGGAAGGCCGAGCAGGGACGGCTCCAGGCCCTTGGCCTCAGGAGCCTCGGGAGCCTTCGCCGTCTGGGCAGCCGGCCCAGCCGGCTGGACCGGGGCAGCCGGCTTTGCCTGGGGCTGGGCCGCAACGGGAGCCTGCGGC
>Ga0065721_10051676_pt1 | contig 13898 bp, 11 predicted proteins | sample Mesricmetagenome_FD_59108 | JGI IMG/M metagenome (GOLD analysis project Ga0065721, IMG submission 59108) | Mesophilic microbial community from rice straw/compost enrichment Sample: eDNA_1 v2 (version 2) | ecosystem: Engineered > Solid waste > Grass > Composting > Bioreactor | place: USA: Davis... | reverse complement strand
CGGAGCCCGCCGCCTGCCAGTTCGGCGGCGACGGCGCCATCGCCGCCGTGCCCCCGGGGCGGGAGGCCGCCGCGCGGGCGGCGCTGGGCGCGCTGGCCCATTGGGCGGCGACGGAGATGGACGTGCCGCTGCGCGTCGGGCTCGTCCCGGTGGAAGCCCTGCTGGCGCAGGGGCTGGAGGTTCTGGCGGCCTTGCAGGATTTCGGCAACGGCAACGCCTTCGGCCTGTTCCTCGGCAGCGGAGTCGCCGCGGCGGACGCCTGGGTGAAGGCCGACCCGCGCTGGCGGATCGACCCGCAGCCGGGGTCGCTGGCCGGGCTGGAGGGCGTGTCCTGCCGCTGGAACCCGGTGAAAGCCGGGCGCGGCGTCGTCCTGTGCGTGATCGTGGATCCGGTGGCCGGCGGGGCGGAGGGGCTGGCGACGCTCGCCCGCGTGCAGGCGGACATCGAGCGGATCGTGCCCACCGCGGTCGCCGCCCCGCTCGGCATGGGGGAACGGCTGGTGGCGAGCTGGCCGCCGTCCTGGCGCTCCCTGTGGCTGGAGGCGCGGACCCGCCCGCGCGGCCGGCGGCTTGCCAGCGCCTTGTCGGCGCTGGGCACATCCGCCGTGCTCGCCACGATGCTCAAGCTGAGGCTGAAGGCTTCCGGCTTCGATCCGGAGCATTACCGCCGCTCCATGGCGGAACGCTCCGACTTCCGCAAATCGGCGGGCGGGCCGCGCTTCGTCCTGGACGTGACGGAGACGGAGGCCGCGGCCATCGACGTCCTGCTGCGCGGCCACGCCGACGCGGGCCGCATCCGCTACGGCACCGCACGGGCGTCGTCCACGACCGTCACCTGTTTCGTCGGTGACTTCGCGGCCGACCAGCACGTCCATTTCGTGGACGGGGCGGAACTGGGCTTCTGGCGCGCGTCGGTGATGCTGAAGGAGATGAAGGCGCGGGAAGTGGCTTAATAGGCCCCGCGCCCCATCAGGCGGCGGCGGGACTCGGCCTCGTCCACCGTCACGATCTCCGTGCCGATGGGCCACAGGGCGAGCAGCGCCAGCTTCAGGTGCGCCCAGGCGAAGGGCAGGCCGATGATGGTGATCGCCAGGCCCAGCGCGGTCGCCACGTGGGCCAGCGCCAGCCACCAACCGGCCAGCACGAACCACACGATGTTGCCCAGCGTGCCGAGCAGGCCGGTACCGATATCCTCGCGTCCACGGAACTCATCCCGGCGGACGGCGGTTTGTCCAAAAGGCAGCAGCGTGTACCAGGCGATCGTGAATGCCGACCGCGCCCAAGGAATGCCGACGATGGTGACGACCATCAGCACGGACGCGAGGAGCCATCCCGCGGCCATCCAGATGCCGCCGGTCAGCACCCACAGGATGTTGAGCACAAGGCTGATCAGGGGCATGGGCGTGTTTCTCCTTCTGCCCGCACATGTGGGGATGCGGGATGACGAAGCCCAGAGGCCGTGGATCGGAAAGTGGCGCATCGAAAGAGGGGGCCGGCGATGACTTTCGGTCTCTTGAAGGCTCTTCCCGCGAAACACAGATGGGATGGAGGACCTTTAAGAAAAAATCCGTCCTAAATCGCAACGGGTCCGCGCTGCATGCCGTCCAGGGATTCACCGGATTGGAGGCCGCATGAACGAGATCCAAAACCACGACGAGTCCGCCGATGTCGTCGGCACCGCGGGCGAGCCCGAAACCATGGCGCCGGTGGTGAACGCCATCCTCGGCACCGCCACGGCGGCGGCGTCCAAGCGCGCGGACGGCAGCGACGTCGCGCACGGGATCATCGCCGGGCTGCGGCTGCTGCGCTCCGCCGCGGAGGCGGAGGCCGGCTACACCATGGCCGCGGCCATCGACACGGCGATCCGCACCCGCATGCTGGTGGAAAACCTGTCGGCCCTTCGCACCACCGGGCACGAGCCGGCACCCGTGCCGCTGCCGCCGCCCGGTCCGGGCGTGGCCATCGCCGCAGCGATCTTCGTCAGCGCGGCCGAGTCGTGCCTGACCGTGAACGCGCATGCGGAGGACAACGGGCCGCTGGAACTGGCCGTCTTCGCCTTCTCCACCCAACTCATCCAGCAGCTTGGAGGCGCGCCCGACTGGCGCACGCTGATGCTTGAACTGCACCGCCCGTCCGAACCGCGCGACGACGCGCCCGACGCGGACTTCACGGTTGGTGGAGGGACCGTCCACTGACCTCCGGACCGAAGGGTCCGCTTCCGGACCGAACGGTCCGTTGGCCTGGAAACGATGCGGATCGGCGCCTATCGGCGTCCAAAATCGGCATTTTAGTGGGATTTTCGTAAGGTTCGCGACCACCGTTCGCGCCTTTTCGGGCCTTTTTATGGTACGGGACAGTTTGTGTACGCTTCGTTACCCTTGGCATCAAAGGCGGGGTTGACCCTCGCCAGGAGGAAGCCAATCGGGGGCGAGGCATTGTCCATTCACAGCAGCGCCGAAGGTCACGCCAGTGGTCCCTTCGGCATCATGCCGGCGAGCGAAGGCGCCGCGCGGACCGCATCACGCGATGCCGGACCGGGCTGCATCGTCGCCGGTGATCCGGCCGGGCGCCGGATCGTCCTGATCCACGCCAATTGCAGCGAGGCCCGGGCCTGGGCGCGTCTGTTGCGGGCCGTTCCCGCCGGGCAGGAGTGGGTGAGCGTCGCCCGCCCCGATCCGGCCACGCCCGCGGGCGCCTCGCTGGTGCGCGGTGGCGATCCGGGCGTGCAGGCGGCGGCGTTGCGTCCGCTGCTGACGCTGCGCCGGGCGCGCAAGCCGCTTGTGGTCGGCTGCGGCACCGGCGTGCCGGTGGCCCTGCGCGCAGCGCTCGACTTCCCGGAACTGGTCGGCGGGCTGCTGCTGGTCGACCCGTCGGTGGCGGAGCCGGCCAAGCCGAACGTCCTGCGCCGCATCGCCGCCCGCCTGCTGCCGCCCGTCATCCGCAGCACCGCCGCGGAACTCCAGTCCATGGGGCCGATGCTGCCCAACATCCGCGTGCCGGTCACGCTGGTGCAAGGCAAGGACGAGCCGCCGGGCCTGCTGGGCACGCCGTTCCTGGAACAGGCGCTGACCGGCTGCCGCACGCTGACCGTGGTGACGGTGCCGGGCGAGCATGTCCTGCCGGCCAAGCACGAGGCCGCCGTGCGCGGCGCGCTGTCCGCGCTGGTCGCCTCCGTGGAGCGTGGCGGAGCCTGACAGCAAGAAGGCCGCGCCCCTGCCGGACGCGGCCCCGGATGACGAGGAACGGAACCGTTACAGCCCGTTCGCGGTGATGGCTGCCTGCGTCCGGTTGCGCACCCCGAGCTGACGCAGGATGGCGGTGACGTGCACCTTCACCGTGCCTTCGGTCAGGCCCAGATCCTGGGCGATCTGCTTGTTCGACTTGCCGTCGCGCAGCCCTTCCAGCACCTCGCGCTGGCGGGGCGTCAGCTGGTCGCCGCCGATGGCTGCCAGATGGTTCAGGGCGTCGTCGTCCATCCCCGAGGCGGCGACTCCCGGCCTGTTCCCTCCCGAATCGCTCGCCGATGCCGATACCGGTGCGCGATCGCCGCGGATGGCCTGTTCCGGCAGGTAGACGCCGCCGGCCAGCACCAGCTGCAAGGCGCCCACCAGCACCTTGGCGCTGCTCGATTTCGGGATGAAGCCCGCGGCTCCGTGCTCCAGCGCGGCCAGAAGGTCGGACCGCTTTTCCGATGCCGACACCACGACCAGCAGCACCCGCGGCAGCCGCGCGCGGATCGCGTCCAACTGCTCGAACCCGGTCCAGCCCGGCATGTTCAGGTCCAGCAGGATCATGTCGAAAGCCGCGCCGCCGTCGCACAGCCGCCGAACCTCGTCGAAGGTTCCCGCCTCGAAGAAATTCATGGGCTCGCCCGACTGCGCCAGAAGGCGCCGCAAGCCGTCGCGGAACAGCAGATGGTCGTCGGCGAGAAGTACGTTGAGGACGGGCTTATTCAGGGTTTCATCGGAGGTGGTCATCATCGGCCCGCAAGATCGAAACAATTTGGATCGTCTTGCAAAGAGTAAACGAGCGCCGGGACGGAGAAAGAGTGCCTTTGGTCTTATGGCCCCCAACCTAGACCGCAAACACCATATCTAGACCGGAAGCTTGGCGGGCCGCGTGAAACGAGGAGCCCAAGAACGAATGGCCCAAAATCGAATGGCCCAAAATCGAGCGGCCCAGAACGCAGGACGCCGGCCGCGGGATGGCGCGGCCGGCGTCCTGGGTTTGGCGTTCTGGGTTCCGAGGGGGAGTGGAACGGGCGGGGTTGCGCCGGGGTGGTTACACCACGCTGGCGGTGACCCCGGCGGCCTCGGCCGGCTGCTCGCCGATGCCGTTGTTCAGCGCCCAGATGGCCGCCTGCGTGCGGTTGGAGGCGTTGATTTTGCGCAGCAGGCTCTTCAGGTGAACCTTGACCGTCGCCTCCGTGATGTGGAGGTGGTTGGCGATCATCTTGTTGGAATTGCCGTTCAGCAGGCAGCGCAGGATCTGGATTTCGCGCTGCGACAGGCCCTTGCGGCGGGCCGGAACCTCGGTGGCCAGCTCTTCGGTGCGGCCGCTGACCAGCAGTTCGGCGAGGTGGGTCGGGAACACCTTCTCGCCCATCATCACCAGCTTCAGCGACTGCATCAGCGCCTCGCAGGCGATGTCCTTCATCAGGTAGCCATCGGCGCCGGCGCCCAGCGCGCCCGACAGACGGCGGGTGCACAGGTCGGTGGTCAGGATGACGATGCGGATGTCCGGGTGCTCGGCCCGCATCCCGCGCATCAGCTCGACCTCGTCCTCGCCGCCGTTGGCCAGGTCGATCAGGATCAGGTCAGGGCGGGTACCGGCCGCTTCCACCGCCGGAACGCCCTCGCGCAGGGTGCCGGCCTCGCCCATCACCTTGAAGGGCGTGCTCTCGAACAGGCGCTTCATGCCTTCGCGGAAGAGCTTGTTCGCATCGATGAGGAAAACGTTCACGGGGTCCATTGATTTCTTCCCGCCTTCTGTTTGGTTCAAGTCGGTTGCGCGTTTGGCTCCTCCGTGGACGCCCGGTCCGTTATGGGAACCGCTTTGGGCGGTTGTCCGTTCGGCTCCGGGGTGCCACGATTTGAACTGACCTTACCCCAGATTTGCGGAAACGAAAATTTCCCCAAAGGAGAAGTTTCGTCTCGCAATGGGCATATGCCCTAAGCCAAAATAAGACAAAGCGCCCATTGGATGGTTGCCGCACGCAGAATAGGGAATAATCGGCGATAAGAACTGCTGTGACAGGCTGTGATTTATTCGTGACGTTGAGGCTTTGCAGGGAACGTTTCTCAATCTGATCTCGGGCTGTCGTCCTAAGACCGACTCGGGATGGTGTGACTTAGGTCGAGAGGACTCTCGAGAATTATATGCATGCCTATCATCGACCGTTCGGCCGATACCTGCGCCGAATCGCCGGGGGCGCCGTGCCGTCAAGGGGCTGATCCGTCAAGGGAAGGGGTTCGATGCGGCACCGCGCGTGCTATATACGGGGCCGACCCTCCGGTCCCGGTCCCCCGACCCTGGTCCTCCGCCCCTTGTTTCCCGAGTCTGGTGCCTCATGTCCGATCCCTACGCCTACGACGATCCGCTGAACCACGACCCTCTCAGTCACGCGGGCGCCCCGGCGCCCGCGCCGGTGCAGCGCTTCGCCTACCTGGACGGCCTGAACCCCGTCCAGCGCGAGGCGGTGGAGGCGCTGGACGGCCCGGTGCTGGTGCTGGCCGGCGCCGGCACGGGCAAGACGCGGGTGCTGACGACGCGGCTGGCGCATCTGCTGATGACGCGCCGCGCGGCGGCCTTTCAGATCCTGGCGGTGACCTTCACCAACAAGGCCGCCCGCGAGATGCGCGAGCGCGTCGCCCATCTGGTGGGGATCGAGCCGGAGGGCTGGTGGCTGGGCACCTTCCACGCGCTGGCCGCGCGTATCCTGCGCCGCCATGCGGAGCTGGTGGGGCTGAAGTCCAACTTCACCATCCTCGACACCGACGACCAGATCCGCCTGATCAAGCAGTTGCTGGAAGCGGAGAACATCGACTCCAAGAAATGGCCGGCGCGCCAAGTGCTGGGCGTGATCGAGCGCTGGAAGGACCGCGGCCTGACTCCGGACCGGCTGGGCGAGGCCGACGGCGGCGATGTGGCCGGCGGCCGCGTGGTCTCGCTCTACCGCCAGTATCAGGAACGCCTGCGCACGCTGAACGCCTGCGACTTCGGCGATCTTCTCCTGCACAACCTCGCCATCTTCCAGAAACACCCGGACGTCCTGGCCGAATACCACCGCAAATTCAAATATGTGCTGGTGGACGAATACCAGGACACCAACGTGGCGCAGTATCTCTGGCTGCGCATCCTGTCCCAGGCGCACAAGAACATCTGCTGCGTGGGCGACGAGGACCAGTCGATCTACGCCTGGCGCGGGGCGGAGATCGGCAACATCCTGCGGTTCGAAACCGACTTTCCCGGCGCCAAGATCATCAAGCTGGAGCAGAACTACCGCTCCACCGGCCATATCCTGGCCGCGGCGTCCGGCCTGATCGCCAACAACAAGGGGCGGCTCGGCAAGACGCTGTGGACGCAGTCGGACGGCGGCGAGCCGGTGCGCGTGCGCGGCGTCTGGGACGGCGAGGAGGAGGCGCGCTGGGTCGGCGACGAGATCGAGGCGTTGCAGCGCCAGGGCGTGCCGCTGTCGCAGATCGCCGTGCTGGTCCGCGCCGGCTTCCAGACCCGCGAGTTCGAAGAGCGCTTCATCACGCTGGGCCTGCCCTACCGGGTGATCGGCGGCCCGCGCTTCTACGAACGGCAGGAAATCCGCGACGCGCTGGCCTATTTCCGCGTCGTGCACTCGCCCGACGACGACCTCGCCTTCGAGCGCATCATCAACGTGCCGAAGCGCGGCATCGGGCCGGCGGCGCTGCAGTGCCTCTATCAGGCGGCCCGTGGGCGCGGCGTGCCGCTGACCGAGGCCGGCTGGGCGCTGACCGAAACGGACGAGCTGAAGCCCAAGGTGCGCTCAACCGTGCGCACGCTGCTCCAGGACTTCTTCCGCTGGCGCACACAGATGGCCACCGTGCCGCACACGGAGCTGGCGCGCACGATCCTGGACGAATCCGGCTACACCCGCATGTGGCAGGAGGACAAGACGCCCGAGGCGCCCGGCCGGCTGGAGAACCTGAAGGAACTGATCACCGCCATGGCGGAGTTCGAGAACCTGCCCGGCTTCCTGGAGCACGTCGCGCTGGTGATGGAGAACGCGGAGGCCGCGGGCACCGATCAGGTCACGGTGATGACCCTGCACGGCGCCAAGGGGCTGGAGTTCGACATGGTCTTCCTGCCCGGCTGGGAGGAGGGCGTGTTCCCCAACCAGCGCGCGCTGGACGAAACCGGCATCGCCGGCCTGGAGGAGGAACGCCGCCTCGCCTACGTCGGGCTGACCCGCGCGCGCAAGCGCGCCTACATCAGCCATGCGGCAAATCGCCGCCTCTACGGCAACTGGGTCAGCGCCATCCCCTCGCGCTTCGTCGACGAACTTCCCGGCGACGACGTGGAGGCGGAGGCCGCGAGCGGCCTCTACGCCGGTGGCGGCGGGGCCGGTTATGGCGGCGGCTACGGCGGGGGAGGGGGCTTCCGCGAATCGCCCAGCTACGCCGCCTTCCGCGGCGCCCAGCAATCGGCGGGCCGCCAGCAACCGCCGGCCCCGCGCACCATCACGCTCGACGGCGGCTCCTACCACGTCGAGGCGCGCGCCCGGCCGAACGCGCCCTTCCCCAAGGGGGCGCGGGTGTTCCATCAGAAATTCGGCTACGGGACGGTCACGGCGGTCGAGCAGGACAAGCTGGAGATCGACTTCGACCACGCCGGCGTGAAGAAGGTGATGGACAGCTTCGTGGTGCCCGCTGAAAAAGCAGGGTGACAAGGCCGGGTGACGGCCATCACTGCCAAGGGCCTTGCCAACGGGTAGATGGCGTTTCAGAGTTGAAGAAACCCTCTGGAATTCACTCCGTGTTCGGCAAGGCCAAAACCGTCAGCAGTTTCGAAGTCCAGATCCGCCGTGAAGGCCGCTGGGTGATCGAAGCCACCTTCCTGGATGAGCAGGCGGCCCTGTCCTGTGCCCGCGCGCAGATGACCATGGGCGGGGTGGAGGAGGTGAAGGTCCTGAAGTACCGGACCTTCGCCGGCATGTCGCTGGAAACCGTCATCTTCGAAAAGGCGGTGCCGGTGGTGAAGGAAAAGCCGCTGCTGCTCGGCGGCACGGCGGAAGGGGCGCCCTTCTGCCTGAACGCCGACGACCTCTATGGCTTCGACTCCCGCGTGGTGATCGGGCGCCTGCTGCGCAATTTCCTCGACAAGTACCGCATCACCCCGACGGAGCTTCTGTACGCCTGGACCTACGTGCGCAAGCTGGACGAGCAGGGCATGCTGCTGGGGGCGGCCATCCACGCGGTGGCGCGCCACCACGCCGACCTGCACGGCACGGCGGTTCCCGCGCGGGTGCGCGACCTGCGCGCCTTCGCCGAGGTGGTCATGGCCCGCGCGCGCGAGTTCCAGACCGAACGCAAGCATCTGCCGGTTTTCGATCCGCGCGATCTGCCGGGCTTCAGCGCCGGCCTTGAAGCGCTCGTGGGGGAGGAGGGGCACGACGCCGCCTTCCTCGGCCAGCTGACCGTGCATCTGGCCGACCGCAATTCGCTGGGGGGCAAGCTGGACATGCTGCTCGCCATGATCACGGACGACACGGAGCCGCGGCACCTGGCCCTGCTCGACGGGGTGATGGCCGACGCGCTGGGCTCGGCCGACGTGGTGAAGGATCTGCTGGGCGCGCAGCCCAACCTCGCCATGGGGCTGTGCGTGCTCGCCGACCACCTTCTCGGCCGCGATCCCGACCCCAGGGACGAGCCCGCCAGTGCACTGCTCGTCCGCGTCGGGGAGCTGATCCGGCACGGCCGGGCCCCCTGCTGCCGCGCCGTCCTGGTGGACCGCATCCGCCAGTCGCTGAACAGCGCCCAGCCGCTCGACCGCCGCGAACCGAGGTCGGAGGCCCTGCTGGCCGAACAGGTCGCCAACCGCCTGAGGGACGGGCTGGGGCGTCCGCTGGGCGGCGCCGACACCGAAAAAGCCCTCGCCCGCCGCCTGATCCGCCACCGCCAGGCCATCCTGCGCGAACAGGGAATGCACGACATCGCGGACCGCCTGTCGGGACGGTGAGGGGGCGTGCCGACTTTTGCGGAAGGCAATCGCTGTCGACGGGGATTCACCACAAAGACACAAAGAACACAAAGATTTTCACAAAGGGTCCTTTCAATTGGAAACGCCCGTGCCCGCTTCGCTGAACGCTTTGTCGCGCGATGTGGTGGATGCCGCCTACACTGTTCATAGCCGGCTCGGACCTGGCCTCCTTGAATCCGTCTATGAAACGTGCCTCGCTTATGAATTGTCCAAGCGTGGACTTTCGGCCAAACGCCAGCTGGTCGTTCCTGTCTATTACGATGATATCCGGATCGACGAGGGCTTCAGGATTGATCTCCTGGTTGAAAACTCAATCGTGATCGAGATCAAATCGGTTGAGCGATCCTTGCCCGTGTCTGAGGCGCAGCTGCTGACCTACTTAAAGATGACCGGGCACCGCCTGGGTTTCCTGATTAACTTCAATGTATCCCGGTTCAAAGACGGTGTCCGGCGCATGGTGCTTTGACGCGCCGGGGGCTCTTTGTGAAAATCTTTGTGTCTTAGTGTCTTAGTGGTAAAACCTTCGCCGTTGCGACGTAATCCCGGAAAGCTGACTGTTCCCATGTCCCGCACCAAGCTCTGGCGCATCGCGCTTGTCGTTCCCGAGGTCCATGCCCCCGCCTTCGCGGAGGCGGTGGGCGATCACGCCGACGCGGTGTCGACGTTCGAACTGGAGGAGGGCGGCAATTGGCTGGTCGAGGCGACGCTGTACGGCCAGCCGGACGAGGCGCGCCTGAACGCCCGCGTCGCCGTGTTGGCGGAGGCGATGGGCCTTCCCGAGCCGAAGCTGATCATCGAGGAACTGCCCTCCATCGACTGGGTGTCGCACAGCTACCAGGGCTTCCCGCCGATCCAGGCCGGGCGCTTCTTCGTGCACGGTTCGCACCACGAAGGCATCGTGCCGGCCGGCAGCATTCCGTTGCAGGTCGACGCCGCGACCGCCTTCGGCACGGGGGAGCACGGCTCGACCAAGGGCTGCCTGCTGGCGCTCGACCGGCTGGCACGGCGCATGTCGCTGCCGCGCGGCGGCCGGGGCGGGGCGCTCGACATGGGCTGCGGCTCGGGCATCCTGGCGCTGGCCGTCGCCAAGCGCTGGGGCATTCCCGTCACCGCCGTGGACATCGACCCGGAGGCGGTGCGCGTCACCCGCGTCAACGCTGCGCTCAACGGGGTGAAGTCCCGCATCCGCTCGCAGGGCGGCGACGGCTACCACACGCCCATCGTGGGCCGGCACAAGCCCTATGGCCTGATCACCGCCAACATCCTGGCGCGCCCGCTGGCCCGCATGGCGCCGCAGTTGAAAAGCCATTTGAAGCGCGGCGGCGTCTGCGTGCTGGCCGGCCTGCTGAACCGGCAGGAACGGCACGTCATCCAGGCCCACCGCACCCAGGGCCTGCACCTCGTCGCCCGCCTTCCGGTCGGCGAATGGACCACCCTTGTGATGAAGCGGCCGAAGAGAAAGGCCGGCAAGGCCTGATCCAATCTGGTCGCCAATCTGGTTTTCGGGCCTCCGCGCGCCATTTTTCTTCCGGAAAGATTGGATGTGCGGAGGACCGATGCTGAACCGGATCAGGGCGCTGTTCCACGATACCGACCCTGGCGAGGCCGACGGCCAGACCCTTCAGGCAGCGGCGGCTGCCTTGCTGGTCGAAGCGGCGCGCACCGACAACACCATTTCGGCGGCGGAACGGAACCGCATCCTGGAGGTCACCCGCCGCCACTTCAACCTGACGGAGGAAGAGGCGCAGGATCTGCTGTCCGCCGCCGTGTTCGACACGGAAGGCGCGTCGCCCTACTACCGCTACGTCAGCGTCATCAACGACCGCTGCCCGCCCAACCAGCGCCTCTGGATCATCGAGATGCTGTGGGAGGTGGCCTACGCCGACGGCGAACTGAACGACCTGGAAGCCAACCTTCTGCGCCGCATCGGCGGCCTGCTCCACGTCTCCGACGTCGAACGCGGCCAGGCGCGCAAACGCGTCCTGGACCGTCTGGGCCTGCCGGAGGACACCGGGCTGTAAACAGGGAAATCCATTTCACCACCAAGGCACCAAGACACCAAGGGCGGGGCGCCGGCCTTTTGTGGGGACCGGCAGCTTGCGCTGACCTGATCGACGTTTCTTGGTGCCTTGGTGTCTTGGTGGCGACTTCTCTCCCCCTACGCCCTTTCACGCGCTTGCGCGCCGGAGCGTCCCTGCCTAGCCTGTCGGCAACGACTTCACCGCAAGAGGATCAGGTCCCGTGTCCAGCGCTTACCGCGGCGACGAAACCCTGGAGCAGCTCTTGAACCGGGCGGGCCTGTCCCGTTCGGCCCCCGACATCCGCGATCTCGTGGCGGGCGTGCTCGCGGCTCCGGAGGCGATGGATCCCGACGCCTGGCTGGTCCTCGTCGGGGAAGACCTGCCGGAGGATCTGGCCACCCAGCTCCGCGCGTTGAAGCGGGAGATGGGGGCTGGCCACGCGGTCACGCAGGCGCCTGATTACGCCGGCCGCCTCGCGGCCCTGCGCGCCGTGCTGCGGCGCCGGGAACTGGACGGCTTCATCGTCCCGCGCGGCGACGAGCACCAGGGCGAGTATGTCCCCCCCCGCGCCCAGCGTCTGGCGTGGCTGACCGGCTTCACCGGGTCGGCCGGGCACGCCGTTGTGGCGACGGAGCGCGCGGCGGTCTTCGTGGACGGGCGCTACACGCTCCAGGTCCAGGCCGAGGTGTCGCGGGATCTGTACGAGTACATGCATCTCGTGGACGATCCGCTGGTCGACTGGGTGGTGGGTGCGCTGCCCCAGGGCGGGCGGTTCGGCTACGACCCGTGGCTGCACACGGTCGGCTGGGTGGAGAAGACGCGCCAGCAGTTCGAACGCGCCGGCCTGACGCTGGTGCCCTGCGCCGACAATCCGGTGGACGCGGTGTGGGCCGACCAGCCGCCGCCTCCGCTGGCCCCGGTCGAGGCGCAGAGCATCGCCTTCGCCGGAGTCACCGCGGCCGACAAGCGCGCGCGGATCGCCGGGGATCTGGCGCGCGCCGGAATCGGCGCCGTGGTGCTGACCCAGCCCGATTCCATCGCGTGGCTGCTGAACCTGCGCGGCGCCGACGTGCCCTGCACGCCGCTGCCCCTGTCCTTCGCGATTCTGAAGGACGACGGCGCGGTGGACCTGTTCATCGACCGCCGCAAGCTGGCGCCGGGCGTCGAGGCCCACCTCGGCAATCAGGTCGCGGTGCGCGCGCCGGAGGAACTCGGCGACGCGCTCGACGCGCTGGGGCAGGGCGGGCGCAAGGTGATGGCCGACCCGGCCTCCACCTCCGCCTGGATCTTCGACCGGCTGCATCTGGCCGGCGCCCGGATCGAGCGCGATCCCGACCCCTGCGCGCTGCCCAAGGCCTGCAAGAACGAGGCGGAGCTGAACGGCACCCGCGCCGCGCACGTCCGCGACGGGGCGGCGCTTGTCCGGTTCCTGCACTGGCTGTCGGAAGAGGCGCCGAAGGGCACCGTCACCGAGATCGCGGCGGCCGAACGCCTGCTCGACTTCCGCAAGACGAACGAGCGCTTCCGCGGGCTCAGCTTCGAGACGATTTCCGGCGCCGGCCCCAACGGCGCGATCGTCCATTACCGCGTGTCGGAGGCGACCGACCGCCGGCTGGAGCCGGGCAGCCTGTTCCTGCTGGACAGTGGCGCCCAGTACCGCGACGGCACCACCGACGTGACGCGCACCATCGCCATCGACACTCCGTCGCCGGAGATGAAGGAGCGATTCACCCTAGTCCTGAAAGGCCACATCGCCGTCAGCACGGCGCGTTTCCCGCGCGGTACCACCGGGTCCCAGCTCGACGCGCTGGCGCGCCTGCCGCTGTGGTCGGTCGGGCTGGACTACGACCACGGCACCGGCCACGGAGTCGGCAGCTACCTGTCGGTGCACGAGGGGCCGCAGCGGATCTCCAAGGTGCCGAACACGGTGGCGCTCCAGCCCGGCATGATCCTGTCGAACGAGCCCGGCTACTACAAGACCGGCTCCTACGGCATCCGCATCGAGAACCTGATCGTCGTGCAGCCGCTCGACCTGCCGATGGCGGAGCGGCCGATGCTGGGGTTCGAGGTGCTGACGCTCGCCCCCATCGACCGCACCCTGATCGAGCCGACCCTGCTGACGCAGGAGGAAATCGCCTGGCTGAACGCCTATCACGCCCATGTGCGCGAGATGCTGGAGCCGCAGCTGTCTCCTCCGGTGGCGGAATGGCTGCGTCAAGCAACCTCCCCGATCATCGTGTGACGGCGCGCGCCGGAGGTGGTCCGGATTGTGGCTGCTGGTAAACCCTAGGGCGGCAAAACATCCCGTGCGTTTGTGCGTGAAATCTGGCAAGGTCCGCAACCGGCGCGGTGTCTGTCCGTTCGGGCTGCCCCGGCGTGACCGTTCTATGATTACAAACGGTTTTCCGCCGGTTTGGTAACCCGAAATTTACGGGCGTGCTGCACTGTGTCTCAGAGGGATGACTTTTCGGCAGACTTAGGGCATCAAAGTCGGAACCAGTCCTCGACCGCCGCGCTAGCGCCTTGCGCCGGGCGGGTTGAGCGCCGGGCCGGGGCCTAGCAACGGAAGAATGCGGAGACGCGTAGATGAAGATCCTTGTCGTCGATGACTACGCCACCATGCGGCGCATCGTGCGGAACCTCCTG